>CENM01039743.1_pt1 | contig 24489 bp, 13 predicted proteins | sample 530261 | NCBI WGS metagenome assembly CENM01 (sample SAMEA2619854, study PRJEB7988) | marine metagenome | biome: marine biome (ENVO:00000447); feature: deep chlorophyll maximum layer (ENVO:xxxxxxxx); material: "saline water (ENVO:00002010), including plankton (ENVO:xxxxxxxx)" | depth 80 m
AGCGTTCATCCCCCTTAAACGGTTCAAATGCATATTCAGCTTTATCAATTGTTTCATCAATAATGATGTCATTGAATGCCTTATCATTTGCAATTTGCACACGATAATTGGGTTGGCCCATCCCAACATTCCAGCTAGCGACTAACTGACCACTCTCTTCTGCCGAGACAGCCGCTTCAACTTTCTCAGGAATCGGTTTGATTTGATACGAACGTGCTGGTCCGACAGGCCCAACTTCACCGTCACTAGCAATACTGGATAAACGCCAGTAGTAATATCCCAATGCTGATAAAGAGGCAGTATCAAATTCTGAATCACTGAGCGTTTTGTCCAATAGCGGCTGGGTGAACTTGTCATCAGCTGCGATTTCAAGGCGATAGGCTTTAGCATTATCCGCTGCTGTCCATTGTAAGCTGGGCGACTGCTCACGGAAAACCTGCTGATCTACCGGTTTCAATGCAATCGGTGGTTGCGGCTGAGCATTAAGCTGAATCATGGCCTGCTGATTAATGCCCTCAAGCCCCAGTGAGTCAATGGCACGAACGCGGACAGCGTAGTGGCCATCGAGCAGATCGGGAAAAGCAGCACGATTGTATTCAGTGATGCCTTCCCAAACCAAGGTGTCAAAATCATTTTCTGTCGCTACTTCAACTCGATAGGCTTTTGCCCCAGCAACTTCTGACCAGGCTAATCGCCAATTGATTTCAGTGATGGTGTCAGGAATTGGCTCAAAAATGGGCGCAGGCAAAAGTGCTTTTGGCGGCAAAGGTGGTTGACCAGTGGCAACTTGGGTTCCATAACCTTTGTTCACCAGTAATTGCTTGTTGGCGCCTGAAACAGCGACCTTCCCGTGTAAGACTTCTATATTCGACTTATCGCCATTATCCATCACCAATGCTCGGTAAACCGTACCTCGAACAGCACTAATAGCAGAGGGTGTTTCAATTTCAAATCGTGAACCAGGCCCCACAGCAGGCGTGACTTTTGTGTCCATACGGCCTTTTAACAAGTTCAATCTGGAGTCGACCATGCCGGTGACACCATGAGCACTTAAATGGTCAAAATGCACAAGACTATTCTCATGAAGTGATAACACCGATTTATCGGCAAACTCGATAGCCACACTACTGTCATCCGCTGTCGATAGTTGATCACCAAGCTGCATTAACGATCCGACTTTTGCTGGCTCCGTTGTCGAGCTTCTGGCACGTTGAATTTCAGCGCTGCCGGTAATGGAGATAATTTTTGCAGCAACCGGATTGCTACGAATCCAGGCTAGCGGTACTCGGATTCTGGTGCCAGGCTGTAAATGTTTGGGGTTCTCAATATTATTTAGTTTGCGTAACTGTTCAAACCGAGTGACTTTATCAAGATGTTGTTCGCTTAGATTCCAGAGGTTGTCACCGTCAACAACGGTATAAATCCAATCCTGAGCATAAGCACTACTTGAACACAGCAACCAGATAATGGCTAAACAGATAAAGCGGTAAACACTAAGACATGACTGTTTCATTGAGGGTCCCACGTTCAAATAGATTTGTCTTTTGAACTATATACTAGCACTCTGCTTAAATACAAAAACACTGTTTTCCTAAAAAATCAGGTGTGTCTTATAAAACGAGATGATGAACTGTGCTTAAGCCTTTGCGTGACTGGGTCTCATCTCTGTCTGTGAAGATAAAATGCCCTGCCTCTCACAGATAATTTCCGATTTTTTCAACAATTTTCTATCAATTTAACAATTGTTAAAGACGGAGCATTCAAATAGCCATATCTTGGCGTCCTTGATGATCATCAGTCACTTTATCCCAAGGTTGGTGTGAATTTTTGATGATTGATATTTATTTCATCGTTCATCTAAAACGCTCAGCAATTTATGAATGATGATTATAGGAGACATGCTTTCCCCCATTTCCGAGGGAAGTAGCGCTTTCGTTTAACATTTTTCATGTGAGTTTTAATGGATCTAGCTTTTGGTAATGTACGGAGTTGTATCGTTCATCAATTTGAACGGGTGGTTGATTTAACGGAAGATGAAGTCAACTTACTGATGACACTAGAAAATAATGAACGTGGATTTCAAGTCGGTGAAGAACTGACACGTAAAGGTAAGTACAACAATTATTTCTATACACTCCAGTCAGGTCTGGCATGTGCCATCAAAACCCTGGCTGATGGTCAAAGACAGGTGTTGGATATTTTCCTGCCAGGACAAATTATCGGCTTACAAGAAATTGGGTTGAAAAACTCATTCACAGAATTTCGTGCGTTAACGAGGCTGAAAGCGCATCCATTTCCCAAACAATCACTAACGAAAATTTTTGAACAATCGCCTAAGCTGGCTAAAATTTTCTTCACCATCATGGCCAGAGAGCAAGCCATGTTAATTGAGAGAATCGTCAACATCAGCAGGCGAAATGCGCCTGAGCGACTGGCTCATTTTCTGGTAGAAATGAAAATGCGGCTGGGATCATGTGCCTGTGATTTTCATCTACCCATTAATCAAAGTCTGATTGGTGACACGCTCGGGATCTCCTCTGTTCATGTCAGCCGTACCTTAAAACACTTACGTGATTTAGGATTAATTGATAATAAACAGGGTCATATAGTGATCACTGATGTTGATGGACTGATAAAATTGTCTAGTTTTGATAGTGGCTATCTGGAAACGTTAGCTGAGTGGAATTAAGCATCTAACGCCAATCAGAACAGACTTTAAGCACGCATTTTCTAAACACCATCATCAGCTTGCTTTAACTGTTTATTTAAACCACTTTCACGTTGATGTCGGGTTTGAATGGTGTGACGCAGCGTGCCTTCTTTACTCAGAATAAACACCTGTTGTTTGGCTCGGGTAATCGCGGTGTAAAGCAGTTCACGGTTAAGAATAGGGCTGATTTCATCCGGTAATAGAATACTGACGCTATCAAACTCTGAGCCCTGGCTTTTATGCACCGTCATGGCAAAGGCGGTTTCATGCGCGGGAAGCCGGTTAATTGGTACCCAACGTACCTCCTCATCAAAACAAAAACAGGCGCGGAGCTGGCCGCTATCGTCATACAAAATAATACCGGTATCGCCATTAAACAGCCGTTGCCGATAATCGTTTTGGGTGATCATGATTGGTCTGCCAGCATAAAACGGTAAGCTTGTTCGCCAGCCGCGTTGTGCTAATAAACGCATCAACAAGCGGTTAACCGATAACACCGATTGTGGCCCTTGTTTTAAGGCGGCCAAAATTCTGAATGAATCAAACGCTTCTACCACCGTTTGCGGGGTTTGTTTAGACTCAACCGCGTCGATAAAGGCTTGGTACCCCTTTAGAAACCGTGATTGCTGTTGCTTTTCATCCGTGTCATACCAGATGTCACTGGCTGCTGGATTCAATAACGCGAGTGACGCTAACACATCACCATCATTCACCTGTTTAGCTAATTGTCCGATAGTACTGTCTTTATCAAAGCGGTAACTGTGTTGCAGACGCACAAAGCTATTGAGCAAAGTGGATGGCGCTGATGTTTCGGTCACTGGAATCTCCAGCTCAGGAAACTGCTCACTAAATTCAGCTGTGAACTGCCCTTGTTTACCTTCACTTAAATTTGCCAGCACTGCACCCGACTCAACTGAAGCTAGTTGCTGACTATCACCTAATAAAATCAGTCTGGCTGACGGCGATAAAGCTCGCATTAATTTGGCCATCAAACTGATATCAATCATTGAGGCTTCATCGATAATTAACACATCTAAAGGCAGCGGTCGTTCAGTATGGTAACGGCCCTGATCGTTATGCTCGGTAATGCCCAATAAACGGTGCAGCGTTTTGACCTCATAAGCATGCTGCGTACTAATAGATTGTTGCAATCTGGCAGCCGCTTTACCTGTGGGTGCAGCCAAACCAATATACAGCTCGGGAGATTGCTGCTGCAAACTATTGAGCATGCTTAATACTATCGTGGTTTTGCCCGTACCAGGACCACCGGAAATCACAGCAAACTCTCTGTTCAATGCCACCGCCACAGCGATTTTTTGCCAGTCTGGCCCTTCAATCACACTGGTCCAACGGCCTAAATCCTCATTTAGCTGTTCAAGATCAATATCATTCACAGGCTGTAAACGTTGTTGAATCAGACTGGCAACATCCTGCTCATCACGGTAATAGCGATAAAGGTAAAGCAAGCCCTGCTCTGTCAAAATCAGCGGTGTGTAATCGCCGGGTTGCCCGACTGTTTTGGCTAATGACAAGATTTCCATCCAGTCATCAACGCTTTCAGGTAATACCGGTTTCAGTGGCTGACAAAATGTCGGTAATTGCTGCAAATTCAGACAAACATGACCTTCCGCAATCGCTTCAGATAATAATGCTGCCGTGATACTCACCACTGGGCGCATGCCCTGCTCTTTACGATCAATATAAGCGGCAAACTGGCAGGCTAATTCGCTTAAACCGTGCTGGCGTAATAACTTCAGCAAATCAGACATCGCCTACCTCAGACATGCACAGATCAAGTGCCTCAAGTAATGCTGGCGATGGCCGCTCAAAATACACACCCGCTTGTCCCCAATCAGGATGCATGCCACGAATAAATAAGTAATACACTCCACCAAAATGCTGTTCAGGGTCATAGTCAGGCAATCGTGTTTTTAAATAACGATGCAAAGCCAGGCTGTAAATCAGATATTGCAATGGATAACTATGTGCCACCATCGCCTCATCCAATAGCGCTTGTTGATAGTTTTCTGCCTGAGTCCCTAACCAATTGGATTTATAGTCAGCAATATAAAAGCGACCATCCTGCTCAAACACCAGATCAATAAAGCCTTTCATAAAGCCACTCAAATCGGCGAAATGTAATGACTTCACGATAGGATTGAGAATCGGATAATCAGCCACAAATGGCAGTAAGGTGTCTTTTAAATGTTTTGTTGTTAAATGCGTCACTGGAAAGAAAAATGCCATTTCATCTAAACGCTGATGTGGCTGAATATCACGTAAGGTCAATCCGCTTTGCTCATCTAATGACGTGGTGACAACGGCTTCTAACCACGATGACACGGTGGCAGACCATTCTGTGTCAATGCCAAATTGGCTTAATGTTTTATCTACCAGCACATTGAGTTCTTCATTCTGCTGCTGGAAATCCCAATGCTCAAACAAGCTATGTAAACAGGTCCCCGCATTAGCGCCTTTTGGAAAACCAAAACGATCCTGGCGTGGTTCACTGCTAGGCATTTCAACTGGCAGCAAGGGTGCGTCATGATCTGGTAACTCCATATGCTGGCCATGACTCAGGCCAGTAAAACTGCCGATATGCCATGGTGTCTGAATCTGTCCCTGAAACTCTCGGGCCTGTAATGTCTCTGCTGTCGTTTCAGCTTGTTTGACGATAGGCGCTGCTTCCAGATCCCAGTTCACCCTATCCATATTCGTGTTTTGTGCGTTGACCATGTCTTGCAAATCTTGCTGCATCTGACCCGCATCAACACTCTCTAACTCGGGATGAAGTAGCTGAAACAACGCACTCTGCTGCACATTTTTCACTGGTGCCCAGACAATCACACAGCGCTCACGAGCACGAGTCAATGCCACATAGAGTAAGCGTAAATCCTCGGCTTGCTGTTCTTCAGCCACAATCGGTTGAGCTTCAGAGAAACCAGGTTCACCAAATGCCACACAAGCTTGATTATCGTCTTCACGGTGAAAGGTCATGACGGTCGGTGACTGATTGAACTGGCTCTGATGCCAAAGGAAGGGACAAAACACAATGGGGTATTCCAGCCCCTTACTGGTGTGGATGGTAATGACTTTGACCAGTTGCTCATCACTTTCCAGACGAATCTGAGCTGCATCGCCACTTTTATCCGCCGCCTGACGCTGTGAAGCTAACCACATCAAAATGGCTTCCATCGTATTATTGCGGCGGGTCGCATACGCCTGAATCAGTTCGGCTAAATGCAATAAGTTAGTTAATTGCCGTTCACCATCCGCCAACGCTAACCAGCGACGCTGCACATCCAGTGCAGCAATTAAGGCACGAAACATCACAATAAATCCGGCTTGCTGCCACTGCTCATGCAGAGAAACAAAGAAATCGGTTTGTTGTAACCAAAGCTGTTCGTCTTGTTGTAACTGATAGATATCCAACGCCGTTTTGGCAAATAGTGGCGTGGCTAAAGCCGTGGCAATCAAACTATCATTGCTCGGTTGAGCAATCGCCATTAACACCCGCTCCAACATTATTGCCTGATGGGTTTCAAACACACTGTCACGCGACTGTTGCACACTGTTCACACCACGAGCACGTAATGCTTGTTGAATCGTTGTCGCTTGTTTGTGACTTCTGACTAAGATAGCAATATCACCACCATTCAAGCGACGCTGACTGCCATCTTTATCGGTCAGCATGACCTCACCAGCAGCAGATTGATTTAATAAATCAGCTATCTGATCAGCTGAAATATCTGCCGCGTATTGCATCATATCACTGACATTAAATGGCTTGTCAGATGCCATCCATACCCACGATAAGGGCGACACGGCTTGTCCAGTGATGGTTAAACACGCTTCATCAGGAAGTGCAGCCTTGACCGGTAGAAACGGAATGTCTTCATATAAAAAAGGCTGTGGCACGCGTTCGAACAGATGATTAACGGCCTGCACTAAACGTGGATGAGATCGCCAGTTAGTATCCAGATTAAACTCATTACTAGCAGCATGTTTGGCTTGCAGATAGGTAAAAATATCAGCGCCACGAAAGCTATAAATCGCCTGTTTAGGATCGCCGACAAAAAACACGGGCTGTTCGGTATTTGCAAAAATCGTGTGAAAACAATCGTATTGAATCGGATCGGTATCCTGAAACTCATCAATCAATGCTGCTTGAAACTGTTCACGAATTTTAGCAATCAGCTTATCTGCCTGCGGTCCGTGAAGCGCCTGTTGCAAATTAAGCAGCAGATCATCAAAAGCCTGCAGTTTTAATTGCTGCTTGCGTTTTGGTAGCTCACTCGCCAGATATTCCGCTAACTGCTGACGTAGTTGTTGCAGCTGCAAAGAACGAGCTGTTTGCAATTGTTGATCCGTATCAAGCAAAGCATCACATGCCCGCCATAAATCGAGTTCAGGTAACTCCTGACCTTTTTTTAATGCCTGATTCAGTTCAGCCTGGCCAAACTTGACAAATTTCTCAAACAAGCCCGCCTGTTTTCCGGCTTGCATCAGGCTATCCATTTCAGCTATCCAGCTGCTGACACTGGCAGTACGATATTTATTACCGTTAAGTAAATTTTTGTCCTGCAATACAGCAATGGCTTGTTCACGCTGTAGCCACCACAGCGACTGTACGTGATCGAACTGCTCATTAAATAAGCTTTGTAATGGTTCGGTTGCCATCTCAGGTAGTGGGATGACTTCAAGATAAGGCTTGCCGATCACACTGCTCACCGACTGCAATAAGCTTTCCGGATTTTGGCGGTTTTGTAATAAATATCGAGCAAAGGCTTTATCAGCTGAGCTGACATGACGACGCCAAAAGTCATCAGCTACCGCTTGTCGAAGCTCTTGTTCATCAGCCACCATTTCCATATCGAAAAAATGGCCGCTCTCAAATGCAAAGTCTTGCAAAGCTCGCTGACAAAAGCCGTGAATAGTATAGATAGCGGCTTCATCAAAGCTTTGAATCGCCAGTTGTAAACGTTTTATCGCCTGAGGATCTGCCTGCTCTTGTTGACTCAGTTGTTTACGTTCATCAACCAGTCTTGCCCGTAAACGTCCTCGTAACTCTTCGGTCGCTGCACGGGTATAGGTCACTACCAGAATCTGACTGACCTCCAGTTTTTGTTCTACCACCAACCGGCAATAAAGCTCTGCCAGCGTAAACGTCTTGCCTGTGCCAGCACTGGCTTCAATCAGATTAATACCTTTGAGTTCAACCGTATTCACATCAAATTGGGCGCTCATAACTGCCCGCCCTGAATGTGTTGTTGAATCGGCTCGTACACTTGCAAAGCAATATCGGCAAAGCGTTCATCCAAAGGATTAGCAGGAAAACAGTATTGATAATAGGCATCATCCTGCTCAGCCATCACAAACTCATTAGCTGGGGCCCAAGTTCGTTCAGCAACCTGCTGGGCTTTTTCTCGTTGCTTACTCAAGGCTTGTTTGGCATAAGCCAGGCTGGTTTTATCAAACAAAGGCAGAGGTTGCTGACAGCCTTGCCAATATAAGTTTAGGTAATGTTCTAATAAAAACTGAGCATCGATGACTGGGGTAAAGGTAATCTCTTCGTCTTCAAACACCAGTTGTGTTTCCAGTGTGACGCCTTCGGGTTTAACAATATTGAGAATCAAATGCTCTAACCAGCCGTTAATCAGATCGCGGCCTTTTTTACGTGATAAACGGTATCGCAATAATCCTGATGCACTCAGCTTATCGAGCTGACCACTTAGCGTGAATTTGCCAATCTCTAATTCAAATGGCACAGCAGGAAGACGCTGCTCAGTTAAATATGGCGTTAAGATATCAAGAAATGCCTCGACTTTCTGATTCTCTTGTTGCAGCCATTCATCACCAAACTCACCTTGCGGTAACATGCCCGTTGCCTGCACCAGCTCAGACATATTCAGATCCGGCGTATCACTCAGTTTGTTTTCTAATAACCACTGCCGCAGTTGCCAGGCTTCCAGCCCGTTTAATTCAAAGGGTTCTCGGCTGCTGAGTTCATCTTCATCCAGTTCCAATCTGACTCCCAATCGTTCACGACAAAGGAATCTAGCCGGATGCATAAAGAACTGATTAAGTTGCATCAAATTGATATCACGCCATGAGTCATCCGCTTCTGGCAACGGCTCTGAAAACCAGTCTTGAGGTGCTGTTATTGCCTGAGAAACCGGACATTGCAAAGCATTAAAACTAAACAGTTTCTTATGTTGCTGATCAAAATAACGACGGCTAAATGCCTGTAATGGATGATATGTCACCAGCTGCTTTATTACCGACTGGCCTTGCTCATCGATAAATCGCTCATCCAGATAATCCAATAAATCACTAATTAACACAGACGGTGGAATCTCGGCATTATCAGTAATGCTGGCACCGATATAACTGATATAGAGCGTTTGCTGAGCAGATAATAAAGCTTCGAGGAACAGATACCGATCATCATCACGGCGAGAACGATCACCTTCACGATGATGGTGTGCCAGCAAATCAAAGCCTAAACTCGGTTGGCGGCGTGGGAAAACATCATCGTTCATTCCAATCAGGCATACCACATCAAAAGGTATGCTACGCATCGGCACCATGCCGCAGAAGGTGACACCATGTCCCATAAAACGATGACTGTTATCCAGCGGTTCCAGGTGTGATTGCTGCCAGCTCAAGATCACGTCAATGCTAAGTGGCTCATCAAATCCGGCCAGTTCAGTACTTTCAATTATACGATCGAGCTGGGTACGAATAGAAATCAGCTCGCGTTCTGCCAATGGATCATCCAGATGCTCGGCATCAAAAAAACTATCCATGCACAGATTAAGCTGTTGTTGCCAATCTTTTGGTGTACGAGGCTTAGCTAACCATTGTCGCCAGTTATCCAGTGCCGCAATAAACTGTGATACTGCTGCCACAATCCGGGCTTTATCACCAGTAATACCATCCATAGCAAGTTGGCCATCAAACAAGCGCCAGGGTTCGCCCTGCTCGGTCAGCGGCATAGCATAGCCCAGTAATAAACGGTCCAAACCTGCTCGCCAGGTATTGGCGTCATTAGCAGGTAAATCCAATGCCATTTTATCTTTGGCATCATGGCCCCACCGAATCCGGGTTTGCTGACACCATTCGCGTAGCCATAATAAGGCATTTTCATCGAGCTGGAAACGTTGCTGGATGGCCGGACATTCCAGTAATGCCAGCACACTTTCCACATCAAACCGCGACTGTGGCAAAGCCAGAATAGTGAACCAGGCATTGAGTAAAATACTCTCTTGCTGGCCGCTGCTATCAGCAATACTAAAGGGAATAGCATGGGCAGGATCAGCGGCTCCGAATACAGCTTCAATCCACGGTGCATAAACATCAATATCCGGCGTCATCACCACAATATCGGTGGGTGATAAATCAGGGTGCTGTTCAAATAAGGCCAGCAATTGATCCTGCAGAATTTCCATTTCCCGCATCGGGCTATGGCAGACCTGAATCAGAATAGAGTTATCGTCAGCACTCACTGCTTGCTGTTCACCGACCTCCAGCTCAAACATATCGCTTTTCAACATGCCAAGCATGGTGTCTGGTATGGGCGCAACAAAACAGGTCTCGGCGTCATGAGGCAAGTCCTGACACTGGCGAAAAAACTCCTGGCCTTGTTTGCCTAAACTTGCCAATAAAGGGTGACCTACATCCGCATTCAATTCTGGCTCGGGATCGTCCAGCATCAATTCCAACTGCTGACGTTGTTGCTGTTTGGGGTCGATCAAATCCCCCCAATAATGCTGGCTGGGTGATAAATAAAACAGCGTGATATCGACAAACTTCGCCATCAGAGAAAAGGTCTGTAAATAAACAGGTGGTAGCGAAGAAATACCAAAAATACTGAGTCGTTCTGGCAGACCTGCTGGCTTTTCTGTGGCTGTTTGTAAAAGCTGATTGAGCTGGTTTAACAATCTGGCGCGATGCATGGGTTCAGCATCGTCAGCTGTTATTTTCTGCCATAGATGCCCTTGCCAGTTTGCGCTTTCTCCCTGCTCCCACTCAGCTATCCAGTCCGGTCGATACATCAGATATTGGTCATAAGTATCAGCCAGCCGTTCTGCTAACTGGAAACGCTTTAACTCATCTGTTTGCTCACCCAAATAGGCGGCAATAGCCTCAAACTCGGGCTCATTGGCTAACTCAGGCAGCATGGCAAATAAACGCCAGCTAATCGGCGCTTTAGCATAAGGAGAATGTAAAGGAATATCGGGCCAGATTTGCCGAAACAAACGCCAGATATAGGCCGAAGGAAAAGGAAACTCCGTGTTGGCAGCAATGCCTTGTTCATTGGCGATAAATAACGACAACCAGCGCGCCAGCTCGTTACTTTGCACAATAATATTTTCCTGCTCAAACGGGCTGAGCGGTTCAGACTGAAGTTGTTCAGCAAGCCAGGCAGCAAGTTGTCTGCTGTCATTACTGTAAACAATCTTCAGCATGTGGATTCCTTCACGTCAAAAGCCACATATTACGGGATGTTGCAGTTGAAACAAACTGCTTTTCTGATTCTTTGCTTAACTTGGTCTCATCGTATTGTTTTCGACAAAAGCATCATTGATACACACTTAAAATTTATATTCGATAGCATATTTTATTTTTCTCATTTGTGTCATAACTCACATTAATTCCAAAATTCATAACATTGTCATAAAGCATCACTACTCTAGCCATCGATATCCATTATCTGACCTGGAGGTAACGTGAAAAATACACATAAACTACTTTTTGTTTCGATGCTAGCAGCACTCTACAACGCACCGGCTATGGCGGCGGATTGTGTTGAAGGTGGCACAAGCGGCTCACCCACTCTGCTATGTACTGCGACAGACAGCAATAATATTGATGACGACCGCGACAATTTATCTGTGACCGTTGAAAACGGTGTAGAGCTGGTTGATGCCAATGATCGTCCAGTGCAACTGGAAGGTGCAAACCAATCTATCGTCAATTATGGCCTTATCGAAAGCGGCGATGATGATGCGATTCGTGGTAAAGGCGCCAATCTGACCGTTGATAACTCAGGCACTATTATTGGTGGTGACCGTGGCATTCGTCTACAAGACGATGCTGACAACTTCACTTTAATTAACCGTGAAACAGGCATTATTTCAGCTGAAAATCAGGCCGTCAGATTAGATAACGATGCCGAACTGGAAAATGCCAGCATCACCAATTACGGCCTTATTGAAAGTGAAAAAGGACGTGCTATTCAAAGTCGCGGCCCAGGCACAACAGTCGTGAACTACGGCACTTTACGTGGTGATGAAGAAGTCATCGAAGCACGTGAAGACTTCACACTTGAAAATCACGGCACTATCGCTCTGAATGGTTTGTCATGGGATGCAGGCACTCAAACATGGACAAATGCTGGCGCGACGGATGATGAAGACGGTGTGCAATTTGCCGGTGGTACAGCAGATAACTACGGTGTCATTCTAGGCACGGACGACGGTATTGATATTGACGAAGGTAAAGTACATAACCATGCTACAGGCGTCATCGTTTCTACCGGCACAGCCAGTGACTCACTCAATGGTGGTAATGGTATCGACATCGATCCTTTATTCGAACCGACCAAAGGTGATGACCGTGTCGCAGGTCCCCTGACTATTGTTAATGAAGGTTACATCGAGGGTGTCCATGCCATTGGTGCAGACGAAGCCGCTACATCTGAAGTGACGGTAACGAACAGTGGCACTTTAGTCGGCCGCTCAGGCACCGCTATTCAATTTGCGCCTAACCAAGGCAACAGCAGCCTGACACTGACTGGCAACAGTGAAATTGCGGGCGATGTGATATTTGGTGGTGGTGACGATAAAGTCGTTGTTGATGGACTGACTTCCACATCAGGCTTATTAAGCACAGGCATTTTTGACGGTGGTGAAGGTATCAACAGCATTTTCTTCAATGATTTCGAGCTGTCAGATATTTTGTCATTTGAGATTTCTGATGCCCTCGTCTACTTATCATTAGGTGTGGATAGTGGCGAACTGTTATCAGGCAAGTTCAAAAACTTCTCATCATGGGGCTTCGGTGGTGATGGCATGTTCTCTACTGAGTATCTTGCTAGCCAATTCTCTAACCCAAGCGCCGTACCATTACCAGCAGCACTGCCTCTGTTTGCTTTTGGTTTAGTAGGTATGTGGGCTGGCCGTTCACGTCTGAGAGGGGCTAAAGCAGCCTAATTTGGTTGTCATTTAAAGACCTGAGTTTAGGGTCAGTGTAAACACTTAATATGGCGTGTTTGCACTGGCCCTAAATTATTTTTAAGCCGAAAAAACGCTTGTTAAAGCAACCACCATTTTAATTAGGTATGTTAGTGTCTCACTCACTATTTCAGTGTCAGAAAGAGGCCAGTTTTGAATTCTCGACATATTATTTGGTTCACTTTTTTATTGCTGCTTCAGGCATGTTCCTCGATACCGACGACACAAAACCGCTTGGATACCGCATTACACTTGGCTAACAGCCAGGGCTGGCAATCACAGATCCTCACCACGTCTTCATTTCAGTTGCAAAGCTTTGTTCCTAAAAACAGCAAACCATCAAAACGTTTAACAATTTATATCGAAGGTGATGGTTTAGCCTGGTTAAATCGTCGAAAAATATCTTCTGATCCCACTCCGGTCGATCCGCTGGTACTCAAACTTGCAGTGCATGATAAACAAGCAGTCTATCTGGCTCGCCCTTGTCAGTATGTGAAGTCAGACCGTTGTGACAAAAAGCTATGGACCTCAGCCCGATTTTCAACCGAGGTTGTAGAATCCATGAATCAAGCTGTGACTGAACTCAAAAATCAGTTTCAGGCTTCATCGCTACGCCTAATTGGTTACTCAGGTGGTGGTGCTATCGCTACTCTCTTGGCAGCTGAACGAAATGATGTCGACCAACTGGTCACCGTGACAGGTAATCTTGATACAACAGCCTGGACAGAGATGCAGCATATTTCAGCGTTAACAGATTCACTTAACCCGGCAGATGCCTGGCAAAAACTCACCGATGTGCCACAAATTCACTTTGTCGGCAGTGAAGACAAGATCATGCCTGAGGCCGTTGCCAGATCGTATCAACAACATTTTCCTGACGCGAAACAACCCGAAGTCAGAGTGATTACCGGCATGAGCCATCATTGCTGCTGGGTAGAGCATTGGTCAGAATTACGACAAGAAGTTCAATAGCATCAGCATCAAATTGAATAAGCAAATACAAAAAAGCCCCAGCAATATCTGCTGAGGCTTTTTAGCTTGAACAGTCAAGTTTAGCTTAGAACGACATACGTAAGTTCACAGAAGCCGTTTGGTTTAAAAAGTCTTCACGACCTTCTACATCGTATTGAGCGGTGATATCAGTGTAATCGTTTAAATTAACGGTGGCACCGACACCAGCTCTAGCTAACCATGGTGAAGGATCAATCCCATCCGTAGTAAAGGCAGTACCACCACCAGTATAAGATGCTGTCAGACTAGTATCGTCATTGATGACGTCATAGCCCACGCCGATATTAGCCAGTAAAGTCGTCTTATCATTTAACTGATGGTCGATATCGGTTTGTACCATTAAGATAAATTCATCGGAATGAACGCTGTCCACATCAAGGTTAATCGCCCCTGCGCCTTTTTCTGTGTAACTTTCATCACGAATATACGCATAATCGGCACGAAGGCTTGGCATTACTGTGCTGCTGTCATTCAGCTCAAAACGTTTGCCAATACCCACACCCACATGGGCAGTGTAGCTATCGTAATCTGCTTCAGCGGTACGGCCAATAAAACTGATTTGGCGTTTGCTATCATTTTTATTCATACCTACATCGGCTTGCCAGTTCAGTTCCACATTTTCAAACTGGGCTAAGTCATGGCTACCGTAGGCAATCAACTGATAGGCATCAATATCGGCTTTGTTACCGGATGACATACCATTACCATCAACGCGGGTGTTCATATACGATAAAGCCAGACCTAGTCTGCTTGATTCGGTAACATCACCGTCCATACCTACCACAAAACCGTAAGAGTCGGCATCATAACCACTGACGCCATTACGTTCTTGTTGACGGGTCCAACTACCCACCGGTTTTAACCACATATTTTTATCGGTCAGGAAGGCATCACCCGATGATAAACCACGGGTATTGGCCTGACGACTTTGAATCACACGGTTAGTACTGTGCAAAGTATTGGCAGCGAGTTTTGTGGTGCCACCCACCAGTAAAGGCAGTGTTTCGGCCACCGCTTCTGTGATTTTCTGGTCATTGGAAAGACGCCCGAATGCTGTTGACACGTTTGCAATATCTGTATTTGTAGAGCCGCCGTTCACAAAACCGTCTAATACACGTGCTGCACCACGACCGGATTTAAAGCCTTCACTGTTGACGCTTTGAAGTACACTGGTATTACCATCTCTTGTTACACGTAAGCCGACAGTATTCCCTTCTTTTTCTGCAGCGAATGAATAGAGTAATGAATTATCCGTCACTTCAAAGCTGCCTGCATCCAAAGTGCCTGCGCTAATCACCTTGCTGAGAAGGCTCCCATTAGCGAGCGATGGTGCACCTTTAACATCTACATCAAGCTTCGAACCATCAGCAAAAGTAGCAGTGCCCGTCACATTTAACTTACCGTATTGACTTGCATCGATAAGTCCCAGCCTGAGAAGGCCATTCAACGTTTGAGTATAGTCCGCCGTTGCTCCAGCCTGCCCCAAAGTTAAGGTGTCACCCGCAGCGATCGATAGAGTACCGCCATTCACCTTAGCCGTACCTGAAAAACCTTCTAAGTCACCAGTTAAACGTGTAGTACCTGACAGAAAATTAATTTCGCCATTACCGTTGACGTCTACCACATCCTGAGAAAACACATAGTCAGTATTAGAGTGATTAAAGTTAATGCTGCCACTGCCAGCACCAAATTCAACAGTGGCTGCATCCAAAGTACCGGCAGCAACAATAATTGAATCACTCTGATCGGCACCAATATTTAGTTTGCCGGTTCCAGTCGCCTGATCACCTAAAATGAGTGTGCCAGTGCCGTTGTGTATATTGAAGCTACCACCAATAACCAGACTTAAAGTCCCTGCCCCTGAAACACCGAGTTTCACATCCTGATCCACTGTAAAGCTAGATCCGGTGCCAGTTATCAGAATTTTTCCTGTAGAACCATTTGCGTATGCGATATCAATCGATGTTGTGTCTAAAGCACCACCATTTTTTATGATTAACTCACCATCACCTGTGCCGCCAACTGTGAACATATTAGAATTAAGCACAGCATTGGCTGAATCGATCTGTAATGTATTCTTTGTGTCTGCTTTATCAGCAACGGTAGTCCAGTTCGTTGTGAGAGAACCATTCGATATCGTGAGGTTACCGGTTCCACTCGCAGTTCCCCCGAGTCTTAAATTAGTCACGTTTTGATTTGAACCATCGCTAATCAAAACGGTACTACCATCAGACACATTGGCTTCAGAAGTGGGTAAAGAGTCACCAACCCAGTTCGTCGTAGTTGACCATTCACCATCACCAGCCTCATTATCCCAATCTGTCGCCAGCACAGTCATTGGTGATGCAGCAAACAGGGCTGCTGATAACACAACGGCATGACCGACCGTTTTGGTCTGAACGTTGGTCGTTTGTGTTTTTGTTTTACCTTTAGCTGATGTGAACTCAGAGGCTACCATCCATGCTTGCCTACTGACATTCCAAACGATGCGATATGCGAGGTTCATACTACTTTTCCATTCCTGTTTTAATTAAGGGTCTACCGAAAACGTTTCTTACTAAAACGAATTTTGTGGTTTGTAAAAAAACGTTAAAAACGAATAAACACTAATCAATAGAAATGGTTTTTTTAAGCTTATTTTTGTATCAATTTGTATCAGACAATCGCGATCGGTTTGGTCAGCTGATAACCAACGTTACGTATGGTTTTGATGGGAAATTGAAAGTCATCCGAACTGAAGCGTTGGCGCATCCGTGAGATATGTAAATCCAGGCTTCGACTCTCAGGTGAATAGTTAGGATTACCCAGTGCACTATAAAGCGCCTCACGTGAGGTCGCCTGATTCTGCATAGACTGTTTAGCTAATAGTGAAAGTATGGTCAGTTCACTATTATTGAGTGGGTGAGGTTCACCATCAGGTGTTATCAATAACCAATTCACCGTATCCAGTTGCCAGGAATGTGTTTGCTTAGGCTGATGTGTTGTTAATGCTTGAAAGCGATTATTGATAACGGCCAGAAGTTCACGAATATCAACCGGTTTTGCCAAATAATAATCGGCACCAGAAGTAAGACCATTGACGCGATGCTCAACCTCCCCTAATGCAGAAAGCATCACCACATCAATACGCTGGTTTTGCTTTAGACGACTAACAATATTGAGGCCACTGTCATCCGGCAGATTCACATCAAGCAGCACCATATCGGCATCAAAATCATTCAGAATGGCATCCATTTCTTGTGCTGAAGCAGCTTCATTGACTAGCAGACCTTCGCTAGTCAAAATCGCTTTAATTGGTGCACGAAAATCAGCATCATCATCAACAATCAAAATCTTCGGCTTAGTCATGAGACACCTCATGTTTTGCTATTCGCACACTGAAGACAGTGTGTTGTTCACAACTGAGTGAGATAACAGCCTGATGCATATCGCATATACGCTTGGCAAAATATAATCCCAGACCTGAACCGCCCGCCGAGTCAGAGGATTCGACTCGAAAATATTTATCAAATATATAGGGGCGATGCTCTGCAGAAATACCGGAGCCATCATCCACAACCTGAATAATGTAGTCACCGTTACTTTCTATCAGTTCCATATACACGGACGATCTGTGTCGAGCATTTTTAAGTGCATTTGAGACCAAATTAGAAAATAACACGCTGAGGAACATCTCATCGCCGAGCACATTAGCCCCTGAAGGTAATGAATGAATAAGAGGAATGTCATATTCCGTGGCTATATTCTCCAGAACAAGAATTAGCGAAGTATCGTATAGAGCCTTCTCCTCCTGCTCAATCGAGTGAGCCATCCATTCATCATTTAAACAACGCTCGACCAAGGCATTCAGTCTCTCAGAAACATGCTTTATCCGATGCAAACTCTCATCGACGATAGGCGTTTTCACTTGCTGCAACATAAGAGCGGCATCAGCATTTGCTTTAATCGCACCGATGGGTGCTTTAAATTCATGAGATAACATGGAAAGAAAATGTTGTTGTTCTTTCAATGATTGATGAGCAATATCACGTGCCTGAGTGACTTTATTCACCTCATTCCGCAATTGGTTGTGTAATTTTTCTGAGGTCAAGACAATAAAGCCCACCGTGATGACAAAGCTGCTGACAATAGCCATCAAGAAAATCACATAGGCGGCATTGAAATCCAAAAACGAGATGTCTTTTACAGGTGCGTAGAGCATATTGGCTATTCGCCAGAGACTGATCATTCCCAGCACCAAAAAAGTGAGAGACATACCTAATCGTCCAGGCAGGTTTCTAGCATTTTTCCATAAAACATAGCTTGTCATCAGTGTAAGAATAGCGACACCGGTTGCTGAAATAATGATACGTTCTGCTAGATAATGGCTGCTTTGATACCACCAAAAAAGTGGCGATAAACATATAATCAACGAGACAGGAAAAAGCCAGGCAGGCTTTAACCCGGTTAATTGTCTTGAGGCTTGATAATAAAAGAGTAAGGCGAGGAAATAACTGACATTCGTCACCATGATCGATAAAGTGACATCCATACTATCTCGAAGCAGTAAAAAATAGGAGGCTATAGCCTGAAAACCTGCGCCGATAGCCGCGTATTTCAAGCCTTCCACGTCTTTCAACAGACGATAAAATAAAAATAAAGCGATAGCTGAAATAGAAGTAGTGATGACTAAAACAAGAACGATGGTGCGTAAATCGGGTAACAAAAGTAACTCACTTTTACAAAGGTACTAAATGGTATATGTCTGCTAATTGCAGCAACAGAGCTGCTGCAAGCAGAAAATCACCACAGATTATGACAAACCATCACCGTAAAGTGAAAAACGTTCTGATCAAGGGCACTCTCATTGCTCATAAACTTGTTTCGCCAAACAGATTTAGTGAGAGAATTTAAGCGTCTGTTCTAAAGATTTATGCCACTTTCACAACGATTATGTGTCAATACACTTACAGCAAAATAATCAAAGGACGAATATGACGAAGATATACCATAAAAACGACGCGGCCATTTCTGAGCTTGATGAACTGCAATATCACGTCACTCAGCAATGTGGTACCGAGCCCCCTTTTAACAATGCCTACTGGGATAACAAAGAACCGGGTTTATATGTAGATGTAGTGTCTGGCGAGCCTTTATTTACCTCGTTAGATAAATACGACTCGATGTCTGGCTGGCCTAGTTTTACCCGCCCACTCGATGCCAACAATATCACTGAGCATAGTGATGACACGCTAGGCATGGTCAGAACCGAAGTGCGTTCAAAATATGGTGACTCGCACCTGGGTCATGTCTTCCCTGATGGGCCAGAAGAACATGGTGGCTTGCGTTACTGTATTAACTCGGCCAGCTTACGCTTTATTCCAAAAGACCAGTTAGCCGCTGAAGGTTACGCTGACTACCTGCCCTTGTTTGATAATGACGAGTCAACGGATACCGACACTATTGAAACCGCGATCTTAGCTGGTGGCTGCTTCTGGGGAATGGAAGAATTATTCCGTCATCAACCCGGCGTGATTAATACCCGTGTAGGCTACACTGGTGGCCATGTACCTGATGTCACTTATAAAGATGTAAAACAAGGTGATACTGGTCATGCTGAGGCGATTGAAGTGATGTTTGATTCTTCACAAACCAGCTACCGTGACATCCTGGAGTTTTTCTTTATGGTGCATGACTCCACCACTAAAAACCGTCAGGGAAATGATATCGGTGACAGTTATCGCTCAGCTATTTTTGTGGAAAATAGTGAACAAGCCAAAGTCGCTGATGAGTTAATAAGAGAACTCGATGCCAGCGGGATTCTCCCCGACCCTATCACCACCGAAGTCACTAAAGCCGGCCCATTTTACGAAGCCGAACCCGAACATCAGGACTATTTACAGCATTACCCCAATGGCTATACCTGTCATTGGATTCGAAAAGACTGGAAGTTGAAAAAGTAAACCACCTCAATCAAACAGGGCATCAAATGATGCCCTGTTTTTAAAGATTAATACGTCCAGGTGACTGAACCGATGGCACTTCTCGGTGCCCCGTAATTCGCTTGTCCCCATTGAGGACTTTCCAGGTACTTTTCATCACCGACGTTGTATAAGTTCAGGGCTAAAGAGACATTTTTATTTAGTTGATATTGAGCAAATAAGTCGACTAAAGCATAACTTCCCTGCACTTCGGTATCACCATAGTAAATTTCATTCTGCCAACGAACACCACCGCCTATGTTTAATCCGTTAACATGAGGCACTTGATAGCTGGCTGCTAACTTGAATTGTTTGGTTGGAATAAACACACGCGTGTCATCACCGTTTTCATCTTCCATATTGAGATAGGTATAACCTGCACTCATATTCAGTCGCTCGATAACCTCACCAGATAACTCGATCTCATAACCTTTGCTCTGTAACTCTATACCACGGTAAATATTGAGTCCTGTTGCATCATTACGTGTCACATATTCACCAAAGTTTTCTTGCTCGGATTCAAAGCGTGCAAGGGTCAATACGGCATTGCCGTCATTAAACTCCTGCTTGATACCAAACTCGCGGCTTTCTCCTTTTACCGGGCCCAAGGGTGCCAGACTGGCATCAACCCAAGTTTGTGCTTTAAATACTTCACTGTAGCTACCATAAAGCATCGTGCCATCAATCACTTCATACGTTAAACCCGCATAAGGCACGGTTTCAGTATCGGACACTTTTTGAGGTGCACCATAACTCACCCCATCCTGCTCAATCTTCACGGTGCGTGCTCCTAGCAATACAGACAGTCTGTCAGTTGGTCGCAGGCGAGTTGAAAAGTAAGCGGAATCTTGTTCTTGATCGATATCGGTAGATTGTTGGGAGGCATCATAAACATCAAATACTGGTTTTGGTGTCAACCCAGCTGACCAGTTGCCACCAATGGGATCATAATTCCATGTACTTGAATAAACTGAACGTCCAGTCAGCTGGATATCTGCGACATTAATCCCTGCAACCACTTCTTGCTCTCTGCCAGCTAACTCAAACTTACCGCTCACATATAAATCAAATATTTTTTCTTTGTCCTGCGCTTTGTAATCACTGGCCTGAGCAGTCAAACCTGACTCTGTAATTGGATCAGGATTGCCGGCTAAATACAGTGAGTTCCATTGCTTTTCTTGTTTGTTTTGGGTGTACATGGCTTTGATTGCCAAATCATCACCTATTCTTTGTTCCAACTCGATGAAACTTCGAGTTTGTTTCACATCTTGCTGAGCCCAGCTAGGCGCCGTATTGGTTGACTCATCGTAATCGGTCAATGTGCCATCACTATAGAAAAGTGGTAATGCTCCTGATGAGTTACCATCACTATGATGGTCGTTCACACTGTGAGAAAAAGTTAGCTCAGTGCTGTCCGTCAGATCTGCTGAAACAATGCCGTAAAAGACATCACGGTCTGTGGAGTAGCGATCAAGGTATGAATCTCCTTTTTCTTTGGCAACGACTAAGCGACCACGAACGCGATCATTAATAGGCCCGGAAATATCGGCATCAACACGACGAGTATTCCATGAACCATAAGAGGCTTTAGCTGATGCCTGAAATTCATCAGTGGGGCGTTTACGCACAAAATTGATGGTGGCCGAAGGATTAGCTAAACCAGTAATCAGACCACTCGCCCCTTTAATGACCTCCACTTTTTCATACATCGCGGTGTCATCGTGACCTTGTGTCAAACCATATGAAAAAGGCACACCAATGCCGTCATACTGAAAGTTAACGATATCAAAACCACGTGCGGTGTAGTACGTTCTACCCGTTTCTACCTGCTCCACCGTCACACCCGGCACATATTTCAGTAAGTCATTCACCTCATTTAAGGCAAAATCTTCAATCTGATCTTGTGAAATAACCGAGACAATCTGAGGCGTTTCAAAGATGGTTAAATCCAGTTTTGTTGCTGATTTGGTTTCCTCTGGTTCGCCATAAATGCGCAATGAATCCAGACTAATCACTTCGCTAGACTCAGATACTTGTTCAACTGGCTCCGCATTAGCTAAGCCGCTATACAGCGAGACCAATGACAAGCTAATGGCATATCGTGTGCTCCGTTTCATATGTCTTATCTCATGATTTGCTATTTAAAAAATGACAGCACTTTACAGATCATAAAATCTAAATACAAATCATTATTATTTAATAACTAATATGAAAACACTGGTATTCAGTCTCCTAATTCAATCAAGTGAGTAAGTTTGAGAGTTTCCTGAGATGAAAAGAGTGATTCTATTTTTTCCAAATACATTTAAAAATCTGGCATGCTACGTATCAACTAAAAATAGAAATATTGAACAGAAAAGAGTTATATGAAATCTAGACAAAATATCAAACACAATGACCCAATTGGTTTCGACTAGAGGCAAGGCTGAGATGTCAGACGATATACAAAATAACCACACCATGCCAGCAGATGCCAGCCCCGAGTTAGTGTCAAACAATATGCCTGCCACCAACATATTTAAGTCAAGTTCACACTGGGCAATAGTCGGTATATTTTTACTGCTATTACTGGGCAGTGTTGCTCACGCTCGTGATTTTCTCGTGCCGGTAGCGCTTGGCGTGTTATTGGCACTAGTGTTTAGTCCGGTGCGACGTTTCCTTGAGCGCCGACGACTACCACCAGCTGTCTCCGCGTTTATTATTGTCAGTGGACTGATGACATTAATAGGTTTGGGTTTAAGCACGCTCGCTGATCCCGTGCAAAGTTGGATTAAAGAAGCCCCCACCATCGGCTTTAAAATTGAACAGAAATTGCGTGGTGCGAACCAGTCAGCGAAAGAGGTCATTGATGCTGGCAAACAGATTGAGCAGATCGCCTCCCTGGAAAACGAGACAGAGCAAGTGCAGAAGGTCTCACCACGCGAGCCGGGAGTGCTTGTCAAACTCGCTACTTCGGTGCCTGAAATTCTGGCACAAATGGTATTTACCCTAGTGTTGCTGTTCTTTCTGCTGGCCTCAGGTGATATGTTTTACGAAAAGCTAGTTCACATTATGCCGACGTTTAAAGATAAGCGTAATGCGGTCAGAATTAGCTATGACATCGAACGCAAGTTGTCGAATTACTTATTCACTATCACTCTTATTAATACTGTGCTCGGCATAACGGTTGGCGTATCAATGTGGCTGCTGGGCATGCCAAATGCCATCCTATTTGGTGTGTTAGCGTTCGCCTTTAATTTTGTACCGTATCTTGGCGCTATCGTCGGCGTTGTGATCGCGGCCCTCGTAGGTTTACTTACCTTTGACCATACCGTTACCGCGCTGCTGCCCGCCTTAGCCTATTTGACGTTAACGATTATTGAAGGACAGCTTGCCACGCCTTATTTCGTAGGGCGGCGCTTAGAAATGAACCCCGTCGTGATTTTTCTCTCGGTCGCATTATGGGCCTGGCTGTGGTCCATTGTGGGTATGCTTGTCGCAGTGCCGTTATTGGTCGCTGTTCGTACCTTTTGTGAACATATCCCCAGCTTGCAGGCATTTGGTACTTTTCTCTCCGCAAGAGGTAGTGAAAACTTTCACCCAGAAAATGCCGAGACAGAAACCTGATGTGTTACTAGAGGAAAAATAGAGATAGCATCTGAAAAGAGAAGCATGAAAATAAAGAAACAAAATCAAACATTCTGACTATATTGAGTCGTGCCCCTATTGATTTAACCTCATTGATTGAGTGTACTTATGGAAAAATCAAAGAAGAATTTGCTCCTACTAGAACGGGCACTGCACGATATTGAATTACCATGTAACGATAAAGTTATGGTTGCTAGTGCGTATTACTCGATATCTATGGAACACTATCGCTCAATTTTAACTTTACTCGAAATACAGCTTTATAGCTCAGCAGGTGCACTTTTAAGAAGCCTTTTTGAAAGTTATGTTAAAGGCCTATGGTTTTACTACTGCTCCAATACGGAAGACATCGTTCGACTAAGAAAAGATAAGTTTGAAAAGCCATTTTCGATGTTAGTTAGTGAAATTGAAGATAAAAAAGGTAAGGGGCTATCAACCGCTAAGAAAAATTTGTGGCGAGCTTTAAATGGATTAACCCACTCTGGTGCAGGGCAAGTTTCGCGAAGAATTTCTGACGAATCAATCGGTTCAAATTTTGATGAACTCTTTATCGAGGATGTAAAAAAGTTTACAAATAACTATGGCTTGTTAGTTGCTGGCGAGCTAGCATTAATTAGCAATGATAGAAATGCTCAAAACACTGTGCTAGAAGTTCAGGAAACTCTAGGTTTCTCGAAGTTGAATTTATAAGAACCGATGGGGGCAGAGCGTTATGACTTTTGAATAATAAACACATCTAACTAAAAAGCCATCTGAATTAACTTGAACTTGTCGGCACAAATGACGATTTGAAGAGCTTCCCTTCTCCCGTCTATTGCCGCCAAAAATTAGGTTTGTTTGATGGATTGAGTGGTCGAATGTCTGACCGAAGGGAGTTATCGACCACGCCATCAAGCAAAGTTAATTTTTGGATCAAAGGCAATATCGGGTGCCCTTTTGTTTG
>CENM01039741.1_pt1 | contig 24274 bp, 19 predicted proteins | sample 530261 | NCBI WGS metagenome assembly CENM01 (sample SAMEA2619854, study PRJEB7988) | marine metagenome | biome: marine biome (ENVO:00000447); feature: deep chlorophyll maximum layer (ENVO:xxxxxxxx); material: "saline water (ENVO:00002010), including plankton (ENVO:xxxxxxxx)" | depth 80 m
AAATCGATCCCGACAAGATTTTCAACCCTGCTTTTCATGAAAACCAAGTGGGGCAAACAGGCCAAGCCTACGCAATAGATGAACATGGGCGAATGCTCACTCAAAGTAAGTTTACTAAGCAGCTTATCCAAGCTGGATTAATTGATGCCGCTCATCCATTAAGCGAATTGGCACTGGAAGTGCGAGATCCCGGCGTCAATCTCTTAAGCTCTGAGAAAAAACAAGTTGCTGCCAATGCTCCACTCACACTGATGGCGAAATCATTGACCCAACACCAGACGGGTGTAAGTCTGAAAGGATATCGTGATTATCGCGGTATCAAAGTCATCGGTAGCTGGCGCTGGGATGACCATCTGAATATGGGAATCGTGACGGAAACAGAAGTCGCCGAAGTTTATAAACTCTATCGTTCCTTATTATTCAGTGTGGTTATCAGCATCGTATTTGTGATTTTCATGACGGCATTTGGTACCTATTTCTACCGCCGCTCGACGCAACAACGCATTGCCTCACTACAACAACGTGATGCCATCATAAAACAGACTGATGATGGCTTTGTCACTATTGATGATGTTGGAAAAATCACCATGGTGAACCCCGCTGTCTGTCTGTTATTTGGTTATCAGGAAGCGGAACTTATCGGTCAACCAGTTTCTATTCTGATAGATAAAAATGAACGACATAAACATGATAGTTATCTTAAGCATGCCAACATTCATGAGCCTAAAATCATACACAGAACGCGTTCTTTATCTGCCACCAGAAAAGACGGCACCGAATTTCCCATTGAACTTAACATCAGTCCGATGCAATTTGGCCATCGGAAATTCTATATTGGTGTAATTCGGGATATTTCAGAACGTCACCAATATCAGCAAGAGTTAATCAAGGCCATGCAACAGGCCAAGCACGCTAATGAAGCAAAAAGTGAATTTCTAGCAAAAATGAGTCATGAACTTCGCACACCACTCAATGCCATCATTGGTTTCTCGCAGCTCTTACAGCTAGATAATCTAAATGAAGATCAACGTGAATCGGTCAGCATGATCGAGAATTCAGGAAATCATCTACTCTCACTGATTAATGACATACTGGACTTATCACGTATTGAAAGCGGCCATATGTCAGTCTCAGTGGAAGATGTGCAATTAAAACCGCTTATTGATGACCTTATTCCCTTTATTCAAACTCAAATTCAGTCTTTAAATCTGCATATTGAAGAGTCATATCCAGCCAATATTTCATCTTTATTTGTGAAAGCCGATCACATTAAACTCAAACAGGTGTTACTCAATCTTTTATCTAACGCGGCCAAATACAACAAACCGAATGGCAAAATTAAGATTATTATAAGCAGTACTTATAAATCCTCTCTTCGTATTGCTATCCAGGATACCGGCTACGGCATTGATGAAAAATTACAACGTCGCCTGTTTGAACCTTTCGATCGTCTTGATAAAGATAACTCAGGTATACAGGGCACAGGTATCGGTTTAGTCATCAGCCGAGAGCTGATTAAACTTATGAACGGACGCTTTGGCTTTGAAAGTGAGCAAGACAAAGGCGCCACATTTTGGATTGAACTGCAACGTTCCAAGGTGACAAACGGCTCTCTATTATCATCTGAACATCACGAACCAGAACAAATGGAGGATGACTCCAAGGAGCACGTCAAAATCTTATGTATTGAAGATAACCCAACTAATCTCAATTTGATTAAAAGAGTCTTTAGACAATATATTCAGTTTGACCTTATCGCTGCTAGCGATGCTGAAACAGGCTTGGAATTAGCCAGACAATATGAACCAGCAGTCATTCTGATGGATATTAACTTACCGGGGATGAACGGTTTTGAGGCATTAGAAGCCCTCAAACGTTCGGCGATCACCCGTGACATCAAAACGATTGCACTGAGCGCGAATGCCATGCCTCATGATATTGATAAAGGGTTGAAGGCGGGTTTCGATTATTATCTGACTAAGCCAGTCAACTTTGAATTATTAATTGAGACCATTAACCGGGCATTGGAGAGACCTCTCTGACCCAGGAACCGTCAACTTCTAGATAGACAGACTTTTGTTAAACAGACTCAGACCAGTCACTCATCGCTTTCAGAGCAAGCTGATTCAGCTCTATGGCTCGTTCTTCACGACTAGCTTCAGTGTAACAACGTAATTCAGGTGCATTACCTGAAGGCCTGACATGAATGATTTCATCATCTGCAAAAGATAGTCTGACACCATCAGTGGTATCCACTGCTTTGATCTCGCCCATAAAAGGAAACAACTGTTGTACCTGCATGCTATTAATCTGCTTATCCACGATTAACGTATCCATCAATAAACGGCTTTTTTCCAATGCGAAGTTTTTCAGGCGATCGCTGCTGGTATAAATCGCAGGCATCGATGCATTCAGTTCAGAGACTGTCTGTTGCCTTTGTTTTGCCAGTAATAAGACACTTAAAATCACAATGATGGCATCACGTGTTGGTAGTGGACTTAGAGTTTTTCCTGATAGCTCAATGGCTGATTGCTGCAGAAATCCACCATTCGCTTCATATCCCACCACACCTTTTTCAGGCGAGTTTGTAGCCGCTGTTTGCATGGCTGCTATCACATAGGGTGAGCCGATTCGTGTTCGCAACACCTGTTCAAAAAAGTCGGCGTTCACGCAAGAGTTACTACTGACAGGCGTAACCACGATATCCGCCCTCAGGTAGAGCGCGGTTAATAAGCCGACAATATCACCTCTGAGCCAGCGTCCATGTTCATCACTGATCAAAGGTCGATCACTATCCCCGTCTGTTGACACAATCGCATCCAAAGCCTGTTCGCTTGCCCACTGTTGAGCAAGTTCGACATCTTCAGGCCGAATGGCTTCAGTATCTACTGATACAAACTGCTCACTCCTGCCTAGACTAATTGTGTTAGCCCCAAGTGCAGACAAGATTTGTTGCAGCACATCTCGACCCACAGCAGAATGCTGATATACACCCACCGTCATGCCTGCCAAACAATTATCAGGTAAAAACTGAGTAAAGCGCTCTATGTAGTGTTTTTGAGCAGAGAAAGATGGCTCAGTTAACACAGCATCTTGTTTGATAAATGCACCATGGTCATCAAACAGCTCATCCGGAATATCAACCCATTGTTGTTTGATGGCTTGCTCATCAGCCTGAAGTATTTCACCTATTGGCAAATTAAACTTCATTCCATTTCGATCATCAGGAATGTGGCTTCCGGTAACCATAATGGTCGCCATATGATGTTGAATTCCGTACAAGGCGACTGCTGGGGAAGGAATAAAACCCAGATTAATTGGATGAAGACCATAATGCTGGCAAGCTTTGGCCACTGCCTTCATAATTCGTGGACTGCTGGACCTCAAGTCACCACCGATACCAACTTGATCCCCTTTCTGTATCTGCTTCTCGTGAATCAAATGCTGCAAAAATGCTGAGGTATAGGCAAAACACACAAAATCTGTCATGTCTTTGACAAGACCACGGGTACCACTTGTACCGAATTTGACGCCAGAATCTGACATCAACTGTTCAATATGAATGTTCATTTGGATAGCTTAGTGTCGATGGTAATTATCCTGGAAGCGAACAATATCGTCTTCACCAAGATAGCCACCGGATTGAATTTCGATAATTTCTAGAGGTACTCTGCCAGGATTATGCAATCGATGTTTTTGCCCAACAGGAATAAAGGTAGATTCATTTTCTGACAGTAAAAAGACTTCATCTTCTCTGGTCACCTCTGCTGTACCTTGAACTACTACCCAATGCTCAGCTCGATGATGATGCATTTGCAATGAAAGAGATGCCCCTGGTTTTACTCGGATACGTTTGACCTGAAAACGTTCGCCAAGATCGATGGAATCATAATAACCCCATGGTCGATAACAAAGCCGATGATTTTCGGCTTCAGAACGTGATTGTTTTTTAAGCTTGGCGACAATGTCTTTAATGTCTTGTGCTTGGTCTTTGCTGGCAACCATGACCGCATCAGCTGTTTCCACAATGACCAGATTTTCAACACCTATTGCCGAGACAAGTCGGTGCTCGCTGTGTATGTAAGCGTTCTTTACATTCTGTATTTCAACATCACCCTTGAGAACATTATTATTTTCATCCTGTTGTGAACACTCCCACAAGGACGACCAGGATCCAACATCATTCCAGCCAGCATCAAGAGGAACAACCACCGCTTTTTGTGTTTTTTCCATCAAAGCGTAGTCGATGGAATCAGATGGACAGGCCTCAAAAGCCTCTTTACTCAAGCGTACAAAATCTAAATCCTGTTCACTGTTGGCAACAGCTAGACGACACTGTTCAATGATATCGGGATGAAACTTGCTCATTTCCTCAATTAATACAGATGCTTTAAACATAAACATACCGCTGTTCCAGTAGTAATCACCTGAGGACAGATACGCTTCAGCCGTAGCAGAGTCAGGTTTTTCGACAAACTGCTGAACAGCAGAAATCGTGGCTTTTTCCTCAGCTTGAATATAGCCATAGCCCGTATGAGCGCAAGTGGGAACGATACCAAATGTGACTAAATTTCCGACCATAGCTTGTTGTTCAGCGAGCTTTATTGCTTGATGAAAAGCGTCAATATCGGCAATCACATGATCAGCTGCCAACACTAAAAGTACGGGGTCTTCTTCACGTGACAATGCCTGAAAAGCGGCACTGACAATTGCCGGTGCCGTATTTCTACCTACGGGTTCCAACAGAATGCTGGGTTTCTCAATATCAATTTCGAGTAATTGTTCCGCCACCATAAATCTGTGGCTTTCGTTACACACCACTATAGGCGGTGAATTATTTAAACCACCTAATCTAAGGATGGTTTGTTGAAACATGGAGTCATCACCAAACAAATTTAAAAATTGTTTGGGTTTATGCTTACGCGAAAGTGGCCACAAGCGCGTACCACTTCCTCCCGACATTACGACAGGTATCATTGAAATTCCCGATTTAACTTATTATCCGTTATCAATTGTTCAGTGAGCTGATGGCTGAATCAATATCCGCTATTAAATCACTTTCATTATTTTGTGATGCTTGTTGTTTAGCCGTGTTCAGATATTGTCTTGCTAGCTCACTATTACCTTGTTTTACATGTAACACACCTAGGTGATAATTAAATACAGCAACATTGGGTTCTAGTGCTACCGCCTGTTCAAGTACTGGCTTAGCTTCATCCAGCTTATTTAATTTCACATTAGCCCAACCATAACTGTCGAGAAAATAAGGTTGTGTTGACGTTTTAAACCGTTGAGTAATTTCCAAAGCGCGGTTTAAATTCTCGGGCGACTCAAACCGATCCGTTAATAAGCTGGCCAGATTATTGGCAGCAATATCGACATTATTATTTTTTGCAAGAATGCCTTCATATAGATCACGTGCCTCAGCATAATTGCCACGTGACTCTTCAATGGAAGCTAGCTGTAAAGAGAATCGAATGTTGTCATCGACATTATCAACGGCTTTTTTCAGTATATTTGCCGCTTCGGATAACTTGTCATTACGTAAATAATAGTCGATTAATAAAGAGTAACCCAGCGTCCATTTTTTCTGTTCGGCAAGCTTTGATTCAAGAATATCGACTGCCTGTTCCGCTTTCTCCACCCTGAAATAATGAATAGCCAGTGTTGCAAATCCATTCATAGAGTTAGGATTTTGTTGATTGAAATTGTTCAGATAAGTTTCTAACTGTTCATTTTCTCCCAACGCTTCCATCGAGGTTGCCAGACCTTGCATCGCACGACTTGAATTTGGCGCTAATTCAAGTGCCGCTTGATACTCAGCTTTTGCCAGCGCATAGTCGCCTTGGCCTTCGTATAATTGTCCAGACAGAAGATAAGAAAGTAAGGTATCGCCTTGCTGATCTTTAAGTAGATCAATGGTTTCAATACCTGCCTGCCAGTCTTTTTTCAGGATTCTGACTTCAGTCAATTGCTGGAGTAAAGTGGTATTTGTAGGATTTTGCTCTAAAGCGGTGACTAAAACCTGTTCAGCTTTGTCATAATTATTTTCGTTAACTAACAACCCTGCCACCGTAAATGCTGCAGTGGCGTTATGTGGATTGGCTGCCAAAGCTTGTCTGAAACTATCTTCTGCGAGCGCATCAGAACCCTGTCTTTGATAGGCTTGAGCCAGCAAGATCATGGCTTCATCTGAATCAGGTGAGTTTCTTAATACTGTTCTCAGGTCAGTCACCGCTTGATCATATTTTTCATCCATCAAGTCCAGTTTTGCTCTGACCAGCAATGCCCCACTTTCTTCTGGCGCGACATCTAAAACAGCTTGAGCCAGCTCACGCGCTTTTTTGAAATCCTGCTGTGATGCGTAATATGACGCAAGCATGACACGAGCCTCATTGCCATTGATACCTTGCGGATCTTCGTTAATGATATCATTGAGCTCTTTGACAGAACCTTCAACATCACCGTTCTTGTCTAACAACGCGGCTTTTGCGAAGCGTAACTCATAATTCTCAGGATCAGCTTCAATCATCTCATCGAGTTTTGATAACGCTTCTTGTGGGTTTTTCTGGTTAATTAAACCTAATAAGAATTGCTGAGCTTCATCATCCTCTGGATGATTTTTCAGGAATGATTGTAAAAGCGTTAAAGCCTGATCATAACTATCTAATTTTGATACCAGCAATTTGGCATAAGACATGACCACTTCACGTTCATTAGGTTTACGAGCCAAAATATCTTCGTAGACATCAGCCATGCCTCTATAATCTTTCATGTCGTTATACAAGCTGAGTTCGATCAAACGAAGCGACATATCTTCGGGATATTTTTCAACTGCCTGTTTTGTTTTTGCCAGTGCTGCAGGAAGCTCACCTTTATCTTTTAAAATCAAAATTTCCAGTGAGAGAATATCCTTATGATCTGGATAATCTTTAGAGACTTCAGCAAGCAGTGTTGATGCTTCCTCAAACTTTTGTTGTTTTGCCAGAATAGACGCTTTCAGAATTCGACCATCAAAACTTTCCGGTTTTATAGATAAGGCTTTATCAGCTCGTGTGGTCGCCTCGTCAAGTTTTCCACCCAGCAGATACAATCGACCCAACTTTATCTGAGCATCAACATGATTGGGATCAAGTTGCTCAACAGTGGTCAAGTTGGCAAACATTTGTTTCCAGCTTTTGTTTTCTTCATCAATTAATGCGAGTCGGTAATATGGTTCGGCCTGTCGAGGGTCAATCTGGATTGCATTCTTGTATTCGACACGTGCTTTTTCTAAATTTCCATTTTTGAAATATTCATTTCCACTTTGAACAAAATCGGAAGAAGTTTCTGCTGAGTTTCCGCATCCGGCAAGACTTAACACAAAAAGTACTAATATAATTTTTTTCATTGTTTCAATTCATCCATTCCTGAAAAACAGCAGTATCTATGTATCTACATCAGCACAATGCTATAGTCATTGTATCCGATTGACAATCACTCAGTTGATTCGGTTGACGCTATTAGCAAGCACTTGAGCTCCTGGTAACGAAGTCTACATCGTGAAAAGAAAAAGTCATAGCTTTGCTGAAGGCCATCAAGACAAGGTGGAACTTAACCTAAGTTTACATTTGTTTGACATATCTTTATTCTGAGCTAATGGGTATTCATACACTAGCGTGAACAATTAACTACGAGCAGGGATAGTCTAATCAAGACATGAAAATACTTATTGTGTGTGAGCATGCGTCTGACAAATTTGGCGGCGAAGCAATGCTACCTCTGAATTATTATAAATTTCTCTCAAAGACTAATCATGAGGTTTACCTAGTTACACACGAACGAGCTAGAGCAAGCTTAGAGTCTAACTTAGAAATCAATAACAAGAATATCTACTATTTACCCGACACAAAATTACATAAATTAATTTTCAAACTTGGAAAATGTCTACCTGCTAGAGTCTATACAAGAACTTTCGGTGCTCTGCTTCATGCACTTACACAAATTTATCAGAGAAAAGAGGTAAAAAGGCTCGTAAAGACAATAGGTATTGATATCGTGCATGAGCCAGCGCCAGTATCTGCGACCCAACCTTCAGCGATGTATAACGTGGGTTGTCCAGTTGTTATTGGACCACTCAATGGCGGCATGACATTTCCGAAATCATTTCAAGATATGTCTGGGCTACTCGAAAAAGTTATATATAAGTTAGCAAAATACGCAGACAATACACTCAACAGATTAATTCCAGGAAAAGTTAAAGCGAATCTAATTCTGGTAGCCAACGAACGCACCAAAAAAGCCTTACCAGCTTGTATTAAAGGACCGGTTGAAATTTTAGTTGAAAACGGCTCATTCGGTATACAGTCCAATCCAAGACATTATGCGAAAAGAAAGCTAACAAAAGTCCTTTATGTTGGAAGACTGGTGGACTGGAAATGTATTGATATTGCTATTGAAGCTGTTAGCAAACTCAAAAATACCGAGTTAACTATAGTTGGCGATGGTCAGGAACGAAATAATTTAGAAAGATTGTGTAGAGAAAAAAACATAGAAAACGTCAGTTTTACTGGCCTTGTTCCACACAACAAAATTAACGAGTTTTATGACGAAGCCGATATATTTGTGTTGCCCAGCATCCGCGAGTGTGGTGGTGCAGTAGTCCTTGAGGCCATGTCCAGAGGACTGCCCGTTATTGCCACCGATTGGGGTGGTCCTGCTGATTACCTTACTCCAGAATCCGGCTTTCTCATTGCTCCAAAATCGAAAGAGTGGATGGTGGAACAGTTTTCAAACACGATACTACGCCTAGCAGATAGTCCCGAACTCAGGGAGAAAATAGGCATGAATGCGGTCGAAAGAATTAGAAAACATTTTTTATGGGATGACAAAATACAAACCATTTTGTCTCACTACAAAAATATCAAAAACAACAAATAATACTTGGTTAACAATAATGCCCTTAACTCAAAATTTATCTAAACACTGGCGACTTATATTATTCGTTTTTATCACTGTTGGTTTACTTGTGGCATTCAATGAAGCTACATCCGTATTGTGGAGTAGGTGGGGCGAGGAAAGGTACAGTCATGCACCATTTGTTTTAGCTTTAGCGACTTACCTTATCTGGATTAAACGTCACGAATTGACTGATACTAATGAAAGTCCATGGCTAGGCGTAATATTTACAATTATCGCCAGTGTATTACTCATTCTTGGTGAGTTAAGCGCATTGGTTACGCTCACTCATTATGGCATAGTCGTTATGATGTTTGGGCTCATGTGGACCATGCTTGGGCTCCAGACGCGACGCATCCTGATTCCATTTGCACACGTTCTACTAGTAATTCCTCTCCCCTACATGCTCGACGTGATGCTCTCAGGTAAGTTTCAATTGATGTCATCGACATTAGGTGTCGAGATGATAAGACTAATGGACATCCCAGTATTCAGAGATGGCAACATTATTGACCTAGGGGTTTACAAGCTTCAAGTCGTCGAAGCCTGTAGCGGGCTGAATTATACCTACCCTCTCATGACTATAGGCTTGATGATGGCTTATATGTTTAGAGCATCGATGTATGCGAGAGTTGCATTGTTCTTATCCACAATACCAATCAGTATTGTCATGAATAGTTTCCGTATTGCATTGGTCGCTCTGCTAGTTAACCATTCAGGTATTGAAGCTGCTGAGGGGTTTATGCACTACTTCGAAGGTTGGGTGATCTTCTTCTCATGCATAGCCATATTGCTGATCGAAGTAAAGCTCTTTAATGTTCTAACAAAAAAACACCGATCACTTAATGAGTCTTTTGATTATCTTGAAAATGATCGTGATTATGGATTAGCCGAACGTAACCCATATATCAACAAAACACCAATATACGTAGCTACAGTTTTAATTCTGATATCTGTCACGTCTACCATTTCCGTTAATCAACGAAATGAGATCATTCCTGATAGAAATTCATTTGTTAACTATCCACTATCTATTAACGGGTGGGATGGGCACACAAGAACTTTCCAAAACGGCGAAGATAAAATACTCAAGCTCGATGATTATTTTCTTGCCACATACCATAAAAATAACACCTATGTAGATGTTTATTACGGCTACACAGCTTCACAAAGAAGTGGATTTGTTCCACACTCACCAAAAGCCTGTATTCCTGGGGGTGGCTGGGAAATATCTAAAGCAAGCATTGAAACCTTTTCTATTAACGAAGAAAAAACTCTTTCTGTCTCGAGAATGCTGATTAGTAAAGGACAAGAAAAAATGCTTGTTTATTACTGGTTTCCTCAGAGAGGTAGAGATTTAGCAAGCGAATTCCCAATGAAATTTGCTCTCTTGTATGATTCTATAATGCTCAACAGAACTGATGGTGCAATCGCTCGGTTTGTTACACCAGTAGGTAAGTCGATAAGCAAATCGGATGAGAGGTTGCAAAACTTTATTGCTATGACTTACCCTGATATTAAAGCTTACATTCCAGATTGACTTAAAGTAGCTTGGAGTAATCACTCATGTGATGTAAATCTATTCCAAACTCCTGCCAAAGATAGCAATCGCTTAATTCTATAATTAGGCTTCAATATAACAAGCTCACAACCACAGCAATTGAGCTTACCTTGAAGCGTAAGCAATCGAGCCATGAATGCACTATCAATATAACTGACACCGCTCACATCTATCTTTAACTGAGCTCGGGTTGCCAGTAATGTGGTATTTATCAATGCGTCCAGTTTTTCAAGGTTAGTTGACTGAAAACAGCCAGTCAGTAACAACGTCTTATTATTAGGTTGCCAGTTAACGGTATTCTCGTGACTGTTACTTTTTTTATATTTCTTATCAACAAAATAATAAGGAAGTTGCTTTGTGAGTAATAACAAAGCCAAGCCCCAACCATCTTTGAGATAACGCTTCCACAAACTTGGCTCTTGTTTAATCCGCCACAACCATTCCAAGCCAAGTTTTCGCCACTTTTCTGGTGCACGTTTGACAGAACCTGCAACAAAGTTAATCACGGCCCCCAGATGGCTAATGACGGGCGCATTCAGATTAGCCATATTATTCATAATCCAAGCCTGACCTTTTTTTGCACCCAAGGCAACAAGCACAAAATCTGCTTCAGAGGCATTGATTTGCTCAATAATGTGATCCTGACTCATCTCTTCAATGCTCACAAAGCCTGGATCATAAAATCCAACACTGACCATACCTTTAGAATAGCTGTTGAGCTGCTCATGAGCTTGTTTGGCAACACCTGGTTCGCCACCGAAGAAAAACACCCGAATCGGTTTTTCTCGATGTGTGTCAGACAAAAATTGAAATAAGTCAGAGCCAGCTACGCGTTCCTTGACGGGTAACCCCATCATCTTGGCCAACCACACTAAAGGCATACCATCTATAACAGACAGATCACTTACAGCAACAGATTGATAAAAAGCGTCATCCCCGTGTGCTGCAATCGTGAAGTTGATATTTGGTGTGGAAAGAAAACAGCGTTTTTTAGATGAAATGGCTTGCTCAATCAGCTTTGCCGATTCAGCAATGCTGACAAAGTCGAAAGGTAGCCCCATCAAAACATGCTGTTTATTACGCTCATGAATAGCAGGAAAGGTGGAATTATTAGTCATTTGTTAGTCTCATCACGAGGTAATCCCCAGATTTCTTGGTGAGACCCCTTGGCAGGTAATTCAAAACAACAATGTGCATAAATCCAGCCAATGAATTCAACTAATACCGTTTTCGCACCAGCACTCGTCTGCCACCAATTGGCTAATCTAAATTCTCTTGGAGATGCGCTGATAATACCGATAGGAATAGCTAAAGCATCAAACGCCTGTTTGTACAAAAAATAAGTCCTGCGGCTATGCACATTTCCTGAAAACACATTAATCCCTTTCACCTTATCTATTGAAGGTGTTGCTTCAATAAACTTTCTCACCATCACTGCACTGAGATAGGTTCTATCTTGAGCAGAGGCAGGTGTTGGAATTACCTTAAGATTGTCCATACTTAGACCTAATAATTTCAGTTGATGGGCAGCTTGTTCAGCATAAGAATCAAACTGATCAGTAAAATTCCTCGCTTCAGGCCCACCCGTGGTGATCACTAAATCATAGTGACCAGATTTATATTCCATATAAGCCTGGCTGAGCGCATCAGACTCAAGCCAGCCCTCCACAACCAGAATATTAGCCTCAACAGGCGCTTGTTTAGCTAAAAAAAACGCAACATTGTTTATAAAGAATATGGCGATGGTCAGCAATAACAAAATAAAAATGATGACCGACCATATGGTGGGAACAAGAATAAAGCGTCGTCTGAAAAACCATCCATGTTTCTGCATCTACAAGTTACCAATTGATTCAGCAAATAATGCCTCTAAACGCTTAGCATTAATATCCTGTGCAAATTCTTGCTGCACTTTCTTCTCAGCATGACTGATGAGCGCTCCCCGTAAAGCTTCGTCCTTTATCAGCTCGAGCATCGCCGCAGCTAATTGCTCACTATTACCTGGCTCAATTAATTTACCTGTTTCCTCATCAATTACAAGCTCTGGGATACCGGAAATTCTAGATGAGATGACAGCCGTTCCCACCATCATCGCTTCCATCAATACAACAGGGATACCATCCATATCGCCCTGTTTATCTTTTTTACAAGGTAAGACAAATAAATCCAACTCTCTGACAAATTTGACGACCAGATCATGAGGCAATGGCCCCAGAAATACGACATTGTCATTCAAATCAAGTTGTGTAACTTGCTGTTTTAACTCTTCTTCCAGTGGACCCGACCCAGCTATTTCGACAGTAAAATCAGAAAATTGAGTCTTTAGGGTAGCGAGAGCAGAAATAAGCGTATCAATCCCTTTTTTCTCTACTAGTCTACCGACAAGACCTATACGTACTGGGCTTGATAGTGCTATTGAAGACTTGAGAGTGAACACGCGACTATCTACGCCACAGCGAATAATTTCTAATTTGTCAGGATTAACTTGATAAGTTTGCTGAATATAGTGACGATTAAAATCAGAGATTGTGGCAAAGAAACTAGACCTTTCGACCTTTTTATCCAACAATAAACCTCGCTCAAATATATCATTGGCATGGGCTGTAACGCTGAAAGATATGCCCGAGAGCATACTGGCATACATAGCAATATCTGTAGGTACATGAGCAAAATGCACATGCAGATGTTGAGTAGAATTCTCTTTTAATTCTTGAGCTAGCTTAGCTGCATAAAAAAACCGATAAAACAAGGCTAATGCATCACGGGATAATATGTTCACTTTGAACATATCCTTCACGCACTCACCAAGTGCTTTTAAATAATGAACAGGTTTTTTTGTCAGTAAGTTGAGGTGGCTAAAAAAAACTTTCTTCTTTGGTGTTGCATAAAGATAGTTCACCTTGGAGCGCAGTGCGTCAAGATGTTTATCAGTGGCAGGCATTATCGGTTTATGAACAGAGAACGGTATTATCTCGTGCCCTAGCTCACTTAGAGCCAGAACCTCGTTATACACAAAAGTAGCAGATAACGCGGGTATCTCTGGTGCAAGATATGCCAGTTTCAAAGGTTGCTCCTACTAGCTGTGTGATTGTTGCCAAACAACAGCTTGTTGTTCATTTAACTGCTGGGTTGCTTCAGCTTTCCCTTTAACAAGACACTGCCATTGGTAATGGCGAATAAACGCAACCAGTGCTTTATCAGCAAATCTTGGTTGACGTGTCAGCATACTTTTCACATAGCCCCACCACATCGCTGCACCACCGAGAAAGTATGGCGGATGTAGCATACGGAAGACTGATGAAGCGGTCATGTAAATCAGCCCAGTACCCATAAAATATTGGCCAAATCCGTGACGCATACGTCCTGTAAATATACCTTTCTGACTCGAACCCATCGGTCTCAAGTGAATAAACTGTAAATCAGGCTCATCCCAGCTAACAGCAATCCAACCTAGCTGGCGACATTTATGACAATCAATGCCATCCCACATTACCTGGCGGACAAAACCACCAATTTCTTCAAAACACGTTCGACGATAAAATTTTGTCATACCAACCGACATCTCATCACCACACTTTTCACTGATAAGCTGGCCTGATTTTTTATCTCTAAAATAGGCTTTACCACTGCATGTACCAATGCGTGGGTTCTTATTCATGCGATCAATCAAAATCTCAAAATAACGTGAGGGTAAATCTAAATCCAAATCAAATTTACAGATAAAATCAAACTGACTGACGTCCACTTGGTCATAGCCATAGTAAAAAGCCTCAATAACACCGGGACCTACACTACGATGCCCTCGGTTCTCACGCGTAATCACTTTGATAAAAGGATATTTTTCAGCATACTCAGCCAGAACTTGTGGCGTAGCATCAGTTGAACCGTCATCAACAATCACCCATAGATCAGGCTTAATAGTCTGATTCACAACACTATCCAGCGTTATTCGCATATAGTCAGATTCGTTGCGACAAGGTGAAACCAGTAAGTAACTCATAAATTGTTCTCGTTTATTTAAGCAATCGGAAACTCAGTCGAATTAAGGGCTACTTATATTCAATGATTTTCTGTCGTTTACCTGTTAAAAAGTTTTTATAAAAAGTCATGATACCTAATGTCTGTGGAAACTTAGATAGCACGTTTGAACTGGCAACTATCAATGACATCGAAAGAGGAAAATACTTCTTTGCGTCACGAGCTGTCAGTCTCATTATTTGTAATGGATATACAAGCAATAGCCAAAGCATCAACGGCTGCAATAGCGATAGTATAAGTAACGTTGGCAAAATGAGAGACCAAAAAACATTGCTCCTAACTTCTTTAAATCTGAAGCGTTCCTGAGATTGTCCATGGAGATAATAAGATTCAGCATAAGCATGGCCAGCTCTTTTATGACGTTTCCACCATTGAGTAAATTTTGTCATAGCAGCATCATGTAATGTCATATCGGCATCAAGGCGCATAATCTTCCATCCTTGTTGACGCATACGGAAGCACATCTCAGGCTCTTCACCCGCAATCAAAAAGTCTGAATACCCATTGACACTCTGAAAAGCAGAAAGACGTATTAATGTATCTCCCCCGCATGCATTAGCATCTCCTACAGGGGTATTCCACTCGATATCACATAACTGGTTATATACGGAGTATTCTGGAAAACGTTCACGCCTTCGTCCACAAGCGATTGCATAATCGGGCGAAGATTGAAGAAATGTATGTGCTCTTTGAATCCAGCCCGATATTACCTCACAATCTCCATCCACAAACTGTATATACTCAATCTCTGGATGCGCTGTGATTAATACTCTTGCACCTTCATTTCTGGCTCTGGCAGCGGTGAATGGCTTCTGCAAATCCAATTCGATTGTAGTGACCCTCAAATCCATTGCTGCTTGGACACTACCATCAGTAGAACCAGAGTCAACATAGATTATATTAGCTATATCCTTTTGGAGTGATTTAATACAACGTATCAGACGTTCCCCCTCATTACGCCCTATAATGACAGCACCAATATTCGATAGTGACATTTTTACTTCACCTTATCCCAGTGGCTTTGTCTACTAAACAAAAATAGCATTGTTTCAATCATAATTAACTTTGTTTACTTGGCTTTCTTTTTGTCATTCTTTTTGCCAAATTAATCCAATATTTTTCGTAGTAGAACGTCGATAAATGAGCAAGAACAAACAATACAACAAAAAGTATAGGGCGTTTTAGATATTTTTCCAGCGTATCTCCAGACCCAAACCATGTGTTGACAAGAAGTGGATGGATAACATAAAGCGCATATGAAACGCTCGCTAAATAAACTAAAACACGGGCATTCAGATATGTCAGTAATGAGCTATTAATATTGTATAAAGTAGAGCCGACCAATACTGCAGCAATATAAGGTCTAAAATAATTTACAAAGCCACCCTCTGGGTGAGAGGCGACGAATAATGCCAACAATGCAAAATAAGGGTTAACTGCACGGAGAAATTTTTGAAGAAAACCCAGCCCTTTATCATTGTATACAAGCGAGAGGATTACGCCTGCCAGTATTTCATCCACCCTATAATAAGTGTTTATGGCAACATGAACCCCATCAACCATTCTGTTGGCTGTAATTAAAAAACACCCAATTACCAGGATGATAAATGCCTTCTCTCTAAAAAGAAGAAACAGTAAACCTATAGTAAGATAGAACTGTATTTCAACGCACAAACTCCAGAAGTGACTCGTGCCATGCACAAGGTCCATCGGAGGGTAATTAGCATAAAAAAAGAAGTGTGGAGCAAGTTTAGAAAGATCGATATTCAATATAGGAAAGGCAATAATCAAATATAGCCAAGCTAGAGGAATAATCCTAAGAATACGCCTGATAAAAAAATCATGAACGTTAGGACGATGTATTAGAAAATTCGTTATCAAAAAACCAGAAAGTATGAAAAAAATACTCATCCCAATCACACCTGAAGTGAAATTGAGCTGTAAAAATGAAGGCCCGAGAGGGAGCAGATGAGCTGCAAGTACTAACATTATGCTGATACCACGCCAACCATCAAGAACATAGAAATAATCTTCAGTATTCTGCTCTCTTTTAACAGCTATCTTTTTCTCTTTGGCAGTAATAAAACTGAGAAATTTATTCATGCATTGATATCACTAATCTGAGTAGTACCGATCAATTTGGCAGGCACCCCAGCAACAATTGCATAGTCAGGGACATCTTTAGTGACCACAGCATTCGCACCTATTAATGCGTGTTTACCTATGGTGATATCACCAATAATCTTCGCTCCCGCACCGATATCAACATGCCCTAAAAGCGTTGGTGCTTTTGCTTCGAATCGCTTGACCCCCAATGTCACCTGTTGATGAATAAGGCAATTCACACCAATTATAGAAGACGGGTGAATAACAATACCATTAGCGTGTGGCAGTGAAATCCCTCCGCCCATACTTACATTCAAAGGAATATCCGCACCAGTTACTACAGACCAAAAACGATGTCTTAGTACGGCAACCTTCTTTCTAAATGGAGCAATTAATGAACGCTGAGTCGAGGCATTTTGATAATCACGTATACTTTTTATTAGCTTTTTTGATGGCTGCCAAAAAGTAGTGACTTCCTCTCTCTGCCAGTCAGGCATATCCGCTGAGACCACGTTCATTTCCTCTGGTTATGTAAGACTTATATGAGTATTTTTTGCTAGTTCTTTATAGTTTTCAAGGCTAATCTGACAGCCACTCAACGAGCTTAAAGTTCTTAAATCATCGTTGAATATTTTTTCCAGCTTCTCGAGACTTCGAGTTGTTAGTTCCGGCCGTTCTTTCATAACCAACTGTTGTTTCACAAAGTCACGTAGGCCTCTGGGCACCAGGCTTCTTCTTAAGGAAGCCAATATCGGGTTGTTTACAATAAGATTGTAACCTTTGAACCGTCTCACACGCTGATTAGAAACATTTTGTTCGGGGAGGGTTTCATGCCATGTTACTGGTTTATCGTACCCAATAAATCGTGCAACACGTGCCAGCTCTAGCTCTGGCTCTTTCCTAAATGCTTCCGAAAAAACTAATAAAATGTTCTCACGACCATACTGTTCTATGTAGGGTATTATCTGCATAGAGTATAGACTGTAATTTATGAGTTCAGGGAATAAATCAATAGCTGTATTGATATCGTCTCTAATAACATTTTGGCTCCATTGATGAATGTAATGAGAGACAAGCCTTTCAACAGGATGCCTGATAACATAAACAAGCTTTATCTCAGGCAAATAGGAAGACATTCTATCTAGAGTATGAGGATAGTCTGGCAACTTTGTGTAGTGCGTACTGGACTCTCCACAAATATCATTACGATTTGCACTCTCAAATAACCCTTGATACCAATTCAAACCTAGCTGATAAACATCATCATCACTAAAAAAGTTTGGCTCTTTGGGAGTAGACATAAAGATGCCAGGCTGTAATGCCAATTGCTCATGTAAAGTGCTTGTGGCACTTTTCATAGCACCAATAATAATAAAGTTTGGTTTAGTCATAATCTTTCGGATGTATGTAGGCTCTTAGAGGATTAGTAAAGTTTATCCATGTGTCGCGCCATTGCCCTTTTGCAGTGTTGCTTTGATAATGCTTGGACAGCTTTTCTCTCAGTCCCGAAATTGCAGCACCAAGTGACCAAGCGATGTTAGCGAGAATAAGCCCCCAATAGCCATAGAGTAAATAAAAATATCGTGTCCGAGACTCATAGAAATAACGTGGTAATTTTTTCCTCAATTGAGCCTGAGACTTGAGAGGAGAGCTACCTCCACGCAGGTGAACAACGTGAGCATTCGGTTGATAAATGACTTTCCAACCTGCTTTTTTTGCACGATAACTAAACTCTACATCCTCAAAGTACATAAAGAACTTGTCATCCAAAAGCCCAACATCTTTTATTACCTGACCTCGTATTAGCACACAGGCAAAACTCACCCACTGATAATACTCAGCGCTGTCAGCCACTGGTCTTGCTACAATATACCTATCTAAGAGACGGGAAAATAAGCCGATGCTAGCAGCTTTAAGGAACTCACTCACTGGCGTATGAAAGTGAAAACAGCTCTCTTGAGGTTTGCCATCGGGCCATTCTAATCGTGCGCCCACCAAACCAGCCTCAGGGTTATTTTTTAGGGTTTCCAAGAGCATTTCTAAAGCCCCAGGCCTCACAATAGTATCGCTGTTTAGCAACAGATAATAATCTGCACTCACAGAATTAATTCCAGCATTATTACCACCAGAAAAGCCACTATTAGAGGATGAGTCTACCAACTTGAATTTCTGCTTTTTATCCTCAGCTAATATCCACTCGTTAATTTGGACCACTGAGTCATCCTGAGAATCATTATCTACAATAACTACGCAGGCATCTAGGGTGTCCACTTCATGTTTAAGAGAATTGAGAACATCAACGACCATTCTTGGGGTCTTATAATTCACAATGATGACGGCTAACTCACAGTGTTTATTTGTCATCAAAAAAATAAGCCTTTCTTAGTTGCTTTAGCTGAGGTTCCAAGGCGGGATCAAAACTTCCATCTCTTTGATGAATAAGATGAGCCCAAGGTAGGCTGTTTGTTTCTTTTTCTAATTTATTGACGAGATCAGCCATATCCCCGATAACTCTTGCAGGCACACCCGCGACAATACTGCCTTCAGGAACATCACGGCTAACAACTGCACCGGCTGCTACAATCGCATTGGGTCCAATGGTTATTCCAGGTAACACAATAGCACCATGCCCTATGAATACATTATCTCTAATGTCGACTTTTCCTACGCGATCAAGTTTTTTGTTATAAGCTCGATTGAGCACGGCAATAGAGCCATCATGTCCCAGAATAGTACATGCTGTTAGCATGACATTATTACCGAGCCTGGTGTATTCAGGATTAGTGACATTCGTATAAGGCCATATTGCGCAATGTTCCCCTATGCTATGGTAAGTCCCCCACCGCTTTAAAAATTCAGCATACTCAAAACCTGAGGGGTTGCAGAGTTTTAGATACAGCTTCTTACAACGCCCAGTTTTGAATGCTATTTTTTTTATGATAGTTCTTAACATGTAGCAATCCAGTTAAATGTTGTTATTTTCTGAGAGCTTTTTGTAAAACGCGATTAAATTAGTCTGTAAGTCATCAAGCCCATACTCGCTCGCTTTCTTCAGCCCTTCAGTTCTTATTCGTTCCTTCAATGGCGAATCATTTATTAATGTTAAAAGGTGCTCAATAACAGTGTCGGTATCTCCGTCCTCCGCAACTAGAGCCGTTTCCCGGTGAATCATAAATTCTCTTCCAGCTCCTCCAGTAAAGCCAACAACAACCGCCCCACAAGCCATTGCTTCAATAGGAGGCAGGGAAAACCCTTCGGGATATCCAGTTGCAATAAAGATATCGGCAGCTTGATACTCTTTTATCAGTTCGTCTTGTGTAAGACCATCAACTACATTGATATCAATACCATATTCCCTCATCGCTTTCTGGATAATAGCCAGATCATGGGGATTTTTTCGCGACATTGCCAAGATTCGGCGTTCAATTCTTGACTCCGCTTGAGGCAAAAAAACCGTCAAGTCAATTCCGTTAGTAACGGTATTGACAGCAATACCCATATCCTTTTCTACATAATCAGAACAGAACTGGCTACATGTCATCACTTCATCATAACCAATGTCCTTGTAACTTTTCTCTTTATCATCGACTTTCAACCAACGTCTGAGACCAACTAAGTTTTGTAAAAAAAGGACTTTTGTTTGTGCAGGAAATAAGAATGCTTGATAAGGAGCAAATTCGGTGGCGACAACAATGTCATCCATCCCCATCTTCTCAAGCGCCTCTTGATAACTCAACGTGGGAACATCAAAACCAAAGAAATTGCCATGATACTTACCCATTAAAACAGGATAAGCACGATACCCCGCCTTATTTAACATCAAACAATGTTGATATATGACTTTGACACCACCAACAGGTTTAAATTTACGAAAAAGACATCGTCTGATGTAATTAAATAACCGACGTCTTTTTAGATGTCTTACCGCACTTCTAAAAGAGAAACGTTCTTTTTGAAACAAGTCAGGAATAACGTAGTAAATGTGATTCATTTTTTATTATCTGTCACCTGAAATGTTTCCAGTGGCTGCTGAGAGTTTGCCGTTGGAACATTATTGTTATTTTCACGACTAATCACATAAGCTCTTCCAGCCAGTGACCCTATAATCAACCAGTAAAAAGAATTCAAAGAAGAGTTAGGCATCTGATCTAGAAGAATAACAGAAACTAAAATGGCATGAGAACCGAGTAGTATCGCCTGCTTATTGTCTTTTTTAAGCCGTTTCACGGACAACTTATATGTCAGCCACAAAGGCACTACAATTAATAAAAACTGAGATAGATAACCAACCCAGCCATACACTCCAAGCGTTCCAATCCAACGACCATCTGTAGTACTAGCATCACTCTCGGTAAGATCGTTGATCACACGATTTCTTCCCCAACCACCCCATCCAAATAACGGTTTTGCATTGGCATGATTCAGTAACGCCCTCTCTTGTTGAAAACGAAAGTCGAGCGATTGTGCTCTATCCGGATTAATTCGGTTGGCTATATCAACAAGTTGACCGTGCGGAAACAAGTTTAAAGACGACATCAGTGGATAACTTATAAAAAGAATACCAACTAGCAAGGCAGCTTGATGCATTCGTTTTGGTGACATCATCAACACCATGAATAGACCAAATAGACCAAAAACGAGGGACGCTAAACTTTTTTGTAAAACCAAAGCAAATAGACAGGCAGCAACAATATAAAGACTTTTCACAGGAGTGACTTTTTCTTTGTATCTCTTCAATGCTGCGGCGGCAGTTAAACCTGATGCTATAAATATAGCCACCACCAGACCATGCCCCATAAATACCATGGCGCGAAATCCACCCTCTCGATATTGTTGTAACCATGAATGGGGGTAAAAACCATATACGATAGCGTGCAATCGTGGACTCATTCTCACTTCATATAAAACGAAGAATGCATATACAAAGGCCGCCATGGCCAAGTACTTGAATAACAGAACCTGCTTTTCATAAGTACTAAAATACTTAGCACCAAACAGAAATGGAATAATTGTCAGGAAAGTCTGTATGGAATCACTTAGCCCATCATATAAAGACAGACCTTGAATATAGTAATAGCGCTCAGGGTTTGCCAGAGCAGTTAAAAAAGGCACTATCAGACACATTACAAACAGAAATTTAAGAAACGAGTTTAACGCATTAAATCCGAACCGTTTCTTGTTGAAGTATAAATAAACAATAATTGTTAGCGTCGTGAGTGACAACTTATTGAGTGGTGGAATGGCCGGCAAGTCAACCTCAAAAGAGGAAGGCAAGAACATCTGAGCCCCAAGCAGAGCTAATAATATTCCAGCTTCTATACCTTTTCTCCTTATAAGGAGTATGGTCACCAAAGGCCATGAAAATAATGCAAGATAAGCAATAGAGTTAGGCATAAAATAACTTTCCTACACTAACTTCATAGCGTGATTCAGAGTTAAGTGAAGGCCATCATTAAAGCTAGTACTGGGCTGCCAGCCTAATAATTGTTTTGCCTTGTTATTATCCAAAGTGATTTCAGGAATATCAAAATCACGTTTTTCCTGATAATGGAGATTAATTTTTTTTCCAGACTCATTTTGAACTAACTGGATAATGTCATTGAGTGAAACCCCTTCACCACTTGATATATTGAAAGTATCACTTTTTGAATAATTCAAAGCAGAGATGGCGGCATCCGCCACATCAGTCACATAAACATAATCTCGCTTAACACTTCCATCGCCCCAGATTGTTAATGGTTTGCCTGTCAATGCTGCTGCAATGCATGTACCAATAAACCCTTGTACACCTGTGTGTGTTTGGCCTGGCCCGAATGGATTGGATGGCCGTAGAATAACCGCATTGAGACTATATAGTTCAGAATACATATGTAGATATTTTTCTATAGCAAGTTTGACAATGCCATAACTACATACCGGGTGATTAGTATGAGACTCATTGATGGGCAGTACCTCTGGATGCCCATAAACAGTGCCTCCTGATGAAAAGTAGACAATATCTTTTATACCAGATTGCCTCATTATTTCTAAAAGTTTGACGGTATTAACCAAGTTCCCTTGAATATCACTAACAGGGTCTTTGTTCGAAGAACTGGGTACAGAAGTGCTGATAAGATGAATCACTTTATCTACACCTATCAAAGACTCAGATAATGACAAAGTATCTGAGAAATCAGCATTTATAGCCTCAATGCCCGAGAGCTTAAGTCTATCTGCGTGTCTATCAAAAACAGTAACTTGGCAGTTATCCTCAAGTAACTTTTTGACAACATGCTGGCCTATAAAGCCAGTTCCTCCTAGAATCAGAACTTTCAAATCAGAGTCCTAGCTTATTGATAAGTAATTTACGACGTTTGTCTGCGACTTCTTCCCAGAGAAACTGAGTTGCGTGATCGTGAGAGTTTGTCGCCATTTGAACTCTCATAGAAACATCTAATGCTAATTTTTGGATACTCGATATCCATTTTTCTTTATCATGTGGATCGATTATATAACCATCTATACCATCTCGGACGACACCATCGCCCCCCATTGGTGTTACCAGACATGGTAATCCTGCACCTAAAGCTAAATATGTTACCAACGGGCTACCTTCTTCTATGCTGGGTAGGATAAACACATCAGCAGACTGATACATAGAATCTATATCAGCAGTAAAGGGAATAAACTCAATATCACCTCGTTCTGAAAAAGAATCTACCAGCGGTTGTACGCTTGGGTCTATTTTGCCAACCACCATTAACGTCCCATCAACCTTTGCTTTATCCCAGTACTCAAGCAATAAATGAATACCTTTACGTAAAATTACGCTTCCGACAAATAAGAAAACAGGTTTATGTTGACGCTTTTTAGTCACCGGTAACACCTGTTTTGGACTAAGCCCGTACGAGGTAGATAGAATCTTAGACTTATCTACCCCCGATACTATCAGAGACTTTGTCACCTGTGGGCTAGGGCTGAAAATATAATCAGCGAGTGTCAGCTTCGCATGCTCATCTCTAATACTGCTGTCATCAATTAAATGTGTTTTGCCCAAGCCTAAGAGTTGCTCTTCGTTACTTAAAAGTTGTTTCGCTACTTCTTGATGACAATTAATACTCTCAACAACAATTATTTTTCCTTTTCGTTTCAAATATTGAAACGTTTCAAGCGAACATCCTGGCCACAAAATGATGACATCAAACTTTCTCGCGTAACATCGAAATCGCCATTCTGTGTAACGACGTATTTTTTCAATGGAAATGAATTTAGACGCTATTCTTAGTAAAAGTTTTGATTTTATCGCACTTTGAACTAATGGTGATGTTTCTGCAAAATCAGAATCAATTGAAAAAATCTCTGAATGTACCTGATGATTATTCATACCAAGGGCAAGTGAATGAGCTGCAAAACCAATACCGTAGGGGTGAATATAATGATGCAGATAAGATAAAACTTTCATGTATATCCCTGTAACGTAACTTCTTTTTCTTTGTATGAATAGTGTTGAGTCGGCCACTCAAACTCAAGCAGAGTTTTAATATACAGTTTGCTTCAAACGCTTAAAAATTAGCAACATGTAATTGCGCCAAGACAACCATTTTAATGGTGACATAGAGACTAACCTAAAGCCTGATTTAAACGCCTGCTTAT
>CENM01039736.1_pt1 | contig 23446 bp, 20 predicted proteins | sample 530261 | NCBI WGS metagenome assembly CENM01 (sample SAMEA2619854, study PRJEB7988) | marine metagenome | biome: marine biome (ENVO:00000447); feature: deep chlorophyll maximum layer (ENVO:xxxxxxxx); material: "saline water (ENVO:00002010), including plankton (ENVO:xxxxxxxx)" | depth 80 m
CTAAACCAGAATATTCAGACATGCGTTTCGGTTTCGAAGTAACTATGTACATCTGCAACAGATAATAGTTTCTCAAATCGAGAGCAAAAAAGCCCCACTCGTTGGGGCTTTTTTTATGCCCGAAGAAAATTATCTACGTAAAATGCCGGATATACAGACCGGACACACAATCTTAAGCTTAGCACCAGTTATCGCATCACGGACATAAGGTGGTTTTATGCTCAAGGTTGGCACAATCAAACAAATCTGGCGTTATCCAGTCAAAGGGATGGCAGGGGAACAGCTTGAACAATGTTATCTAGGTGAAAATGGTTTAACTGGCGATCGTATCTGGGCATTACAAGATACTCAGCGACAGGAAATCCAAAGCTGTAAATTTCGGCCTGAATTATTACGCTGCAATGCAAAGTGCCGACGTGGAGATGCGACCGGACCAGATGATCAGGTTGATATCACTTTTCCTGATGGCGCCGTGATTGGCAGTGATGAGCCACAGGTCAATCAGTTACTGACTTTGCTAACCGGGTTTGATTCCACATTACAGCCGCTTAAGCCTATTGAAGAGCAGGATTTCTACAAACGATATAAACAAGACGATCACACTTGGTTGGAAGAATTAAAAGCCACGTTTGATCGGGAGCCTGGAGAAGCCTTACCGGATTTGGATAACCTGCCCGAGCAGGCTCAGGAGTACGTATCGCTCCCAGGCACCTTTTTCTTGGTCACCCCGTTTCATATGCTGACGACTGCCACACTGGATTATATGAAACAGCTTAAACCTGACTCTGACTGGGCAGTAGAGCGCTTCCGTCCAAATATTGTCATCGAAACGGTTCCAGGTATGGAAGGTTTGATTGAGCAAGCCTGGTTAGATAAAACGATTCAGATTGGTCAGACGACAGTGCAATGTTGTGGCACCACGCCACGATGTGGCGCTATTACCCGACAACAGCGCCATATACCATCAGATAAAAAAATGCTTCGTACGATTGTGAAGCAAGCTGACCAAAACCTGGGAGTCTATGGCGCTATTGCTGAAGCTGGTGTTATTCGTGTTGGTGATGAGGTCTTTATTCAATAAAGTCTTATTTCTCAACAAAAGCACGTTCAATCACATAGTCGCCGGGTACACCGATGCGAGGAGAAACCACAAACCCTCGCTCATCTAATAACGCTGCGGTGTCATTCAGCATTTGTGGACTGCCACAGATCATGGCTCGATCATGCTCAGGATCAAGGGGAGGTAGACCAATATCCTCAAATAATTTGCCACTGGTAATCAGATCCGTCAGTCGTCCCTGATTTCGGAAAGGTTCGCGAGTGACGGTGGGATAATAAATTAACTTTTCTTTGACCAGATCACCAAAGAATTCATTGTCAGGCAAGTCTTTTTCAATGAAATCGGCATAAGCCAATTCACTGACATAACGGACCCCATGAATAAGAATGATTTTCTCAAAGCGATCATAGGCTTCAATATCCTGAATCACACTGAGAAAAGGCGCGAGCCCAGTACCTGTTGAGAAGAGGTACAGGTTCTTCCCCGGCTTCAGATCATGCACGACCAAGGTACCCGTAGGTTTTCTGCTGACTAATATCTCATCACCTACCTGTAAATGTTGCAGGCGTGAAGTGAGTGGCCCGTTAGGAACTTTGATGCTGAAAAACTCCAGATTTTCATCATAATTCGGGCTAGCAATACTGTATGCACGAAGCAACGGTTTATTGTCGACTTCAAGGCCAATCATCACAAACTGACCATTTTCAAACCGCAAACCCGGATCACGGGTGGTTTTGAAGCTGAACAGATTGTCATCCCAGTGGTGCACGCTTAATACGCGTTCGCTTGCAAATGTACTCATCGTTATCTCTTTTTTATGAAAGGGCGTTGGTTAAACTAGGCACTGCATCAAACAGATCGGCCACTAGGCCATAATCGGCTATCTGAAAAATCGGCGCGTCAGGATCCTGGTTGATGGCGACGACAATACGGCTGTCTTTCATACCGGCGGTATGTTGCACCGCACCAGACACGCCAACCGCAAAATACAGTTCAGGTGCTACCGTGACACCGGTTTGACCGACCTGAATTTCATTCGGCGCATAGCCTGCATCCACAGCCGCTCTGGTTGCACCGAGTGCAGCACCCAGCTTTTCAGCCAATGGATTAAGCAAGGCATCAAATTTTTCTGCACTACCTAATGAGCGACCACCTGATACCACCACTTTGGCCGAGTTCAGGGCAGGTCTGTCTGATTCAATACGTGACTCGCTGATCCAGCGTGTTTTAGTGAAAGGCGCTACTGCTGTAATAGTCGTAATTTCAGCCTGACCATTTAATTCAGCCGCGGCAAACTTGCTGCCACGCACTGTCAGAATTTGGCGTGTATCACCACTTTGTATAGTGGTGTGTACATTACCGGCGTAGATAGCACGCACGTAACGATTGTCAGATTGAATGTCCAATACATCGGATATCATCGCTACATCATTGAGTGCCGCCACTCGAGGTAAAACATTGCGACTAAATGAAGAGTGGGCAGCAATAAGGACCTCATAATCAGTGATTATCGAGTTAATCTGATTGCTGACATCTTCTGCGATCGGATGGGCAAACTGCTGCGCATCGACATGCAATACTCGACTAACGCCATGAATCGTGGTGGCCTGCTCTGCAATCTTTTCAGATTGATGGCCTAAAACTAACAGGTGAACCGGCTGTCCCCAAGATTGAGCTGCAGTCACAGCATGACGGACTTCGTTATGCAGTTGTTGTCCATTGTGTTCGGCTAATACTAATGTGCTCATAGTGCAATTCCTTCTTTTGTACGTAATTGCTGCAATAAAGCATCAACACTGTCGACTTTAATCCCAGCTTTACGTTGAGGTGGTTCGGCGACATTGATTAATGACAATCTGGGCGTTAACTCAGTGACCAGATCTGAAGCCGACAGGTTTTCGATCGGTTTCTTTCTCGCCTGCATCAGATTGGGTAGTTTGACGAACCGTGGATCGTTTAAGCGTAAGTCAGCAGTGACTACCGCAGGTAATTGCAATGCCACGGTTTCGGTACCACCGTCTATTTCACGGGTAACGATAGCTTCACCATTTTCAATATCCAGCTCCGAAGCAAAAGTACCTTGTGGATAATCCAACAAGGCAGCCAGCATTTGCCCTGCCTGACCAGCATCATCATCCACCGCTTGTTTACCGAGAAGTATCAGATCCGGTTGCTCTTTATCAGCGACGGCTTGTAAGAGTTTGGCGACCTCCAGCGACTGTACTTCTGTTTCGTGTTCGACCAGAAGTGCCCGATCCACACCCATAGCCAGCGCATGTCTTAATACATCCTGATTGGCTGATGAGCCAATGGACACGGCAACAACTTCATCGGCCTTACTTTGTTCTTTCAAACGAATGGCTTGCTCAATCGCATTTTCATCGAACGGGTTGGCACTCATTTTCACGCCGTCGATATCCACATTGGAACCATCGGCTTTGATACCGACTTTGATGTTGTAATCCACTACACGTTTTATCGCGACTAAAATTTTCATTACATTTCCTCTTAAGGTTTGCTGAGCATTTTATAGTGGCGTACAATATTTGTTAAATTGATAATTTAGATATTATCTATCTAATAAATAGATATGCAAAAACATGAAATTCAGTCTAAGACAACTCGAAATTTTTGTTGCTGTCAGCCGAACAGGCAGTGTGTCAAAAGCAGCTCAAGCCTTGTTTCTATCTCAATCTGCAGCGAGTACCGCACTGGCAGAATTTGAGAAGCAATACAATGTGCAATTGTTTGATCGTGTGGGTAAATCCTTGCGGATTAATCAGGCAGGTCAGCAATTGTTACCGCATGCTGTTGAGCTACTGGATCGTGCGCAGGAAATTCATAATCTCATGGAAGGTCATGCCGGATATGGTCTGATGAAAATCGGTGCCACGCTGACTATTGGTAACTATTTGGCGACCTTGCTGGTGGCCGAGTTTTTACATGAACATGCTGATAGCCGCATTGAGTTGCAGGTTCACAATACAAAAACCATCATTGAACAAATTGCGAACCATGAGCTTGATATTGGTTTGATTGAAGGGGGATGTCATCACCCGGATATTGAAGTGGAAACCTGGATTGCCGATGAGTTAGTGGTGTTCTGTGCACCTGATCATCCTCTGGCAAACAAGAAAAAGGTCACTATGCAACAGTTATTAGCAGAGCCTTGGATTCTCAGAGAAAAAGGTTCTGGTACACGTGAAACGTTTGATCGTGCTTTTCACAATTATCATTCACAACTCAATATTCGCCTCGAACTTGAACACACCGAAGCGGTAAAACGTACAGTCGAATCAGGTCTGGGTATCGGTTGCATTTCCCGACTGGCATTAAAAGATGCCTTTCGTCGCGGTAGCCTGGTACCGGTCAATGCACCTGCTTTGGATCTAGGTCGGTATTTCTATTTTCTGTGGCATAAGCAGAAATATCAGACCACCGGCATGCGTGAGTTTTTAGCGTTATGTCAATCGATTACTGCTGATGTTTCGCGCAGTGACGAGGTTAATCTCACTCGAATTATTAAGGAATAAATCATGCAACGTGACGTAATGAATTATGACTTGTTAATTATTGGTGCTGGGCCAGCGGGGTTGGGCGCCGCTATTCGTTTTAAACAATTAGCTAATGAGGCCGGAAAGGATCTCAGTGTCTGTGTGTTAGAAAAAGCCGCTGAAGTTGGGGCACAAATTATTTCTGGTGCTGTGATCGATCCGATCGCGTTAAACGAGCTGATACCCGACTGGAAACAAAAAGGCGCACCACTAAAAACCGCCGTGAGTGAAGATAAGTTCCAGTTTATGACCAGCGATAAAGCGTGGACGATTCCACATTGGTTAATGCCGCCTTTGATGAAAAATAGTGGTAACTACATTGGTAGTTTGGGTGAGTTATGCTCATGGCTGGGCGGTCAGGCTGAAGAGCTGGGCGTTGAAATCTATGCCGGCTTTTCAGCTCAGGAAGCGTTATATAACGAACAGGGGGATCTGATTGGGGTTATTACTGGGGATATGGGTAGTGATGCCGATGGTGAGCCGACAGCACAATTTGTGGCAGGAATTGAAATTCAGGCGCCTTTTACCCTAATTGCAGAAGGGGCCAGAGGTTCTCTGGCACGTCAGTTAGAGTCGCATTTCAATCTACGTGATGCAGACCGTCCAGCCAAGTTTGGCTTGGGCATCAAAGAAATCTGGCGTATCCCTGAGCAACAGCATCAGCCAGGTTATGTCAGTCATAGTTTTGGCTGGCCCTTATCTGACGATACGGGGGGCGGTGCTTTTGTCTATCACTATGGTGAACAATTAGTGTCTATCGGGATGGTGGTGCATCTGGATTACAGCAATCCGTATCTATCACCTTTTGATGAGTTTCAACGTTTCAAAACGCACCCCGAGATACGAGCAATGTTACAAGGCGGCAAACGTCTTAGTTATGGTGCCAGAGCCATTAGCGAAGGAGGTTTGCAATCTTTGCCGGATCTGATTTTCCCTGGTGGTGCATTTATTGGTTGCAGCGCGGGCATGGTCAATGTGCCCAAAATTAAAGGCAGCCATAATGCGATCAAATCAGGCATGTTAGCCGCAGAAGCGGCTTACGACTATTTTACTGAGTCGACAAATGATGGTAAGCGTTTACTTATGGAATATCCCATTAAATTAAATGCTTCATGGGTTTGGAAAGAGTTAGAAAAAGTGCGTAACTTTAAACCCTTGCTGTCACGTTTTGGCAACATGACAGGTGGCGCCTTAGCGGGTATTGAATTGTGGCTGAGTGCCTTACATATCAAGTTACCCTGGACATTGCAGCATCAGCAGGCTGACCATAAAAGTCTCAAATCGAAAAACCAAGTCAAGAAAATTGACTACCCTAAACCAGATGGTGAGCTGACTTTTGATCGCTTGTCTTCGATCGATTTGAGCAATATCGTGCATGATGATAACCAACCTGGTCATTTGCAATTAAAAGACAAGGCCGTGCCCGTCACCATCAACCTGAAGAACTATGATGCACCAGAACAACGTTATTGCCCGGCCGGAGTCTATGAAATTATTGAGCAGGCAGGGGAACCGTCGTTGCAGATAAATGCTCAGAACTGCATACACTGTAAAACCTGTGATATCAAAGACCCGACTCAGAATATTGTCTGGGTGCCACCAGAAGGCGGCAGTGGCCCTGTATACAAAGGTATGTAAGGGTGGAGTGGATAGCTAACAACAGATTTAAAGGATACTGTGATGACAGAAAATGACGCCAACCCAGAAATGGATGAGAAAACCTACGAGCTAGCTCAATTAGTCTTTCAGTTAGTGCGTGACGGTAAAGCGGAAGAGTTAAAAAAATCACTGGAAATGGGCCTGCCAGTGGATATTCGCACGGGCAATGGCGATAGTCTGTTGATGCTGGCCAGCTATAATGGCCATTATGAGATGACAAAGTTATTGCTGGAACATGGTGCCGACCCTGAACTGGCCAATGATCGCCAACAAACCCCTTTAGCTGGTGTGGCATTTAAAGGTTATAAAGATATTGCCGAGTTGTTGATTCAGCATGGTGCCAATGTCAATGCGACAACGCCAGATGGTAAAACAGCCCTGATGTTTGCAGCCATGTTCAATCAACTGGCGGTGGTCGATTGCCTGTTGGCGCATGGTGCTGATATAGAGGCCAGGACGGATGACGGCAAAACGGCGTTAATGTTGGCGGATGCGATGGGCGCGGCAGACACGCGTGAGCGTCTTCAGCAAGCCTAACTCACCAGTACACACATTGGTACGATAAAGTTAATTGTGTACTATCTAATGATTCCATCATCACAATGAATGAATTGCATGCCATCAGCTAAGACTTTTCTTTTTCGTCATCGTCGTTTCATTATCGGCCTGCTAACTCTGGTCGTTATTTACACGTTGGCCGGGTTTTATTTCTTGCCCTGGCTGGCAGAAAGACAACTAAAAAGCACTCTGGACCAGCGTTTACAGCTGCAAACACAAGTACAGGATATCCAATTCAACCCTTTTACCTTTGAGTTAAACATCGCTGGTCTGGCTATGCAAACCAGAGAAAACCAGCCTATTCTGGCTTGGGATTCGGTATATGTGAATGTCGATCCAAGCCAATTAATCAAAGGTGATATCAGTATTCCTACAGTAGATATTAACGCGGCTGATCTGCATTTTCAGCGTTATTCCGAGGCAGAAAATACCCTAACACGTCTGGCGAATACATGGCAGGAAACAGCACCTGAAAAAGAAGAGTCAGAACCTGTCACCGCAGATTCCACCACTTCAGATGCCGATGAGCCACTCTTTCATGTCGTTTTAAACTCACTAAGTTTTGAGGGCAGCGAAATACATTACCTGGATAAAGTCCCTGCTGAGCCATTTAAAACTGTTATATCGCCTATCAATTTTCAGCTGAATCAATTTTCTACTCAAGCTGATGAAACCGCGAAAACCACATTGAATATGGAGCTGGAAGACAAGGCGAATCTATCAGTGGCGGGCACCTTTTCATTATCACCACTGACTGTAGCCGGTCAGCTCAAACTGAACCAATTTAATCTACAGACGCCATACCGTTATTTTAAAGCGCAGTTACCGGTTGAATTAAAGCAAGGTGTCGTCAATATCAGTCTGGACTATGATGTGGATCTGAGTGGTCAGCAACCTAGCGTTGATATCAATAACACGGCTATCCAACTCTTTGATCTCAATGTGGCACAACCAGGCTTGGATAAAGCCTTAATTGCCAATGGTGAGCTGCAGCTAGAAAAGGGCCGTTATCGTTATCCTGACAATCAATTAAGCATTGATAAAGTATCAGTCAATGAGGCGAAACTGGTCACGATCATGAACGAACAGGGCGTGATTAACTGGCAGCAATTACTGGATGCCCTACCCAAATCAGAGGCAGATGACGCGCAAGAAACTAACGATACGCCAGCCATACAGTTAGCTATCTCAGAAGTCGGACTGAATAATATTGATCTGTCTATTGAAGATAAACAACCGCAATTGCCGTCTAATATGACATTGAATCTCACTGCCAGCCTGAATAACCTCAGTCTTGCAGATAAGCAAATCATGCCTTTTAACGCCAATATTAAGGTGAGTTCAGGCGGTACATTGTCTACTACAGGCGAGCTACAACTTTTCCCTGAACTGGCGGTAACAGCAGCGAGTAAGATCGACCAATTATCACTGACGCCATTACAGCCATACATCAATGAATATGCCATGGTGACGCTGGAAAATGGACAGTTATCAGCTAATGCTTCGCTGAAAAGTAACGCTGATGATGCCTTCTTGGTTAATGGCGACTTAGCGTTATCATCGTTGCAGATAGATAATCAGAATCTGAAGGAAAAACTGTTCAGCCTGGATGCGTTATCCATTAATACCATTGATTTCTCCCTCAAAAATAAAGAGTTAGCTATTTCTGATATTGAAGTCCATCAACTGTACAGTCGTATCTTTATCAATAAAGATGGCGTGACCAATTTACGTCAGCTGTTAAAAGAACAACCGAGCGCTAGCACAGCCACAGCTACTGAAACTGAAAATAATGCTGAGCCATACAAAGTATCTATTGGTGAGGTGATCATAAATAAGGCTAGTTCACGATTCACCGATGAAAGCCTGCCAATTGTGTTTGATACTGAAATGCGATCATTAGATGGCCGGATTAGTGGTTTTTCTACCCAGTCTGATCAGGCCGTTGAATTGAATCTGGAAGGACAGGTGCAAGAGTTTGGTATGGTCGAAATTGAAGGCAGTCTGGCACCGTTCAATATTACCGAAGAAAGTAATGTGGCCATGTCATTCAGTAATCTCGATCTGCCAGCCATGAGCCCATACACCATCAAATTTGCAGGTAGAAAAATTGCCGATGGTCGTGCCGATGTTAAACTGAATTATGAAATCCAAAATGGAAATTTAAATGCATCTAACAGCCTGGTGATACGTGATATCAAGCTGGGAGAGCGAGTGGAATCACCAGAAGCAGTCGATTTACCTCTGGATCTGGCCGTGGCCTTATTAAAAAATAGTGAAGGGGTGATTGATTTAAGCATTCCGGTGACAGGCGATGTCAATAATCCTCAGTTTGAAATGGGACCGGCTATTCGCAACGCGATTTTTAATGCGATTCGTAATATTGTGACCTCACCATTCCGCTTCCTGGCCAACCTGATAGGAGGTGATGAGCAGCCAGTCGATAATATTCATTTTAAGGCGGGACGAGCTGATCTCACGCCACCTCAAAAAGAAGCCTTGCTGAAACTGTCTGAAGCATTGGTCCAACGTCCACAATTAATTTTAGACATTCCGGCGCCTTATGCAGAGAAGCTGGATCGGCAACAATTGCAACTTAAGGCGGTGGAGCAGGATATCAAAGTTGGTTTAGAGCAGACTGACACGGACCAACAATTGTTAGTCCGTCGCCAAACGGTATTAGAGCGTTTATATACAGAACAAGCTTTAAGTCCTGACCTAACAGCAGTGAAGCTGGAGGTAATGGCCGACAATACGGCAGCCGATGATGAAGAGCCGTCTGTAGATTTGCTGGCCTATAACAGCAAACTAAAATCCAGTTTAGTCACAAACAAAGTGATTTCTGAGGCAGACCTGAATAATCTGGCCAAAGCCAGACAGCAGGCCGTCATGCTTTATTTGCAAGAACAGGCCAAACTCAGTGAGGCTCAATTACATGCTGGCATCGTCAAGGAAGAGCAGGCCGAGCAGGATGTGGTCATCATGAAATTTGATATCCGTGCTCAATAAAATGACTGCATAATTTAGGTAAGCGACAGTAAAGCAGAAACTAAGCGTTTATTATCATATGTTTTATCATGACGTTTATCGATTAGCTTAACGTCGATGAGTTCAATATTGAGCTCTTGCAATAAGTCTGTTGGAATCCCGCCAGGATATTGTCCATTTTTGGTATCCACCATTAAATAATTCAATACGGTGTTGGCAGGAGCATCACCAGTGATATCTTCTTGAATATATTTGATGATGGTCATGAGTGAGTCTTGTAACGTCATGCCAAGCTGTTCTGGATCGCTATTGAGATTAGGTACGAACACTTTGGGGCAGCCATTGTTAGCGATGGCTTTGCCCACACCGGTCGGCAGTAAGTTGGCCAGCAGACTGGTATAAAAGCTGCCTGGTGGGTAACAGATTAAATCTGCATCTTCAAATAAACCACGGTTTCGTTTACGTAACTTTGTCTCGGTGGGACGACTACCATTTAACGTTTCGCTCAAGTGAATGTGCTTGATGGGAGATAAAATAGGGGCGACTTCCTTGCCTGTAATTAAATGTTGTCCATGAATAATTTCTCCATTCTCTAGCTCGACAGAGAGGTGGTAATCATCATTGGTGATGGTTCTCACTGTACCTAATACATGCACCAGTTTTGAGAATAAAAAAACGATGGGTTCCAAATCTTTATGATTATTCAGATAGCCACCAGCCAAGATTAAATTACCAATACTGGCGCCACGAAGATCAAAGTCCTTGGGCATGGACTGATAAAAATAACCCAGATGGTTACAAATCAACTTACGCATAGGGTTGGCAATGTCATTGATTAAATCATCTTTGCCATTCACCATATTCTGTAGTCGTCGCTTAAGCCGCTCTTGATTCTCAGTGACTGAGAAACGGTAACTGAACAGTCGATAGATTTCAGGATGCCCTAACACGGTCTCATCAGCTAAGGCCATTAAGCGACTGCGTAAATCACCAATAGCAGGCATATCGAAGGCATGTCGTAGCTTAGCTGAGCTACCGCCTGAATCGAAAGGGCTGACAAAATGAATGGAGTTATGGGTGAGTTTTTTCAACTCTCGTGATAGCCCCGTTAATGCGGTACCACCACTGAAGAACAAAATTCTCGGCCCCAGCTCGGGTATCTTTTGATAGCGGCTAATTCTGAGTGGGTCGGGGATAGATGCCGTTCGACAAACGCGGATTTTGGTCATCAACTTGTCCAAGCAAATAAGTGTGTTGGCATAGTGTAACAATAGTTTCACACACTGTTCAGAGTTGTTTTGCTAGACTGCAGTGACTTTAAGATCCCCATAACTACATGAAAAAAATACCAACAGAGATAAAAGAAAATTTGCAGTTTCTCTGTGTCGAGATTGATGCCCAGCTAGCCACACTGTCGAGTTATTACAGAAATCCTTCTGCGTCTTTGGCACGCAAAGTCCGTGATCGTGCCGGGTATGCCTATAATTTAAAAACACGTATTCATACGGCAACGGTTAACCGTATCGCCGCTGGTGTTGAGCATGATTCGGATAAATTCTGTCTGCGCTGTATTGAGTTCATTGCCACAGATATTGAGCGCATTGCTGAAATATGTCGTCATTGTATTACCCAATCAGAACAGATTGACGATGCACAAGCACTGATGAGTAAAGCCTTTATCGCTATCGTAAAAAAGGTCAGACAAGCCATTAAACTTATCCTACCTGCGGTGATTGAGAGGAAATCAAGCATTGCGCTGGATATTGAGCAAATCAATCAAGGACTTCGCAGTAGTCATCAGCGATTAATCAAACGCTATGTGTCTGCTTTAAAAAAGCAGACGCAGACCAAACAGTTAACGCAGGCCTTATTTGTCGCTTATGAAATGAAACAATTTGATGATGCTTTATTGCGTATAAGCGAAACCATTGTGTCAGCTAATGTGGGGCAGCCGATCAATTTTGAACGGTATTATTCATTTCAATCTTTGATCAGTGATGTGGAGAAAGGTGATAGTGATGTCACTATTACCCCTATCGCTGAAACTCGCTCTGGCACGGCTATTTCAGGTCTGTCTAATGGCGCTGAGAAAATGGGGTTTATGGCGGTCTATAAGGACGGTCAGAAGCAAAAGCTAAAAGAAGAAAAGCAGGGGCTGAACAGCTGGGATAGTATCTATCCAGGCTTAGCGCCTAAAATTTTGTCCTACCAAAAGCGTGGCGAATCAGCGGCGTTATTAATCGAACACCTTCCTGGATATACCCTTGAAAAAGTGATTGTGAATGAGTCAGAAAAACTGCAAAAACAGGCGCTTAAAGCACTAAAGAAGACCTTAGAGTCGTTATGGACAGAGACCTTACGTAAAAAAGTCAGTCCAGCTTTATTCATGCAGCAAATGGATAGTCGCTTAGCTGATGTGTATAAAATTCACCCAGAATTTGATGCCGCGAACAGTCAGATTGGCGATTACGATTGTCCATCAATGAAGTCACTCATTAAGCAAGCACGTCAGTTGGAGAAGCAATATCCACCGCCTTTCTCAGTGTATATTCATGGCGATTTTAATGTGGATAATATTATTTTTGACCCCATTGAAAACCGCATTAATTTCATCGATTTACATCGTTCTAAATACACTGATTATGTGCAGGATGTCACCATTTTCATGGTATCAAATTATCGCCTGCAGATTTTAGACTCAGAGCGAAGAAAACAAATCATGAAAATGGCTATCGAAATGTATCGGTTTGCCCGTCGATTTGCTAAACAACACCAAGACCATACCTTTGAAATCAGGCTGGCATTAGGTCTGGCCAGAGCGTTTGCCAGCTCCACCCGCTTTATTTTGGATAAAGCACTCGCTAAGCGAATGTTTTATCGAGCCCGTTACCTAATAGAGCTGGTGTTGACGACCCACCCAAAACAGATTCATCGTTTTTCTGTACCTGTGAAGGAGATATTTGTTGAGTAACGATCTAAAAATAGGCGTGATAGGCATTCCTGGTAAGTGGTCCACTGAAACCTTGGCGGATGCAGTTCAGGCTAAAACGGGCTATCGTTTAGTGATCGATATGTCAGAAGTGACCCTCGATTTAACACGAATGCAGCTGATGTATCGTGGTACTAATTTGTGTGAACTAGATGGTCTTATCGTTAAAAAAATATCAGCGGAATATTCACCCAGCACCTTAGATCGACTGGAAATGTTACGGGTAGCTGAGCAGCAAGGAGTAAGAGTGTTCAGTCGGGTAGAATCGATGTTACGTCTGATTGATCGCCTTAGCTGCACGATAACACTCAAAAATGCTGGCATACCGATGCCAAATACCTGCATTACAGAGGATGTTGAGCAAGCCATAAATACCGTCAAAGAGTATGGTGAGGCTGTTTTTAAACCCTTATTTTCTACTAAAGCCCGCGGCATGACTTTAATCAATGCCAAGCAGGCTGATTCTCAGATTCGTCAGCAAGTCAGCGATTTTAAACAGGTCAATCCGGTGATGTATATTCAACAAAAATTGAACCTGTCAGGACAAGACCTGGGCCTCGTTTTTTTAGCAGGAAACTATCTGGGGACCTATGCCCGGGTATCACAGAGTGATGCATGGAATACCACGATTCACAGTGGCGGTCGTTATGCTGCTTTTGAACCGTCATCAGAGATTATTGAAATGGCGACCCAAGCCCAGTCATTATTCAACATGGATTTTACTACTGTGGATGTGGCGATCACCGATAACGGTCCAATTGTATTTGAGGTGTCAGCATTTGGTGGGTTCAGGGGCGCAAAAGAAGGCTGTGATGTTGATGCTGCTGCCTTATATGTCGAACATGTACTAGAGACGATAGATAGCCATGACGAATGAGATACCATATGAGATTGAGTCTTTATTAAAGAACTATCCGCCGTTACCAGACGCACTGGAAATCGACCTTGGTTTTTGCAGCTGCCGGATACATTCTAATTCTATTGAGCTATTGGCACGGTTATCAGCTTATTTTTCATCAATAGTCAGCAATGTATCGACACCAACCTATCAAGTCACAGCGATTGAGTGTGATACGCCTGACTTTTCTAATGCCTTTATCGACTGGAAGCGTGAACCTGGTAAAACAGGCAAAAAAGACAGCTATATCAATTTAGATAAAGCCAGGCTTATCCGTAAAGTCAGAACTGGTATGGTGTTTTACCAAAGCACGGATACGGCGATTGCGATGGGGCCCTGTTTAGAAAATGCCAATCAAGTCATTAACTTTATTAATAACCAGTTTATGACTTGGTTACAGCAAAAAGAGGCCTTAATTTGTCATGCTGCCGCTGTCGTGAGAGAGGGCGAGGCCTTTGCGGTCGCAGGCTTTTCTGGTGGTGGTAAATCCACTTTGATGCTGGAGATGCTTGAACAAGAAGGCACGACTTTTTTAAGCAATGATCGTCTGTTTATCAAACAAACATCTGTAGGAGTTGATGCTTATGGTATTCCCAAATTACCACGCATTAACCCAGGGACGATTGTGAATAATAAGCGCTTACACCCATTGTTAACTGAGGAATTGAGACAGACTTTTCTGAGTTTACCTAAGGATGAACTATGGGAATTAGAGCAAAAATTTGATGTGGATATTGATGCTTTATACGGTGAAGGTCGTCTTCAGTTTGAAGCGCCATTAAAAGCCTTGTTGATTCTGAATTGGTCTCGTCATGATCAAAGTGATGTCAGCTTACATCGAGTGAATTTACGTCAACGTCGCGATTTATTACAAGCCATTTTGAAGTCACCCGGTCCTTTTTATCAAACAGTAAAGGGCGAGTTCATTTCTGACGATTATCAAGCGGATGAAGACGCCTACTTAGCCATTTTAGATAATATTGCTGTGTATGAGGCAACGGGCGGTGTCAATTTTCAGCAGCTTTCCGCTTTGTATCTGGCTGCAGGTCAAGAAAAGCAATGAGTGATGTACTACTCCTAAGACATGCGAAATCAGATTGGTCTGTCGACGTCGATGACTTTGATAGGCCTTTAAATAATCGCGGAAAACGCGCTGCTCAGCGTATGGGGGAGTGGTTAAATACGCATCAATTCATTCCTGAACAAGTCTGGGTGTCAGCGGCAAAACGCACAATGGAAACGGCAGAAAAAACCCTCAAAGCAGCAGGGTTGCCCATTAGTCTTATCAAACCCATTCCAGAACTCTATGAAGCCAGCCCTGCTACCGTGCTGGATATGATTGCTAAAGCACAAAAAAATGTGGGTTTAACTCTCATTATTGGTCATAACCCTGGGATGGAAATAGCCTTAGTGGAGCTGGTAGCAGACCAATTACCGGATTTTGGTGATGATAAAGTCTTACCAACAGCGACGTTGGCACATCTACATTTTGATGATAATAAAGTCTCGCTAAACGCGTTCATCCGACCTAAGAATTTACCTGAGAAATTCCCCGTCAGACGTGATGGACAAGTGCAGTATTGTGACCGTCCAGCCTATTATTACCAACAGTCTGGGGTGCTGGCTTATCGTTGGCATAATGAGCAGCTGCAGGTACTTTTAATCACAAAGCAGGATAGAGAAAAGTGGGGAATACCTAAAGGCATTATTGAGCCGGGACTGTCTGCGACTGAGTCTGCCTTAAAAGAAGCTATGGAAGAAGCCGGCGTAATAGGCAATATTCATGAAGATGCATTGGGCTGCTTTCAGCACAACAAGTGGGGAGGAATCTGTGAGGTCAAGGTGTATCCAATGCGGGTAACGGAACTTGCTGATGATACTCAGTGGGAGTCTGAAAAACGGCGCCGCCAATGGTTCGTGGTGGACTCGGCAGCAAGAGTCATAAACAAGCCCGATCTTGTCGATATGATCCGGGCGTTGACTGTATGCATTCAAAAGCAGGCATAGTATGTCTCGTTTAATTCTCGGTTTTATACGGCACGGTGATTATGAGCAATTAGCTGACACACCGAGTGCGCACCAGCCCTTCGCATTAACGGAACAGGGTAAAACCGACGCGTGTATTGAGGCACAGAAATTATGCCGTCTTATTCTGCAAGAAGGCTGGCAATTGGTGCCGCAGATTGATTGCTCAAATATGTTGCGATCATGGCAAACCGCCGATATTTTCCGCCTGATTTTAGAGACGGCACTCGATTCCTCACTGTGCAGTCAAGCGTATGATGCATTAGCTGAGCGAAGCGTTGGTTCTGTAGCTAATCTCACGGTGAAACAGATTGAGGAGATAGTTAATACTGACCCTCGATATCCTCGATTACCAGAAGGTTGGAAGTCTGATAGTCACTTTTGTTTACCTTTTCAAGGTGCCGAGTCATTGATGACAGCTGGCTCTCGGGTAGCTAAGCATATTGAAACGCAGATGCGGGATATACCCAGAAAAGCCGAATCTCAGCTGAAATTATGTGTAGGGCATGGCGCTTCATTTAGACATGCTGCTTATCATTTAGGGGTCATCAATGCTGAAGAGATTGCTCAACTCAGCATGTACCACTCTCGGCCTATTTTTCTTGAACTATTCGAGGATGGCACTTGGCAGCACGTGGGTGGTGAATGGAAAAAACGTTCATCTGTTGCCGCTACCACCATGGACTAACTATGAAAATGATGTCACAACAGCAGCATCTCAAGCATAGCCAACGGTTTATTGAAACCCTGGTGAGTAAGCACAAAACTCACCAATCTGTTTGGCAACACTTACCTACTACTACCGAATGCTGGAATGTTTCGGAAGCGCATTCAGGTCAAAAGGCTCATCAGGATGAAGCGTCTTTTGCCAAAGCAATGAAGGCAGCTCAGCAATACAGCAAGTGGACATGGCCAAAGCGTCCGATCTTTTTCATTGCCGACCCTCATGCCGACGCGGAAGCATTTGTCCGTTCCTTAGTGGCGACTGGGGGTATCAAAATCACTAATCAGGCCCTGCTGGAATTTACATTGACGCGCTTAGGGCGGGAGGCCACTTTTATTATTGGCGGTGACTGTCTTGATAAAGGGCCCAGTAATTTAGCGTTACTGGATGCGCTTAAGCGACTCTTTGATACTGGCGCGCGGGTAAAGCTGCTGGCCGGCAACCATGATATGCGACTGTATATGGGCATCTACGCGATGAGCTTGCCTCGTCATCCCAGCACAGAGCACTTCTTTGTGCGGATGGGGGAAAAGGTTATCCCGTTATTGAGTGAAGTGCATCAGCGTTATTTGAAAGGCAAAAAATTACACAAGTCGATTCCTGATGAAGCCAGTTGTAAAGAAGCCTTATTTCCACGACCCGACTGGTTTGAGCAATTTCCTCAACACGCCAAGACATTGATGACCCACGCAGGCATTAAACGTGAGCTGCGTAAGATGCAGCGAAAATATGATCACTTTGAAGTGGCTTGTAAAAAGGCTGGATTTAGTATGCAGGATGTCTATGCCACGGCAATGAAATGTCGCCAGTTATTTCTGCATCCCAAAGGTGACTATGCCTGGTTTTTTAAACGTATGCAGCTCAGTTATCGTCGTGGTTCTTTTCTGTTTCTGCATGCTGGCTTAGATGATGAAATCAGTAAGGTGATTGAGCAAGAAGGCGTGGCAAAACTGAATAAACAGTTTCGTCAGCAAATGAAAAATGATCTGTTTCAGTTTTACTACGGCAGCTTAGCTAATACGATGCGAACCAAATACCGCGACAGTGATTTACCCCTCAGTGGAAAAGGCGTGAAGCAGATTAACCGTAAGGGTATTCATGCCCTGGTTCAGGGCCATATCAATCGTAAACATGGACAACGTTTAGTCTTGAAGCACGGGTTGCTTCACGTGGAAAGTGATGTGACGCTTGATCGTCACTCAAGGCATAAAGAAGGCCTGAAAGGCGTGGGGGCTGGCGTGACAATTATTCACCCTGATCAACAGCTTATCGGTTTGAGCGTAGACTATCCATTTGCCAAGGTCTTTCATCCACATTTTTATAAAATCTAATCATGGAGTAAGTGATGATCGAGCAAAAAAAACGTTTCCGACACGAGTCCTTACAGGACAAGAAAAGTATTCAAGGGATGTTGGATGCTGTTGCCAAAGGCATTGCGAAAGGTGAACTCAGCTTCAGCGATGATGAAGGAAAAATGGTAATGCAGCCGAAAGATCTGCTGAACTTAAAATTAACCGCCAGTGAAAATGATGAACACAAACGTATCGATATACGTATTAGTTGGTATGCCGATGATGAGCCAGTCAAACGAGGTAAGCTGACCGTTAAGTAACTCCTATGAGGGGAGCAGCGATATTGAACGGTGACTCACTGCAGTGTGTGTTGCCTTTGTAAGTGATAACACAAACATCGATCTCACCGATTTTGTCTCAGCCTGTTAAAGTATTCACTATTAACCCTGCTGTCTATCGATGCATTCGTTGGTTGATGATGCTGATAATGCGATAGACCAAACCGGCTTCTGCTTTAGGAAATCTGTGTGACTAACAATGATGTATTGAGACGAATTCGTTATATCTTAGATTTGAACGATTCCATGATGATAAACGTATTTGCGCAAGCAGATATCGATGTAAGCCGTGAACAGGTCAGTCAATGGTTGAAGCGTGACGATGATCCTGACTATGAGTCGCTGAATGACAAACAGATGGCGACCTTCCTCAACGGCCTGATTAATCACTTACGCGGCAAAAAAGAAGGTGAACAACCCAAGCCGGAAAAGTCGCTTAACAATAATATTATCCTCAGAAAACTCAAAATAGCCTTTAATTTACAAAGCGATGAGATTCTAGCTGTGTTGCAACTGGAAGGTTTCAGCCTGAGTAAACATGAGTTAAGTGCGTTTTTCAGAAAACCGGAGCACAAACATTATCGGGCTTGTAAAGATCAGGTGTTACGAAATTTCCTGCAAGGTCTGCAGTTGAAATATCACCCAAAGAAAAATGATCTGGAAGGTTTCAGCTGGCCGTCACTGGATGATAAAGAGAAGTAAGTTTTGACGAGTTCTCAAGTGTTTGACTGCATTGTGATTGGTGCCGGTGCAGCTGGTCTGATGTGTGCTGCTACTGCCGGCCAGCGTGGGCGCCAGGTACTGGTGCTGGACCATGCCAATAAAGTCGGTAAGAAAATATTAATGTCAGGTGGTGGCCGCTGTAACTTCACCAACCTCTATATGGAACCTGATAATTATCTGTCGGCAAATCCCCATTTTTGTAAGTCAGCATTAAGTCGCTACACCCAATATGATTTTCTGGAGTTAGTCTCTCGCTACAATCTGGCTTATCACGACAAAGGCGCAGGTGAATTATTCTGTGATGACAAAGCCCGAGATATTTTGAATATTCTGCTGGCTGAATGTGAAAAAGGCGGGGTCAAAATTCAGACGGATACCGCTATCACGGCCATCGAAAAAACGGAGCAAGGTCAGTTTGTGATTGATACCGAGCAAGGTCAGTATCAATGTCATTCTCTGGTCATCGCTACCGGTGGTTTATCCATCCCGAAAATGGGGGCCACAGGCTTTGGTTATAAGCTTGCCAGACAGTTTGGTTTACAAGTGAGAGATACTGAACCTGCTTTAGTGCCATTTACCTTAAGTGATGCCTGGCTGACTGTCGCACAGGAGTTAGCAGGTGTAGCGATGGATATTCGTGTCAGCTGTCGTCAGCAAAGTTTTAATGAAGCCTTGTTATTTACACACCGAGGGCTCAGTGGACCAGCCATTTTGCAAATCTCTAACTACTGGTATAGCTCCGATGAAATCACCATCGACTTTTTACCTAGCCATAGCGTGACTGAGTTGATTGAACAGTGGGTGACGAGCGGAGAGAAAGCGACAATCAAAACCTTGTTGAGCCAGTATCTGCCGAAACGTTTTGTGTTGACCTGGTTAGGTCTGATGGCCGCTGATTTAGGTGATAAACTGGCTAAACAATTAGTGAAGAAAGACATAGAACAACTGACACAGTTTTTTCACCACTGGACCATTAAACCATCAGGAACAGAAGGTTACCGGACTGCAGAAGTCACCCGAGGGGGTGTTGACACTGATGGTATTTCTTCAAAAACGTTTGAAGCCAAAACCACAGCAAATTTATATTTTATTGGTGAAGTGCTGGATGTGACGGGCTGGTTGGGTGGCTTTAATTTTCAGTGGGCATGGTCAAGTGGTTGGTGTGCAGGGCAATATGTGTAAACAACTTCAATTAACGCAGTCATTTAAAGCGATGTTATTACGCCATGAAACAAGCGGTTTCTTTTCAGAAGCTTGATAAAAATATCAATGGACAACGCCGCCTGCGAGCGTGTCATGAATGCGACTGGGTGTCTGCTTTACCGCGGCTTCGTCCCGGCGAGGTCGCACACTGTCCCCGTTGTCACCATGTTTTAGCCAGACGCCACTATCGTCCGGCCCAGCGTAGCTTGGCTATTGCTATCAGTGCCTTTATCGCCTTATTCATCGCTGTCAGTTTCCCTTTTGTTAGTTTTTCAATTAAAGGCATTGGCCACAGTATTGAAATCGAACAAACTGCGTCAATGTTACTGAGTTTTGAACAACCTATTGTGGCGATTGTGGTGGCATTGACTATTATTATCTTGCCCGCCATGTATCTTGTTTCAGTGATTTGGTTACAGCTGGTCTTGTTGTTTTCAGAACCTAAAATCAAACATCGTCAAATTGCCCGGACGCTCAAACATCTCGACAGTTGGATGATGGCAGATGTCTTTATCATTGGTGCCCTGGTTAGTCTGTTTAAAATTGCAGGCATGGCCGATATTGAGCTTGGCATTGCCTTTTGGGCTTATGCGGTGTTTGCCTTCTTATTGTTAATGACCACGCGTTCTATCGATGCTGACTGGATGTGGTTCGCAATTGCGGGCGAACCACGTGCGCCGGCGCATACGAATACGGGACAAGGAGCCGCGGAACAAGGGCTGACCGGTTGTCCCACCTGTGGTTTGATTCATGCACTGGATAAAGGCAGTGATAATCACTGTGTTCGTTGTGGCGAGCCTCTTCATGCACGCGCACCGAAAAGTCTGCAACGCACCCTGGCCTTACTGATAACTGCCACCATTTTCTATATACCAGCAAACGTTTATCCGATAATGACCACCACCAATTTTGGTCAGGAAAAGAACAGTACCATTATGGCTGGTGTGATTGACTTGATTGAACACGGTTCGTGGCCGATTGCGCTGGTCATTTTTATTGCCAGTATTCTGGTACCTATCGCTAAATTAATCGTGTTGTCCTGGCTGTGTTTAACCGTCAATAATGCACATCAATTGAGCCAGTTAGCACGTTTAAAATTGTATCGGATAACGGAGTTTATCGGTCGCTGGTCCATGGTGGATGTCTTTGTGGTGGCGATTTTGGTGGCTTTAATACATGCTGGCGATTTAATTTCAGTCACACCGGGACCGGCTGCACTCGCTTTTGCCAGTGTGGTGGTGTTGACGATGTTGGCGGCCATCACTTTTGATTCACGTCTGATATGGGATAAGCCACAGATGGAGTTACGACCTGCACAGGACAACAGCGTATGACGGATGATGTATCGAATACCAACACCACGGAAGAGTTAGATAATGCCCGTGCGACGAAAGCGTCTAGTTGGTCGCCAATCTGGATTCTTCCCATCGTGGCGGTCCTCATTGGTGCCTGGTTGGTCGTGGATGATTATCTGAGTACAGGGCCACTGATTAATCTCACCATGAACGATGCCGAAGGTATCGCTGCCAATAAAACACTCATCAAAACACGTAATGTGGAAATCGGCCATGTTGAGTCGGTCACTCTGTCTGAAGATTTACAGTATGCAGTAGTCAAAGCCCGCATTAACCCTGATGCTGCTTCGACTTTGGTAGAAGACACACGTTTCTGGGTAGTAAAACCACGTATTGGCCGGGAAGGTATCAGTGGTTTGAATACCGTATTATCCGGTGCGTATATTCAACTTGAACCAGGCCAGTCGCAACAGGAACAGCGAGAATTTGAGGTGCTTGATCAACCGCCGGTGTCATTGAGCGGTAATGGTATTCATATCAAACTCGACAGTCCTCTGGGCATCTCCTTAAAACCAGGCGATCCGGTCAGTTATGAAGGACAGATTGTAGGCCGTGTTGAAAAGTCAGAGTTCAAACCCGGTAATCAGCATATGCATCATGAGTTATTTATCGAAGCACCTTATGATGTACTGGTGACCAAGAGCACACGGTTCTGGTCTTCGTCTGGTGTGAATATCAGTCTTGACTCCAAAGGCTTTAATATCAATCTGGCCTCACTGGAAACACTGTTAAGCAGTGGTGTCAGTTTTGGTGTGTTGCAGGAAGTGGAAAATGACGAGCCTGCAGCGTCGGGAGATGAGTTTGCCTTGTATTCCAATCAGACCGAAGCACAGCAGGCCAGCTATGATCGATATATTGAATATGTGTTGATGGTGAAAGATACCGTGCGAGGCCTGGCAGAAGGCGCACCTGTTGAATTCAGAGGATTACGTATTGGTACCGTAGAAAGTGTCCCGTGGGAATATAACTCACGAATGCGTAATGGCAAGGATGGATTTGCGATTCCCGTATTGATTCGCCTGGAGCCGCAGCGGCTCGGTGACTTCCATGATGGTCTGCTCGAAGAGTGGAAACAACGCGTAGATAGGCTTATAGAGCGAGGTTTAGTGGCTACCTTAAAACCTGGCAATTTACTCACCGGCGCAATGTTTGTGGATATCAATATTGATAGAACGCCGGGTATGCCTGAGATTAAAGTGGCCATGTTTAAAGATCGACAAGTGATTCCTACCAAGTCATCGCAGCTGGCACAGATGGAGATGAAAATATCCAACCTGCTCGATAAATTAAATGGACTAGAAGTACAGCCTGTATTGGACGGAGTGAATGCTAACTTGAAAACATCACAAGCCTTGTTGCAGGAAGTACAGACTTTAGCCAGCAGCATCGATCAGTTTGTGAATAATCCCCAGACGCAAACGATACCGGATAATGTCAATCAGACGCTCGCTGAGCTCAGAGAAACGTTAAAAGGCCTCTCGCCAGAAGCACCGGCGTATCAGAATTTATCTCAGAGTATAAAAAGCCTGGAAGGTCTGATTAAGGACATACAACCCTTGGTGCGTACTTTAAATGAACAACCCAACGCACTGATTTTCAATCGTACTGAGCAGGCGGATCCACAACCTCCTGCTGCTCAACCGTAGATGCAGGAGAGTGTTGTGAAACGATTTTTTATTGGACTGTTTTTTATTTTGTTGACTGCCTGTGCGGGCCAGCCAGTAACACAGTCAACTTTCTATACCTTACCTGTCATCGATACGCCTACAGATAACATCCGTTCGGATAAAACCGTTTTTATCCGACCAATCATTCTGGCTGATTTTCTCAGTAAAAATGGTGTGGTACTGCAACTGGATGACATCACGGTTCATTCTGCCCAATATCATCAATGGGCTGAGTCACTGGCTGCACAGTTGAGTCGTGGTTTACGTGATCGACTACAAGCGGCGCAGTCAGATTATCGAATCGTTAATTTGCCGTCGTTTGCTAAGCAAAGCAGCTATCAGCTTCAAGTAGAGTTTGATCAGTTTCAGGGCCGTTTTGATGGTCAAGCCGTCACCAGTGGACAATGGCAATT
>CENM01039735.1_pt1 | contig 23379 bp, 19 predicted proteins | sample 530261 | NCBI WGS metagenome assembly CENM01 (sample SAMEA2619854, study PRJEB7988) | marine metagenome | biome: marine biome (ENVO:00000447); feature: deep chlorophyll maximum layer (ENVO:xxxxxxxx); material: "saline water (ENVO:00002010), including plankton (ENVO:xxxxxxxx)" | depth 80 m
CGAGTCTAACGCTGTAACACTTTAATAGTGGTTCGACTATATTATGTCTATTACTCTTCGGTCTTCTGCTTATCATCAATCATCTATAACAGATGATCTTTGAGCACGTCCAGCACATATATCAGCCACTTCATAAAACTAAAATTAATTAATTAAGGTAAAAGTCATGAATAATAGTTATGAATTGTATATTTATTGGTCTATAAGATTTATAATCATATCAACGCAATAATAGCTGACGCTCAACAAGGACGTCCTAAAGCCCTTCACAATGGACTCGCTGTTTATTACTAGCACTCATAACAACAGATATAGTATCTATCTCGATTAAAATAATGACACATCGCTGACATGACTCTTGACTCAAATATTGCGTCGTAAGTCTATGATAGCGAACCAACCAAAGAGAGCGATTATGTTAACTTACAAAGCACCTCTACGTGACATCAAATTTTTGATTAATGATGTATTTGATTACCAAACGCATTATAAAAGCCTAGACAATGGCGAAAACGCGGATCCTGAAACCATAGATATGATCCTACAGGGTATGGCAGATTTTGCTGAAAACGTCCTTGCTCCTATCTATCAATCAGGCGATGAAGAAGGCTGTCATTTTGAAAATGGCGAAGTCACCACACCAAAGGGCTTTAAAGAAGCTTATGACCAATTTGTAGAAGGCGGCTGGCAAGGTATCTCGTATCCTGAACAGTACGGCGGAATGAACCTACCCACATCAATCAACTTAATCAAAGCTGAAATGATCGGTACTGCCAACTGGCCGTGGGCGATGTACTCTGGCCTCTCAACAGGTTGTATCAACACTATCATGCAGTACGGTACCGATGAGCAAAAAGACCTTTATTTACCAAAATTGGTCGAAGGAACGTGGTCAGGTACGATGTGTTTGACCGAGCCTCAATGTGGTACCGACTTGGGTCAGGTAAAGTCAAAAGCCATCCCGCAGGATGATGGTACCTACAAAATCAGTGGCACCAAAATCTTCATCTCAAGTGGTGAGCATGATCTAACGGACAATATCATTCATATTGTTTTAGCACGCCTACCAAATGCGCCAGAGGGTACACGCGGTATCTCGCTATTTATCGTACCAAAATTCACGCCGAATGCTGAAGGCGAATCTGGCGAGCGCAATGCTGTTGTTTGCGGTTCAATCGAGCACAAAATGGGTATCAGCTCGTCTTCTACCTGTGTGTTGAACTTCGATGGTGCTACTGGCTACCTAATTGGCGAACCGCACAAAGGCCTAAAAGCCATGTTCACCTTTATGAACACTGCTCGTATCGGTACTGGTATCCAAGGTTTGGCACATACGGAGCTGTCTTTCCAAAATGCATTGCCCTATGCCAAAGAACGCCGCTCTATGCGCACCCTTTCTGGTACCAAAGACCCTGAAAAAGTAGCTGATGCGATCATCCACCACGCTGACGTACGCCGTATGCTCTTGACGCAAAAAGCCTTTGCTGAAGGCGGTCGCTCAATGATTTATCATTCAGCACGCTATGCGGACAAAATGGCACAAGGCATTGTCAATGGCGATGAAGAAGAGTTTGAAAAATGGGATGACAAGCTAGGTTTTTATACGCCAATCCTAAAAGGGTTCTTGACTGAGCTTGGTATCGAAGCGGCCAAACACGGTCAGCAAGTCTATGGCGGCCACGGCTATATCAAAGAATGGGGTATGGAGCTGATTGCTCGTGATGCTCGTATCGCGACCATGTACGAAGGTACGACTGGCGTACAGGCATTGGATCTATTAGGCCGTAAGGTTATCTTGCAATCTAAAGGTAAAATCATCCGTGACTATACCTCAAGCATCATGAAATGGTGCGGCGAGTATGCCCTTGATAAAGACATGCGTAAATTTGTTTGGGCACTTACCAAGCTGTGCGCTGAGTGGAACACCTTGACAGTACGCTTGATGCTAATGGCTCGTAAAGACCGTGAAATCATCTCAGCCGCATCAGATGACTTCTTGATGTACTCAGGTTACGTCATGATGGGCTACCACTGGGCACGTATGGCAGCCGTGGCCTATGACAAGCTTGAAAATGGCGGTACAGAAGCACCAGAATTCTACAAAGCAAAAATTCAAACCGCCGAATTCTATTTTGACAAGCTGCTACCACGTACCTCTGGACATGCTGAATCCATGGTCGCACCAAGCGAGAGCATGACAGCGATGGATATCGACAGCTTTGCTTTCTTAGACTAATACAGTATCAATAACGTATAAAAAAGCGCCTATCATTTAGGCGCTTTTTTGTGTTTAACTGACCGTATTATGATTAAAGACTATCAAAAGTAACCTGTAATTTAGGAGCAAATAATGGTTTTACCTAACGATAAAAACACGGCTTTAGCTGCTCGATATATACGAGCATTGGTCATTAGTACCACGCTCGTCAGTATTGGCATCAGCAGTGCAGCGGCCAAAAGTAGCGATAGTACTCTGCATTTTGCAAAAGGCGCTGTTACTAGCGTCGTCACTGGTAAACTCGCTCCTCATACCGATGAGCAGTGGTATCGTTTCGATGCTGCAAGTCAGCAATATGCCGTTATTAACATTGCACCACTTGCAGGTACGCCCGAGACTGCTAACGTCGGTGTATTGCATATGCCGGATGGTACCCAAGATGGCACCAAAGGCGGTATCATTTATCAAGGCTGTCTGCCACAAACGGGAAAATACCGACTCCGTATCGCACGTAATCTTATGGCCACTCATGGCAAAACAGCAGGCTATAAAGTTGAGGTCATGATACTACCAAAGGTTGCTAGTCAGTCTTTGTGCAAGCCCGCTTAACCATATACGTCTAACGCCTTCAAACAACAGTATTCAAAATATAATAAGTCGCTTTGGAAAAGGTTAAAGCGTTTAACATTAACTACCTAGCATCTTCTTATGATATACCGCACTAATCTCTTCGACTTCTACGCATATTTGCAGTGCCGCACGACCTGATTGCTCGTCTCCGATCTTTTCTTCGATGGTAGCGACCAAGAGCTCAGCCAGCTGATTACGAGTCTCTATATCGCGGCCGCTCATCAGTTTTAGATTGGCATAGATAAACCCATTCGCTTGCTCATCATCTTCCACACCCACCAAAAACGTCTCAATAGGTAAGATACGTGTTTTGATATCTGTCGGCTTACCAAAATATCCACTGTCCCATAATGCTTTATTGAGCGACTTTAGCAATGATTCTTCGTGAGGGATACTGACATTGGGCGTAGCTTGAACGGTTAAATGCGGCATGAGGACATCCTTAAATAGAGAAAGTAATAGATCAGTTGGCTTATTAGTTTACGCGCTCTGCCTCATCGCCGTAAAACGTTTATTTGTATTATTCATCAGTAATCGCACTAAAATGCGCATCAAGTGTGTTGGCTAATTGCGCTGGTGGTAACTCAATCTCCAAACCGCGACGACCGCCACTGACATAGACCGTTGTCTGATCTTGAGCACTGCTATCTATGACTGTTTTTAGGCGCTTTTTTTGCCCGAGTGGACTGACGCCGCCCAACACATAGCCGGTACTACGTTCTACTTGCTTGGGATCTGCCATTTGTACTTTTTTGCAGGACAACAATTTATTCGCGGATAAGGCTTTGGCCATTTTTTTAAAATTGAGGGTTTTATCTACTGGCAATATCGCAACCGCAAGGTCGTCAGTATCGGTCGATACCACCAAAGTTTTGAACACTTGCACTGCCGCCACGCCAAGCTTTTCTGCGGCTTCTAAACCAAAAGAGGCCGCATGACTGTCATGCGTGTATTCGTGTATGCGGTAATCAAGACCGCGTTTTTTGGCAAGATCGATAGCTGGCGTCATAATATTTCGGCTTAATAAAATAGAACTAAAGAATAGGCGTCATACGGATTAAGGATTAAATAGACATGGCATCAATATATTATTACGCCAAATATCGTAACTTTCAAATACTTGACCGTTTTATATCATTGCTCGCTTACTAGTGAGTAACCCAATAGTATTAATATTAGCAGTATATACAGACACTATATATCGCTTTAGTGGCTTTTATGGCATCATAAGCGCAACATATTTGACTATTTTTGATACTGATTATGATACCGAAGTTCCTAAAAAAACGGATTTTTAAAGCGCCAGTCAGCACTGACCGCACTTCTGAAACTGACGCGGGTCCAATCGTCACCAAGCCTTACGCTAATGCTCCGATCAATCAGCTGTATCGTAAACTATCGGGACAGCTACTCGATGTTGCTGTCAAACCGAAATTATTGGGTGAATTGCCTGATTTTGATAGCGACGAGCAGGTACTTAGATTTTATGTGCTACAGGATTATTCTCGCTCCAACAGTATTTTGATCGATTTGCAGACGCAAGAGCATAACTTGCCGCCTGCATTGGTTGGGGTCAATGACGCGGCTCACAATATCAAAGAAAATGCAGCCATCATATTTTTGAATCACCCAAGTGCCAAAGACAATCAGTTGTCTCCGCGCCTTTCTCGCTTAGTCTCTGCGGTTTTGCAATATCCAGAGCTAAAGGTGCGCCTAGTACCCGTATCTATCCTGTGGGGACGCGCCCCTGAAAAAGAAGACTCGCTATTTAAACTATTAACCGCTGACAATTGGCAAGACCCGAGTATCAGCAAGCAGTTATTTAATATCGGCGTGATGGGCCGTGATACCTTTGTACAATTCCACCCACCCCAAGATTTGCGTACTATCATCAATGATAGCCTCAAAGGTGAAAGCGCGGGCCCTAACGTTTTTGACTCAGTTTCTGAAGGCTCAGTTTCTAAAGACTTGGTTTCTAAAGATTTGGTTTCTAAAGATTTGGTTTCTAAAGATTTGGTTTCTGAGGATTCAAGTACTAAAAGCTCACCTGCTACAGACTCACAAGATACTGAATCAGCAACGACGGATAATGATGTCAAAACTGATGCTGAAAAATCACCTAGCTATACGCTCGTGGCGGCTGCTGATGGCAATCGTGAACTCGTGCGGATGCTACAGCAGCAATTGACGATTTATTTAGACAAGCAGCGCGCCAGTATGCTGGGCCCTGATTTGTCGGATAGACGTAATTTGGTCGATAAACTGGTCTACTCGCCAGCGATTAAGCACGCAATAGAGCTGGAAGCTGCCGAAAAAGGCACCAGCGTACGCGACGCTCGTAGTCAAGCGCGAGGATACGCCAATGAGATGGTGAATGACTATTCTCATTCCATTATTCGTGGGTTTTATAAGTTTTTAACGTGGTTATGGACACAGTTATATGACGGTGTCGAAGTCCATCACTTTGAGCGAGTACGTGACCTTGCGACCGATTATGAGCTGATTTATGTGCCGTGCCATCGCAGCCATGTTGATTATCTATTGTTGTCTTATGTCATCTATAAACGCGGTTTGAGTATCCCTTATATCGCAGCAGGTGATAACTTAGATGTGCCAGTATTGGGACCGTTATTGCGCGGCGCTGTCGCTTTTTATATTCGTCGTAGCTTCCGTGGCAATGCCCTTTATACCGCCGTATTGCGTGAATATATGCATACCCTTATCACGCGTAATACGCCGATCGAGTACTTCATTGAAGGTGGTCGCTCACGTTCAGGTCGCCTACTACCGCCCAAAATGGGTATGCTGGCGATGACGGTACATAGCCAGTTACGTCAAACCAATAAGCCTGTGGTGTTCATCCCAACTTATATTGGTTATGAGCGTATTATGGAAGGCGGCACTTATATCGGTGAGTTAAAGGGCAAACCAAAAGAATCAGAATCGTTGATTGGGCTACTCAAAGTGGGTCGTAAAATTGAGCGTATTTTTGGTAATGTACATCTAAGTTTTGGTACACCGCTGCATCTTAGCGATTTTATGACAAAGTTCGATGTTCCAGCCAACAGCTTACCGTCCGATCGCACCGACTCCCCACTCGATGAAAAAGCCAGTGCCATGGTCGATAATATCGGTGTAAAAGTCATGCAGCACATCAATAAAGCTGCCGTGATAACGCCTGTGTCGCTGCTATCATTGGTACTACTATCCGCACCGAAAGCGGCACTGGATGAAAACAGTTGCCGTGAGCAAATCGCTTTGTACCAAGGCCTTGCGCAACAGCTTCCTTATGCAGATGACACTGTCATCACAGATATGAGCCCGCAAGAAATCATTGATTATGGCATCAAGCTAAAACTCATAGAGCGTACGCCGCACATCTTGGGCGATATCATTCAGGTCGCTGGCAAGCAAGCGGCATTGCTCAGCTATTTCCGCAATAACATTCTACACGTCTTTATCTTGCTGTCTTTCTTATCAGCGCTAGTGGCACGTAACGGCCGTATCAAACGCAGTCGTTTAGATAGTATCGCTGAGCAGTTATACCCATTCTTGCAAGGTGAGCTGTTCTTATACTACCCAGCGCATGGTTTGGCGGAGACGCTCAACAAAAAAGTCGATAGTTTACTCTCTCATGGGTTGATTGTTGAGTTGGGTGATGACACGCTTAGTGTTCCTGAGTCTAATAGCAAGCGCTATCAACAGCTACAAGTACTGGCGACACCCGTTGGGCAAAGTCTTGAGCGTTATTTTATGACGCTTGCCCTACTCGCTCAGCAGGGCTCTGGTAATCTGACCGAAAGCGAAGTCGTTGACCTGTGCCATTTGCTTGGACAACGCTTGTCTGTACTGTATGCCGATGATATTCCTGACTTCTTTGATCGCGCATTATTTACTAGCTTTATCAGCGCTTTGACTCGTCTTGATTATCTACAAAAAGATGATGAAACGGGCATATTGACCTTTGACCATCGTATCAATGACATCGCCAGTCATGCCAAATATGTGCTGACGCCTGATATGATGCAAATCTTGCAGCAAGTCGCAAGTTTAAACGAAGAAGAAATCACTCGTGCTATTACTGAGATTAGTAATAAAAAGCAGCGTAAATTTGGGCGTAAGCGTTAATCGTTAGTCATGACTTTTAAACAATTAAGCTAAACAAAAAAGACCGCTATTGATTAGCGGTCTTTTTTTATGCAGTTCCAATATACCAAACAATGGTATTAGTTGGTGATTTTCTTATACTTAGCACGCTTAGGCGTGGCGTCATCACCCATTGTCTTTTTACGATAGGCTTCAAACTCACTGTAGTTGCCATCGAACCACACTGGGCCTTCTTCTTCAAACGCCAAGATGTGGGTGGCGATACGGTCAAGGAACCAGCGATCATGCGAGACGACCATGACCGTACCTGGGAATACTTGAATCGCATCCTCTAGCGCACGTAAGGTTTCAACGTCCAAGTCGTTCGAGGGTTCATCGAGTAGCAGTACGTTTGCGCCCTGCTTTAGGGTTTTTGCCAATTGCAAGCGGTTACGCTCACCACCTGATAATTGACCGACATGTTTCTGCTGGTCTGAGCCTTTAAAATTAAAGCGGCCGATGTACGCACGGCTTGGCGTGGTGTAGTCACCGACAGTAATCATGTCAAGACCGTCTGATACTTCTTCCCAGACGGTCTTTTTGTCGTCTAGGTTGTCACGCACCTGACCGACATAGGCAACCTTGACACTTTCGCCCAAATCAACCGAACCAGTATCTGGGGTATCACGCTCAGTAATCATGTTAAATAGCGTGGTTTTACCCGCACCATTTGGACCGATGATACCAACGATAGCACCCGCTGGGACATTGAAGCTTAGGTTTTCATACAATAAACGATCGCCAAACGACTTGGAGATGTTATTGACCTCGATAACTTTATTACCTAGACGCGGACCGGGCGGAATATAAATCTCTGAGGTCTCATTTCGCTGCTGGAATTCTTTTGAGTTCAGCTCTTCAAAACGCTGTACGCGCGACTTAGACTTCGCTTGCTGACCCTTTTGATTTTTACGAATCCACTCAAGCTCTTTTTTCAGCGCTTTGGCAAACGACTCTTCTTGCTTCTGTTGTTCCTCTAAGCGCTTGTTTTTTTGCTCTAACCATTCAGTATAGTTACCTTCATACGGGTAGCCATAGCCTCGGTCAAGCTCCAAAATCCACTGCGCCACATTATCCAAGAAATAACGATCATGGGTAATGGCAACGATAGTGCCGCTATAGTTTTGCAAGAATTGCTCAAGCCAAGCGACTGATTCGGCGTCCAGATGGTTAGTAGGCTCATCGAGTAGCAGCATATCGGGACGTGATAGTAGCAGGCGACATAAAGCAACACGGCGTTTTTCACCACCTGACAGTTTACTCACGTCCGCGTCCCATGGTGGCAGACGTAGCGCATCGGCGGCTTTCTCTAACTGGTTATTTAGATTGTGTGCATCCCATGACTGGATAATGTCTTCCATTTTGCCCTGCTCTTCAGCAAGTTTGTCAAAATCAGCATCCGGTTCGGCATACTCAGCATAGATTTGGTCTAAGCGCGCTAACGCATCTAACGCCTCACGCATGCCGTCCTCGACGTTGCCGCGCACATCTTTGCTGTCATCGAGTTGTGGCTCCTGCGGCAAGTAACCAACTTTGGTTCCTGTTTGCGCACGTGCTTCACCGCTGAACTCAGTATCCACACCCGCCATAATACGTAGCAAGGTCGACTTACCTGCCCCATTGATGCCTAAGACACCAATTTTGGCACCCGGGAAAAAGGACAGATTGATATTTTTTAAGATTTCACGCTTAGGGGGAACAAGTTTTGACACGTTGTTCATCGTGTAAATATATTGAGCCATTAACACTCCGATAGACTGCATAGAAGAGAACAGCAAATACCACTCAGCGCTGCTGCCAAGCGTGCCGTAACTCAAAATCAGGGTTACAAATTATCGTTCATTATCGCATTGTGGCGCATACCCTGCAAGCTAACAGGTTGTTTTACCCCTTGTTTTGCAGCTTTTGTCATAGAGTATCGCTGTTTCTGGATAAAAGCGGGCAAAAATATTTTTCTGAGGTTACGAGCTTAACATTCTGATTCATTGCTGTTTGATAAAAACCACAAAAAATAGCATCAAAACTTTCGCAAAGTTAATCAATAGCCGTTAACATATTAGAGTGGCTTAACAGCGCAAAAAATAATGGTTTAGTATGCCATTAATGAAACTGGCTATAAGCTGAGTCATTATTTCTCATATATTTTTAATAATATTTATACAGGTACTGATTAATGGCCAACGGCTATCGCCCTGAAATAGTTCAACGTGCGTTTGTCGATTTTATCGGGTCGCGCTTACATCCGTTTTGGTCATTGACGACACCCAAGCTACGCCTTATTGCTCGATACGAGATGAGTGATGATTTAATTGCACTGCAATTTGAGACCAATCGAGCGTTTAGGCAGCAGATATCCAAAGGGGCAGATGATTGGCAAGGCGGTCAGTATCTTGATTTACGTGTTTTTATCGATGGGGTTTATCATCAGCGCAGCTATTCACTCGTAGGATTGGCGAATCAGCCATTGTGGTGGCAAGATGATGCCGTCATTACTAAGTCAGCAAAAAGCCAACGCCATACGGTTACTATTGCTGTTAAACCGCAAGGGTTAGTATCTGACTATTTGACCAAGCAACTGTCGCTATCTAGCATCGTTGATACCAGTATGCCACTGGGTCATTTTACTTTGGCACAGGCAAAGACAAGTTTAGATAATAGAGAACCAGATAACCAAAAACTACACCCTTTATTATTTGTCGCTGGCGGTAGCGGTATCACGCCTATGCTAGGACTTATTGCGCAAGCACTAGCAGACGGACATCAGGTAGCGTTGCTACATTATAATCGAACGAAACTTGCCCAGTTTCAACATCAGTGGCAACAGCTGAGCGATATCTATCCAGCCTTCAGCTATCATTTTATCCATACTGATAACCCTGCGACTTATTTGGCTGGCGAACGATACTTAAGTGCAGAGGGTCTGTTATCACTTAATCTACCATTGGTAGATACTCAGATATTTGCCTGCGGTTCACAAGCGTTATTAGCTGGCTTATATAAAGCAGTGTCAGAAATCATTTTACCGCAAGGCAATCAGCTACGTGACAATATTATTATAGAGAATTTCGGTAGCGCACTGCCTGATTTTGATAGCGGTGGTAATCAAGTACTAGATAATGCACTACAGACAGAGTCGCATACGGTGTATTTGCGATCACGGCAACGGCAGTTCGATAGCGACACTACATTATTGGTCGCTGCCGAAAACGCAGGTATACGACTGGCGCATGGTTGTAGGCAAGGAATTTGCCAGTTGTGCCGCTGCAATAAAGTGAGCGGCGTGGTCAAAAACATCCAAACTTACAAGATAAGTAGTGATGGTTACGAGTCTATCCAAACCTGCATCAATATCGCCATGACAGACGTGGTGTTAGACATTTAGCCCTGCTGAAATTAAAAATACGACCACCAACCCCTGACTATCGCCCTCTTAAAACCAAAAAATAGACTGATGTTAATTCATATTGTATGCTAAAACTTAGATGACTCATAAAATCGAATCCAGTGCTGCTTATTCGTGCCATTTCGGTTAAGGATTATATATGCGCTTATTACCACCTATTGATACAGCACATTCTGCCGTACCCATGTTGACGCCTTTGTCCGATGCACAGTTGGCAAGAGATAGTAGCGAGCAGCCAACTCTATCATCACAGCAAACGCCTTATCCCACTGTGACGCAGGCGCCTTTACCCAAAGCACAAAGTGATGCCTTGACAGTAGAATTAAATGCGCTATATGAAGGTGTGATGGACTCATTAGGTAGCGATGACGCCAAATACATTCAGCGGATTTATGCGACTGTGGTCTATAGTGAGCTTGTCGCCCGTGGTTTACTGGCTGTCGCAGGACGCATGTCATCACGCCGCTCGCAGATAGGGGCTTGGCTGTTGGGTACGTCAATACTTAGTTTTAGCAAAATACTCAACAATATGGAGCTTGGGCATAATGTCATGCATGGTCAATACGACTGGATGCAGCATCCGCATCTGAACAGTCAGAAGTTTGATTGGGACATTGTCTGCCCTGTCCCATTATGGCAACACTCGCACAACTATCTACACCATACGTTTACCAATATTGTTGGGCGCGACCATGACGTTGGCTATCACTTGATTCGGGTGACAGATGAGCAGCCTTGGACGCCAGAAGATCGCTACAATATGTTTAGTACTGCCGTATTGGCCTTTGGCTTTGAGTGGGCGGTTGCCTTTCATGATATTCAGATCAGTGTCGATGAATACGCCGACTCCCCTAACTTGCATAAAATCATGCAGCAAAAATCTCGTGCACTATTTGCCAAAATTGCCCGCCAAGTTGGTAAAGATTATGTGGCTTTGCCAGCCGTAGCCGCCTTGACCTTAGGTCGTCGTAGCGCTATGAGCACACTGAGTGGCAACATAGCAGCCAATACGGTTCGTAACCTGTGGACGTGGGCGGTGATTTTCTGTGGCCATTTTACAGAGCAGGCTCACATCTATACCCATCTCGATGCGGATGAGAGCGAAGGCGACTGGTACGTGCGTCAGATTCTTGGCTCTAGTAATATCAAAGGGAATAAATGGTTTCACATTTTGACTGGCAATTTGTCTCATCAGATTGAGCATCATATCTTTCCTGATATGCCAGCTAGCCACTATGCCAGTATTGCCCCGCAAGTAAAAGCCATCTGTCATAAATATGATTTGCCTTACAACACTGGGCGTTTTAGCACACAGCTACGACAAGTAATAGGACGTATTCATCACTTTAGTAAGCCCAGCGAGCAAAAGTGGCAAGCCTACCAGTCGGTATCGGCTGCGGATACCACCACTCACTCACATAAGTCGACACCAGAGAGCGAGACAGCAAAGGGTCTTAGTCGATTCTTACCACCCGTCGTTCGTAAAGCGATAGCTTATATATGGTGATATATTCACATTTTTAACGCAGATTAAAAGACATTAATACTATTAACAATCGTCATAACGACTATTACGGTAAGCGACTAGATTGTTTGATATCAATCATACATACTCAACCAAGCACAAAATATTTACTGATGACGTAGTATTTAATAAATCTGCCTTCTTCATTCATCCTTAGAAAATATGGCAGTTATTAAAAATTCGATAATAATAAATGGAGTTGTATCATGAGTAACCAAACCACTAAATCAGCACTAGATATCACACATAATCAAGCAGCGAATCGTTTTGAGACTACCGTCGATGGTCAGACGGGCTATATCAGCTATCAAGACCGTGATGACACCCTCGTCTATGACCACACGATCGTTCCGCGACAGTTAGGCGGTCAAGGTGTCGGTTCAGCACTAGTCAAACATGCGCTAGATTACGCCCGTGAACATGATAAAAAGGTTGTGCCGCAATGCTCGTTTGTGGCCTCATATATCAGCAAGCACCCTGAGTACCAAGATTTGGTATAGCTTACCGCCCTTTATCCCAAACAACTAGTATGCAGCAATTTTAGATTAGGAGATCCATCCCAATATAACTTTTAATAAACCAATCCGTATAACAATAAAGGTTATTAATATGAGTAGTTTATCTGACAAGCAAATTGATCTACAGTTAGAAGAGCTTGCTGGTTGGCAGCGTGATGGCAATAGTATCGTCAAGACCTATCACTTCAGCGATTTTATTGAGGCGATGAGTTTTATGAACCAAGCGGCATTTTATGCTGAAGCACTCGAACATCATCCGGAATGGCGTAATATATACAATATAGTCGAGGTACGCCTAACCAATCAGGACACCGGCGGCGTTTCTAGTTTGGACATTCGCCTTGCAAAACGCATGGAGCATATCGTGCAACCCAAACGTCTATAGCCTTATATTTCTGTTAAATGAGTAACTGAAGTGCTTTAGTTGAACATAAGAAAAGACCCTCAATTGAGGGTCTTTTTTTATACTGGATTTTTTATAGTAATAAGCTGTGTTTACATTTTGCGACTAACAAACGCCACAATAAATAAAATCACAGCGACTGCTAAGAAGATGTATGCCAGATTAGCAGACAGTCCTGCAACGCCGCCAAATCCTAATAAACTTGCTAGCAGTGCGATTACTGCAAAGATAATAGCCCAACGAAACATAATATTCTCCTCAAATAATTGTTAAAAATCAGATAGTAAATTTTATATAGTATTGATTTAATATAGTATTGATTTAACTTTTTTTCTAATACCAGTCATATCTGCTTACAAACATAGATTAGCAATATTTCTCTTTAAACAACGTGCATTTTAGTAATGATGTCAGTAGATTATGTAAAGTTTGTAGCAAGTGTTAACACCTTTTATTTTTTCTTGTGTCTATAAACATATTATTTAGGATGATGAGCACCTTATTTGCTAAATTATTGATTGTCTTATGGTTGCATATAAATAACATCAAAAATTTCTGAAAAATAGATTTGGCAATGAAAACTGTCGCGACCCCATAAACTTCTAACTTATTCAGACCACTTGGTTTATAGTTTAAAGTCACATTATCATCCAATATATTAAGGACAATACTTATGAGTACCGAGACGGATACCGCAAAAACCGCACAACAAGATACTAGCGACAACCGCCCTTATGCCGTCATCTTATATGGCGCAACAAGCTTTGTCGGACAAATCACCGCTCACTATTTAACCAATTTTTTATCCAATGCTAAAAATAAAGATGGCTCTAACGTCACTTGGGCAATTGCAGGACGTGATGAAGAAAAACTCAATGAGCTACAGTCGAAACTTGAGAGCAAGGTAGATATTATCATTGCCAATAGTAAAGACTCTGCCAGCCTTGATGAGATGACCAAACAGACACAAGTCATCATCTCAACCGTCGGCCCTTACCTCAAATATGGCGAACCTTTGATAAAATCTTGTGCCGAAAATGGTACCGATTACGTCGATCTTACTGGTGAAGCGATCTTTATCAAAGACATGATGGACAAGTATCAAGATACTGCCAAACAAAGCGGCGCACGGATTGTCAACTCTTGCGGCTTTGATTCTATCCCATCAGATTTGGGCGTTTACTTTATGCAAACCAAAGCAGAAGAGAAGTTCGGAGAAGCTTGTAACGTGATTCACATGCGCGTAAAAGCGGCAAAAGGTGGCATCTCTGGTGGTACGATTGCCTCGATGGCTACGATATTCGAAGAGGCTGGTGAAGACAAGGCTCGCCGTAAGCAAGTAGCCAACCCTTATCTACTAAACGATGACACAGATGTGCCCAATGTACGTCAAGACAATGTCAGCAAACCAGAATACGACAGCACCCATAAACGTTGGTTGGCGCCCTTTGTGATGGCGAGTATCAACACACGTATTGTCCATCGCAGTAACCAGCTACTTGGTTATGAATACGGTCGCGATTTTAAATATGACGAAGCCATGTGGATGAAAGATGGTGTCAAAGGTAAGTTATCAAGCTACGCGATGAGCGCGGGTCTACTAGGATTTGCCACTGCCATGATGATTAAACCAAGCCGTGAGTTATTGTCCAAGCATGTATTGCCCAAAGCAGGCACAGGCCCTTCTAAGGATGAGCAGGAAAATGGCTACTTTGATATTCGCCATTTCGGACAAACAGCTAAAAACGACACCATCACGGTCAAAGTTACCGGCGATAAAGATCCTGGTTACGGTAGCACTTCTCGTATGCTCGCGCAGGCAGCATTATGTCTGGCACAAGATATCAGTAAAGAAGTCGTTGGCGGCGGATTCTGGACGCCTGCCTCTGCGATGGGTAATAAGCTCATAGCCCGTTTAGAAGAACATTCAGGTCTGAGGTTTGAAGTTATCGATGGTTAACCGAATGTAAAACATTTAAATAATGATTTATTAACGCTGATGATTTTCATGACCGTATCTTGATAACAAGGTGCGGTTTTTTAATACGCAAATTTTATAGCGCTCATCTATCATATTAGCGAATACTAATAGCGTATTTTTTGGTAATCAATGTTGCGGTTTTTCGATTTTTTAGTACATTATGCTACAGATTTTTAGTCTAATGGCACAGTCATACTCTCCTCAATACGCTAGAACAAAATACATTACGGTGTGATTGTTATAGAGAATATTGATTTAAAATTTTTAATCAAAGTTCACTTCAAAAAACATCATCTAGTAAAAATATTTCTCTAAAACAATATTATTGATCGAATTGATATTAGTCAGAATTTTCCAGTAGTTCGTGTGCCAGATAAAGGTTTTTAGCAGCCTGTTATCGATACAAATACTGGTAAATATATCATTGTTGAATAAAATAGATCCAAATGCTTACTTTATTTCTTAAATGAAATGTGGGTTTAGTAGTTTCACAACGTCACAACAATACACCAAGCTGTTAGAACCTTAATGAGTTTACTACTGAAATGTCTGTTATATAACTGGTACTTTGTTTTTACAAATTATAGTAAGGTCAAACCAAAATCTGGCTGTCCTCAATTATTTGGATTTTAGACATAATTATATATAGATATGGCAGCTGTTTTTAATCATTGTTCATTTATCGAATTTGGAGTTTTATAATGAAAAAGAATATTTTATCGTTAGTCTTAGGAGCGACACTTGTTTTGCCAGCGGCAGCAATAGCTGCACCTGTCAATACCAGTGACATTATGCCAGCAGATATGCGTGCCACTCCTGTCGATAATACTTTGCAAGCCGAAATAGAAGGCCCTGATGGCGAGCTTGTCGCTACTCAACCGGGTGCTGTTGATAACAACAACATGGACGCGATAAATGAAGATATGGAATCTGAAGAAGGTGACATGGACGAAGATATGACCGTTACAGCGGACAAAGAAATGCCTGAAGATCAAGTTAAAGCTGAAGTTGCTCAAGCCAGAGCTGAATTGGCTCAGGCCCGTGCTACCGCTGAACGCCCTACTCAGATGACAAATGACGTTCAAAGCAGCCAAGTAACACCTGCTGACATGCGCGAAAAGCCAGTCGAGATTACCTTACAAGAAAAGAAAAAAGACCGTCGTGGTGAGCTTTTAGCGACTCAGCCTGGTCAAGTGGAATTTAACGAAAACCGTCGTTTCACCATTCGTTAATAATGACAGTGCTTGATTGAATAGTATGATTAATAGTTTACTACTATCAATAAATGACATATAAAAAGGCAGCCAATTGGCTGCCTTTTTTGTTGCACACGGCTATAAATTTTGGCTATTTCTTAGTTTTAGTCACGCCAGCTTCTTGTAACAAGGCGCCAAGTGTACCCATTTTACTAGGTGCTTCCGCTTTATCGTTTTTGATCGGTTTGCTACGGTTACTATTCGTATTGTCCTGACGTTTACCACGTGGCTTAGACGAACGCTTATCAGCAGCAGAACGACTATTATTTGGACGGTTACTATTCGCCTGATTACTGCGTGGACGGCTCACTTTTTCACCACCTGTACTGGTTGCAGTAGACTTAGCAGCCGTACGGACAGATTTTTCAGACTCAGGCTTCATACTAAATCCGATACGACCACGTTTTTCATCGATAGAAATAACACGAACCGATACGATATCACCAGGTTTGACGCGGTTCATGGGATCTGCGACAAAGTCATTGGCCATCTGAGAGATATGGACCAAACCATCCTGATGTACACCGACATCAACGAAACAACCAAAAGCCGTTACGTTAGTGACCACGCCTTCAAGCTGCATACCTTCGCTCAAATCTTTGATGCTATTGACATCATCACGGAAGTTAGCCGTTTTAAATTCAGGACGTGGATCGCGTGCAGGTTTAGCAAGCTCTTCGATAATCGCTTTTACGCTGACATTATCATCGTTAGCAGCCAGCGCAGTCGTATCGATAGCATTCAGTACACCATCGTTACCGATGACTTCTGATAAAGGCTTGCCGGCTTGTGCGAGTAAGCTATCAACCAAGGCATAGCTCTCTGGATGCACGCCCGTTGCATCTAATGGATTGCTACCATTACGAATACGTAAGAAACCTGCTGCTTGCTCAAACGTCTTAGCGCCTAGACGTGGAACATTTTTGAGTGCTTCACGGCTATCAAATGCCCCGTGCTCGCGGCGATAAGTCACGATTTGCTGCGCCACATTACGGTTCAGACCCGCGATATGTGCCAAAATAGCAGGACTCGCTGTATTCACATCCACACCAACCGCATTCACGCTATCTTGAGTCACTTTATCAAGACTATCTGCCAGCTGGTTTTGGTTCACGTCGTGCTGATACTGACCTACACCGATGGCTTTTGGATCGACTTTGACAAGCTCTGATAACGGATCTTGCAAGCGACGTGCGATAGACACCGCACCGCGCACCGACACGTCTAAATTGGCAAGCTCATCACTAGCAAGCTCGCTCGCCGAATAGACGGAAGCGCCTGATTCATTGACGATGACAGCTTTGGCTTTAAGTGCAGCGTTCGCGGCCAAAATCTCTTTAATCATTGCATCGGTTTCGCGACTTGCCGTACCATTACCGATAGCGACCAAATCAACATCATAAGTACTTAATAGCTCATCAATGACTTTTTTGGCTTCATCCATTTTGTTGTCAGGGGCAAACGGATAAACGGTTGCGATGACAGGTTTTTCTTCGCTATCTGACATGACATGACCTTGCGCATCCACAATGGCCATTTTTACGCCATGACGGATACCAGGATCGACACCTAAGATCACTTTAGAGCCTGCTGGTGCAGCCATCAATAAATGCTGTAAGTTACTAGCGAACACATCAATCGCATCTGCTTCTGCAGCTAGGCGCTTTTCGGTCAGTAAGCGGTGCTCGATATGTGGACGCCATTTGTCTTTCCACAAACTACTGGCCGCCTCTGTCAAAAACTCACGGCGTGCTGCTGGCGCTTTGGCATCGACATCGAAATGATTGATAATTTTTTCGATAAATGGTGCGTCTTCGCCTTCGATTTTTAGACCCAAGACGTTTTCTTGACGACCACGTAACATCGCTAATAGGCGATGGTTTGGCAGTCGAGCCAGGCTTTCGCTATGCTCAAAGTAGTCTTTGAACTTTTCGCCAACTTCACGCTTTTCTTCGCTCGCAACGCTCGATACGATACTGGCAGTTTTGGCAAAACCATTGCGTAAGTTGTCCAACAACCCCAATGCTTGCGTCCACTCATCAACGATAATGGCTTGCACACCAGCAAGCTGCTTGTCGATATCGCTAAAGTCAACGTCGATCTCATTACCACTATCATCAGTGATACTTGACTGAACTTGATAATCAGCCAGCGCCTCTGTCGGGGTGATCTCTTGCGTCAAGACAGCTTGCGCAGCAGCATCGAGTCCAGCGGCACGTGCTTTGGCAGCCGGTGAACGACGACGCGGACGATATGGCAGATAGATGTCTTCAAGCTCAAGCTTAGACGTCGCGTTATCGATACGCGTCTGTAGCTCATCGGTCAAATTGCCCTGTGTGCTCAGTAGCTCAGTGATTTTGAGGCGACGGGTGGCCATGTCACGCTCATAATTCAAAGACTTCTCGAGAGCACGCAGCTGTGCGTCGTCAAGGTTTTGCGTTTTTTCTTTGCGGTAACGCGCAATGAAAGGAACCGTTGCGCCTTCATCATAAAGCTTCACAAACGCATTGACTTGAGCAGTCTTAATGCCAAGCGCGCGAGCAAGCTTGTCGTGAATATTCGCGTGTGTGGTTGCATCCAAAACCTGTGCATTTGTCGAGGTTTGAGATGACGTTAAGGTATCAGTGCTACTCATATACGTATCAATCGTTGAGAAATGTAGTTTTGCATTATAGCAAAAGCTGCATGAATAAAAATCCTTTTTATCTTTTCGTTAATTATCGCCTGTTTTGCGGCATAAAACGTTTTATATCAAACGTTCTGTAGCCTTGTTAAACAAACGCATACAGCATTTATTCTTATGAGTGATGCAATTCGCAGTGCAATCTTATACACTAAAGTATCCATAGCACAAATATTGAGATGTGCTGATATATTGAACAATAGTTTTTGGTTTTATGACGTGCTTGTTTTGATCCATCATTAAATAACGATAATTAATGGCAGTGTTTTACTCATCGCTTTTTACTCGTCATTTCTGCTAACAATAATTTTTATAAGAGGATGCCTGTATGACTGATAACAACAGCCCCGATACTTTGACTCAGCGTATTTTAGTTGTCGATGATGACGCTCGCCTGCGCTCTTTGCTACAGCGCTTCTTAGAAGACGATGGTTTTGTCGTTCGTACTGCCCATGATGGTAGTCAGATGGACAAACTCATGCAACGTGAGCTCTTCTCTTTGGTTGTGTTAGATTTGATGCTACCGGGCGAAGACGGTATTAGCATCTGTAAGCGCCTACGTGCGGACAATGCGGATATTCCGATCATTATGCTGACTGCTAAAGGTGGCGATGCTGACCGTATCGCAGGTTTGGAAGCGGGTGCAGATGATTACCTGCCTAAGCCGTTTAACCCAAAAGAGCTATTGGCGCGTATCAAAGCCGTCTTGCGTCGTCAGAACCGTGAGCTTCCAGGGGCACCAAGTCACCAATTAGAAGTGGTTGAATTTGGTCCATGGACACTAGATCTATCGACTCGCACGCTCAAACGTGATGGGAATGTCGTCACTTTGACGACAGGTGAGTTTTCGGTGTTAAAGGCTTTAGTTCAGCATCCACGTGAGCCGTTGACCCGTGACAAGTTGATGAACCTTGCTCGTGGTCGTGAGTGGGGTGCGATGGAGCGCTCTATCGATGTGCAAGTATCACGCTTGCGTCGCTTGATTGAAGACAACCCTTCGCAAGCCCGTTATATTCAAACGGTTTGGGGTGTGGGCTATGTATTCGTTCCTGATGAAGCTGAGGTAGAAACCGTCAAGAGTGAATAACCTTTGACTGATGACATTTCTTTTAATATAGGCCGTGTTTGATTATTCACAAACACGTGCCAATATGATGAGCATATCTGTGAAAAACCCTATTATTTTTCAAAACATACCCTGCACGTTAGTGACAGGGTTTTTAGGTGCTGGCAAAACCACCGTCATCAATCACCTACTTGCCACAAAACCTAATGACGAGCGCTGGGCTCTCTTAATTAATGAGTTTGGCCGTATCGGTATTGATGGTGCACTATTGGCAAGCTCTCAAGATAACGAACTTGAGCAACAGAATATCGCCATGCGTGAAGTCAGTGGCGGCTGTATTTGCTGTACCAGTCAACTGCCCTTACAAATTGCGATCAGTCGTCTGCTTAATGACCATCATCCGCGAAGACTGCTTATTGAACCCACAGGATTGGCACATCCACGCGAGCTGATATTACAGCTCAGTGCGCCGCATTGGCAAACCGCACTACAGATGAATGCGGTGATAACTGTACTGAGTGGCGAGCAGTGGCAACAGATTAAGTATCGTGACCATGAGGGTTTTCAGGCGCATGTTCGTGATGCCGATGTGTTGATCGTCAATCGCTATGATCAACTAAGTAGTAGCGAAAAACACACCTTGATAGAGTGGATAGCCACGCTAAACTCACATGCAAAAATCATTTGGGCAGTATCCGAACTAATAACTGAGACAACAGACGCATCAAACACCCCATTAACCAAGGAATACATAGCAGGTCTAAACTACCAACTCGACAAGCCCAGCCATATCATCGCAAATCAACGTAAAATCAGTATCACTCATCTTCACAAACCGATGATCGGCTTGCAGTCTCAAACCCATTCTTTAGCAACTGTACCATCATCGAGTTCATCTACCGATGAGACAGAAGCTCAGGCTAGTGCTAATAGTGATCTGCCCTATCGCTATCATGAAGAGCAGCAGGATTTTCAGTTGGCTGGATGGCGATTACCTGCACACTACATACTAAACGCTGACGATTTACAGAATTGGTTATTGAATTTGCCAAATTGGCAACGTATCAAAGGCGTGGTTCATACTTCTGATGGCTGGCTGCAGATCAATTTTAACCCTGGTAGTCTAACCACCAAAACAATCGATCCACAGACTGATAGTCGGCTAGAAATCATTTTGCAACTAGGCAATGCTGTCGATACAGCTACAGAAAAAACAGAAACTGAACATGATGCCAAAGCGTCAGCAGCTTCTATAAATTGGGAGGATTGCGATCGTGAACTGATGGCAATGGTTATATAGCAACAGACAGAAAAAAGACGGGCATTGCTATGTTATCTAGCAATGCCCGCCCTTTTGCTTTCTTCTTCCTTTTAGCGCAATTGGCTGTCTTTACTGCCGCGACGATTAAATAGCTCCACCGCCTTTGCCTCTTGCTCAAGCGCTGTCTGACAACTGACGCAATGCTGGATACCAGGCAACGCTAGTCGCCGCGCCTCCGGAATAGAATTACCGCATTCGTCACAAAACTCTGCACTCACACCTGTTGGCAATGAGCGTCTTGCGCGCTCTAACGCATCATTGACCGTTGCATCCATTTGCTCATGCTCAGCACCATCTCTTGACCAGCCACCTGCCATAATTTTATCCTATTTGTTTTTTATTAGTCATTATTTTGTATATAACTTCTTTAATAACAAATATATGGGGCTAGATACGACTGATTACAACCTAATAATCGTCGCAATATCATAAATAGAACATGACCACATAAAGCAAAAATATTACTGTTAATCTTTTGGCTGCAACTCAACAACTTGCCCGCGCACCCCAATACTGGCATCACTCATCAAACAGACGTAGCCTGCCATAATATCTTCAGGTGTTTTTAAGCTCATAGGGTTCTCCCCTGGATAAGCATGAGCGCGCATATTGGTGCGAGTAGCACCCGGATTGATACAGTTAAAGCGCAGGTTGGTGGTGTTTTGAGTTTCTTGCGTGAAGATATCACTCATACCTTCAACCGCTTGCTTAGAGAGCGCATAAGCGCCCCAAAACGCACGAGGATGCGTACCTACAGTGCTAGACGTAAAGACGATAGAGCCATGATCGGCATCTTTTAGCAGTAGTAGCAATGCTTGGGTGAGCATAAAGGTCGCTGTAAAGTTAACCTTCATGACTTGAGCGAATGTATCAACGTCATACATCTCAAGTGGCGTCAATTGCCCAAGCACACCCGCATTATGCAAAATACCATCCAGCTGACCAACTTCTTTATCAATCAATCCTTCTAGCTGCTGCATTTCAGCATAGGTCGCCCCTTCTAGATTCATCGGCAACATAGCAGGCTGTTTACCGCCAAGGCTCTCAATCTCGTCATAGACATACTCGAGCTTGCTGCTGGTACGACCTAGTAGTAATACTGTAGCGCCATAGCGAGCATAGGTTAATGCTGCAACACGGCCAATGCCATCCCCTGCACCTGTCACTAAGATAGTTTTTCCATCTAGACAATGAGTAGGTGGCACAAAATTGCGAATATCGTCATGAGTCAAAGGTTGAGTAAGACTTTGAACGTTTTTTTGGTTGTTTGTCTGATTAGCTGGCTGATTGATATTGTCACTCATGGTATTACTCACTACTTATCGTTGAATCATTAAAATATATGCTTATCAGTATGAACTCAAGATGACTCATACTGACCATTTACTACCCAAAAACCAGTCTATAAATACTCAAATTTGCCAGAAGAAAGCAGCAATTTTTTCAACTGCTCAGGGGTCTCAACAATATAGTCAGCTCCCCACTTTTTTAGCGTTTTTTGATCTTCAGGCGGAATATAACCATAAGCGGCCAAAATGGTTGGCATGCCAGCGGCGTTGCCCGCTTCAATATCACGGATATGATCGCCCACATAGAGCACAGAGCCAGCAGCACCGCGAGGGATGCCCAGTTTCTCTAGGGCCATATACATCGGCTCAGGATCCGGTTTTGAGCGTGATACATCGTCTGGACAGACCAAAGCGGCACAGCGCTCATCAAGTTGCATTTTATTGAGCAGTTTTTCTGCCAGATAGCGGGGCTTGTTGGTGACAATACCCCACGGTACGCCTTTGCTCTCTAGATCTGCCAGCACCGCGTCAAGGCTATCAAACAAGCAGCTATCGACACAGATGTCGGCTTCATAGTCATCTAGGAACTGTTGACGAAAATTAAGTAACTCGTCCTCGCCAACCTCTAGCTGATCGTTATGTCTGAGCATTAATTGCACCATAGCGGATGCACCCGCAGAGACTTGCTCACGAATATCTGTCTCAAGCGGCGCTTGCCAATTATTTTCAAGGCTCATTTTACCAATGATACGCACAAAATCTGCAGCAGTATCGATTAACGTGCCATCAAGGTCAAATAAAACAGCTTTTACAAATTGGCTCATAGTGAATGCTCTTGAGATTGATAACGTGTTTAGTAAAATTACAATGGATAAAGAAAGCCGTCTACAGTGTCAAATCTACCGCGTTAAACCAATGGCTTTTGAACGGCGATCATATA
>CENM01039734.1_pt1 | contig 23341 bp, 13 predicted proteins | sample 530261 | NCBI WGS metagenome assembly CENM01 (sample SAMEA2619854, study PRJEB7988) | marine metagenome | biome: marine biome (ENVO:00000447); feature: deep chlorophyll maximum layer (ENVO:xxxxxxxx); material: "saline water (ENVO:00002010), including plankton (ENVO:xxxxxxxx)" | depth 80 m
AAAAAAAAGCGTCGTTCAAGTTTAACACGCATTTAGATGGTATCTCTTAAGAGTAAAGGCAAGTTATTATAGCGGAATTTATAATCAATACCTAGTACCATAAATATGAATGACTTAGCGACAAAAAAGCCAGCATTAAGGTACGATAGGTGCAAAATTGAGTCCCATCGACTCATCAAAGCCGAACATCACATTCATATTCTGGACAGCTTGCCCTGCGGCACCTTTTACCAAATTGTCTTGCACCACAATGACCGTCAGCTCAGCACGCTCGTTGTCTTGATGTACTGCGATACGTAGACGATTACTAGCACGCACACTGCGCGTGTCTGGATAAACACCTTTTGGCATGACATCAACAAAACCTTCTGATGCATAGCTGTCCTCAAACACTTGCTGCCAATCGATAGCCGCACCTGCATCGGTCAGCTCCATATGAATTGAGCTCAGCATACCGCGTATCATAGGCACTAAGTGCGGTAAAAAGCGAATGCGATGTGTAAACTGACTGTCTAGTAACTGCGCCACACCCTGCTCAATCTCCGGCAAGTGGCGATGACCTTCAACGCTATAAGCTTTAAAATTATCCGTTGTTTCCGCATAATTAAGTGCCAGTGACGCTTGACGACCAGCACCTGATACACCAGATTTGGCATCGATGACAATGCGAGACTCGACTAGTCTTTCTGCTTGCTCATTTTGTGCTTCGATAACAGGTTTTAAACCCAAAATCGCAGTAGTCGGATAGCAGCCAGGGTTGCCAACTAATAAAGCGCTGGCAAGCTTATCACGATTGATTTCAGGCAACCCGTAAACTGCTGTCTTCAACAGCTCAGGGCAAGCATGAGATTGTTTGTACCAGTGCTCAAACTCCGTCAATGATTGCAGGCGAAAATCAGCTGCCAAATCGATGACTTTTACGCCAGCTTGGGTCAGCGCTTCTGCTTGCTTCATCGCAACACCATGCGGCGTCGCAAAAAATACAACATCACATTTTTGCAATGCCCCAAGCGTATTGTCACCTAAGTCACTGAAAACAATATCTGAGATACCGCGTAAGCTTGGGAAGATTTCATCAGCGCGAGTGCCAGCTTCGCTACGCGAGGTTAGCAAATCAATAGACACTTCAGGGTGAGCAGATAGTAAGCGAATAAGCTCAATACCTGTGTAACCTGTACCACCGACAATCGCTGCTGAAATCATAAATTATCCTTATTCTTAGTAAGCACTCATTATATCTAATAAATTCTATATTTTTATCTAGCTTACAAAGCCATATAGACATAAAACCAGTCTGTCAATCCTACCGTCTCTGAATATTATGGCTTTGAATACCATAGCATAGCTTTAAATACCGTGGCTTTTAGATCTTGTAGTCATGTACCGCATCAACAAAGACTTTGGCATTGTCAGGATTCACCCACTGGGTAATACCATGACCTAAGTTTGCAATGTAGCCAGTTTTTTCGCCATTAGCATAGGCGCGATCAAGCATCGCACTCACTTCAGAGCGGATAGTGGCGGGTGATCCGTATAACGTTGCCGGATCTAAATTGCCTTGAATGGCTTTGCTGCTTTGTAGCTTCTTATGCTTTTTGGTTAACTCGCGCTGACTCTCAGTCAGTACTTGACGCGCGCGGTCAAGCGGCATCGTCCAATCTAAACCTAAAGCGTCAGCTTCGCTATCAGCCTGAATATCAAGCCATAATCCGCCACCTTTGGTAAATAATACCACTGGTACTTGTGGATGGCGTTGCTTTAGTTCAGCCACGATACGCTTGTTGTAATTGTGCGAAAACTCGATAAATTGACGATGACCAAGCGCCCCGCCCCAACTGTCAAATATTTGTACGATCTGAGCTCCGGCCACAATTTGTGCATCGAGATAGTCAATGACCGAAGTCGCAAGCTTATCTAATAGCTGATGTAAAAAATCAGGATCGCTATACAAAAAGCCTTTGGTATAACGATAATCCTTTGAACTACCACCTTCTATCATATACGTCGCAAGCGTCCATGGACTACCAGAAAACCCAAATAAAGGCACTTGACCATTTAGCGCTTTGCGAATGCTGGTCACGGCGCGCATTACATAGTCAAGAGAATCATTAGGCTCAAGTACTGGCAATCTATCAAGATCAGCCTGCTTGCGAATTGGATGCTTAAACTTAGGACCTTCGCCAGTCTCAAAATACAAACCCAATCCCATGGCATCAGGAATGGTCAAGATGTCACTAAATAAGATCGCGGCATCTAAGTCATAACGACGTAACGGTTGGAGCGTCACTTCAGTAGCACGATCTGTATCTTTGCACAGGCTCATAAAGTCGCCGGCTTCAGCACGAGTGGCTTTGTACTCTGGTAAGTAACGACCAGCTTGGCGCATCATCCAAACTGGCGTGGTATCGATGGGCTCAAAGCGTAATGCACGTAGCAGCCTGTCATTTTTTAGTGGTGCAAATTGCTGCTGAATCGAGTCACTCTTGTCTGAAGCACTCATGTACAAATCTCCAAAACAACATAGTATCCATATTTATAAATAGATACTGTGCTGGATAAAATAGGTTGAATAAAATAACAATAAATATTTATAAGCTATAAAAAACAGCCGTGCTATATCATGAATACGTTATACAGTTATCGCAAGATTGTCACGATGCACCATCACCACACGGTCTTCGTTACTACCAAAGATTTTGTCAAACTTCTCTGTACGCTCACGGGCAACACGGTGCGCCTCATGCGATGAGAAGTTTACTTGCCCAACGGCTATACGCTCGCCAGTGTCTTGATGAACAATTTCTACCACATCACCTTCATCAAAGCCGCCACGAACTTCTACAACGCCTACTGGCAGTAAGCTTCTGTTATGCTCAGTCAATGCTTTTGCGGCACCTGCATCAACGACCAAGCTACCTGACATACGCAAATGCGCGGCAAGCCATTGTTTCCGAGCGATGATTTTATCTTCTTCGTTGGTGGTCAATAATGTACCGACTGCCTCACCTGAGACAACACGAGTGATCACATCATCGATAGCACCGCTCACAATAACGGTTGGACAACCACCCATTGCTGCAAGACGACCAGCACGAATTTTGGTTAACATACCACCGCGTCCAAGCTTACCACCGTCACCTGCAATATCAAATAAATAATCGGCCATGGCACGTTCTTGACGAATCATCTTGGCATCAGGATTGTCACGTGGGTTATCAGTGAACACGCCTTCTTGATCGGTTAAGATGATGTACAAATCTGCATTAACCATCGCGGCTGCCATCGCACCCAACGTGTCATTATCGCCAAATTTAATCTCATCAATGGTAATGGTATCATTTTCGTTAATGACCGGTAGCACACGCCATTCTAATAGTTGCGTGAGCGCGCCTGTGGTATTGAGATAACGGCTACGATTGGACAAGTCATCATGAGTCAATAAGAGCTGTGAGCTTTGAATTCCATGCTGAATAAGTGCTGACCACCATGTTTCAATCAGTCCCATTTGGCCAATAGAAGCGCAGGCTTGTAATGCTGCCAGTTTTTTAGGGCGTTCCTCAAGGTCCATACGTACCACACCTTCAGCAACGGCACCTGACGATACCAGCAGCACTTCAACACCTTTTTTGTGCAGCTTAGCAATCTGCTTTGCCCACTCATATATGGCAGTACGATCCAACCCTCGACCATTATTTGTCAATAATGATGAGCCAATCTTGACAATAACGCGCTGAATATCAAAGTTGCGAGATTGTTTAACAAATCTTGCTTCTTCGGTCGTGTTTGCTATGTCATCTGCCATATAAACTCCTTTTTTTCATATCAATTGATTGTAGGGATTAAATTCACAATTCAAGTATAACCGCTTAAGCATACTAGCTTAAGGAACGTACATTACCTCAACACCATCGTCGTCGTCATCCAAATCGGACAAATCTAAGCCTTCACGCGCGGCTTTACGAGCTGCACGATATGCTTCACGCTGTGCTTCAGTGTTTAGACGCACTTCGGCTTCTAAACGCTCAAAACGTTCTTTTTGTGCTTCAGCGAATATAGGATCTTCTATTTCACGCTCGCGCTCAAGTTCAATATCATTCATTAAATGATATTTTACTGCATCAACACCTTCACCAGTCAGGGTTGCTGTACGGAAAACCATACCTGTCCAACCAAGCTCTGCCACGATATGTGTACAAAGCGCGTTCAAGTCTTCATCATTGACCTGATCGATTTTGTTCAATACCAAAATTTGTGGTAAGTTGGCCAATTCAGGTGAAAAACGCTCAAGCTCATTTAGGATAACGCGGGCGTTCTCGACCGGGTCGCTACCATCAACAGGCTTGACATCGACTAAGTGTAACAGACGACGCGTACGCGCAACATGTTTTAAGAAGCGAATACCAAGTCCTGCGCCTTCTGATGCGCCTTCAATAAGACCAGGGATATCTGCCATCACGAACGAACGATGACGACCAATATCGACCACACCCAAGTTTGGTACTAGCGTGGTAAACGGATAATCAGCCACTTTTGGTCTAGCAGCAGAGACTTGACGGATAAAGGTCGACTTACCCGCGTTAGGCAAACCAATCAAGCCAACATCAGCCACAACTTTTAGCTCAAACTTAAGAACTTTTAACTCACCCTCAAAACCAGACGTGGCTTTACGCGGTGCTTGGTTGGTTGAGCTTTTGAAATGGGTATTACCCAGACCACCGTCACCACCTTTAGCGACCAATAGCGTCTGGCCAATTTCAATCAAATCACCGAGTACTTCATCAGTTTCGGTATCCACGACCGTTGTACCAACTGGTACTGGTAAATACAAATCATCTGATCCTTTGCCTGAGCAGTTTCTGCTATGACCGTTTTCAGCGCGCATGGCATCATGACGACGCGTATAGCGATAGTCAACTAGAGTGTTGGTGTTGTCCTCTGCAATGACATAAATATCTCCGCCCTTGCCACCATCGCCACCATCCGGTCCACCACGTGGGACATATTTTTCTCGGCGAAAACTGGCGATTCCGTTACCACCGTCACCTGCTTTTACCGTTACGACGGCTTCATCAATAAATCGCATCTTACGTTCCTTAATTCACAATCCAGTCTATGACTGGTGACAACCAGCGGTTGTATTTTGAGGTTTTGCTATATCGTTCTGACAAAATGAGCAATCTATAGAAGCTATGTTACGTCATGCCCATTATGACAATAACACCCGATAATCAATCGGACTATCGGGTGTTTAAGTATGACAGTTAAAGTGATACCAAGCTATGCAAAGTAGAGTCTATTGCAGCATAATCTTTAAAGTGACCATGCTTTGAGAGGCTTAGTATAACGTTATTGCGCTACTGTATTTAGTAATCTATGCTGGAATCTGAGCGTAGCTGATTCCTGCCATCTGCGTCGCCAAACGCAATACCTGAGTACTATAACCGACTTCATTATCATACCAAACATAAACAATAGCTTGGTTGTCAGTCAAAATAGTCGCTTGGGCATCAACGATACCAACATGGGTCGTACCAACAAAGTCAGTAGATACGGCTTCTGTAGAATCGGTATAAGCAATTTGCGACTGCCACGTGCTGCTGTTAGCAATCTTACGCAAGAACTCATTCAACGCATCAGCGCTTGCTGGTGCGGTCTTTAGATTCAAGTTCAAGATTGCTAGGCTGACATTTGGTGTCGGTACACGGATAGCATTACCCGTCAGCTTACCGTTCAATTCTGGTAATGCTTTGCCCACTGCTTTTGCAGCACCAGTACTGGTGATAACCATGTTCATCACCGCACTACGACCACGACGGTCTGCTTTGTGATAGTTATCAACCAAGTTCTGATCATTGGTAAATGAGTGAATAGTCTCTACATGACCATTTACGATACCGTACTCATCGTTTAGTACATTTAACGTCGGTGTAATCGCATTGGTCGTACAGCTCGCAGCACTCACGATTGTGTCATCACCAACGGTGTCGTTATTCACACCATAAACGACGTTTTTGATATCGCCACCAGCAGGTGCTGTTAGGAGTACTTTTTTCACGCCAGTAGACTGTAGGTGCTTACCAAGGCCCGCTTCGTCTTTCCAAATACCGGTGTTATCGATAACTAGCGCATTGTTAATACCATAAGCAGTATAATCGATTTCGCTTGGGTCTTTGGCATAGATGACTTGTACGAAACGACCATTAACGATCATGCCGTTATTGTCTTCATCGATACTGATGCCACCTAAGAATCTACCATGAATTGAGTCGCGCTCAAGCAATGAGATACGCTTAGCCAAGTCACCAGCAGCGGCTGGACGTACGACGATTGCCTTTAGCTGCAAACCTTTTGCGCTTGACGCTTGTGACAATAACAGACGGGTCAAGATACGACCGATACGACCAAAGCCATATAGTACGACGTCTGTTGCGCCATTCACGGCACCAGCGTTGTTGATAGACTGTAGAGCGGCTTGTACATCGGTATCATTAGCAATCAATTGACCAACATCAATACGAGTAGCTTGGATATCAGTGTTTTCTGAGATAACTTTTACCATCGCTAGAGTATCAGCGATATCGATAGCGTTGGCATCGTTGTCGCGCAATGCTGCTTTTTGATGTAGTCCAAGTATTTGACCAACTGAAGTAGCGTCTAGCGTTTCGCCAAACAAAGTCACTTGTACGTCTTGCTCATTATAGAGCTTGCTCAATAGCCCCATAAGCTCAATGGCTTGTTGCTCTTGATTGTTGTAGTTTTTTAAGTGGTCTTGATGTAATTGGCGTAAGGTATCAGCGTTGCTCACGAGAAACATCCTTATGGTCAGTAATGTATGATCGATAAAATATGAAGAGATATAAATAAGATAGGTCGTGTATGCTCTAGGTGGTGACTGTAATAGGATAATCAACCACTATCAATATCAGTTCTTGACGTCAGAGTATTCAAATCGCCTAGATTTTAGCCTAAAATGCCTCATTTTGCCAGTAATAACCGATTAGCTAGTGTGCATAATAGGTTTTGTCGTTATATACAAACTCATATATAAACAAGTATAAAAATAAAGGCAGCCATATATGCTGCCTTATTAGGACGTCGTTTACATGATAATTGCCATAGCGCTTAATTAATTGAAGCAATAATTTTCATTATATCTATTATGGTGCTAGATTCACTGTTTGATTGCTCTGCGACGTCAATGTAAACTCTTTCAAATCATATCCTTGCTGCTGAGCAACCTGACGATATTTAGTATACGTTTCCTGACTGATATTCGGCGACCGTGCTAGAAGCCATAAGTATTTTTTATTAGGTGTCCCTACTAGCGCAGTTTTATAATCTGCATCACGTGCTAGTACCCAATAATCAGCACGACCGACTGGGATCCAGCGAATCCAATTCGGTAAAAACGTCACTTTTAGTTTGCTACCACTTTCATCGACTGGCTTAGCCAAACCTTCTGCCGTAATACCTAAACCATCCTCGCTCACGCATTTGTTAGTGACGACCATGCCTGACCCATCGGTCTTTTGCGTATAGTTTGCCGTGACATCGCCTGCACATTTACGCTGGAAATACATCGGTAGACGTCCAATCTCATACCATGTCCCAGCGTATTCATTGAGATCGACACTATCCACTGTCGTTGGTGTGCTTGCAGGCTTATAGATAATATCGTTTGGCTTAACTGATAGCATATCGGTCGTAATCTTCTCGCTCATCACATTATCTTGCATATTACTGGTAGTAGCCATATTAATGGGCGGCGTTGCAGCATAGGCTGAAAATGCCGCTAGCGGTATGATGATCGCTAACGCAATGCCTGTATGCTTGATAAGTCCATTCATAAATATACGCTCCGGTATGTCTTTGTATGACGAGTTGATAGTGGTTGATGAAGTATCAAGGATTTGCTTGGTGCTGTCTTGCAAATTACTTGCTTGGTCATCTACAAGCTCAGAGATTAGCGGCTCGTCTTTATTCAACGTTGCTGATCGCTTGTATCCATTAGCAATGTTGAATTGTTCTTTATCATTATTTTTCAGATGTTGACTGTTTTTACTGTTACTCATAGCGGACTCTTTGACCTTAGTAAGGCTTTTGTCGGCGCTTTTGTATCCAAAATAGCTGTCTTGTGAAGACATGTCGTCTGCCAGATGGTGCGAATATTCGCCGTTCAGGTTTTCATTGCTCAGTTTTTTATGGCTATAGTTTGCATCATTACTGGCATTTATTGTTTGTTGCGCATGACGACCATTGTTATAGCTGTTTGACTGTATAGTCTGCTGAGATTGAGAACCAGCTGCCTGTGAGTCAGTCCATGCTGAATCAGGTAACTTATTGGTTTTCATAGGGATACCGTTATTAATAGTGACTGTTAAAATACCTTATCTGCATCATTTATCCGAATTGATTTTATAATGAGCCTGAGTTTCAGAATTAATTATCGACCCAAACTCTACTGCTACAAACGCTCTTTTTTATTATAAGTTTTGATAGATGCGTTAATATTTAGTTTACTGATAAAAACCAGAATCAATGCGTTGTAGATATGGAATATATATTAAGGGCAGCTGGACTATTAAAACAGTAGTGCAATGTAGGGAAACGCAACGGTTTGTAAATAACGATGGGTTTATGCGTTAGTACACACACATCATAATCACATAGTTACTGACTGGATAAATAACTTAAAAATCAGTTATTTATACTTACCTATCTTAATAAGCAAACATAGTCAAGTGAATGATATTGCTGCTTAATGAGCACTCATTTTCTAGTTTTTCATTCGTGGAACTGACGAATGCCTGCGACACTGACACCGCCGTGCGCCAATGCTTGATCTATCATACTAGGAGCCAAACCTCCCAGACCAATGACTGGCATGTCAGCTAACTGTGCCAAAGCCGACCACGCCTCCCAGCCAAGTGGCACCGTCTCAGGATGCGTCTGAGTTGTAAGTACAGGAGACAAAAAAGCGCCAATCACTGGCGACAACTGCTGCTGTATGCGCATACTCGCAAGTTTATTAGCGGCACGAATGCTGGCAATATCATGACAGCTGACTATTAGTGGATGCTCACTCGAGATGTGGGCCAATTGCTCAGACTCTGTAATATCTTGAGTACCATTGAACCATGCCATTAATACCGAATGCGTCAGGTGTCTAGCGACAATCGAACCAGTCGTTTTTGCCTCTACCATTGCATCGGTACTTGTCGTCTTGGAGCGCTGACAGTCGTTGTCGTACGGCAAAATCGCTAGAATATCTGGACGCACATCCATTAGCTGCTGGGCAATATATTCTAACTCAGATGCTTTTAGTCGGATATAAACCCAAGACTCTGTTGCCAACTGTTCTCGATGATAGTGCACCCATGCTGCTGCTGAATTTGGCTGGGCAGAAAAATGCGCAAGTGGATACGTAATCGCTATTTTTGTAGGAAGCTTTAGCCACTCCAAAATAGTTTTATTGGCAGCGGGCAGATGATACTCTCCTGCTAGTAGCTTAGATTTTTCAACCCACGTCATTGCTTGGCCTTCTAATCCATACTCACAATGCTTGTGCTGTTCATACTGCTGTGCGGTCAGTTCAACCTGATAAACCTGCAAGCTCACCTGCTTGTCACCATAGTCGTGATGCAAACGCCCAAGCTTCACCATCATATTTTGATGAATATCGATCCCTGTTTCTTCAGCAACCTCCCGAATCAATGCCTGCTCTGCTGACTCATCAGCCTCTATTTTGCCGCCTACAAATTCATAGCGATTGCCTTGATGCTGAGCTGCATCTCGGAACCCAAGCAAATACTTGGTTTTATAATAAATAACGGCAACTGCAACATTGACGGGGGTGATGTTTTTCGTTTTTGATTGGCCACTCATCTCATTTGGCATAACTCTACCTTTCACTTCTCTCTTCATTATGACTTTTTAATCGCCTGATTCTGCGTATATAACTTGGCAGCTATAACAACGTGGCGACTGTCTTTATGGTCCCTATCGTTTTTATACATCTTATAAATTCTGTGTTTCTACAAGGAGAAAGCCCCCTATTCTCACTTTGTGACAGTAGCCTTAGATAAATTTACACAATAACTGCATTTTATTTTATCAATTACCTTGCAAATTCATTCAATCTAAATGATAATGATTATCGTTAAGGTTCATTAGAACATAGCTAATTTATTAAGCCACTTCTTATCAAAAGGAATTTACCATGAGTATGGTTATCTCTCGTTATCTAAACTGCCGTGAAAACCGTCTGCCAACGCTACAGTCGCAGCATCTATTTGCCCTGACCAAAGAAGTACGTATCGAGCATCAAGGCGAAGAGTATCGCTTACGCCTCACTCGCAACAATCGGTTGATTCTGACCAAATAACTGTATGAGTAGACTACATTTTTTACAAAAAAAACGCCTTCATTACGAGGCGTTTTTTTTGTAAAGCAATAATTATAAGAATCCGTCTCAATGCATACAATCCATAAAGCTAATCAGATACCCACTCGGTCAAGTAAGAGCGTTAGAATTGCCAACTATAGACCACGTCTACCGCATTTTCAGCAGCCGAGCTGGCTTCTACGTAAATACGACGAGTCAATTGATAGCGAACAGATAAGCTATTTTGAGCATTAAAGACACCCACGCCGTAGCGGATATACAAGTCAGGGGTCACGTAACCGGTGACATTGACATTGGTATCTTCGCTGCTACCCGATGCATCAACGGTCAAACTCTGTAAACCAAAGGCCTGTCCGATTTGATTGGTCAGACTGCGCGTACCACTCAGACCAAAGCTCAGTCCAGCAGCGGCTAGGTTATTGGTCACTTGTGATTTGAACCCTTGCTCACTGATTTGAGTGGCGCTCTTGTTATCGATTCGCCCTGTCACCAGCGCATTCATCGCTTGCTGCTGGGTCAATCCTGCATTATTAAAGACGATGATATTTGGACTTTCAGTCGTACCTTTCACACGCAGACCCACTGTTTTACCATCAATGGTTTTTGCCGCTTCAATACTCAAGTTGGGCTTCATGACATCGCCATTAAAGCGTACTTGACCATAATTTAGCTCTAGGCTTTGACCAAAAGCATTGATATTGGTACGACGTGATACTTGAACAACGCCTTTGGCACGCATGATACCCGTGCCATTTTGGTTGATGTTAATCGCACCAGCCAATGGAATAACAGCACCAAAACCACGGAAATTGATGTCATCACCCAAATCAACGCCAATATCAGCATTGATAGACCAAGGTTTTGATATTGCCAATACCTCATCGATGTTACCAATCAAACGCCGATCCAACACAACCACATCTTCAGATTGAGTCACAATATCTTCGCTGGCTTCTGGTGGACGAATGGTAGCGGTTAGCACGCTGATAGCGCCTTTAATATCCACATAGCGATCGCCTGGACGTACAATAATGTCAATATCAGGATTGATCTCAGCCACGAGTAGTGGCGGCTGCGTAATCACGAGCCCTTCACCAACAATACTCAATTTGGCTTGTAGCTTTTGCTGCCAATTGACCGTGCCGGTCAGTGTGCCTGTTCCTGTACCGCTTTTGAACGTACCATCAATGGTCGCCTGCGTACCGCGAATTTTGGCCTGTGTGTTGACATTGGTCAGATTCACTGGCAAATCCAGCATAGCGATACGGCCATCAGAGAGTTTCACATCACCATAGAACTGCGGCTTATCTAGCGTACCGCCCAGTCCTCCTGCCATTGTAACGTTGCCTTTTAGTACTCTCATACCTGGGAAGAAAGGCTTAAATATCGCCAAATCAAGCTCATTTAACACGAGTGCACCAGAGATGGGTTTCGGTGTTTTGTAAGGATCAACAACGACTTCAGCATAACCGCGAGCACCGCGACCCGTATTGATGTCGGTACGCAGCTTGATACCTTCTGGCACCGACAAGGCGATTAGTGAAACACGCTTATAAGGCAGTGTCACAGGCGTGCTATCCCCGTCTTGAATCAAGCCAATTTTGCCATTGTCTGAATATAGTGTCGTGTTAATAGTTGGCGGACGACCACGTTGCCAACCGACAATGGCTTTACCATTAATCTTGCCGTGCCAATCAATATCCTTTGGTAAAAATACTGAAAATAATGACGTATCTAAATTCTGCAATGCCACATCGACTTCACCACTGGCTGGAGAAGCCACTAAGTTCTTGCGTAAGCATAGCTTGCCCGTTTGGTCCGTGGCTTGCCAACAATGTGCAGCCAACTGTACTTTGAGATCTGTATTATTGCCCTGTTGATTATTGGGCAAATTCACAATCAGCTGTGCTGGCTGTAATTGATTTAAGGTAGCGTATCTGGATTTAACGCGGCCTTTACCGATGACTCCTGACCAACGAAGCTTGTCGCGATCAAACCCACCTTTAAGCCTAGCGCCAACATCAAGCTGCTGATTGGCTACATTTAGATCAACGATATGAGATTGCTCAGTCCCATTAAAGGAGGCTTTTACACTATCGAAGCTTTGTCCCGCAGCATCCAGACCTTCAGCGCTGACGATAAGCTGGCTTGGACTATTGGCTAGATTAACCAGCTTGCCACGTATACGACCTTGACGCAAAATAAAGCCCGGTAGTGCAATTCGCTCACCCACCAAGTCGATATAGATCGTCGGTAGTGCCTGACCTACTGGTTGAGACAAAGTCGCTCCACCAGTGACTTTACCAGCAAGCTTATCTGACAGTTGATCTAGGCTTATGATATTGATTTTGGTCTGTAGCTGTTTGGCATTGCCATTAGCAGTGACATAGTTGTCACCCCAGCGTAGTATCAAGTTGTCAGCGTTTAAACTATCGATCAATGCATTCACTTGCTTATACTGTGCTTGGGCATCTTGTGTTTGTAGACGTTTGAAATAGCTGGCTAAGTCTTTTGGCAAGCGCAGTTTTGCAGCCAAGCTGCCTTTAGCACTAAGTGGCTGGCCTTTCAGCATACCGCTCAGATTGACTTGTCTGATATTGATTGTTTGCTGCGTATCGCCCCAACGTCCATCTGTATCGATGTTACCCGTGATAAGGCTTGGTGTATCCTTTAAGAAATATCCGATATTGAAGCGATCCATCACGGCACTAATGTCCCATGCAATGCCTTGACGCACATCAACCTCTCCTTTGGCATCAATACTACCTGCCGCGCCCACATGCCGCAGACGGTTGATACGGATCAGCTGACTATCGCCGCTCGCGTTAATATTCAGCTTACCTGCTGGTAACTGCTCGGCATCCAAAACCCCATCGAAATTCACAGCAAAACGCTGTAATTTACCTGCGGTATTTGGGCTGTTTTTAGGCGCAGCCTGCCACTCGCCACTGGTTTTTAGATCACCTGTGATGATTGCTGAATTATTTGGCAAAAAATACCCTAAATTAAACTGATCGAAACGTCCATCGACCGTCCAGCCAATATTACGACGCAAGTCAATGACACCTTTGGCATTCACCGCACCAGCTTCGCCATCATAATTCAATTTACGGATACTAATTAATTTTGGCGTACCCGCTGCGTCGATTGATAGACGACCTTTTGGTACATCCGCTGTATCGATCTGACCATCAAAACGTGCATCAAATACGGACAACTCACCACCCACGATATCGACACTGGCATCACCGCTACCTGTTATACCGATTGCGCGACCGTTTTGCGTGGCATCCAGTTGTGCTTGCAGGTCTGTACTATTAACCGTGATGATGTGACGTTGACCGCTAACGCCGTTTTTGGTGATATTTAACAGGCGACCACGAGCACTTAGGCGGCCCGTCAGGCGCTCAAGTGGTAAGTCACTACGGTACTCTTTAGGCAATAAACCTTTGGTCGCTGCATCAATCTGCCATGTCAGTGGGCGGTTTTTATTTGCTAGCCGAATCTGCCCAGTTCCTGATAGGTCGCCTACGATGCCATCATAATTGAGGCGGTTGATATCAATGACGTCACCTGCTTTACGCAAGCGCACATCATAGTTGCCTTTGGGCGCCGCATTGAGCTCATTGATCACTGCATTGGCATCTACTGAGACATTGGAGCCACGGACGATCACATCGGCCTGACCACGCGGGCTATTGATGTTACCAATATTAGGCACATCACGGCGGGTCAAGTTTTGCCATCTTGCATCAATATACCAAGGCGCTGTCTGTTGAGATTTAGCAGACGTCTTGCCGCGCACTAGGTTGGCGTTGACATATTCGCCGTCACGCTGACGTAGGTCTACATCAATCTCTGTATTACCTGTACTGTTTTGCTGCTGATAGCGTAACGATAATCTACCATTGAGCGTTTGCGGAGCATACGCTTTAAAATCAGCATACTCATCAGGAATCGCACGTCGAATGTCAAAGTTACTACCAGCCGCACGCACTGTCGCATTAAAGCTCTCTTTCCAGCCTAAGATGCCCTGAAGCAGCAAACGTCCAGAGGGAACGTCGGCTTCTAAGCGGTCAATACGCAATTGACTGCCTGCAATGACGCCGCGCCCTTGATAATGACCGGATGGAATGTCTTTGGCAGTCAATTCTGTGTTGATGCGCAGTTGTATCTCAGAGATAACCCCTGATGCAGTCGCCATACCACTTTTTAGATGAATATTTTGGTCATCTGCATAAGGGACTAAAATATCATCCCACTTCAGTTTTGCCTGAAACGGTGCGCCTGCATCTAGGCCTTGAACCACAAAATCGCCGCTAACGTCGCTGTCGTTATAGCGGCTACGCACCTGCCCAACCGTACGTTTTAGCGTACCAGTTGCCGTGATATTCAATGGATCGATATAAGCTTTTTCAAGTGCACTCACCTCTACAATCGCGCTCAGATCCAGTGGGTAGTCGCCTTGTAAATCTGCCTCACCTTGTAAGGCACTGACTTTTACAATATCAGCATATTGCAAGCTGCCGCGACCGACCGTCACAGTGCTGCCAACCCATGTCAGATCGCGAGCCGTAGTATTGTTGATAACAATAGGCTCTTTGGTCACTTGCTTATAAATAATTTTATTGACTTTTGCGTGATCAAAACGTAGATTGACTGGTAGCTTTAGCGTCTTATAATCAAACGGCTCGCCAGTCGGTGGTTTCTTATTGAGAATTTCGATGGTCTGTATATCGGCATCACTCAGGTGTACTTCTTTTGCAAATATCGCACGCCAGCCTATCTTGACATAAGCTTTGTCTACTAATACCTCAAGGTCTTCAGTGGCTTCAATATCGATATCTGTCACCCAAATACCATCACGCAAATTACCGCGCCCATATTTGAAACCGATACCCGTCTCAGCACTGATTTTTTCTAAAATGAATTTAGTACCCGCATCAGTACCTGCTGCATAAAAAAATATCGCAAACATAATCGCTAGTACGATAATGACCAGCACCAGCAGCTTGAGTAAAAATGATAGCGGATACCAGCGCCTAACGGCACGAGCATCGCGCTGTGCTGGGTCTTCATCTGGTGCATTGTTAGGCGGGGTATTTTTTGTCTGCATGACACTCAACTACGTTAAAAAGTGATGACCAGCAATCGGTACGATAAGTAATGAATAAAACGGTTCAAGCGATCTGTGTTCATATGTAGGAAGTAAGCTTTTACAACGGCGAGCCAATAAAGAAATGTAATCGCACAGGAATATTGTCTTCTGTCACCCCTGCGGCGACATCGACACGCACCATCCCAACAGGAGAGGCCCAGCGCACACCGACGCCGACGCCAACTTTGGTTTCAGCATCAAAGTCTTTGTCGTACGCATTACCAACATCGGTAAAGAATGCACCGCGAAAGCCCGGTTTGAACTCATAGTTATACTCTGCACTACCAACCGCTAGTACTTGCCCGCCTGTCAGATAGCCTTTATCGTTTAGTGGCGATAAGCTCTCGTAGTCATAGCCACGGATGCTTTGGTCGCCACCTGCGAAAAAGCGCAATTTATAAGGCACATCATAGAAATCATCTGCCCAAATATAACCACCATTCAAACTACCAAGCACTTGATGTTTTTTGTCATCGCCAAAGCTATAAATACCGCTAACACCAGCACGCACGATGGCCAAATCAGTATCACTCAGCGCTTTGTCAGCACCTGCTTCAATCGAATAATACTGACGCATACCGCGCGTTGGATTAGTCGCACTATCCGTGTCGGTTTTATTCATGCCATAGCCAAACAGCAATGCTTGCTGCTTGGGGTTTGACGAGGTAAAGCGGATAGGTAAATCATCCCGCGCAGCGCCGTCAACGCCAGTCTCTAGCTCATCTAAACGATAACGCATAGAGTAGCTACGATTCCAACCACTATCACGGCGAATATTACGTGCCAAAGCCGCTTTTAAAGTGGTGGTAGATAAATCAAAGTTACCTTTGCCTTGGTCAATGACTTCTTCTTCATAAGTAAGACGCCCATCTAATTTATCATTGAGTGGATGATTCCAAGGGCGGCTCGCATAGACAGCGACGTTTTTGCTGATTCTGGACACTTCGGTTTCTGCGCCTGCTTGATAGCCCTGACGGTTAAGCAAATTATAATCGATCTTGGCGGTTGCTCGCACGCCTGTGTCAGTACCGTAACCCAAACCAACCTGAGCATCACGCGGCTTATCAGCGTATACAAAGACATACAACGGTACTTTTTTGCTTGTGGCAACGTCTTGCGGTGTTTTACGTCCTGCGAGCGTTGGCGGTACGAAATCCTCATCAACGGTGAAGTCTGCATCATCAGGGAATATTTTTTGGGCCACATTACTGATAGAGTCACTGATTTTGCCTAATAAGTTATCCGCTTCTTGGTCTTTTTCATCCAGCACGCGGTCATCCGGCAGGCGGCTTAGACGCTCTGCTTTTTGCTTAACCGCTTGTAGCTTATCAAGCGTTTCTTCATCAACCTCAAACTCGATAGCAGCAATATCAGCTTCATTGACCGTCTCGCCACTACCATTGCTAAGCGCACTTTCACGCTCTACGCCAGTACTACTACCCGTATCTTCTGTACTAGCCAAACGATTATTGGATGCTGCTAGAGTAGCATTATCTCCAGTCATATCTGAGATGCCATCCTTATCAACATCCTCATCCAATATAGCATTGCTATTGGTAGGTGCATTATCAAATGCCAATGTACTGGCCTCACTCCGGTCATCTGGCGGTAATATCGATTCAACGTTGACAGCGTTGAAATAGCGAGTCGCTGATAAGTCATTACTAAACTTTGTCACTGATGGACGATAGAATGGGTCACCCGGCGCAAACTCATACAACTGCTGCAATAACGACAATTCTACTGGGAGTTTGTCAGGGTCTTGTGTCAGCGTGTTGGTTTCTTTGTCATAGGTAAAGAAAACAACATCATCAAACTCGTAGCGGTCGCCTGTGTTGTAGACCAAAGACATGTCCGCTTTGTTGTCTGGTAAGATAATATCGACAGATTTGTTTAACCAATACTGATCAAAATACCCATAGGTATTACTCAAAGACTCAAGCGCCGCTTTACTACTCTTGTAGACACGGTGGTTAAAAATATCCCCTTCTTGCGGCGGTAATTCTTTTTCAAGCGCGACAAACTCTGCTTGCTCACCGCCCTCACCGCGGATATCAACGATACGGCTGTCTACAATAACAGGCTCGCCCAGCTCTTCGATCACCACATTGATCGTATCACGCGTAGGCTGACGCAGGCTGAGAGTCACATCATAGTAACCCACTGCTTTGGCAGCATCCAATGCCGTTTGACGCAAACGTGGTAGCGCTGCGGTAAAATCAATGACCGACTGTACTGTCGTATCATCAAGGGCCGCTTTAATATTCTTCATTGGCTGAATATCGTCGTCAGCTTTGATGAGTTTTGGTTGACCATTTGCCGTATCTTCGGCGCCAGCTTGTTGTATATAAACTGTGGTCTCCACACTTGGTAACGCCATCACACCACCATTGAAAAAGCGATTATAGAGACGCTTGACAATGTTGCTTTTATTACGTGCAAGTGGTTTTGACTGGTCAGCTTGCTCGATGCTTTGATTGACGGCCTGAGTATCATTCTGATAATCCGGTAGGTAGTCTTCAGGATCAATCACATCTGAGGGCATGTTACCGCCATCAGTTATATCGCTATTACCTGCTATTATCTCATCATTAATGCCATTTGCCGCATTGACATTGCCACTGCTGACAGAGTCACTCACGTTAATGGGACGTGACATAATTTCAGCTGTGGCTGCCTGTTCTGCTGCGGCCTCACTTCTACCCAGTGTGTCAAGATTGCTAGGCATAGGCAAGTTGGTCGCATCTAAGTCAACATCTAAGCCGATGGGCGGCGCTGTGTCGTTCAATGTGGCAATTGGCGCATCAAAGGCACTGTCGTTGTTAATGCTGTCGATATCTTGGGTGTTTTGTAAATCGAGCGCCGCCAGCTCACGATCAATCTGCTCAGGCGTCATCATCTGATAGCCTTGCTGCTGTATCGCTGTTGCTTGCTGCAACAAATCATCATTAGATAGATCTGCCTGCATGCCTTCTACGTACATATCCTCGTCGAAACGATTTGAATCTTGCAGGCCACTATTGTGATTATTATTTCGGGCACTGTCATTCTGAGAAGATGACGAGTTAGCGCCTGATTTTTTGATACCTAGTGTTTGTTCGCTATAGTCGTCCAAGACCGACTGATCAATAATGCCTTGCTCCACTGCTTTTTTTAGACGTAGTGCATCTAGGGCAGCATCGAGCTGGGTATCATCGTCTGATAGTGCGCCTGATGTATTATTGGCTGTTTGATTGTTAGCTGATTGAGTCTTAGCGACTTGATTACTGGTCGATGCATTGGTGATATTTGTGTTGATTGTCTCAGCCAATGCCGCAGGTGCGACACTAACTAGACTAGTAGCTAGCGCGGTACAGAGCGCTGAGCGCTTAAAATGAATACGGGGAGTACCGACATGAGTGCTTTGGATGCTGATATCGTTCTGAATACTCACGCTGTCACGCTGCCTCATTAATATGTTGCGTGCTCGAGTTGAAGGCGGCTGGGTCATGTTTACGTCCTATCCCTTCACGCGGCATACTATTATTAACGATTGATTATCGCCAAGTCTGACCGGTGAATAAACTTATAGCAGTGGGCTGAAATTAATGGTTTACTACGTTGCTTGTCATGATGGAAGTCTCTGGTGCATATTATTCAGCACTCGATGGGTGACACCATACAAACAGTCTTGATTGATAGCAAGCCTTCACCTTTACCGTCGCTCGCACCTTTTAATGCAACCATATAAAATTTACAAATCATAACTTAGTTAATTATGAAATCATAGCGCAGGTTTCATGTATTTTTACCTAAGCCTTGCTATTATACGGCTTAATATTGATAAAACCTATGCTGTATTTCGATAAGTTTTTGATAATATTGATAATTGCTATCGCATTATAAGCTGCGTTCAGCGCCTCTTCTTACTTTATCAGCCGCTTCTCATCTGTAGGAACATTCATGTCCAATCAGTTTCAGCTATTTAAGCGCCGCCGTTTTAGCGCCATGTTTTTCACTCAGTTTTTGGGTGCGTTTAATGACAATATCTTTAAACAAGCACTTATACTGGTTCTGACTTATACCGCTGCCAGTCAATTGGGTGTGGAAGTCAGTATTTTAAATAATTTGGCCGCGATGTTATTCATATTGCCCTACTTTTTGTTTTCGGCATTGGCAGGACAAATCGCTGATAAGTATGAAAAATCCAAGCTCACGCAGTTTATCAAAGTGCTTGAGCTGGTCATCATGGCAATCGCTGCGGTTGGTTTTGTTTTTGAATGGTACACCCTTTTATTTGTCGCGTTGTTTTTGATGGGCACGCATTCGACCTTTTTTGGCCCAATTAAGTACGCTTATCTACCACAGGCGATGAAAGAAGATGAGCTGGTCGGTGCCAACGGTCTGTTTCAAATGGGCACTTCTCTAGCCATTCTTGTTGGTATGATTGTCGCTGGCATCTTAACTCAGCTGTCACACTCCTTATATTGGATTAGCGCTACCGTATTGGTCGTTGCTGTGCTGGGTTATCTGGCAGCGCGCTATATCCCTAACATGCCAGCCATGCAGCCTGATCTTAAGATTAACTGGAATATCGTTACCATCAGCTTGTCTACGGTACGCTATCTCTACTCTCTGCCATTCTTGTTTTTTGTCATTCTTGGCAACAGCTGGTTTTGGTTCTATGGGGCGACGTTTTTGACTCAAGTGCCAGAGTTCAGCAAAGTCATTTTGCACGGTGATGAGTCGGTGGTGATTTTTCTATTGACGCTATTTTCAGTAGGGGTATCGATAGGTTCGCTCCTATGCAAATCATTGACCAAAAACCAAGTCAGCCTGCGCCTATTGCCTTTTGGTATTGCTGGATTGAGTATCTTTGCTATTGATTTGTACGTTTCACTTTCAAGCCTAAACATAAATGTGAATAATGACACATTGCTTGGCATCAGTGATTTATTCGGTGTCAGTGGGAGCTGGCGCGTTTTTGCTGATTTGTTCTTATTGGGATTCAGTGGCGGTTTATATATTGTGCCTTTATATGCCTCAATGCAGGCCTATGCGCCGAAGAGCCATCGCGCGCGTATCGTGGGTGCCAACAACATATTCAATGCGATATTTATGGTCACATCAGCGATTTTTGCGATTGTCATCTTAAATGCATTAGGGCTAAGTCTACCGCAGCTATTTTTGGTAACAGGTGTGCTCAATATTGTTTTTGGTATCTTCTTGTACCTTAAGCTAAATAGGCATATCAAACAGGCGGTTATCCAAACCAATGATGAAGTGGTTATATAAATGAGCCATATTGAGCTCAAATAACGATAGCAATCGATAGCAATCGATAGGTTATCAAGGTAATAATATTGATGCCGATAATTTGGATTGTTTGTTATAGTAATGTACATAAGAGCTGTGCACAGGATTATTACCCTAGAGCAGTCACTAGTCTTATTTTATTGATAGAATTTAACGCCATCAGGAGTGAACCATGGCCCTGCGTCCCTTATCCAAAATCGATCAGCTATTGCTTGGGGTCGACAAAGCATTACGAGCTGTCGTGCCAAACTCAAACCCCAGTACGCGCCCATTGCCAGTGAGTAGTGACGAGATTCCTGAACTGACTATCACAGAGGCGCGCCATGTCGCAGGGCTGATGCGTATCAACCATACCGGTGAAGTGTGCGCGCAAGGTCTCTACCATGGACAAGCATTTGCTGCCAAAGATAGTGGCGTCAAGCAAGCCATGCAAAACTCTGCTGAAGAAGAAGTCGATCATCTGGTCTGGTGCGAGACGCGCTTAAATGAGCTGGGTAGCCATGCGAGTGTGTTTACCCCGCTTTGGTATGGGATGTCTTTTGGCCTAGGTGCAGTCGCAGGCGCCATCTCAAATGAGTTTAGTTTGGGGTTTGTCGCGGAGACAGAAGCACAAGTTAGCGAGCACCTGCAAGATCATATCAATCAACTACCCGAACATGATCAACGCTCAAGAGAAATACTGGCACAAATGGATATCGAAGAGCAACATCATCGCGAGCTAGCACTGGCAAGTGGCGGCGCTGCGTTGTCACCACCTGTACGTCAGACAATGCGCTGGATGGCCAACCGTATGAAGGCGACCGCTTATCATTTATAAAGGCAAATAGCAATTTGATGTCTGAGATGACGAGCAATACTCGATTTGCTCAGCCCAAGCGAGTAACAATCCTACCACAGATAGCGCAAAGCTTAATTTGCTAGGGTATTAAAAATTTGTACGATTTTGCAGCAAACATATATCCTGACTATCAACCGATTAATAAATAAATAACGACTAAATAAGGTAATGATTTTTATGAAAGCAACTCTCTCTAATAGCGCGTCTTCCAAGTCGCCAAAGCTTGCAACCTTGACCGCGCTCGCGGCCGCCTGTGCAATGATGCTTTCTGCGCCTGTGAATGCTGCAGAAGCTGACACTGCTGCTACATCAGCACCTGCTGTACCGAGCGCTATAGATTCCAGTAAACGCGTGATTCGTCTAGCAAGGCCAGGTGCAACGACCAGCACAGCTCAAAGCATAACAGATGCTACGCCTGCTAATAGCGCTCAGCCTGCTAATAGCGCTCAGTCAGTTAATACTCAGCCAATGATGCCGTCAAGCAACACTCAGCCTAACCGTACGCCTTTGAGCACGGCACAGGCAGCGCAGATGATGCAATCAAACAGTACTCAACCAAATCGTGTACCTGTCAGCGCCGCTCAGCCACCAGCATCGCAAATGATGAATCCAGCTAACGCCCCTGTGATCAGCGGTACCACTCGCATCTATAAGCCAGGCCCGATGACTGCGACTGGTATTGATCTGCGCAGTGGTCAGCTCTCAAATATTCCAACGCCACAAGTACAGCTTTCAGATGTGAGCTTTATCAAAACCGTCTTGATCCCACAACAAAAAGGCCTAGGTACTGATAAACTTGACGTAAGCTTGCTTGATGATTTTATCGCAGACGTCTCACCGAATGCTCGTCACTATCCACCGAACTTCCCTAACCGCACTCAGCGCCATTACACGCGCGAAAAAATCAAAGTATTGGCTGATTGGATCGAGCCTTATGCCAAATCACCAGATGCGTCTTATGATGTATTAATTCGCGCAGCCAAACTCAATGGTATGGGCCGTAATCTGGACTTGGGATCAGACTATACAGTACGCGGCGGGCAGTATGTTGATCGTGCGCTCAAAATCCAGCCAGATAGCGGTGAAGCCAACTTTTTGTATGGCATGATGCTATCAGAGGGCGGTGGGTTTAAAGAAGGTCAAAAATATCTAGATCGAGCGGTCTCTCTTGGCTACACCGAAGCAGAACAAAGCTTGGCACAGGCAGATCTACTCAGTGATCGCCGTGCCAGCGCCCTAGAGCGCCTACGTCGTCTTGAAGAAAAATACCCTAACAACACCGTGATTCCTCAACAAATCAAACTGGTGGAAGATGGCAAATTCTACATTTGGGACATCCCTGCACCAGATATCAATGTCAAACCAGGTGCCTAAATTGGCACTGTTTGTCTATGCTAAAGATAAACAAATAATTTTGTAGCCTTAGAATACCTAGCGCCTTTGTTTTTATGAATATAAAGCAAAGGCGCTTTTTTGTGTCTGGCTTTTTTGTGCCTAATAGAAACCTGCCTGCACAGAGCCTCATCTTTTTCTACTTTACCTCTTTTTTCTTTGTCTAAATAAATGCCCTTTTTAACCAAAAATTTAAGTGTATCTCAAAACAATATAGTCAATCCTAAATAAAACAGATACATTATATATCAAG
>CENM01039730.1_pt1 | contig 22513 bp, 30 predicted proteins | sample 530261 | NCBI WGS metagenome assembly CENM01 (sample SAMEA2619854, study PRJEB7988) | marine metagenome | biome: marine biome (ENVO:00000447); feature: deep chlorophyll maximum layer (ENVO:xxxxxxxx); material: "saline water (ENVO:00002010), including plankton (ENVO:xxxxxxxx)" | depth 80 m
CGAGCCAATTTGTGTTCAGTTGCGATGAATTGCGTCATGACGGTTTTCCTTGGCTACTGGGCTTCAGCCGGGTCAGCCTTTTTATCGGTTGATCCGTCGAGAAAACCTTGGATGTACTCTTGACCGAAAACGCCGCTCGGCGGGCAGGACTCCCGACCGGCGCAAGCGTCTTGGTAGCCATCGCTGTAAAAAGTGCTGGAGTAGAACGACATATGTTTTCCTTGATCGGTAAATGTTTCTCTTGATGCCATATTAGGTCAGCTCGACTGACCTTGCAAGAGTTTTTTTATACCCGTCTTTTTGACAACCGGCCCCCATTCAATAAGCCGATATTCGGCACCATCTTTCTCGACCAGCACGCCAAGTTGCTCCCGCAGGCGAGGAACGTCATCAAGGATAGTTTGCTTGTGGTGACCGGTCTCAGCGGCCAGCGCGTTGAGCGTTGGGCGATCAAGCTCAGCCATGGCCAAGGCAAGGCGCAGCAGGCGGCGAACATCGCCACGGGGATATTGCGGTTTCGACTCATCAGCCATTCGGCTTAACTCCAGACCTATGAAATCACTCTGCATTATGGTCAGTTGCGCTGACCTTTGGAAGACTTTATAAGGCAATTTCAAAAGCATGCCGAATAACAGCCTGGTCAATGCTTAGGTATGGCTTGCTGTGATCGAGGCGCTGATGGCCTAAGATCGCCTGCACCGTATCTACATCGCCAGTTGCTGCAAGCACACGCGCCGCCAGCGTTCGACGCCCTGAGTGACTGCTGCCACCCTTGATCCCCGCCTGCTTGTAGAGGCGCGTTATTGTCTGCTGTAGAGCGTCACAGGCGCGATAGACCTCTGGCCCTGTATCCAGCATGCGGTGCTTAAACGCAAGCTCAAACGCTTGCCCTTTGTGGGTCATCACCAAGCGACTGTCTGGCCGCAGGCCACGATACTCGGCCTCAGAACTGATGGCCCAAGCGCGCTCCAGGCGAATAGCAATCCATGCCTCAATGGCAGCAATGCACTTGGGGTTGGTCAAGTGAATGTTTCTGGCCCTGCACCCTTTAGTTATCTCGGCACGCAAGTAAACCTCGGGCTTGATCGCTCCGCTCGGGTAAAACACATCAGCGACCTCAAGCAACGCGAGTTCGGTTACGCGAATACCTGTGGTGTGTGTCACCCACAAAAGCATCACGTCCCGTTCAGGCATGCGGCCAGTTACCGAGGCGACACGAAGAAGATGTTTGAACTGGCCGGGACGAAGCGAGGTGGCGCGGCGAGTAGTCATGCGGTGCTCTCTGTCAGGATTGGTGGTTAAAAGCGTTGTGTCCTGAGAGAGCTGGTGAAAGGCTCTTTGAACATTCTACCACCAGTGTTCATGGGGTGTTCACGGAAAATTGATCCGCAGCACATGATACCCAGCTCATGGAAAGGCATCTGCTCAAATGCAATCGCGCACGCTACAATACTGGACATGCATACAGTTTCGCCCGCGATCCCATTCAAAGCACTGAAACCGCAGATCGGGTTGATCGACTGCACTCCTTCTATTGCTCAGCAGAAATCCTGTTTCGACCAGAGCTGCGTGACAAAGCCGTCGTGGTGGCATCAACGACGGCTGCGTGGTTTCACGCACCGATGCTGCCAAGCGCCTCGGCATCAAAATGGGTGATCCCGTTTTCAAAATCATGCATCTGGTGGAGGCAGGCCAGCTGCACTTGTTCTCATCGAACTACCCGCTCTACCAGGCGCTCTCTGACCGGGTGATGGCTACCATCGCAGCCTTGAGCCCACGGGCGACCGTGTACAGCATTGATAAGAGTCCTTTGTTGACCTGACCGGCATTGCTGACCTGCAGGGCTGGGCTGACAACGCCAAGACCACCATTGAGCGCAACACCGGCATACCGGTTGGCATTGGCATTGCTCCCACGAAGACGCTGGCCTTATCCGAAGTAGGTCAATTGTTTTTCAGTGTCCATTAAAACGTGACTTCTAACTTGTGCAAGTAGATTTGTGGATCAGCCGGTAGTGAACGGGTCACCAGTTACGGTTTCCGGCCGGGAATGAATTGAGCTCGGGTATTATTTAATCCGTTGACCTTCGGCATCGGCAACCTGCTCACCATCCTTTTTCATGAAGCCCCATGTTGGGAAGTGTCGAGAAGGTCAGCACAGTTTCGGATGTCCGGCACAGCGTCACGACAACGGGCCGGTTGATCAGGATGGGATTGGTCGTCACGACATCAATAATTTCGTTGCCTGTCTTGCCGAGGTGAACCGGTAACTCTGCCCGCTTTTGCAGTGCCATTTTGGGTATTCGGAATTGCTGGTTGATAAAGTAGTACGCTCTAGAGAACATAACATCGCTGCTTCGGATTATCCGGAGTTGGCTTTCGATGCACCCAACCCCCTAAATGCGCACAGGCCCAGTACCGGACCAGGTAGTAGCCATAAAATTACCCACGTGCCGTGAAGGCTCCACAAAGCGCTGGTAACCCAGATGGCAGGCAGCGTCAGGGCGAAGCCGAGTGCATTCATCATGGCAAGTGATGAACCGATGAATTCCTGTGGCGCATTAATGGCAGCTAATGCCGAAAACTGTGGGGAATCAGCAATGACGATGATGCCCCACAGAGCCAGTAGCACCAGTAACCATGCCGCCGGAGCCCAAGTGAGAAAAGGGTAAATCAGACAGATGAACCCTGAAATAACCAATGCATAACGGGCGACCCGCTGGCTGCCTATGATCCGGCTGATCCAGCCACCACCCACACACCCTATCGCGCCCAACGCAATAATGATGAACGATAGCCAGGGAATCAGAGTCGTTGAGACGTCCAACCTCATCACCTCACGACCAATCAGCAAGGGCACTAACATCCAGAAAGTATAGAGTTCCCAGCAGTGCCCGAAGTAACCCCCCGCCACAGCTCGAAAACGCGCTGTCATCAAACCAGCCAATCCTTCACGAAGCCGCATACCACCATGACGCTTCGGAAGATGGGGGCCATCACCAAGAACCAGAACCAGCGCACCGCCCACCAGGGCAAGCACGGAAGCTGCCAACATTGGCCATTGCCATGACATCCCGACAGTTGCGCCACGCAAAAGATGTGGCAGGGCAGTGCCCACGGTCAGCATCCCTACTAGCCAGGATAAAGCGGCACCGGCATGTTTGGGCGTCCAGGAAATTACCAGCTTCATCCCCAGCGGATAAATACCGGCCAGGCAAAGCCCCGTCATGAAGCGCATTACTACATCTAAGGGTGGGCTCACTGCGGCCAACACAAAGCCACCGTTGATAACTGCGCCAAGCAGGCTGGCAACGGCAAACACATGACTGGCGCGAAAACGGTCAGCCAAGCCAGTAATCGCCATGCCAAGTGTGCCGACGATAAACCCGGCTTGCACTGCAAGAGTCAGGAATCCTAAATGTGCTTCGGAAAACTCAAGCTCACGGGAAAGCGAAAGCCATACGCCGTTAACACTGAACCAGAGGGAGGTGCCGCATAACTGCGCAATAACGATGGCTGGCAGGGGGTGACGTTGCAGGAAGGCACGAATCATAGGTCTCCTAATGTCCCATACGGTTAATTCGCTTGCTCTGCACTGTACCCTTCGGGATTCCCGGAGTGGTCAGGCCCCTCTGGAATGAGCACCCATAACCATTTCACGCTGACTGATTGGTGAGCCAGGCGGTCCGGTAGTGCGTGTGGCATTACTGCGCTGACCGGGATCAGGTGGCGGCCCGAGTTACCTGATCCGCTGACCTTCAGCATCGACAACCCGCTCACCATCTTCTTTGATGAACGCCCCCTGCTGGGGAGTATCCAGCAGATCGAGCACAGTTTCGGAGGGCCGGCACAGCTTCACGCCACGGGGCGTCACGACAATAGGCCGGTTGATCAGGATGGGATCGGCCATCATGGCATCAATAAGCTCGTCATCGGTCTTGGCAGGGTCATTAAGGCCCAGTTCATGGAAAGGGGTACCTTTCTCACGCAATAGCTCTCGTGGTGAGATGCCCATGCGCTCGATGAGCGACACCAGCATTTTGCGATTCGGCGGCGTTTTGCGGTACTCCACCACATGGGGCTCGATCCCCGCGTTGCGGATCATCGCCAAGGTATTCCTGGACGTGCCACAGTCGGGGTTGTGATAGATGACGATGTCCAACATAAATGCTCCTGTCCTAGGCCTTACAGACCTCAAGTGCGCGGGTTTTCGTTCGGGCGAGCACTGAGTTGGTGAGATTCGCCCCCGGTCGCCCAGCGATTGATCGCCCGTGAAGATTTCACGTGGCGGCTTGATTTGGGCTTCAAGACTATATACGCTTATCCGCATATCCGAAAGCAGCGATGCTCATGAAAACGCGTGTTTTGTTTCTGTGCACCGGCAACTCTGCCCGTTCTCAGATGGCCGAAGGACTATTACGTCATTTGCGTGAGGACCTGTTTGACGTCGCTAGCGCAGGCACTCAGCCTCGTGGGCTACATCCCTTGGCTGTTGAGGTTATGGCAGAGCAAGGCATCGACATCTCGCAACAGGAGAGCACGTCGGTTCATGAGTTCGAGGGCCGGACGTTCGATTATGTCATTACCCTCTGCGATCGAGCCCGGGAATCCTGTCCAAATGTGCAGGGCCTTTTTGACACGATCCATTGGGCCATTGATGATCCAGCCGTGCACGATCGTCTGGTTGATTTCAAACTGGTCGTTAAAGACCTCAAGACCCGTCTGGGCTACCTGATTCTGATCGAAGAAAAACGCCGGAAGGCAGATGAAAAGGAAAAGAGAACGGTATGAGCGCAGCAAAATTCTTCAAGTGCCTCTCTGATGAGACCCGTTTGCGCTGCGTTATGTTGCTCCAAGCTCGGGATGCGCTTTGCGTGTGCGATCTCGCCGAAGCGTTGGAGTCGTCTCAGCCCAAAATTTCGCGACACTTGGCCCAGTTGCGAGCCTGCGATCTGGTCAGTGATCACCGCGAGGGACAATGGGTTTTCTACCGAATCCATCCCAATCTCGCGAGTTGGCAAAACGAGGTACTGACTAGCAGCCAGGCAGCACTGGTGGCAGAACTGCCTTTCCAGGCAGACCTCCGCCGTCTGGAAGCGACCGAGTATCGAAAGCCTGCAACCCGCTGTCCGTAATCGCCTGCATTTTTCTCAGCTTAAACATGGAGTTCACCTTATGTCTTTGAAAATTGGTATCAATGGTTTCGGTCGAATGGGGCGCCTGGCGCTACGGGCGGCCTGGGATTGGCCTGATGTTGAATTTGTACGGATCAACGACCCTGGCGGGGACGCTGGCACTCTAGCGCATCTGCTGAATTTCGACTCGGTCCACGGCCGCTGGCAGCACGATGCCCAGGCCGACGGCGACCATATTGTCGTAGACCAGCAGCGCATCCTGACGAGCCGGCAGACTAAAATCGACGAGACCGACTGGTCAGGCTGCGACGTAGTGATCGAAGCGAGCGGCAAAATGAAAAAAATGGATGTCCTTAACGCCTACCTGGATCAAGGCGTGAAGCGTGTCGTCGTGACCGCTCCGGTGAAAGAGCCCGGGGCGCTGAATGTCGTCATGGGTGTTAATGACCACCTGTTCGATCCCGCCCAGCATCGGATCGTCACTGCCGCCTCGTGCACCACCAACTGTCTTGCACCGGTAGTGAAGGTCATCCATGAAAAATTAGGCATCCGCCACGGCAGCATGACCACGATCCACGACTTGACCAATACCCAGACGATTCTCGATGCGCCCCATAAGGACCTGCGCCGAGCCCGGGCCTGTGGCATGAGTCTAATTCCGACCACGACGGGCTCGGCGACGGCAATCACAGCCATCTTTCCCGAGTTGAAAGGACGCCTGAACGGTCACGCAGTGCGTGTCCCGCTGGCAAATGCGTCGCTGACCGACTGTGTATTCGAAGTGGAGACCCCGACCTCAGTAACGGCCGTCAATGAGTTGCTTAGAGCCGCCGCTGAGCAGGGGCCGCTGAAGGACATCCTCGGCTATGAAGAGCGGCCCCTGGTCTCGATTGACTACAAGACCGATCCCCGCTCCAGCATCATCGACGCTCTCTCCACGATGGTGATCAACGAGACCCAAGTGAAGCTGTACGCCTGGTATGACAATGAGTGGGGCTATGCCAACCGGACCGTGGAACTGGCCCGCCTCGTCGGCCAGGCTAACTAGGCGGCAGACAATGAAAGCAATTGCCGCACTGTCACCGGAAATCCGCCAATACCTGGTTATCACAGGGAACTATTGGGCCTTCACCCTCACGGACGGAGCCCTACGGCTGCTGGTTGTACTCCACTTCTATAATCTGGGGTATAGCCCGCTGCAAATCGCGATGCTATTCCTGTTCTACGAATTCTTCGGAGTGGTGACCAACCTGGTCGGCGGCTGGCTGGGCGCCCGCATGGGGCTCAACCGCATCATGAACCTGGGGCTCATACTCCAGGTGGGAGCCCTGCTCATGCTGACCGTGCCGGCGGCCAGTCTCACGGTACCCTGGGTCATGGCAGCTCAGGCGCTGTCGGGGATCGCCAAGGACCTCAACAAGATGAGCGCCAAGAGCGCCGTCAAGACACTGGTTCCCGGCGACGCCCAAGGCACACTGTACAAATGGGTCGCCATCCTCACCGGCTCCAAAAACGCCCTCAAGGGCGTAGGGTTTTTCCTCGGTGGGGCTCTACTGGCCCTTGTCGGCTTCCGGGGCGCGGTTCTGGGCATGGCAGTCGTTCTCGCCATCGTCTGGCTCGGTAGCATACTCAGCCTGAAGCAGGATCTGGGTAGGGCGAAAGCCAAGCCCAAGTTTCGCGACATTTTCTCCAAGAGCCGGGCGATCAACATCCTCTCGGCGGCCCGATTGTTTCTGTTTGGTGCGCGAGATGTCTGGTTCGTGGTCGCCCTGCCGGTCTTCCTCCATGAGACATTGGGCTGGGATTTCTGGGCGGTCGGCGGCTTCCTGGCGACTTGGGTAATTGCTTACGGCATCGTCCAGACCATCGCACCGTCCTTTACCGGGCGACGGTCTGGCAAAACACCCGATGGCCGCACGGCTCTGACCTGGGCCGCGCCCTTAGCGGTGGTTCCCGCCGGAATCGCTGTCGGTCTCATCCTGCTGGACTCGTCGGGGCCGGTCCTGATCGGCGGCCTCTTGGTGTTTGGCGTGCTGTTCGCCGTCAACTCCTCCCTCCACAGCTATATGATCGTCAGCTACGCGCAGGAGGATGGTGTCTCGCTGGATGTCGGTTTCTACTACATGGCCAATGCCATCGGCCGGCTGATCGGCACTTTGCTGTCCGGCTGGGTTTTCCAGGTCTGGGGACTTACAGCCTGCCTCTGGGTTTCGTTCGTCTTTATTGCCTTGGCAGCGCTCATCTCAGTCAGGCTACCCCGACATGAGACATCTCTGTGAAGGGCCCGGTCGGAGGTGCCAACAGCGGTAACACGGGCTTGGGGGCCAGTGCGGTATGAGAGAAACGGATGTTCTGGTGATTGGAGGGGGACAAGCCGGGCTTGCCACCGGCTATTTCCTTCGCCGTCACAAGCTGGACTACCGGATTGTGGACCGAGAGCCTGAACCAGGCGGTGCCTGGCGTCATGGCTGGGATTCGCTTCGGTTGTTTTCACCGGCGCAATGGAGTTCCCTACCGGGATGGCAGATGCCGGAAGGCAATGATCGGGGCTGGCCCCGCCGCGACCAGGTGATTGATTACCTCACGGCCTACGAGCGCCGTTACCAGATCCCGGTGGATCGGCCCGTGCGGGTTGAATCCGTTGTTCCCGGCCAGGAAGGCTTGACCGTCAATACGAATCACGGCCAGTACAGCGCAAGAACCGTCATCAGCGCCACCGGCACCTGGAGCCAGCCTTTTATCCCGGCCATGCCAGGACGGGCCTCGTATAAAGGGCAGCAGATCCATTCAGCGGATTACCAGCGGCCGGAGGACTTCCGTGATCAGCGCGTGCTAGTGATTGGCGGTGGCAATTCAGGCGCTCAGATTTTGGCGGAGGTGTCCAAAGTGGCAGAGGCCACCTGGGTCACCCGAGAGACCCCTCAGTTTCTTCCCGACGATGTCGATGGACGGGTTCTGTTCGAGATGGCGACCGAGAAGTGGAAGGCGAAGCAGGCAGGGCGGACGTACACGCCTGTCGGAAGCCTGGCCGACATTGTCATGGTGCCATCGGTCAAGGAAGCGAGAGCGCGCGGTGTGCTCAATGCCGAGCCCCTATTCTCCCGAATTACCGAATCGGGTGTCGTCTGGCCCGATGGCAGGGAAGAACCTGTTGACGCCATCATCTGGTGCACGGGGTTCAGGCCCTCGCTTCAGCACTTGGCGAGCCTGGGCATCGTAGAAGCCGATGGACGAGTGGCCGTCGAGGGCACCCGCTCCGTCAATGAACCGCAGCTCTGGCTGGTCGGCTATGGCGACTGGACAGGGTTCGCGTCGGCCACGTTAGTAGGCGTGATGCGAAGCGCCCGCGATGCGGCCCGTGGTGTCAAAGATTATTTATCCGGAGAAGTGACCAAACCATGAATGACCACGACTTACCGAACGTTGACTTGAATCATTTCGAGGCGCCCTCAGCAGGCCCTGTATTCGCAGCCCGGCCCTCTGCGCATCGGCCGCGCATTCTGTTGTTGTACGGGTCACTGAGAGCTCGGTCTTTTAGTCGCCTCTCCGTTGAAGAAGCTGCAAGGTTGCTGGAAGCGATGGGCGCCGAGACCCGTATCTTCAACCCGCGCGGTTTGCCACTGCCCGATGCCGAGGAGGCGTCGCATCCGAAAGTCCAGGAGTTACGGGAACTGGCGCAGTGGTCTGAAGGCATGGTCTGGTGCTCACCGGAGCGGCACGGGGCCATGACCGGCATTATGAAAACCCAGATTGACTGGATTCCGTTATCGATGGGGGCTGTACGCCCCACCCAGGGCAAGACGCTCGCGGTGATGCAGGTCTCCGGCGGGTCCCAATCGTTTAATGCCGTCAACCAGTTGCGGGTGCTGGGACGCTGGATGCGGATGGTGACCATCCCCAACCAATCCTCGGTACCTAAAGCGTTCATGGAGTTTGATGACAACGATCGGATGAAGCCCTCACCGTTCTATGACCGGATCGTCGACGTCATGGAAGAATTGATGAAATTCACCCTGCTGGTACGAGACCGCAGTGCCTACCTGACCGATCGCTACTCCGAGCGCAAAGAAAGCGCAGAAGAGCTATCGAAGCGGGTTAATCAACGAGCTATCTGAGGAGCCATCACGTGAATACCGGGGTATCAACCGAACATGACAATCCGCCTGAAAGCATGGGCTTCTTTGAGCGCTACTTAACGATCTGGGTCGCCTTGGCCATTGTGGCCGGTGTCGCGCTGGGGCAGGTTGCCCCGGTAGTGCCGGAAACGCTATCGCGCTTCGAATATGCACAGGTGTCCATTCCGGTCGCGATCCTGATCTGGGCCATGATCTTTCCGATGATGGCGCAAGTTGACTTCAGCGCGGTTGCCGGGGTGGGCAGACAGCCTAAGGGGCTGGTGATCACCACGGCCGTTAACTGGCTGATCAAGCCGTTCACCATGTTCGTCATCGCCTGGTTCTTCCTCACGGTCGTGTTTGCGCCCCTGATATCCGATGAGCTGGCAAGCCAGTATCTGGCAGGCGCCATCCTGCTGGGGGCCGCGCCATGCACGGCGATGGTGTTTGTCTGGAGCTATCTCACCAAGGGGGATGCGGCCTATACGCTGGTGCAGGTCGCCGTTAATGATCTGATCATGCTCGTGGCCTTCGCGCCTATCGTTGTCCTGCTGCTGGGTATATCCGATATCACAGTCCCTTGGGACACCGTCGTGCTTTCGGTCGTGCTGTATATCGTGATCCCACTCGCTGCCGGTTATCTTACGCGCCGGGCACTGGTTGCCCGAAAGGGTATCGACTGGTTCGACAATGTGTTCATGAAACGAGTGGCGCCGGTGACGCCTATCGGGCTGATCATTACCCTCGTCCTGCTCTTCGCGTTTCAGGGTGAGGTTATCCTGAACAACCCCTTACACATTGTCCTCATTGCCATACCGCTGACGATACAAACGTTCCTGATCTTCTTCATCGCTTATGGATGGGCCAAAGCTTGGCGTGTGCCACACAGCGTGGCGGCTCCCGCAGCCATGATCGGTGCCAGTAATTTCTTTGAGCTCGCCGTGGCGGCCGCCATAGCATTGTTTGGCCTGCAATCCGGCGCGGCGTTGGCTACTGTTGTCGGGGTATTGGTAGAGGTGCCGGTGATGCTGATGCTGGTGCGAATCGCAAACAGAACACGGAAACACTTCCCTGTTTGAGTTTGAGAATAGAGTCCTCTCATTCCGATCTGCACCAGTGGCGAATGTCTCTGACGGCCCCTACTTGCGTCAGGGCGTCCCCGAGGGGCGCTATTAGCTAATCAGCGGCCCTAAAGCTTCAAAGAGCACTTTCTCACGGAGCAGGTTGTTTGCTTTCTCTGAACGAGCCAGTTCCCTCTCCACCTCGATGATCTGCGCGGCCAATTCCGCTTTGGTCATACGCAGCAAGTAGTGTAAACGCCGCACTTCAGCCGCCGTTGGTCCCGGTGTATTCCCCTGTGCCAGCACTCGTTTTACAACGCGCCGCCGTCGTACCGGCTTAGCGGCTTCTTCGTAGAGTCTGCGACACTCAGGGTTGCGCAAAATGGTGGATTCAGAGATGCCATCTCCGTCCGCCGAGAGTTCACGTGTTGCTTTGGCGATTCGCCCGAGGGTGACGGGGCTACCCGCCTCCTGTAATGTCTTGATCGCTCGCCGTACGCTTTCAGTGCTTTGATTACGGCGTTGTTGGTGGCTGCGTCTCAAACCTGCAAGCGCAGCTTCGGGGCGAGGTGACTTGAGCTGCTTAGCCACGGGTTTCCTCCTTGATCGTCAAGGCCACAGGCGCTGCCGCTGCCTGGTCTGTTTCCTCCAGCAGTTTCATCTCCGCCAGTACATCATCGCAGCTTGTGAGGATTTCTTGGGCTTTCCGGCGCTCAGCAGGCAGGTTCTGCGTCTCCGCCATCGCTGCCATCGTCACGTAGGCTTGCCGGTACGCCACTACCTGTTCTCGCTTGTGCCAATCAGGCGCGTTACCCGCACAGCTGATACAGGCAAACTTTGCAGGACACTGATTTGCTACAGTACAGCGGCCACCCATAACCGGGATCAGTGCTCCTACCTGATCTTGCGCTGCTTCAATTTGCCGCTTAACGTGCGCCGAAGAGCGGATATGTGTGCGCGACAGGTCCACTCGGCTTTCAAAGATTTTTTGCTGTAGCTCCACCAGTTTGGCCGGCGTCGGCTGCGAGTAGTATTCGGTGACCCTGACATCCCGCTGCTTCATGAGTAATGCGATCACGTCAATCGGCGTATCCAGCGCCCGCATCTCTGTGGCAAAGCCATGGCGTAAGAGGTGAGACGTCAGGCGGACAGAGTTGCCCGCTGGCGTCTGTAACGTGATGCCATGGAGCATAATGCACATGGCTGCGTTCACATGCCCATGATTGAAGTGTCGACCGCAGTGCTGCCAGAGATAAGGTGCAGGCTTGATTTTATGCTTCAGGCTGTCCGTGGGAGGTACAACGCCAAAGTTCTGTCGTCGGTCCCGCTGAAAGACCCACCAGCCATGCAGGGCCTTCATGCAGCGCTCGTCTATATAGTAAGGCTCCTCCGCTTTACGACCTTTGGGAATGGCCCGGAAGGCGATGGCTTCACGATCTTCGGGAAGGGAAACGCGGGATAGATATTCCGGCGTCAGGCGAATCTGCAAGAATTCGTTCATCCGGGCTCCGGTCTTGGTCATAATTTGGATCGCGGCATGTCCTACCAAGGCGGCCAGCATAAGGCCGTCGACCGGGAGAAATAGCATGCCTAGGTCTTTCGATATCCGTTCCAGCCATTTGGATGTCGAAAGATCCCACATTGATTGAGGAGGAAGTAGGAACGTTTTCTGCGGATAGCCATTCCTCTTCATGAACTCGGCGCTATTTTGATAGCCCAAAGCCCGCGCCTCTAGCAGTTCAACAAACCAGTAAGGCGCAACCTCGCCAGAATTTTCTTCGGAATGGCCTCCCTCGTAGCTCAGAAAATAGCGCCCCTCCTCATGAACGATGTGTTCTTTTTGCTGGTCCCGACGATAATAGAAATCTTCTGCATAAGGCTCGTGCGCTAGGCGCAGTGCCGTCGAGTTCCACAGCTTAAAATGCTGCTTCACCTTTCGAGCATTACCTGAAGCCAATGCTGTCTCATCCGTTATTGAGAAGGTTAGCGGAAGGCCTGCCTCCGTCTTTTCATGATGCGCAATTGCATTGGTGAAGGCTGTATGTAAGCGCTCTATCTGGATTTGCCTTCGCTCGGCCACATCGCGAAACAGATAAAATTTGTCATGAACTACTGCGGTAGCTTCTTTGCGGCGCGTTTTCTGATCCGCCCGGGTTTCTCCGTGAATGTTGGAGCGATGCCAAAAATGATCATCCACCAGCTTTTCGAGCAGGTAGGGCGCTACGCTTTGGTACTGTTCGGGCGTCAGCTTGCGGGTATAGTCTTCCTGTTTGCGTAGCAAGCGGAAATAAGTCTGGAGGAATCGACCGCGTTTTGACGAAGTCTCTTCCGGGAGTACGAGTCCATCGTGGTACTTCTGATAAAATTGCTCGGTCTCCAGCGCGTCGATGTCGAGAAGCTGTAATTGCTCAAGATATCTTGCCATGCTGGCAAAGAACACGATGTCATTTCGCCGATTGCCATCGGCGAAAGTCATCACAAAAAAGGCGACGTCACGGAGTTTCGGCTGCGAGATGTTATAGATCATTCGCAGTTGGGTTTGATTGAATGAGCGGCCCATCTCCGGCGACTCTAGGAACGTCAGCGGTAGCTTATGCAGCGCGGATGACACCCTAGCAACGACCATTGCTAGGGTGATTTCCTTCCACACGCGCAGAGGGCGGGCTCGATGTCCCGTTTCCGCTTCCCAACGCTGGATTTCCTGCTTTGTCCGGGAGCTGTTATGCCCGGCTACTCGCAACACATCGCTGTAGGCCACCGTCTCCCCCTCGCGGTGCAGGTGCTCTATGGTCAGCCGCGTCAGGCGAGTCAGGACTTCCCTGGATCGGCGAGTATTGGCCAGGGAATACTGGAAAGTATTGTAATCTCTGCGCCAACCTTCATAACCTTCTCGGGTTTCAACCTGGGTGCTGAGGAGTTCATCTGCAAGCTCCGCTACGTAGTGCCGAGAGCATAGCGAGATTATCGCTATGCGATAACCGAGATTCTTCTCAAGATCGGCCAGCTTGAACGGGATCCCAAGCTGGCGTTGACGACCCAGTTCTGCCCTGATTACGTTATTCCTCCTGATGAGAGCGTGGTTTTCGCCAATGATCTCAGCGCCTTCGATATTCGAGGTAGCAGGCAGCTTCCACATACACCGACGTTCTACCTGATGGCCAGTTTCGTGCTCCCAGCGGATTATCTCCTCTTTCACGATGCGTCTATCTTTACCCGTGATGGACCTCACCTTGGTAATGGTGATTTCCTCGCCTTCTCGATGAAATTGCTCGATAACAAGACGCATAAAGCGGCGAATGACCTGCTCGCTTTTCTTGTGGACCCGAATGAAACGATCGAAGGTCTGGAAATCGCGTACCCACCGTACGTAGGCCTCGTGATCGTCTACCAGCGCATTCAGAAGCTCCTCCACAAGCTCGCCGACAAAGCGGCTGGTAAAGCCATTGATGGTCTTTCGGTCATAGCCTGTCACCGCCACAACGTCACGGTTGAAGAACGGCAATCCAATCTGGCGCCTTCGCTCAAGCTCGGCATTTATGGAGCGTTGTCCCCGTGATAGATCAACCGGACTTGACCCTGCGGTGCTAATCATGGCCCTAGCATCTCCTCCAGCATCTGCTGGCTGGCTGTTTTCAGGGCGGTCCCCTTTGTGGCGGACTGTTTCTTTTTGCGAGCCAGGGCAGCGCTGTGTTCTTGCTCCATCCGGACATGGATGTGGTGAGCAAGCTCTGGCAGATTATGCCGCCGAATGGCCTGGTCATAGGTCGGTAACATATCAGTCTTCCACGCCATGAGTTCACGTATGGCGCCGCGCGAGTTCTGAAGCTCTTCTTCAGAACGTGAGCGTTTGTGGACATCATTGAGGGCCATAGTCACGAACCAGTGGCGTACCTGGTGGCATCGCAGCTGTAGGCCTGACGAACTCAATGCGGGAGCCCAGTAATCTCGCCGAAAGTGATCCGGGTCCAATGGTGTGCCTCGCTTGGTCAGGAACAATGGAATGTCACGAAGGAGCTCTGTCGGCAGCTTAGCGAAAGCGGCCAAGTTGCGCTGATAGGGATCGAACAGCACTCGCTGCTCATCCACGTATCGCTGAAGGACCTTGACCGTGCGGTCTGTGATAAACAACCGTTTGGTACGACGTCCGTGACTGCCCTTGTTAATCGAAACCAATTCCTTCATGAAACGGCTATGGAACCAGTCCGCCATAGTGAGGTGACAGGCTTCGTGTAACCGACAACCGGTGTCAAAGAGTACCCGAACCAAGCCCATCTCTCGCATCGACCAGCCCCACTGGTCTCCGGCTGTCACGACGGCGTTCATCAACGATGGATCATCGAGAACTTCCGGTAGCCATTTGTCTCCGCGCAATCGAAAGTACGCTGCGGAGAACCGAACCTCACGTACTAAATCCACTCCACTTTCAGGGGGCATGGGTCCCCGACCATGTGTTTGGATATGCGCGGTGACTAAGCGCCGCCGCTCTTTCTCAATCCTTTGCCGGGCTCCGTCAGCGTCCATGGGGTTGTCGTAATGGTAGCGGCCACACAAGCGAAGGGCGCCGTAAAAGGATCTGAGCGCAGCTAGCAACCGTTCCAGGCGTCTACCGGTCTCCCAGGTCGGCTCAATCCGGCGTGTCTCAAACCCAAGCCTGTCTTTGCCTAATGCCACCACGCACTTCATTTCTGATGTGAAAAAGAAAGCTAGGAGAGCTCGCACTTGTTCCGGGGCGCCTAACAACTGCCAGTTCTGTCGGATTACGACGGGATGACTGGCCGTCCAGGATGCAAAGGCAACCACCTCTTTGACATATGCCCGAGCCGTGCGTGATGAATGATATTTAGGAGCAATGCAGGCATAGAGAGTGAGCTCTAGGTGCGGTAAGCCGTCCTGATCAACCACGTGGAATGGATAAATCCCGTCCGTTCTAAGGATCTTATAAGCCTGCATGGCAAGTCATTTCCCATAGTAGGTTGATTTATGCAACTAACACATGTTCAACCATAGCATTTAGATGGTTATTGTAAGTGGAGTATCTGCACTGGAGTATGTAGCAAAGCTCGCCAACTGGGCGGCCAAGCGCTGGAAGCAAAAGACCGGGGGCATTGTCGTCATGATGGACGAAGACCGTCAGCAAAAATTGCTGCGCTATGCGCCGGTAGACGAGGTGTGGGGCGTTGGCCGCAAGATCAGCCAGCGGCTGAAGGATGACCACCAGATAGCGACCGCCTGGCAGCTGGCCACCGCAGACCACAAACAGATCAGGCGTCACTTTGGGGTCACCGTTGAACGCACAGCCCGAGAGCTAACAGGTACACCCTGCCTGTCTTTCGATGACCAGACGCCAACCAAGCAAATGATTGCCTGCACTCGATCCTTTGGCAGCCGGATCACCAGCCTTGAGGGCTTGGCCGAGGCTGTTGGTGCCTATGCCGCGAATGTCAGCGAGAAAGCCCGGCGCCAGCAAAGCCTTGTTGCTTGCCTACAGGTATTCATCCAGACAAGTTGGTTTGCACCGGAGAATGAGCGTTACAGGGCGATGGCCACCGCCGCACTACCCTACCCCTCTAGCGACACCCGATGCATTGCTGGCGCCGCACAGGAAGCGCTCAGGCGCATCTACAAGCCCGGCTACGCCTACGCGAAGGCTGGTGTGGTTCTGACCCAGCTGGAAGATGGCAATTGCCGTACTGGCGACCTCTTCACCAAGGCTGATAGCGCCAGCAGTGAAGCCCTGATGAGCACAATGGACTTGATCAATCGGAAAATGGGACGCGGCAGCTTGCGCTTTGCGAGGGTGAAACCGGAGCCCGGCTGGGGTATGCGCCAGCAGTTTTTATCCCCGAGCTATATGGCCGACTGGGGCCAGCTACGCCGGGTTAAGTGCTGACCCGTTGACAGGTGCGTTAAAAGCACCCATTCTATTAGCAATAGTCACCCTCCTGGCGCACTGACAGCTCTTCAGTCGCCCGGATCAAGAGCACAGGCAATTACCAGTGACCAACGAAGTTTCATACCCCAAGCGTGATCTACGCCGCGTACTGCAGGTTCTCGGCGCAATAGACGAGCTGAAAGACGCGACGATGGTGACCATCGCCGAGCGTACCGGGCTCGACAAGAAGACGGTAACCAGGCTGATCGCAACGGCCATGAGCGAGGCTCATGTGAAGATCGAGAAAAACGGATCGACCTACACAATCACCGACTGGGGGCCAATTTTCAAAAAAACAGGTGGAAAGCTGGCCCTGTCTGGCGCATTGCTTGCCGAGGACTACTCGAAATGAGCCGACCTGTAATTGGCCGCACTCCAATACCCTCCCCCTCAAGAGCGAATACTTTGAAGCTATCCGGGCCGGGACAAAGCCAGAGGAATACAGGTTGCTCTCGCCCTACTGGCGCCGCAGGCTTGAGAGCAAGTCGTTTGACCAGATCGAGCTATCCAAAGGGTATCCCCGACGCGGCGACTCTGAGAGGCGGTTTGACCTCCCCTGGAAGGGCTACCGCATCACCACCATCACCCACAAACACTTCGGCCCGGAGCCGGTAGAGGTGTTTGCTATCGACGTGACCGGCTGAGCGGGCATCACCCTTTCGTCCGACACCTGAATCATTTCGCGTTATTCGCTTGCAATGCGAAGCATTTGTTACTAATCTGCAGTTATCTGCTACTGGAGGGCGCCACCATGGCCACACGCAAACTGTCCATCACCGATATGTTCGGCAACACCATCATTGTTACCGCTTTGATCATGGCCATCGCCCAGGCTGAAGCCAGCGTGCCGGACAACGCAACAAACGCCATCAAGCCCTTCAAATTCGTCAACGGGATCGCGGTCAGCATCCCCGAGCGCAGCAGCGAAGCTCACACCGTCGCCGAGTACCACAATGACCTGCTGGCCAAGGTTGAAGCCGTTCTGGCGCAGGATAACGATCAGGGTAGCGAAGCCTGAGCAGAGGCGGTTTTAACTACGCCTGCATTTTGTAATGTAACGTCGTGTAATACTGTAATTACACTACAGCAACAGAGCCCGGCCCTTGGCCGTGAAATGGGAAGACCTGCAGATGCGCCACGACAACACCCCCGCGAACACTCGACCGGTTGACGTTCTCAAGCTAAAGACCGCTTTTGAGGCTGCAGAGCTGGGGCAGTGGTACTGGCACACCGACAAGGACGGCGACCGCAGGATGATGTGCATCGTTCACATCGGAACCAACTACGTTAAGGTTGAGACACCTTCTTCCAGCAGAGGGAGCTGGTCGGAACGGGTACACCGCGATGTTTTTGAAAAGCAGCTTGAGCTGATCGAGGCAGCTGATGCCACAGCCATCATTGCCCAGCAGGTTGCCCACTACCAGGCAGAGCTGAACGCCAACATGGCCCGCATCCAGCAGCTGACAGAGCGACTTGGATTGGTTCACCAGGCACAAGCACCGGCAGGTGGTGACGGCAAAGCTCTGGCCGTACTGTCATCACAGATCGACGTGGATGCCTTCAAGGCCGAACTGATCGAGGCAAAGACGAAGGGCTTACCAGACCTCTACGAAGAGAACAAAAAACTCTCCGTTGAGCTGGCCCGCTGGCTCACGGCGCCAAGCCTGCCAATGCAGGCCCAGCTGAGCCCAATGCAGGACTCAATCAGCCAGATCGAAGATCGTATCTTCAACATCCAGCTTTACGCAGGCATCTTTGAATCCATCGTGACAGTCGCTGATGGCGCCCCTGCAGCTTCTGATGAAAAGCTGCGCATCATGCAGCGCCGTCTGTACATGGACGAGGAATGTTTGCTCGACTATCAGAACGGCGGCATGGAGTTCAGCAATATGCGGGTGTTCGATGCATGGTTGGCCAAGCCCAAGAACAGAGACCGCATCCTGCCCTTCCCCCGGTGCATGGTTTCAATGCAGGTACGCCGTTCAGTGAAGTATCGGCACGGCCATTCACTCCGCGACTTCCTGCGCATCCTGCAGCAGGAGAAATCAGACAAGTACACCTATCTCTTTGTGCGCAACGGGGATCAGGTCTACAGGGTTGGCTGTGATATCGACTTCGGTGAATTGATGTTCCCCGAGAAGGCCACGTTTGACCCCACTGAGCCGAGGATGATGGACGTTTCCTTCTCCAGTAGGGGCGCTACGATTACCAAGCGCGATTACGATGACCGACTGGAGCAATACCAGCATGCCAAAGCCATCTATGAGCAATGGATGACCGATAACCCAAAGGAGAGCTGGGAAGCTGCCAACCCTGATGGGGACTGGTATCGCGCAAAGCCAAGTGTACCCAACTTCCACCCAAGCGACTGGGAGCCCTGTACTGACGAGAGCGTTCACTTTGATGACTACATGGCCAATGTCTCGAAACAGGTGAAGGACTTCAACCGCGTTGCACTGATCGTTCAGGGTCTGTTCGACCGGTCCAAGACACTGATGCCCCACCCGCCCGTCAAAGTCTGGCAGCCAGAGTCATTCGCCAGTGCCATTGAACTGATCTACGACGGGAGCATGGTGCTGCACTGGGGCGAGGCGCCGGATATCGACGCCTACATGGCCCGGCTCAATGCCCAGATCAACGAAGACTCCGTTGTCATGGGTCAGCAGCACTACTGGATGGAAGTCGAAGCAGAGCGCGAGAACCGCCGCGAGGCCAATAACTGGCGCATTTCATACGCGCACAGGTCGCACCATAAGCTGTTTAAGCCGTGGGGCAACGACGGTCCAGGTGATCTTGCCAAGATGGAGCAGTGGAGCCCACGCAAGCGCGCGGCCAAGTTCACATGGATGCGTGAGGCCCGAGGCCGCGACGGAGGCATGACCAATGCCCAATTAACCGTCCCGGCAGATCGGCTCTTCAACGTCAGCGCATACAAGCCAGGCGATTACCTGCAGTTCTTCAAAGACCCACGTACTCGGTCCCGATATCTGGAATGGGCTGGCCCTATGCTGGTCGCCGAGGAATATCACGCCGGCCTGCGCAAGGTTCAACTACCCTTGAGCCAGCAGCCAGACAACGGCTACTAAGCAAACACACACCGGAGTTAGCAAATTGGACAAACAGAACCTGCAGGACAAGCCGCAAGTCGTCGCGACCGCCGCGCTGCACAGCATCTATAAGTACCAGCTCCTGCACCTTGCAGCTGGCGTGACCCTGCCGGAGGGTGACCAACTGATCCGCATGGCAGATCACGAAAGCATCACCGCCGAGGACAAGGCGCGGGTCGCACAGCTGGAGCAGCTTTTAATGGCGCTGCGCCCACTGACAGCGAGCCCTGAGCATCACGAGCTGCGCGCGCGGATCGACGCACTGCTGGCCAGTCAATCCATGCATTGATCGCTTAGCGGTCGATGCAGACATAATCCAACACAGGCACAGCAAGGATGAGCAAAACTCCGAAACAACGCCGGGAGGACCGGGAGGCGGTCCAATCTGCCGAGAAACAGCGCCAGCGCTGGGAAGCGTCACTGCGCAAATTCAAGCCAGGATCGCCGCCTGAGAAGCATGCCAGAACGATGCTAGAGGCAGCTCAGGCCGAACTTGAGACGGCAAAGCGGGAGTGCGCACGGCGCTCCCGGTAACACATCAATCCTGCCGTTCACCTTCGCCAATGTTGACCGGCTCTAAGGCAACCTTGTCTATGGCCAACCACACCAGCCCAGCACGATCCACCAATACCCGGTGGTTCAACCAGTCAAACCCCCACACCTTGTAGGTGCCCGCATCGCCCTTAATCTTGGCGGTGTATGCAGGCGCAGGCGGCATCGTTCCGTACTTACTTTCTCTTGGCAAGGCAACAGTTCTCCCGGTGTTCTTTGAGTTGTGATCACGGCAGCCTGAGCGGAGGTCTCACCCCCGCTGGTTCAATTTGTAGTAAACCATTGAGTCGCGAATCAAGACGGCCTTGATGATGGCAATTTGTTCTGTTTGGCCTGCAGCGGTACTGCACAGCAGCCAAGCATCATCTTTGTTCTCACGGCACTCAACATAGGCCCGGATAAACCGGTGGTTGGAGTCTACTCGCACGCGCCATTCGACATGAGAGGGCATGCCCGCGTATCGGCACTGTACCAGCTGTCGGGCATCTTCGATTCTTCGGGTTGGCCCCAGATCGCTGTCTGCATATCCCAGCGTCTGCAGCACGCGGCGATCCAGAAGCTCGGATGCATAATGGCCTTCTTTCAAGGCCACCAGACTCATAAAGAGTTTGTCCATCGCTTGCTTCTGCACTTCGGAAGGAAGATGGTTTACGAGCTGTGCGTCATTGATCGCAATTTGCCGGGCAACAGCATCTGTCTCAGTGCTCGCGGCACTGGTAATCTCGGCGTTGAAACCCTTCTTTCGGCTCCCCGGTGAACTGAACGTCACTCCGATCACAAAGCCAACGACCATAATCACCTGCACCGCCGAGCTTGGGTTAATTGCCGGGTCGCTCAAGTAATCGAGCAGCTTAACGGTGTCGTAGGCCGCAACTATCACTCCCACGACAACAGGCAGTGCTAGGGCATTGATAACGCCGCGTGCCAAGTGAGCCCTGAGCTGAACGCCATTTTCGGCCAACCAATCTGCAATATGTTCTTGGAATGCCTCGATTCGATTTCGCATTTCTGTTCCTTGGTAACCAGTCCCGAATTTTGGCCAATAGTAGTGGCCACTTCCAGCCCTACTCAGCAAACGAAAAGCCCGGCATAAGCCGGGCGTTGGGGAGGCATAGCGCCGCGTCAGCAGCCAGGCGCCCGGTAGTACGTCTGCAGCTGCAGGTTGCCCCCGTAGGGAGTGAACAGTGGGCAGTGCTTAATCTCTTTGGTCAGCGCCAGCAGTGCTTTCGCCGTGGCTTGAGCGTCCTCGTGAGTCCGTGCGCAGGTCTCACCTTCACAGCCCCAATTATGGCGCTCAGGGTTAAAGCCGATATACCGACGTGTCTCAACCTCAAGCTCGCGGCCACGGCAAATATTGCCATTGAGGGTGACCGGCAGACGCATCGCCTTGATGGTCCGCACAGCAGGTTGCACCTCAAAATCATCGAAGAAGGCATCAATATGCATCCAGCGCTGGCCGTTGCCGCTGTGATGCGTGACACGCAGGCAGGACAGGGTGGGTTCGTTGACGGTCAGGGCGATCATACCCGCACCTCCGGCTGAACGCCTTCGACATACATGCAGGCCGGGGTGACGACGGTGGCAGCAATTGCAGAGCCAAACCGGGCACGATAAACGAGCAGTTCCCCAGCTTTGTTGGTCGCCGTGACTTCCGCCAACAACTGAGGATCAGCCTCGCGGTAGCTGTGCGTTGCTGGATCGTAGGCGTACTTCGGATGAACGAATCTCTTATTGCCATCAGCGATGGCGTTGGCCGCTGGATGCACTTCAAAGTGGTAAGCAGAAGTCATAGAAGGTCTCCGATCCGGGTGACTGCAGGCAGCAGGATTGCCGCCCTTCAATGACTTAAAGATAGCCTTATTCGCTTTGCGGTGCAAGCGAAAAGAGGCGTAAGAATATCAATCCATAGCATGTGCGACGGTGAGACTGGCTTTGTATCAGAAGCGCGGCCCTGCACTTTGCTTGGCAGCTTGGGCCTCATCAATGACTTCGTTGATGAAGTCGGTGACTTGTTCCTCAATCTCTTCCAGCCAGTCCATCACGTCTTGAGGTACGGCCTTGTAGTCTTCGCCGGAGCCCCCGATTTCGCAATTATCCAGCACGGTGTAGAACGTACCAGATGCGCCACCTGGACCGTAGACCATTGCCGGTGTTCCTTGGCCGGGGTCTTCGACGTTCACCTCGGCAGGGTCAAGCTCGACTGAGTAGCGGCTATTGGATGGGCAGGTGAGCAGTTGTTTTTCAGGCATGGTCTTGGTCTCGCTGAATTGGTATACGGTAATACTATACCCAATTATTGCGATTCGCACATTTCTACTGGAGCCGTCTGCCCACACTCTGGGGCGACACTCCCGCTAACGAGCCACAAGGCATGCTCTGGAAACATCCGCTGCAGCACCTCCAGTTCCTCGGTACTCATGCGAATGTCCTTGTAGCGCACGCTCTGCCAGCGTGAGACCGAAATATCACCCTCGCGGATCAGACGTGTAAAGCCCGCCATGTCGATCAGCAGCCGGGCGCGGTCTTTAATCGTGTGCATGGCCAACATCCTCAAACAATTACGTTGACAGCTGCATGCTACCGAGGGACGAAAACAGCGCCAAGGTCGTTCT
>CENM01039728.1_pt1 | contig 22333 bp, 18 predicted proteins | sample 530261 | NCBI WGS metagenome assembly CENM01 (sample SAMEA2619854, study PRJEB7988) | marine metagenome | biome: marine biome (ENVO:00000447); feature: deep chlorophyll maximum layer (ENVO:xxxxxxxx); material: "saline water (ENVO:00002010), including plankton (ENVO:xxxxxxxx)" | depth 80 m
GGTGAGGGAGCAGACCGCTTCGGCTTAGTTCATGCAGATCTGCGTTTAGCGAATTTATTAGCAGACGGCCATGATCTTGGTGTGATCGATTTTGATGATTGTGGTTTTAGCTGGTTTATGTATGACTTTGCTTCAGCCGTCTCGTTTCTTGAGTTGTCGCCATTGTTGCCGGAATTAGAACGAGCCTGGGTTCGAGGCTATAAATCCATCTCACCTCTATCAGCAGAAGATGAAGCGATGATATCCACATTTGTGATGTTCCGTCGATTATTACTCACTGCCTGGGTGGCAAGTCACCCTGAAACAGAAACAGCAGCAGAAGCCGGGTTTGATCAGTACACGCAAGGCACTATTGAGTTAGCAAAGCGATATCTTGCCGAAAATGAACAGCAAGACACATCACCGCTAAGTGAAAAACGTATTCTCGATATGAACGCTTTTGAGGCTAAATCGGGTCAGCACAAGGAGAACGTCACACGGCGTCTTGATAATCTTGGTGCTGCTTCGGTTTTGTTTTACCAAGAGCCTATTGAAATGGTGTCTGCACAAGGTGCCTGGATGCAAGCCGCTGATGGTAAACGTTATCTGGATTTTTATAATAATGTGCCTTGTCTTGGTCATTGTCACCCGAGTGTCGTTGCTGCGGTGTCAAAACAAATTGCGACATTGAATGTACATACACGCTATTTGGTCAGTGTGGTGGATGACTATCTGGAGTCACTGAAAGCGACGCTACCCGAGTCAGTATCTAATGTCGTGATGACCTGCTCGGGTAGTGAAGCCAATGATTTAGCGATGCGTTTGGCTGAGCAGGCTTCAGGCGGAACAGGCTTTATTGTGACGGAAGATGCCTACCATGGTAATACCAGTCTGGTGACAACCGTCTCACCCTCCATTATCAAGCAAGGGAGTTTGCCCGATAATGTGGTAGCTATTCCGGCGCCATCATCGTCTGTGTACGAAGGAGACATAGCTGCCGGTTTTGCTGCAAAAGTCGCGGAGGCAATTGACACCTTACAACAGCGTGGTATCAAAGTGGCGGCACTGTTGGTAGATACCATTTTTTCTTCAGATGGTATTTTTTCCGAACCTCGTGGCTTTTTGAAACAAGCTGTTGAGGTTGTCCGCAACGCTGGCGGCGTGTTTATTGCTGATGAAGTTCAGCCTGGATTTGCCAGAATGGGAGAAACCTTCTGGGGCTTCGATTTTCATGGGATCATTCCCGATATCGTCACCATGGGCAAGCCGATGGGGAATGGATTCCCCATGGCTGCGGTGGCGACGCGACCCGATTATTTACAGTCCTTCTGTGCTGATGTTGGCTATTTTAATACCTTTGGTGGCAATCCGGTTGCGGCGGCTGCCGGTCAAGCTGTACTCGATACCATTCAACAGGAAAATTTGCAGGAAAATGCACGTAAGATGGGGGACTACCTCAAGCAACAACTCCAGTTTATAGCGCAACAATCGTCTTATATTGCTGATGTTCGTGGCCAAGGCTTATTTTTGGGTATTGATATTGGTGAAAAGGATAATAAACATAACCCTAATCCCACCAAGACACGACATATTATTAACGGTTTAAAACAAGCAGGGGTATTGATTGGTGCAGCAGGCAAGTACGGCGCTACCTTGAAGTTACGTCCTTTGCTAACCTTATCGCGATATGAGGCTGATTTCTTCTTAGACGCTTTATCAAAGCAGGTCTAGCCTCACTAGCATACTCATTGAGGTCAGTTAACTTGTTGATGCCTCAATGAGGCCGACCTTATCATCACTCAATGCTTTCTTTAAGGGACCACTGGGTTGGCGGTCAGTGACTAAATGATCGATCTCATTCCACCTGGCATAACGCGCCGTGGCCATGCGATCGAATTTACTGTGATCAGCGACCACCATATTGTTGGCACTTTGGCGAATCATCTGCTTATAAACATCAGCAGCATCGGTAAGCGCGTCAGCAGGGCCAGTTGGTGCCAAGCTGCTAGCACCTAGAATGGCCCAGTCCGCCGTGTAATCGGATAAAAACTGACAGGTTTGTGAACCATGTGTCGCGCCTTCTTCACCATGATAGACACCGGGTGCCATAATCACGTTAATAGTCGGGTTAAACGACAATACGGTTGCCACACCAAAGGCATGGGTGATGACCGTAATATTGTTCATTTCATAGGCTATGCGCTTGGCGACTTCGACGGTGGTCACCCCCGAACCTATCATCAAGACTTTGGCACCTTTCAACATGGGCGCTGCTTTTTTGGCAATGGCGGTGCGTTCGGCCAGATTGGCTTTATGTCGCTCATTTAATACAGGTTCTGCTGCCTGTCTCAGTAAGGCGCCACCATAAGTACGACTAATCAGGTTTTGTTCTGCCAACTCTTCTAAATCACGACGAATCGTTTCTGTCGTAACTTTCAGGGTTTTTGCTAATTCACTCACCCGCATAGAAGGATTGATGGTGAGCTCGTCAATGATTGCCTTGTGTCTTGCGATTTTTTTCCGTGACATGGTTACAGCCTTATGAAGAACCTAGAAGTTATCATAAAATTACTGATGGCCAACATCTCTGTTACAAGGTTTTTTTATCGAGCGAGTGAATGGAAAGGCATTTCTAGGGTAGTTCTTCTGGAAGAACTGGCTGTGGTAGATGACTGGATAAGCCGAGTAAAAATGCTTTCAGATCGGCCAGTTCTTGTTTTGACAGATCCAAGGGTTTTATTAGTGGCGATAATTGAGCGGTGGGAATGTCATCGGTTTTATCATCGAGTTTCGCATTTTGCCACCACCCCATATTGTACATAGCTAGCAGCATATCCAAATCCGTAACGAGGCCATTGTGCATATAGGGTGGCGAAGCGATACCTGTCCGTAATGCAGGTGTTCTAAAGGCACCGACATCTTCTGCTTTTCCCGTCATTTTATAGCGGCCCTGGAAATTACCGACTTGGTCAAATGATGTACCCAAGTGATGGAATTGATTATCACTGAGTAAGGGGCCATTGTGGCAATGGATACAACGCGCTTTTGTGCGGAATAAGTGTAGGCCTCTAATTTGCTGGTCGGTGAGTGCCGTTTGTTTACCTTCCATAAAGCGATCAAAGTCTGATGGCGATGAGCGAACTGTTCGCACAAAAGTGGCAATAGCCTGAACGATACGTTCAGGCGTGATGTTTTCGTCACCAAAAGCGGTTTTGAAAAGAGCAGGATAGGATGCGGTCTTCGCCAGTCGTTTTGCTGCATTCTCAGGATTCGCTGCCATCTCAATCGGGTTGGTCCAACTTGCCAGCGTTTGTTCTTCCAGACTGTTGACTCTGCCATCCCAAAACAATTGCTTGAGAAAGCCAGTATCAACGATAGAGGGTGAGTTGATGTCACCTTGAATACGATTATGTCCAATCGCTTTTCTTCTGCCATCAGCCCAGGCTAAATCTGGATCATGACAAGAGGCGCAAGCAATCTGCTGTGATTGTGATAAACGTCTGTCGAAAAAAAGATGTTTACCGAGCTGTTGCTTTTCCTCAGAAAAGGGATTGTCGAGTGGAAACTCAATCTGCTGGGGTAAAGGCATGAGTGGTTGCACCTCAACCCCAGCATCAAGTTTGGCTTCGGGCCAGTGTGTGACACCTTGCCTGTATTGCTCGATGAGCGTCATTGTGTCATTTTCTGCAAACGCCATTCTTGGCATTATTATCATCAGGACTAATACCAGCAGCTGGCTGTTTATATAGTTCATCGTCGACATCAGTAGCGATACCCAATTTCGAACCAGAACTGACGGCCTAAACCAAATAATTGGGTGCCCGATTCCGTCGTCACCACATTTCGCTTATCTGAGACGTTAATGATATCGGCTCGAATGTAAGGTGAGGAGGGGCGTGAAAGTAGCGCGTATTCAACACTGATATCCCAGCGCGTGGTTCGTCCTTGATTTTCTGTTTCATAACTATCCAGGCCGGTATCATCATCTTTACCTAAACTTTTTAAATATTTATAACCGTTGGTAAAGGCCCAGCTATTTTTAACCAGTAAACGATCATCAAATGCCTGCATGATAATGTCCAGATTAGCTGTCACTGGTGTGGCGAAGTCACCGGCAGGTAATGCTCGGCGAGCGACTTGATTACCTTCAAATATGACCTGTTCATTCGCATCGACACTAGATAGATAACCGCCACTATCACCATAGCGAGCATCAGTGTCTTTATCCATCCAACTCACGGTTGAATTAACTAACCATTTCATACCAGCAAATCGGAAAGGTGAAGAACGCCAGAACAGATCGACTTGTTGTGTATTACTGCTGCCTGAGTTTTCAAACCAACTGACTTCGGAAGTAGAATCATAATGGGTTCGAATTTGTTTACGTCCCTGGCGTTCTACGTATTGGAGGCCTGCTTGCCCACTTAATACTTCAGCATAGAGTCCTACGCTGTATTCATCATCATAAGGTGTATCGAGGTCGCGAAACTCCCACTCTTGTGTTGGATCAATAGTGGTCCAATTGTCACTTGCACTATCGCGTTCACGAATGCTCATGCGACTACGTTCTTCTTCTCGTAAGCGATAAGATAAAAAGGACTTACCGTAGTAACGGTTTGCACCAACGGTAATACGTGCTGTTTGCGTGTTGTTTAAATAGACACCTGCTTGAATTCTTGGTGCTAAATTGACATTGTCTAACCAATCATCATGTTCCACTCGCACACCAGCACGCCAAAAGACATGCTGGTAGTCACCGTTTAATTCAGTAAACGCAGAAATATCCATATTATCAAAGGCAATTTTCCCCGCCTGGTAAATGACTTCCCGGCTATGAAACTGATCGCTAGGCGCCCATGAGCCCGGTGAGGTTTGAGGAGGGAGTGGCTGAGTGAAGTCTAAGGTGTATTCATTGAAGGTAAAGTCATTTCCGCGATCCTGCATGTAACGAGCCCATTTCAGCTCGGTACCATAGCGCCATACATGGGACTCATTCAGTGAGGTGGTAAAGTTAAGTGTTGAACCAATCGTATATTGACGGTTGGCTAAATCACCATATCCGCCAAAAATCCCCGCTTCATAGATACTGGTGTATTTATATTGATCAATGGTGTTGCTTTCAAACTCACGTTGATCGGCATCGGTACCTGCATTGAGATTAAGATCCATACGAGTGTCAGCGAATTGTTTCCCAAAATTAACACTCGCATTCAGACCTTGATGTTGTCCTTCAAAGTCTGAACCAATGTAGTTAATCAGGAAACTGTCTTCGTAATAATCGCTGTAGGCGACTGAGGCATTGAGATCATAATCACGTTCGAGCAGGTCAAATCTAACCACGCCGTATCGTGATTCTTTATCTAGGGTTTTTTCATCGGAAGGTTTAAATATACGCCCTGTGTCAGCAAAGTAATCAAAATCTAATTTCACCAGTTGCTTTTGGGAAATATGTGATTCTTTTTCACTATAACCTGCAAAAACACCTATATCACCTATTCGTGTCGCGCCTTGCAGAGCTGTCTCTGATTTACGGAACTTAGGATGATAATCTCCGGGCAAGCCAGTTGGTAATTGTCTTGCCCCATCTTCAAAAAACTCACCTTCTTGAGACTCATCAACATGAAATTCCGTCCAGCTGTCTTGGGTTTTACGGTGTTTGATTTGAAATTCGTCTCGTCCTGAATATGCTTTGGTTTCTGCTTTGACGACACCACCAACAAATCCTCCTTCACTGGCTGAAGCATTCACATCAATGACAGTTAAATTATCCAGAAAAGTGGGGTCAACAAATAAACCTTGAGAGTGTCCGGCAACCCGTGTGTAGTTCGAAGCACTTTCTTCAAGAGCAGGATCCAGCCGACTGTCAATACTAGCCCCATCAAGCATTAATTTATTTTGATATGGAGCTGCACCACGAATGGAAAACTCTGCTGGTTTGATATCACCTTGTTGCAGGCTTGAGCTGGCCGTGTCATCGACACGTACTGAAGGGATAAGGCTCAGTGCTTCTGCCAGATCTGACCTAAGTGATTGGCGCATTTCGATAGAGGTGAGGGTTTTTATTTCTGGGTTATGAGGTAATGCTTCAATATTCAGTTGTGGTAAATCTACGCCTGATTGATCCGCACTCTGAATAGGAAGGATGGTGTAACTTAATTCACCATTTTTGACGTATCTTAGCCCACTGTGCGCCAATATTTGGTCTAAAGCCTGATAAATGCTGCGAGCCTGCTTAGCACCTGGGCTTGATTGATCCCTAACTAAATCTGCTGAAAAACTAATCAGTAACCCTGTTTGTTGACCGAGTTGGTTAAGGGCAGTCTCTAAAGACCCAGCAGGTATGGAAATTTGCTTTGATTCGGTCACGCTAGTGCGCTTTGATGAAGTATCGTCTGCGAAGCTGACGGAGGGAAAGACGATACTTGTGCTGGATAGCAGGAGAATATTGAGTATTGTCGAAGATAAATAAGTTCGATTCATAATGGATTCCGTGGTTTGTTCTGTTGTTATTACTCAGGACGAACCAGGAAAAAAATCAGCTCATTTTTTTTCAGATAAATGAAACCAGATGCCAAAACGTTTTGTGTAATTTAGGTTGAGCGCTCTACTAACAGCATTCATAACTGCTGCTAAATCGTCGGTTGGGTATGAGCCTGAGACTCTCAAATTAGCAATCTGTGGTTCATAGCGGATAAAGGCATGATGGTATCGACTGAGTTCAGAGACAAAGCTGTTCAAGGGCATATCAGATACGATTAACATGCCTGTTTGCCAGGCAAGCGTTTGTGTATTGGCCTTGAACATCGACATTTCTCCTGACGCAGTCAATGTCAATGCCTGGTTTTCCTGAAGTGTCCATGATGTCAGATAGTGCTTCTCGGTCACGGTTACTTGGCCTTCAAATAGTGTGACTTGTATCAGTTCAGGGTATTGTGTGACGACAAAGTGGGTGCCTATCGGTGTGATATCTCCGATAGCTGTTGTCACTTTCAGCTGTTGTTGAGGGTGCTGTTCGGCATGGGTGATGATCGCTACTTCACCTTGCTTGAGTACGAGAGTCATCAATGTATTCGTTTCGTCTATCTCAATGATGGTGTCAGTATTGAGGTGGACTTCAACACCATTTGCCAGTGTCCAGCTACGGTGTTCACCTACTTTGGTGGCGAGTGTCTTATTTTGTTGATGGGTGACAGGTGAACCGATAAACCATGGGGTTGAGCCAATCACCGCAATACCAAATAGAGATTTAAGCAACTGTCGGCGAGGTCCGGGAGATGGCTGACTGAGAACGTGTTGGCTGATTGGACGACGCTGTGGCGCGTTAATATCATTAAGCATCATGTCAAAAGCAGCAATCTTCTGCCAGGCTTCATCATGAACCGATGATTGCTGTCGCCATGAACTGATGCGTTGTTGAGTTAAAGTGTGATTAACAGAATTTTGTAGCTCCAACCACCAATCGGCCGCTTCTTCTGCAATGGTGAGTGGGATTGTACTTTCGTTGAGTGATCGCATCGTTATACTGACAAATTAAAACAACAACTCAACATGGCTTGCTTCAAATGGCGCTTCACGGTGCTGATGGATATAGCGAGTCTATTGGCTGTGTCGGCATAATTTAAGCCTTCCAGCTGAACGGCGATAAATGTCTGACGAACATCTGTTTTCAGTTGTCTTAGTCGGTTATCCACCTGAATTAATAACTCTAAATGCTCCACTTGCTCTTCAGCTGATGGCGCTAAATCTGGCTCAAGTTCGCTAACGCATTGCTGATAAGCCGTTTCAATGTTCTTTTTACGCCAATGATCGGTCAATAGGTGGCGAGCAACCGTTTTTAAATAAGCATCACTATCTTCAATAACATCGTTTTTTACCCGTTTTAACAAGCGCTCAAAGGTATCGTGTAGTAAGTCAGCAGCCAGATGGTTGCAACCCAATTGTTTATACAGCCAACTTCGCAGCCACTGTTGATTATGGATATACAACATTTCAATCTGCTTAGAAGCGTGTTGTTGTGAACTAGTATGTTTCATTCAAGAGATATTTTTATAGATGATAATGATAATGTTTCTTATTATCATTTGTTGCGGAGCAACTGTAAAGTGGAAGAATTTATATTTGAGAAACAGGCATTGATGCGAGAAAATGGCTCGTTTGTCGTCGATGACGATACTGAAACTCTTGAAAGTGATTAAATTATGTCTAGCCCAGTCCAAAAAGCGGCTTCAAAGCGCCGCACTTTTGCGATTATTTCGCATCCTGATGCCGGTAAAACGACCATCACTGAAAAACTCCTCTATTTCAGTGGCATGATCCAATCCGCGGGCAGTGTTAAATCTCGCAAGACTGATAAACATGCCACTTCTGACTGGATGGAAATGGAGAAGGAGCGGGGCATTTCTGTCACCTCATCAGTGATGCAGTTTCCATGGCGTGATGAGATTGTGAATCTGCTTGATACACCGGGCCATGCTGATTTCTCGGAAGATACTTATCGCACATTGACCGCTGTGGATTCAGCCTTAATGGTAATTGATAGTGCCAAAGGTGTTGAAGAACGGACTATTAAGTTGATGGAAGTCTGTCGTCTGCGTGATACGCCGATTCTGACCTTTATTAACAAATTAGATAGGGAAGGTCGTGAGCCTGTTGAATTGTTGGATGAAATCGAAACGATTCTAAATATAGGCTGTGCGCCGATCACATGGCCTATTGGCATGGGTAAAGGCTTCAAGGGGATTTATCACTTATTAGATGATAATGTTCATTTGTTCGAAGCGCATGCCAAAGAAGCGGGTGAAGTCATAGAAGGGCTTGATAACCCTCGCTTAGATGAGCTATTCGGTGGGCTGGCGGAAGACTTACGCATGGAGATTGAGTTGGTGCGTGGTGCCAGTAATGAATTTGATTTGGAGCTGTTTTTAGCTGGCGAGTTGTCACCTGTGTTTTTTGGCTCAGCGATGAATAACTTTGGTATTACAGAGTTATTGGATTCCTTTGTGAAATATGCGCCACCGCCACAATCTCGTGAGACAAAAACACGCGTTGTTGAGTCTGGTGAAGAGAACTTTAGTGGCTTTGTATTTAAGATTCAGGCGAATATGGATCCAAAGCATCGTGACCGGATTGCTTTCTTACGCGTGTGTTCAGGTAAATACACTAAAGGTATGAAGTTGCATCAGACTCGTATTGGTAAAGATGTGACTATCGCGAACGCCGTGACATTTATGGCGGCGGAACGCGAACAAGCCGAGGAAGCTTATCCTGGTGATATTTTGGGTATGCACAATCATGGCACGATTCAGATTGGCGATACATTTACTCAGGGTGAAGATCTTCAGTTCACCGGCATTCCTTATTTCGCACCAGAGTTATTTCGTCGTGTCAGATTGAAAGATCCGCTTAAAAATAAAGCCTTATTGAAAGGCTTGCAGCAATTGAGTGAGGAAGGGGCAACACAGTTATTCCGCCCACTTGATAATAATGATCTCATTCTGGGTGCGGTGGGTGTGCTTCAGTTTGACGTGGTGGTTCATCGTTTGAAAGGTGAATATAACGTGGAATGTGCTTATGAAGCGGTTCAGGTATACACCGCCCGCTGGGTCTATTGTGATGATGTCCGCAAACTGGAAGAGTTTAAAAAGAAAGCGTCGCAAAACCTGGCATTAGATGGTGCCGGAAACCTGACTTATATTGCACCAACGCGGGTGAATCTTGACCTGACGATGGAACGCTGGCCAGATATCGATTTCCGTTCCACACGCGAACATCTCTGATGGCTGAATAGCTATTGCCTGATTGAGGTTGGATATTATATGATAATGATTCTCATTTATTTAACCCGTCAGGCAAGCTATGTCCGTTTTTCAGGAGTCAGAGCAACAAACGATATCTAATCTCTATCGTCAACATCATACTTGGCTGTTTCGGTGGTTACGCGGCAAAGTGGAATCTACCGAGTCTGCGGCGGACATTTCCCATGATATTTTTGTCACATTACTGGCGCGTGAAGAGCAACTCTTACTCACAGAACCACGCGCCTTTTTGACAACATTGGCAAAGCGAAGTGTGGCTAATCACTGGCGACGTCAACAAGTAGAAAAAGCGTATTTGGAAGCCATTACCGATATGCCTGAAAGTCTCCAACCATCAGAAGAAGAACGCGCCATCATTGTCGAAACCATAGTGGATATAAACCGGCGTTTGCAGGGCTTACCGTTGGATGTAAAGCGCGCTTTCCTCTATGCGCAATTGGATGGCATGAAGCAACAGGAAATAGCTGAAAAATTAGCGGTGTCGGTGTCCACTGTTAAGCGATACTTAACTCGGGCAGCAGCGCAATGTTATTTTGCAATCACCGTCAAATAATCCATGCCAGACGCAATACAGGTTGAACAAAAAATCGCATTAGAGACTATTGAGTGGTATCTGGCGTTATCCGAACAGACGGACGACAAGCTCTTGTATCAGCAATGGCAGTCGTGGTTGGCAGCCGATCCTCAGCATCAGTTAGCTTGGTCAAGAATTGAACAAGTCAATCATGGACTTAATACCTTACCTACGCCATTATCACGCGCTATTACGGAAAAAACGCTGTTCAAAACAGATAAAAGTCGGCGACATGTCTTACGCTCGCTGGTCGGCATAGCGGTTATGAGTGGTGGCAGCTGGGTTTATTTTAAGAATGAGACTTTCTTACTCCCGTTACTGGCTGATTACCGGACTGGAATTGGTGAAACCCGTTCGGTGACACTCTCAGATGGTACCCAAGTGGACATGAATGCCAATAGTGCCTTTTCTATTGCGTATTCAGAAAACCAACGACACCTGACCTTAATCAGCGGTGACATTATGATCACGACCGCGAAAGATACCAGACCTTTTTTATTGAAAACGGACTGGGCTGATCTCAAGCCAGTAGGCACGCGTTTTTATGTCAGGCAGCGAGACAACACGGCATTGTTGGCTGTTTATGAAGGTGCTGTCGATTTTATCCGGGGAAACCATCTGCCACTATTAAGAGTGAAGGCAGGGCAACAGATCAGCTTTAATGCCACTGAGCTGGGAAGCGTTATGTCCGCACAGGAAAGCATGCTCGCTTGGCAACAATATATGCTAGTGGCTGATAACATGCCTCTAGCTGAGATAGTGACTCAGTTACAAAATTATCATCATGGCTGGCTACGCTGTGACCCTTCAATAGCAGACCGTCGGGTGTCTGGTACTTACCCTCTAAGTAATATAGATCAAGTTCTAAAAGCTTTAGCGGCAACACTTCAGATTGAGTTGGTCTATAGAACACGCTATTGGATTACACTCAAACCACAGCAGAAAATTTAAATTTTTTGGTCTGTTTTTCATTCTCACGTGACACAACAAATAGATACCTATTTGTTAATGGAAAGTGAGGACTCTCATGTTCAATAAACCCGCTTTATTAAGCGCAATGACGCTAACCACTGCTTTGCTCGCTACAGCTGGCGTGACCCTTTTATCCACCACACCTGTGCTGGCTGCGGAACAGACTTCGGCGCAGAGTGATAAAAAAATAAGCTTTAATGTTTCGGCAGGTGATTTGGCCACGGCTCTGAATCAGTTTGGACGACAAGCTGGCATATTACTCAGCTTTTCACCTGAACTTACGGCAGCTTATAAAACCTCAGGACTGAAAGGTAACTATCCGATTAATGAGGGACTGCAAACCTTATTGCGAGGTACGCCTTTGTCCGTCGTTCAACAATCAGAAACCAGTTATCGGCTGACTAAAAGCAATGATAAATCAGCCGATTTACCCGTCGTGACTGTCACTGGACAGCAAACTTCATTTTCAGCGTATGACCCGATAGAAAGTTACAATGCGGAGAGGAGCGCTAGTGCGACAAAAACGAATGCATCCATTTTTGATACCCCACAGTCCATCTCGGTGGTCACACAGAAGCAGTTAGTTAATCGCGGTGTGAAAACCGTGACACAAGCCTTGCAATATATGCCAAGCTTGAGTGTGCCATTTGGTTATGACACGCGTTACGACTGGTTTAGCTTGCGTGGGTTTGATGCTAAATCGCAGGTATATCGTGATGGTCTTTTAATACCAACGAGTACCTATGGCTTACCGAGAGCAGATAGCTACGCACTGGAGCGGGTTGAAGTCATTCGTGGCCCGAGTTCTGTCACTTATGGGCAAGCGCAACCGGGTGGTTTGGTGAACTTAGTTAGCAAGCGACCTACAGAAGACACCTTACGTGAGTTACGTCTATCAGCCGGCAGCGATGACTTTTTTGAGTTAGCAGGGGATTTTAGTGGCAAGGTTGATGATGAAGGTAAGCTTCTTTATCGACTGGCCTTTGTCGGAAATGATGCCAATTCTGAAGTCGATTATAACGATGCTAAACGTAAGATGGTGGTACCATCATTAACTTGGAATATCAGTGATGCCACACAATTAACCGTATTGGCTGTTGAGCAGCACGATGAGCAAATTTATAGCTTTAATAGCCATTTCTCACCAGCATTATTGAAAACATTTAGTGATTTTAATGGTGGAGCGAAGGTGTACGACCGTGAATTTGGTTTTTTCGATGGCGAGGAAGATTTTAATAATTTTGATCGCGATTATCGATCGGTCGGGTATGAGTTTTCGCATGCATTTAATGACACTTGGTCATTCAGACAAAACACACGTTATGACGAAGTCGATTTGGATTTCAAAGCGCTTGGTATCAGTCAAAATGTATTTGCAACCGACTTAACAAGAGGAATACAGGGAAGAGAGGCATCCCGTAAGAAGGAAGAGTTAAATGCTTTTGCTGTAGATAATCAGTTATTAGCTCATTTTGATAGTGGAAAGCTAACTCATGACATACTGATTGGTCTTGATTGGCGTTATTCCGATAAAACAGAAAAGAACTTCACTGGAACAGCCTCAGCCATTAATTACTTAAACCCAGTGTATGGCTCAACTGTTGGTAATTTGTCTCTTAGTAGCGATAAGGATATCTATTCACGTCAAACGGGGATTTATATTCAAGATCAACTCGCTTATAAAAACTGGCGATTACTGATCGGTGGGCGATATGACTGGGTCAAGAATGATGTTGATGTAAATTTCCCAAACAATGCAAATGATGCAGATAAGTCTGCGGAAGATTTTTCGGGGCGGGTTGGTCTGGTATATAAATTTGATAATGGTCTTTCACCTTATGTCAGTTATAGCGAATCATTTAACTTAGTAGCCAGCACTGATGCGGAAGGTAATTTATTTGACCCAGAAAAAGCCAAGCAGTATGAAGTGGGCGTGAAGTATGAACCCCAAAATATGGATGGTTTTATTAGTCTTGCCTTATTTGATTTGACCAAAGATGATTATGTGATTACAGAATATGATGCATTCAATTCTAATGGTGTGTCTCGTCAGGTAGGTGAGGTTAATTCGACAGGGGTTGAGATTGAAGCTGGCTTAGAACTGTCAGAACAACTAAAACTCTCAGCCGCATATAGCTATGTCGATGCCCGAATTACTGAGAGCCCCAATAGCTGGGAAAAAGATAGCCTTATTCCAAATCAGCCTCGATAAACAGCAAGCTTATGGTTGGATTACACACAAACAACGGGTGTATTGAAAGGTTTAGGAATGGGCGCTGGTGTTCGTTATGTAGGGGAGAGCACGTATATAGGTACGGATAGTTTGAGCACATCTACGGTGGATATTGAAACTGGTGGTTACACATTAACGGATGCCAGTATCCGCTATGACTTCGATGATGTCAGACTGGCACTGAATGTCAGTAATTTATTTGATCGCGAATACACGACGACGTGTACCGACTTAGTCTGCTACTTTGGTGATGGCCGTCGCGTAATAGCTTCAGCGACCTACAACTGGTAGTTTTCAACGGGTGGCATGACTTATCGTGCCACCCTTTTTTCTTATTTGTTGCCAAACACTTACTGACTCAAGCAGAATAGTCCTGAGCACTTCAGAGAAGAGGGGCAGGACCATGAAAGTCAGATCGATTACCAAAAATAAAGGTAAACCTGTCATTGGCTTATCGCCAACAGATAGCTTGAATAAAGCGGTGGCGATGTTAATGGAGCACCGAATCGGTTCATTAATCATCACTGAGCCAACAGGTGCGATGGTGGGCATTTTATCTGAGCGGGACATTCTTAAAATACTGGACACTCATCCAGAACAGTGGAGTCAGATGGTGGTGAGTGATGCCATGACCCCAAATCCCTATACCTGCGAGCCGGATAATACGCTTGAAGAAGTCATGAATAAAATGGTGGAGCATAATATTCGTCACTTGCCAGTGGTATACAAAGGCAAACTGGAAGGGATGTTATCTATCACTGATATTGTGGAAGAGTTGCTGAAAAAAGCGAAGTTCGAGAATAAGCTTTTAAAAAATTATATCCAGAACTGGCCGGATGCCGAACAGGAAATCTAATTTGGCTCAGGTGGAAAATTGGTTGTGCGATCAATCTGCAGCTTATTGTCTTTAGCAAAATCCATCAAAAACTCGAACAGCATTTCATCTGTACTTTCCAATGATGCATCCACGACGACACATTTGATTCCGTCAAGAGTCGCTAGCCTGACATTAGGGTGAAAGATGATGCGACGCCCAGGGCCATACGAGGCAACTGCTCCGCATAAGCGTTCGGCCCAATCACTTGGACGAAACTTTCCTCCGTCCAGAGTAATCCCGCGGATGATCACCTTTTCTGATATGGACATAAAGCGTCAGCTCAATTGTGATGGGTTAAAAGCGGCATTCTACTGCAAATAATCTTGTTTGCATAAGCACTGAGTGTAAATAAAAGTGCTTTCAATGATTTAGGTCGGCAATAAAAATCCGTATAATCTCCGCTTTTAGTTTTCCTACTCTACGAGAATCTTGTGGCTGACTACAAACAAACGCTAAATTTACCTGCGACCAAATTTCCAATGAAAGCTGGTTTGCCTAATCGTGAACCACAAATGCTGGAACATTGGCAAACAATGAACCTTTACGAAAAAATTCGTGAGCAAGCTAAAGGTAGACCACAGTTCATATTGCATGATGGTCCTCCTTACGCAAACGGTGATATTCATATCGGGCATGCGGTAAACAAGATTCTGAAAGATATTATTATCAAGTCGAAAACGCTGAGTGGTTTTGACGCGCCTTATGTTCCAGGCTGGGATTGTCATGGCTTACCTATCGAGCTGAATGTCGAGAAGAAAGTGGGTAAACCCGGTGTCAAAGTCACCGCAAAAGAATTCCGTCAAGCATGCCGTGACTACGCGGCGAAACAGGTTGATGGTCAGCGTGAAGACTTTAAACGTTTAGGCGTCTTGGGAGAATGGGATAACCCATATCTCACTATGGATTACAGCTTTGAAGCTGACATTATTCGTACTCTGGGTGAAATCATCAAACAAGGTCACCTGCATAAAGGGGTGAAACCTGTTCACTGGTGTGTGGATTGCGGTTCGGCGTTAGCTGAAGCAGAAGTCGAATACGAAGATAAAACATCGCCAGCAATCGATGTACGCTTTCAGTTCATTGACCAGGCCGCTTTCGAGCAAGCCGTTGGGGAGTCAGGACAGGGTAAGGTCAGCTTACCTATCTGGACGACAACACCTTGGACGCTGCCTGCCAACCAAGCCGTGTCTGTTAACCCTGAGTTTACTTACGTACTTTTGCAAGCCGAAGGTGAGCAGTTAGTATTGGCTGAGTCTTTGTACGAAGCGGCGCTTCAGCGCTATGGAATTGAAGCTGAAGTTGTCACACGTTTTAAAGGTGAACAACTGGAAGGTTTGCAGTTACAGCACCCATTTTATGATTGCCAAGTGCCGGTTATTTTGGGTGATCATGTGACAGCCGATGCGGGTACAGGTGCTGTGCATACTGCGCCAGGCCATGGTCAAGATGACTTTGTTGTTGGTCAGAAATACAACTTAAAAGTTGATAACCCTGTTGGCGGCAATGGTGTGTTTTTACCTGACACGCCAATTTTTGCAGGCCAATCTGTATTTAAAGCGAATCCAGAAGTTATTGCCCTTTTAAAAGAGAAAGGCGCTTTGTTGGCACATATCGACATTCAGCATAGCTATCCGCACTGCTGGCGTCATAAAACACCGATTATTTTCCGTGCCACGCCACAGTGGTTTGTCAGTATGGACCAGAATGGTTTACGACAAGCCGCCATGAAAGCGATTGCTGATACGGATTGGATGCCCGCTTGGGGCCAAAAACGCATTGAAAATATGGTGGAAGGTCGCCCGGATTGGTGTATTTCTCGTCAGCGCACTTGGGGTGTGCCTATTCCATTATTTGTACATCAGCAAACAGGGGAATTACATCCTGATACTGAACAGTTGATGGAAACCGTTGCTCAAAAAGTAGAGCAAGAGGGGATTGATGCCTGGTTTGATTTGGAGCCAGAAGCATTACTGGGGGCGGAAGCTGCTGACTATGAAAAGGTCAGTGATACTTTGGATGTCTGGTTTGATTCCGGCGTGTCTCATGCATGTGTTTTAGCTCGCCGTGATTACCTAAACCGTCCTGCTGATTTATACCTGGAAGGCAGCGATCAACATCGTGGTTGGTTCCAATCTTCATTGTTGACCTCAGTGGCAACAACCGGTGGAGCGCCTTACAAAGCGGCATTAACCCATGGCTTCACTGTAGATGCTAATGGTAAAAAAATGTCTAAATCACTGGGGAATACGGTTTCTCCACAGAAAGTGATGAACAATCTCGGTGCGGATATTATTCGTCTGTGGGTCGCTTCAGCTGATTACAGTGGTGAAATGACCGTATCGGATGAAATACTAAAACGCACAGCTGACTCATATCGCCGTATTCGTAATACCGCTCGCTACTTATTATCGAACCTTGATGATTTTGACCCCGCAACAAATATGGTGGCCGTGAATGATTTACTACCATTAGATAGATGGGCATTGGATCGTGCATATCATTTACAACAAGACATTCTTGCTGCTTATGAGAGCTATCAGTTCCATGTGATTTATCAAAAGCTTCATAATTTCTGTGCGAATGAGATGGGTAGTTTGTATCTGGATATTACTAAAGATCGCCAGTACACCATGCAGACAGATAGCTTAGGTCGACGCTCATCTCAAACGGCTATGTATCTTATCCTGGAAGCGATGGTTCGCTGGATCGCCCCGATTTTAAGTTTTACAGCTGATGAATTATGGGGATATCTGCCTGGCGAGCATAATGAGTCTGTATTACTTAATCTTTGGAGTGATGCATTAGCACCATTAGATAAGGAAACAGCGTTTGATCTGCCATTTTGGAATCAAGTATTCAATGTCAGAGAAGTCGTCGCCAAAGAGCTTGAGAACCAGCGTAACGCCGGTAACATCAAAGGTGGTCTAACGGCTGAAATTAGTTTGTTCGTTGATGACAGTCTTATGGCGTTATTGAGCAAGCTAGAGGATGAATTAAAGTTTGTATTGATTACATCCAAAGTCAGTCTTCACCGTTTAGATGATAAAGCAGCCGAGCAAGCAGTCTCGACGAGTATGCCTGGGATTTTGGTGGCTATTAAAGCGTCTGAACACAAACGTTGTGAACGTTGCTGGCATCAGGTGGATTCTGTTGGAGAAAATGCTGACCATCCTGAACTATGTAGTCGTTGTATTGATAATATCGAAGGAGACGGTGAACAAAGACAGTTCGCCTAGAAATTATGCTGAAATGGTTGAATCTTTCTGCTTTGGTGATTGTGTTCGATCAACTCAGCAAGTGGTGGGCAAACAGCGCATTGGAGCTTTATCAGTCTATTGCTGTTTTGCCCTTCTTCAATATTACATTGGCTTATAACCACGGCGCTGCATTCAGCTTTTTAGCCAGCGAGAGCGGTTGGCAGCGATGGTTTTTCACTGGCTTAGCTGTCGTCGTTAGTATTGTTTTGTTGTTTTGGCTGAAACGCCTGAAAGCAGATGCAAAACTGGAAGCTATCTCTCTTGCTTTAATACTGGGTGGGGCTTTAGGTAATGTGATTGATCGTGTTATTCATGGTTATGTTATTGATTTTCTTGATGTCTACTATGGCACATATCATTGGCCTGCATTCAATGTGGCTGATTCAGCGATTTGTGTAGGCGCTATTTTGTTAATTCTCGATAGCTTCAGAAATAAAACGGAGCAGAAATGAGTTTTTGTGATCTTGCAGTAAGTGGGGTGGCGCATCTGCAACCCTATATTCCGGGCAAACCGATTGAAGAGTTACAGCGTCAATATGGTGTCCGCAATGTCATTAAATTAGCCTCAAATGAAAACCCGCTCGGCCCTCCTAAAGCAGCTGTGGCAGCGGTAGCGATGGCTGCAAAAGATATGGCCCGCTACCCGGATGGTAATGGTTACGCATTAAAGCTGGCATTAGCTGAAAAACATCAAGTGGCACCTGAGCAAATCACCCTAGGGAATGGTTCTAATGATGTCTTAGAGTTGATTGCGCGTGCTTTTGCAGGTGCTGGTGATGAAATTATATTTTCAGAGCATGCCTTTGCTGTCTACGCTATTGTTACTCAGGTTATTGGTGCGACTGCTGTGGTAACGCCAGCGAAAGATTATGGTTATGATCTGGACGCTATTCATAAAGCCATTAGTCCGCGTACCAAAATTATTTTTATCGCCAACCCTAACAACCCGACTGGCACGTGGTTAGAGCCTGAAAAAATTAAATTATTTCTAGAGAAAGTGCCGGAAAAGGTACTGGTCGTGCTCGACGAAGCCTATGTCGAGTATCTGAATATGGAAGAGAATTCAGTGCCTTGGCTTCAGGATTTTCATAACCTCATCATTACTCGAACATTTTCTAAAGCATATGGACTAGCAGGTTTACGCGTGGGCTATTCCTTATCACACCCCGAAGTTGCCGATCTTATCAATCGTGTCAGACAGCCTTTTAATGTTAGCCATTTAGCTCAAGCAGCGGCAGTGGCTGCTCTAGGTGATGAAGCTTATCTCCAACAAAGTCGTGATGTGAATGAAGCGGGTATGAAACAGCTTATTGCTGGCTTTGAAAAAATGGGTCTGCAATACATTCCTTCCCGAGCCAATTTCATTACAGTCAATGTTCATACAAATGCGTTTGAAGTTTACGATGAGCTGCTATATGAAGGTGTCATCGTTCGACCTGTGGCTAACTATGGCTTACCACAACACCTGCGTGTGAGCATCGGCTTAGCCGAAGAAAATCAACGTTTTCTTGATGCGCTATCCACTATTCTGGGTCGTGGTTAATGATTAATCGGCTTGCTGTCATAGGCGTTGGGCTGATCGGTGGTTCTCTCGCTTTATCCTTGAAATCAAAAGGGGCCGTTAATGAAGTTGTCGGTTATTCACGTAGTGATGAAGCCCGACAAGAGGCGCTCTCTTTAGGTATTATAGATAAGGCTGCAGACTCGATTGCTGAGGCTGTTGTTGATGCCGATGTGGTCTTTGTTGCCGTGCCTATGGGCGCTATGGCATCTGTCTTTGCAGAGATGAGTGAGCACATCAGACCTGAAGCCATCATTACTGATGGTGGTAGTGCCAAAGCACAAGTCGTCTCATCAGCGCGAGAGGCTTTGGGCGATAAATTCAAACAATTCGTTCCCGGTCACCCGATTGCTGGTACAGAAAAAAGCGGACCAGCGGCTGCATTTGCTACTTTGTATGAAAATCACCGTATTGTCCTGACACCTGTCAGTGAAACAGACTCAGCAGCAACAGCAAAAATTAAAATGATGTGGCAACTAACAGGGGCAGAAGTCTTTGAAATGGATGTTGAGCATCATGACACCGTGTTAGCCGCTACCAGTCATCTACCTCATGTGCTTGCCTTCAATTTGGTGGGGATGCTTGCACAACGTGATGATTGTGATGAAGTCTTGCGTTATGCCGCCGGTGGCTTTCGTGATTTTTCCCGAATTGCATCAAGCGATGCAGTGATGTGGCGAGATATTTGTTTAGCTAACAAACAAGCTATTCTGGATTTACTTGATGAGTTTCATCAAGGGATCAATAAAATCGAACAAGCGATTAAAGAGGATGACGGCGAGTATCTGGTTGAGGTATTCGAACGGGCAAAGAAAGCGCGAGATAGCCGTTTTGCCGATCCTGATTTGATCGATAATAGTGAAGTATAAACGTGGAACCAACTGACGTGTCTAGTGAAACTAATAAACGATATATTGTGCACCCTGGCGGTAAAATCACAGGTCAGGTAAGAGTACCTGGTGATAAGTCGATTTCTCATCGCTCGATTATGCTTGGTTCCATCGCTGAGGGCACCACGGAAGTAACTGGTTTTTTAGAAGGTGAAGATGCACTGGCAACACTGGCCGCTTTCCGTGGTATGGGCGTCGATATTATCGGTCCAGAGAAGGGTAATGTGACTATTCATGGTGTGGGCATGCACGGCCTCAAAGTACCAGAAACAGCATTAAACCTCGGCAACAGTGGCACATCCATGCGTTTGCTCTCAGGTCTATTGGCTGGTCAAGGCTTTGATGTCACGATGACGGGAGATAAATCATTGTCATCGAGACCGATGAAGCGTGTGACGGATCCGCTTGCTCTAATGGGAGCCAATATCGATACCACTGAAGGTAAGCCGCCTTTGACTTTGCATAAGACCAGTCATTTGAAAGGCATCGACTATGATTTACCCATGGCCAGTGCGCAGGTGAAATCGTGTTTACTTCTCGCTGGCTTGTATGCTGAAGGTAAAACTTCAGTAACAGAACCTGCACCAACACGTGACCATACAGAAAGAATGTTGCAAGGTATGGGCTATCAGGTTGAGAAGCAAGGCCGCACAGTTTCAGTTGTCGGTGGTGGTAAGTTACAAGCAACAAAAATAGATGTACCCGCAGATATCTCGTCAGCCACCTTTTTTATGGTAGCGGCTGCCATCGCTCCAGAGTCAGATATTACCCTGGAGCATGTCGGGGTTAATCCTACTCGGATCGGTGTTATCAATATCTTACGTGAGATGGGGGCCAACATTACGCTCAGTAATGAAAAAGTCACTGGTGGTGAACCTGTAGCAGATATTCGTATTCAATATGCGCCACTAAAAGGCATTCAAATTCCTGAAGATCAAGTGCCTTTAGCCATTGATGAGTTTCCTGCTTTATTTATTGCAGCTGCCTGTGCTGAGGGGCAGACAGTCCTCACCGGTGCTGAAGAGTTAAGAGTAAAAGAGAGCGATCGTATACAAGTTATGGCTGATGGCCTAACAACTTTGGGTATTGATGCACAACCCACAGCTGACGGCATTGTTATCAATGGTGGTGTCATTGGTAGTGGTGAAGTGGATAGTCATAGTGATCATCGAATTGCTATGTCGTTTGCTATTGCAGGGCTGCAAGCGGGCGGCTCTATTCAGATTAATGATTGTGCCAATGTGGTTACCTCATTTCCGGGCTTTGTCGAGTTAGCGAATAAAGTCGGCCTGCAGGTTGAAGAAATTGATGACTGATATGCCTATTTTAACCATTGATGGACCGAGTGGTTCTGGTAAGGGCACCATTGCTCAAATGATGGCCAGAGAATTAGGTTGGCATTATCTAGATAGTGGTGCGATATATCGGGTATTGGCATTTGCTAGTTTAAAACACCAGATTCCAGCTTCTCACGAAGGCGCCCTTATGAAGTTAGCGCAACACTTAGATCTTCAATTTGAACTTGATGAAAATGGACTAAAAGTACTTTTAGAAGGGCAAGAAGTCAGTCAACAAATTCGAACAGAAAAAGCGGGTAATGCCGCATCGAAAGTGGCCGTTATCCCATCTGTCAGAGCGGCTTTATTACAACGCCAACGTGATTTTGCCCAAGCTCCAGGTCTGGTCACAGATGGTCGTGATATGGGTACTGTGGTCTTCCCTGACGCACAATTTAAAGTGTTTCTAACGGCAAGTGCAGAAGAAAGGGCGTTAAGACGTCATAAGCAGTTGAAAGAGAAAGGAATTGAGAGTAACCTTTCCGATCTCATTGCAGAAATCTCGGAGCGTGACAAACGCGATAGTGAACGCAAAGTCGCGCCGTTATTACCTGCTAAGGATGCTTTGATACTGGATTCTACCGAATTAGGTATTACTGCAGTATACGAAAAAGTGCGCAGTTATTGTGCAATTTAAATTTTTGGTGCCTGTTCGATTCTTGTCGAATGGGATGTTTAACGATCTCGCATCAGCGAGTGATTAATTAGGTGATCTTGTTTCCTCAACAGGGTCAAGGATATTTAACAATGAGCGAAAGCTTTGCTGATCTCTTTGAAGAGAGTCTAAATTCAACTCCAATGCAACCAGGCAAAATTGTTACCGGTACGGTAGTCAATG
>CENM01002761.1_pt1 | contig 22047 bp, 21 predicted proteins | sample 530261 | NCBI WGS metagenome assembly CENM01 (sample SAMEA2619854, study PRJEB7988) | marine metagenome | biome: marine biome (ENVO:00000447); feature: deep chlorophyll maximum layer (ENVO:xxxxxxxx); material: "saline water (ENVO:00002010), including plankton (ENVO:xxxxxxxx)" | depth 80 m
GAAGAATCCACATCAACAGAAGAACTGAATTCAGAGCTTGAGAACGAGCTGACTGAAAACGAATTGAATGTTGAGCCGGTAGAAAGTGATGACCTACCAGTAATAGATGAACCTCAATCTGAAGCAGAAGCTGAAACCCCAGAACTTGCTGAAGATAATGAGCCAGAAGTATCTGAACTCTCAGATCCTGAAACAGAAGAGCTGGGTTCAGAGATTGAGCAAGAACATGAGATTGCTGAAGACCAGCTTACTATTGAGCCTATAGAAAACGACGATATACCAGCAATTGATGAACTGGTTACCAATGAAAATGAAAAAGATACACAAGCACCTGTTCCTGTCGAAGATGTCCATGATGAGGACGCCGTCGCTAGTGAGAATTTCGTTGAGATAGCCGAGAAAGCGACTGATGATACTCAAGAAGAGTCAGACACTGATGAGACGCTGGCGACAACTGAGCAGGTAGAACTTGAAGAAAGTCTGGATCTAGAACCTGAACAGGCAGCAGTGGATTCTCCAGAAGCTGAAACGGCCGCTGATAACATAATAGCTGATGAGTCACAGCTGGCAGCTGAAGAGGGTGATGATGATATATCACCTGCTCATGATCTCAGTATTGAAGATGTTGAACCGCTCACAGATGATGTTATCGAACAAGTGGCATCAGCCGATGACAACGATGAGCCTTTGACTGAATCAGCGTTAGAAGAACATTTGGCTGAGGCTGATGAGGCAATTTCTGCCCTGACCGAAGATGAATCAGAGTCCACTGAGCCCGATCATTCTGCCGATTTAACGTTAGATACAGATGAGGATGATGCGGAAAGCGTTCAACCTGAAGATATATCATCACAACAGCAGTTTGAATCAGATGTAGACACAAGCTTGCCTGAAGAGGCTGAGACATCTCCGGATGAGTCGTTTGATATTATTGATGATGATGGTGAAAGCCTGCCTAGTTTTGATGATGAGCCATTAGAGAGCTCTACGCTTACATCAGACGACGATATTACAGCTGATGAAAATCATCTTGCCGAACCAATTGATGACATCCCTGAAATGGACATCACTGACGAAGAGGTTGAAGAAGTCAGTGAGCTTGATGCAACAGATGAACGTGATCAGGTTGATGATTTATCTATATTAGATGATGAATCAATGTCAGCGTCGGCGGATATTCCGAGTAAAGAATCCAGAAGCCTAAAAGACTTCTTAAAAACCGATACTCTCAATGTGAAAACCGCTTTGCCAGAAGCAAGTGATTTGGTGGAGTCGAGTCAAGTTACCGAAGATACGGCGTTATCTGTATCTGACGACGATGTGATGACATCGCCTGAAAATGACGTCATTGATGAAGATTTTGCTGGACAAACAGATTCAATAGAAGATGCTATTGCAGAGCCAGAGCCAGAGCCAGAGCCAGAGCCAGAGCCAGAGCCAGCATTCCAGACAGAAGCAGAACGTTTACGCTTACTGATGACGGCTGACGACGAAACTGAAGAAGTTGATGCTGAACCTGAAGTGGCTGAAGAAAGCCTTTCAAGTGAGAAAGAGAGTTCAGTACCGTCTGAAGAAATTGCAGAAATGCGTTCAGAGCTGGATGAGCTGCGTGAAAAAGTACGCGCCAGAACCGCACAACTTCGTGCAGAGGCGAAAGCACGTAGCCAACAACCAGCGGTGGAACCTGAACCAGAAAGCACAGTTGATATGGCGAGTTCAGAACCGGCTTATGAACAGACGCCTGAGACAGAGACAGTAGACATTGAAGAGACTGATTCAATAGATGATGCTGACTCCCTGTCTGTCAGCGAGGATTCAAAAGATGATTCTGAGCCAAATTTATCTTTATCTGATAATGCCGACGTGTCTGAGCCTGTTGTTGAGGAAGAGTTTGATCTGGATGAGGTTGCACAAACTGTTGAGGATGAACTCACTGATATCGAGCCAACGATAGAGCAAACAACATCAAGTTCTGTGACTGAGAACGATTTGAACTATGACGTTAACATTATTGATGAACGTCAGCTTGACGATAATTCAACGCGAATTTCGGCCATGTATCCAGCATCAGATGAGCAAGCAGATTCACCTCTTGTTGATGCGGCAGAGCAAGCGACTTCCGATGTAGAGCAGTATTTCAGTGAGGATGAACTTGATATCGGGGAACCTGTGAATCTGGTTGATCCGAAATCTGCTGTATCGGATATGTGGCAGGATCTGACTGAAGAACCATTGCCTACTGATGATGACTTGGATCAGATGTTTAAAGAAATCAAAGATCTTGAAAATGCTTCTGATAATGAAGAAGGCGAGGACGACGAAGATGTTGATACTCAACAGCAGGATCGATTGCAGTCAATATTGTCTTCGATACCGTCTTTTTCGCAAATGAATAAGAAAAAAGATGAGGATTAGTCAGTAGGTTTCATCGCCGCGTTTCATCGCTATTTTTTGACTGCGGTGAAACGCTGATTCTGTTAAAATCGCCGGCAGTTTTTGCTGGGATAAAAAATGACAGAACAAGTCCATGATGTAGCCATTATCGGTGGTGGCGTATGCGGTACAGCACTGATGTATTTGCTCACTGAATACACCGATATACAACATATCGCTCTGGTTGAAAAATACGACCATGTTGCCAAAGTGAACTCTAACGGCAGAAATAATAGTCAGACGCTTCACTGCGGTGATATTGAAACGAATTACACCCTTGAGAAAGCCGCTAAGGTCAAAGCCGCAGCTCAGATGATTGTCAACTATGCTGATGAGCTGGCAGAACGTGATGAAATCATTTTTAAATACCCCAAAATGGTATTGGGCGTGGGTGAAAAAGAGTGCGCCATGTTACGTGAGCGTTTCGAACGTTTCCGCACCGTTTTCACTTCAATGCAGCTGCTGGAAAAAGAGCAAATCGCTGAGATCGAACCCAATGTGGTGATGGTCGATGGCAAGATGCGTGAAGAACCTTGTGTGGCATTGGCTGTGTTAGATGAATACTCAGCAGTGGATTACCAGCGTTTGGCTGAAAGCTTTGTCGATCAGGCACAAAAGCGAACAGATAAAGATCTCAAGCTATTTCTGAACAGTCACGTCGAAGACATCATCGAAAAAGATGGCGTATTTTCTATTGTTACTCAGAACGCGGTTATCAAAGCAAAAACGGTCGTCGTTTCTGCTGGTGGACACAGCCTGCTATTAGCCCAGCAAATGGGATATGGTCTGGAATTCTCATGTTTACCGGTTGCCGGTAGTTTCTATTTCACACCGCCCTTACTCAATGGCAAGGTTTACACCGTACAAAACGACAAATTGCCTTTTGCCGCAGTGCATGGTGATCCAGATGTATTGATTGAGGGTAAGACTCGCTTTGGACCCACTGCATTGTTATTACCCATGCTGGAACGCTACAACAGCAAAACCTTTTTTGAGTTCTTGCGTGTATTAAAGCTGGATTCACGGGTGATGAAAGTCTTCTGGGATTTGTTTAAGGTCAAAGACATTCGTAATTACATCTTGAAAAACTTCCTGTTTGAAGTACCACTGCTACGCCGCTGGTTGTTTATGAAAGATGCACGAAAAATCGTGCCATCTCTGCAATTAAAAGATGTCACCTTTGCCAAAGGTTTTGGCGGTGTTCGTCCTCAGTTAATTGATAAAAAATCATCTCAATTGATGCTGGGCGAAGCGAAAATCAACCCGGGTACAGGTATCGTCTTTAATATGACTCCTTCACCTGGCGCGACCAGTTGTCTGGAAAACGCCGAGCTGGATTTACGATTTGTGTGTGGGCGACTTGGAGCACAGATAGACGAAACCCGTTTAAGAGCTGACCTGCACTGATAAGACTAAAATTTGTTTCAGTCTTCGAATAAGCAGCCGATATAGCTTCATATAAGCATACTAGTTTTTCGATGGAGACAGCATATGACACTGCATTCTGCTCAGGCGGCTAATGCCGGTAAGGCATCAGAGAAGACACAGGTTTTCACCTTCTTTATCGAAGACATGATGTTTGGTCTCAATGTCGATTATGTGCTGATGCTGGGACAGGATGTCGACTCCGTCCAAAAGGTCCCGGTGGAAGAACGTGGTCTGAAAGGGGTGATTAAATATCAGGGTATTGTGGTGCCGGTATTGGATTTTGCCCACCGGGTGGGTGTTAACTCTGGTATCGATAGTAAGGCCAAAATCATCGCCGAATTGAAGCTGCATGAGCAGGAGCTCAATGAGTGGGTCAATGCGCTGGAAATGGCCGTCAAAAATAGCAGTGAATTCACATACTCTACAGACTTGAAAAAAAACCAATTCAGCCAATGGCGGAAGCAGTTTCAAACCAGAGATGACACTTTGATGGAGTTATTGTCTTTGTTTGATGTGACTCAGCAGACACTCTATGAAATGGCAGAACGTTTGCTTACTCTGAGCAATAGTGGCAACAGTCAGGATGCAATGGAATTATTGCGCCGCGAACGTGGTGCCACCATCCAGCGCATGAGTACATTATTTGCTCGTGCTGTTGAGCATTTACAAGCTGCTATGAGACAAGTCTTGTTATTCGTGACTGAAGATGGAAAAACGCCCAGATTTGCATTGTTGATAGACGAAATAAACGATGTGATTAGCTATGACGCGAGTGAGTTTCAGGCTAGTAATGCGGGCGCCCTGGCTCAGTTAAGTCAGATAGCAAAAGTACTGGATGGTATCTATACACGAGACAATAGCCCCGATTGTCTTTATTTCAATATTGATAAACTGATTGATGAGCCAATCTTAGTCACCTAACTTTTCAGTTTGGTTGAAGATGAACGCATGAGTCGAGCCCCGTTTATTTTTTTGCCCGTTTACTCCCCGAACTGTCTGTGGTTATAACTCATAAAACTTAGTAGTGTTTTGTGAGCGTTACTTAATGAACCTCTAAGGATGAATTAACTGTGTTTTCAAAAAAACTAAAACAACAAATAGCAGCATTAGAGCAAGAACTGAAAGAGAGAGAAAAACAACATCAAACGCAACAAAATGAGCTGATATCCCAGCTAGCTGAAAAAGAGAGTGAAATAGCGAGTTTAAAAAGCCAGCTCAGTCAGGATGAAGGACTGATAGGTGTTCAGTTAGAAGGCGGCAAGATGCTTCAAACTGTCCGTGATGGATTATTACAGAGTGCAACGAGTCTTAGGGAAGAGAGAGAAACGCTGGATCAGTTAAAAGAGATTTTTGCTCAGACCACACAAGCCGTTGAGAAATTAAATCAACGAGCTGAAACCATTAATGCTCATGCAAATGAGAGTATTACAGTTGTTGGGGTGCTAGATAAAACAGCTAACGATATCAATGTATTGGTCGCCACCATACAAGAAATCTCAGAGCAAACTAACTTACTTGCGTTAAATGCTGCGATCGAGGCCGCCAGGGCCGGTGATGCCGGTCGAGGTTTTGCTGTTGTTGCCGATGAAGTCAGAAATCTTGCCTCAAAAGCCCATGATGCCAGTGACAAGATTGAATCATTAGTCAGTCAGGTTCTAAATCAGACAAGTAATATCAAAGGCATGGTGCAGGACAATCAAGAAGGTGCGCGTGAAGTATCGACCTCATCAGAACAAATTGGGGCTGTAGTGAGTGAAGTGCTACAGCGTTCAAATCAAATGCAAAAGATTATTCTGATGGCATCAACGGCCTCATTTCTCAATACGGTGAAGTTAGATCACGCTGTCTGGAAAAATCAGATTTATGCCGCTATCGATACTGAGAATTATCAATTTTCCGTAAACGATCACACTCAATGTCGACTGGGCGAATGGTACTATCGCGGAGCGGGTGCCAGTGAGTACGTATCACTTAGTAACTATAAATCTATCGAAAAACCGCATGAACAGGTTCATGTTTCTGGTAAAGCGGCGATTCAAGCGGCAGCGAATGGTGATAAAGCAGAAACACTCAATATGTTGTCGGTGATGGAGCATGCCAGTATTCAGGTAGTCAGTGCCATTGATGACTTACTGGATGAATACTTCAATCAACTGCATCGCTACTCAAAATAAAAAATAAACATGCTTAACAGTGGGGCATCCTCTTTTGATGATGCCCCATTTTTATCAACTTAGCGGGAAATGCTCCAAATAAGGGCAGGCTTATTAAGATAAGCGCTCTCATCTATATTGATAAAACTCTTTGCTTGTAAATCAAAGTTATTGATTTTATTGAATTAATAATGCGAGGGTGGCCATTACACTTTGCCTCATTAAACAGCGGTTCATTTTTTGCTTAGATCTCTTATTCTTAGCCATTCTGGGGATCTACATCATGTTCAGTCAGTCCGCTACGTTTGATGATGTGAATCAACATGCTCACTCCCTGCAAAATTGGCCACAGGAATACGATCAAATAAGTGCGGGGCGGTTTGAAGGCTTTCTTGAAGATATTCAGCTGGATTCGGTTCGCGTGTTTAGAGAACGCATGAAGCAAAGTGTGGTTCAGGATACGCATACGCCGAAGGGTAAAATCAGTTTGATGATTCCACATCATGTTGAAACGAGTGATGCCTCAGAACAAGCACGTCAAATTTTGTCATCGGGTATTACCTTATTACCTTATGAAAGCGACTTTTCCTTTGTGGGGCCAGCCCAACTCGACTACAGCATTGTTTCCATTGACCAACAGACATTTGCCGAACTGTTGAGTCACGATACTTATACTCGACTGATTGGGTTTAAAAAAAGTTACGGTGTCAAAATGGACGCTGACATGCTCAACACCTTACGCCATGATCTGGCATTGCTCGTAGATAACCTGAGAGCTGTTAATAAGGCTGCGAGCTATGCTAAACAGTTATTCAAAGCGATAGAGGATAAAATAATCCAGTTTGCTTTGACTATTTACGAAAGCGAAGAAACACATAATAACTCGTTAAAACGTCTGGGCAATCAACACAACTACATTGTGCAGCGTTGTCATGAGTATGTGGCCTCCAGTGAAGGAAGTTGTGCCAGTATTGTGGATATATGCAAGGCCTTGTCTATCCCACACCGCACCTTGAATTATAGTTTCCATAAAGCGACAGGCACTTCACCAATGCAATATCTGCGAGCCGTAAAGCTCAATGCAGCCAAACGTGAACTAATAACAAGTGGTCTTTCAGTCACTGATGTGGCAGCTAATTATGGCTTTTTCCATATGGGCTATTTTTCTCAGGAATATCGTCGTTTATTTGGAGAAACGCCGAGCATGACGCGTAAACGCTACGCTGATCGAGTTTGATTGCCAGTAAAGGAAACCCGACACAATAAAGAGCAGACCACCGATAAATTGATCCTGAATGGGTGATAGCTGAAGCCAGGCGGGTAGATGACTTATCATCATATGATGATGGCTGGTATGTGTATCGGCATACATTGTGGGAAAGATAAACATCAACAGTCCCCATAGTAATAAGGGCATCACCACTGTGACATTATTTAATTTCTGCCAATAAGATGATTTTTGATGGTGACTGAGCATGGATAAACATAAGGCCAGCCCACTTAATGCCATTAACCATTTCATACCGCTATAGATAATGGCACTCTGCATTAACAGTGGATGGAATGACGGTAACATCCATACCCAGGTCAGTACTGCAAAAATGCTCATCAATAACGTAGTAGGCCAATGCGATACGGTGTTATGTGCTCTGATACTAGATGACTGTTTATGACGTAAAGCGCCAATCCATAATAATGGGGCAAAATGATGCACCATGACGCTTTGTAAACTGTGCAAGCTAATCGAATAGCGAGCCAAGTTATCAAACCACGGCAGCATGCCAAACAAAAATACCAGGTTACCAGTGAGAAATACGCCCGGTTTCGCCAGTAAGTTTTTCTTAACAGCCCATTGTTGCAGCGTGATAATGACTATCACGCTGCACAATAAATCCACTGAAACTAACCACATCTGACTATTCAGAACAGCAGCTTGAGCCAGATTTTACCGAACCGGTCACGGTATCAACGCTATGGTTATTCCCTTCAGCAGGCACATCCATTGCCGCATTACCCATAAAGAAGTTATTGGGTTTCAAGGTAAAGCCAACATACTCCACTGGCATGATGGGGAAGTCCTCTGGTTTACATACATGTGTGTGACCAAAGGTATGCCAGACCACGATATCCGTATTTTCAATCGGACGGTCTTTTTGCACGTAATACGGTAAACCTTCACCTTTATTTTGATTAGGATAAAAGCCGGACGCATTCATCTCGGCCGGATCATAAGGCGTTACCCATAAATGCTTTTTAGCAAAGCCAGCCCGCTTGGCAACATAACTATTATTGTGAGCCAGCATCACCGGGTTATGCTCAGCAACGAGTTTATAGCCGGTCGGATTACCCACGGCGTTGATGCTGTTGGGGTTGATAATTTTCCAGAACCGGCCGGTTTGACCATTGGCTTCACGAGCCGCTTCCAGTTCTGTTTTTAACACGGTAGCTTCTGTATTAAACAAATTGCCCCATGGGTTTTCATCTTCATCCATTTCGCGGGGCGTGAAGTTGGTTTCGACCACGGAATTATTTTCACCATCAAGCATCATATGCAGGCGAGCACTAAAGAAATGTTGATGAGTAGGCCCATAGATTTCGGGTGTCACCATACCACCGAACTTAGGTTTTTCACCGGGAACCAATGCGCCTGTCTGAATAATACCGGTCAGTTTAGTTTCTTGTTGAATGGTGCCATCCTGATATAAATACCAGTAAAACCCGTAATCATAGTTACCCACAGTACAGAAGAAGCTGATAACCAAACGACGTGAGCGACGCATTTCATAGGTTTCACTGCGGAACTCGTAATGTTTCCATAAGGTGCCGTAATCTTCCTCATGCATACAGACGGCATTTTTCATCAAGAATGGCACGCCATTATCATCGACGGTTGGAATATCAAAATAGCGAATCGCGCCCAGACAGTCGCAGCCCAGCTCAAGCTGATTAGCCAGGCGGCCAAGACCATATTCACCGCCATCAAACGCACATTTCCAATAGTGGTTCAGATTGGTGTCAGAGTAGGGTACCGCCATATCGTTGATACTGGCACGATAAATAATCGGGCGCAGACGATCACCATCCTGGTAACTTAATTGGTTGAGTACTAAACCTTCGCGTGGGTTATAGCCCAGACGGAATTGCCATTTCTGCCAGTTCACTTTCCAGCCATCAACAGTGAAGCTCACACCTTCCGGCTGAGTTATTTGCAGAGGTTTAAGATCATCACGTGGCTTGGCGAGTGATGGAGTGTCGTAGTTGTGTTTCGTTTTAGGGACGGGAATATTCTGACCATCATCTAACAACTCGATGACCTTGCCTTCATTTAAATCGATAATCGCCACCAGACCATCAATAGGTCTTGCATAGCCATTATCGACAATTTCATCACGAATGAAGGCCACGCCTCGCATTAAGCGTCGACCACGGTATTTTTCTTCATCACCAAAATAACCAAATGACCATGGGTCAATTTGAATGGTTTCAATATCTTTATCGGTTAAGCCACGACGTTTCACCGCTTCAATAAAACCAGGATCTGCCTGAACGATATCGACACAAGTGAAGAACTCTTCCATCATAATGGCCGGCTGGCCAGTCACTTCAGGATCAATCTGTTCCCAACGTGTAATACTGTTGGTATTCAGGTCAATCATCGCTTCATGAATATCACCTGTGGCTTTATCAAGTACCACCGCAAAGGCTTGGCGTGAAAATGACTGACCTTTTTCAAAAGCTAATACTTCCGCTTTTGCCGGTTCTTCAAGCTGCACATAAGGAAAACGACACTCAGCACCCAAGCCTTTTTCTTTTCTGAGTAAATCAGAAGCGATAGCAATTTCTTCTATCGTGAGTGGATCAAGTGGATGAATGGCTTTAACGCCAGGTGTTGTTTCGGGTTTATAGGATGTTTCTAATGCGTGATTCATAGTGACCTCGTCGTATTGTTTTTCTGCTATCAATACTAGTGAGATCTGAATAGACCAATATCGCAAAGTGGCAAAAATCGACATCCATGTTGTGCTGGAGAGTCTGAGTTTAGTCTGGCGCTTCTATTCTTGGTTTGTTAAAGCCTTTTTGTTCCATGCAATTTTCAAAAGCGGGGAGGTTACCACTGCTAGTTTCATGGCAGTCTTTTACGGCTGATTTCAGCTGTTCATCAACTTCTTTAGATGGTGCTGGTACAGATGACTGTGGCTTTTCATCAAATCCCTTTTGCTCCATACAGCTATCGAATGATTCAACACTACCCTTGGCAGAATCACGGCAGGACTTCATTGCGTCTTCCAGTTCTTTAGGCACCATGCTGTCATCAACAGCATAAGATGGGGCCACCATGGCAAAAAGCAGTGTGATAAAAACACCTGATATACATTGTTTATGCATAAAAACTCCTTTTAAAAGTTATTTTCTGGCACCGGGTTTGATACCAAATAACGGGCAATATGATTGCCTGTGAGCCCTAAATACTCGTTTTTATTAATAATAAAGTAGGTTTTATCTTGATACTGAATTTTTCTGGCTGATGCTGGCAAAGATTTTTCAGCGTTTGGGTCATTTGAAAAATCAAAAGTAATAATCAAATACTTAGTCATTAAGCGTGTTTCCATAGTCATAGCAAAGTGTTTCATCAATTCTATTGCTGACATAGGTTAATGCGGGTTTAGAAAGGTAAAGTTTTATTACCACTTCAACTTCTCTTTGCTTTTTGATATCGCCCCAAAAGTTAACATCGCCAGCACAAACCCAGTGCAATAAAGACCTTCTTCATCGCCACTTTTAAATTATCAGACACAAGGCACTCTCTGCTATGTAAGTCATGATAAGGCTTTGATGGCTATTGATATTTATACATACACTTTGGCATGTTGTTTGCTGCATTCATATTGTTTATTAATGAAGAGACCATACAGATGACAATGAAGCTAAAGAATTTCAAAACAGTCTGGGGTCATACCGGTACTATTGAAGAAGCCGTTACCATGGCAAAAGAAGCTGGGTTTTCAGGTCTGGAAGCACCTGCCAAACATGACGATCCAAACCATTTCCCAGCACTGCAAGCATCGATTGAAAAACACAATACTGAATGGATTCAAGAAATCTGCACCGCCGGGTCTTATGTACCGAGACGTCGTGCCAGTGTGGAAGAACATCTCGCTGATCTGGAATCACAAATCATTTTAGGTAAATCGCTAAAACCCAAATTTGTCAATGTGATGGGTGGCTGTGATGCCTGGCCAATTCAAACTAGCATCGACTTCTTTAAAGCCGCTATGGATATTGCAGATAAACATGGTGTGTTATGTTCCTTTGAAACGCATCGTGGCCGTAGTTTTTATTGCCCATGGAATACCATGGCGATTTTAGAGCACCTGCCTGATATCAAAATCACCTGTGACTTCAGCCACTGGGTAGTAGTCAGTGAACGTTTAATGGATAGCGAATGGGATGCTATCGAACTCGCCGCCCAGCATGCTCATCACATTCACAGTCGGGTAGGGTATGACCAAGGGCCACAAGTACCACATCCTGCAGCACCAGAATATCAAGCGGCTTTAGAAAGTCATCAACGTTGCTGGGAAGCTATTTGGACAGCCCAGTGTGCACGTGGTTATTCGGAAACCACCATGACTCCTGAGTTTGGCCCAGATGGTTATTTGCACCATCTGCCATTTACCAATGCCCCCATTGCAGATCTCTGGGAAATCAATAGCTGGATAGGTCATACCGAGCAGCAGCATTTTGAACAATGGAAACAAGCAACCACATTAGCTGAGGTGTCTCATGGCTAACGCATTTCAACTTCGTGATCCCGCCGGGGCGAAATACAGTATCGGCGTATTGGCATATATCACTGTCACCTATTTTGGTGGCTGGGCAGCGATGTTTGCCAATAACTGGATAATTAATATTCTGGGCATGCTGGCCTGTGCTCACGGCATGATTATCGCGGCTTATTTATTACACGAATGTGGTCATAACGCCTTATTTAAAGACAATAAGGATAATGCCAAACTCGGTAAAGTCCTTAACTGGATTACCGGCAGTTGTTACGGCCGCTTTGAAGATATTCGTTATAAACACATGCGTCATCATGTCGATAACTGTGATCCCGTCGTATGGGATTACCGTAGCTTTTTAAAACGACATCCAGTTATGGAAAAGGTCGTCAAAGCAGCGGAATGGGCTTATATTCCCGCCATTGAAATCATGATGCACACCATGTTGGTGTTTGCGCCATGGGCTATTGAATCAAAGCGTGATCAACGACGTCGGGTTTTGACAGTGGTATTAATTAGAGGCGCGTTATTGCTGGCGGTGTTGCTGATTAGTGTCAAAGCCTTTGTGTTATACGCCGTTGCTCAATGCGTGTTGTTGACTGTACTTCGTTTTATGGACTGTTATCAGCATAACTATGAAGTGATTTTTAATCTGGATGATCCGGATGCCGTGTTCCCTCATCGTCGTGATTTTGAGTACGAGCAGGCCAATACCTACAGCAACTTATTGTCACATCGTTATCCGTGGCTAAATATGCTGGTGCTGAATTTTTGCTATCACAACGCCCATCATCAGAAACCGATATTGAACTGGTATGAGCTACCGGCTTTACACAAAGAAATGGGTGAAAAAGTCGCACCACAAACACTGACTTTCTGGGAGCAAGCTCGCTCTTATCACAAACATCGTGTCGCTAGAATTTATGCTGAAGAATACGGTGATGATGAAGTAACAACATCACTAAAAGAGGGAAGAGCGGTAGGAGTGGATGCCTTAAGTTTTCTCACTGCCTTTTAATAAAAAAAGCCCTTGGTGTTTACTGAGGGCTTTGTAATAAACGCACAAACTCAGTCACATAAAATTCGATATTGTCCTCAAGCTGATTAAGCTTGGGATTCACCATCCAACTTTGTGTCACACCCATCAGATAGCTATACATAGACATGGCAACCACCTGACTATCAGTGCTGGCTTTGCTATCTGCTTGCTGGCGATAGCGTTCAACAAAACCAGCAAAAGTGCTGATGAGCGACACCGTTAAGGCGCGTTCACGCTCCAGTGATGGCGATACCGATTCCGTGTATTCGGTTTTATTCAACAAAATCTCAAATGACTGACGGTAATACGTATCCTCAAATAATAAACTCAGCCACTGGCGGGCAAAGTTACTCGCCGCTTCGATGGGCTCCTGACTGTCATCACACTGAGCAATCAGCTTTTCTAATGGCGCCTGAGAATAGGCCAGAATCTCTTCAAATAACTCTTCTTTATTAGCAAAGTGCCAGTAAATCGGTCCACGCGAGCAACCCGCCTCATCAGCAATCAACCGTAATGTCGTACCACTATAACCACGCTGACCAAATAACTTTAACGCCGCATCAATCACTTTCTGTCGGGTTTTCGCTGCGTCTTCTTTGCTTCGTTTCATGAGTATTTTTCTTGGAGAAAATCAGATAGTAGCGTGAGGCTGGAAATGCTTCAAATATAAAGGTGTGAATGGTTGTGGCTAGGGTAAATTTATTCCGTTTTATTGCTTAGTATCAAAAATTGTGAAATATTCAGTTCAATACTGTCGAGATTGGAGAGCTTAACGACTATAGCGCCTCGTCAGCATGAAGGATTCGATTTAACTTAAAAATGGAGATTTTGCCATGCTAATTGCCTCTTCCTTGAAACAAATTTACAAACAAGATAACAAAAGCTCGGCACTATTTTTCCAACCCAGCTCAAGTTTTAGGCCTTATAATTCCGAGTTGTGAGGTTAATTTCTTTTATAGTCAATATGTTATGGTTGCCAAAAATGAATTATAAGGCCGCCTGTTTAATATTTATTATGAGGCCACTGGCCTCATAAAGCACACTGTTAGGTGTCACTAGCATGACAATTGATAGCTCAGATTATTACTACAACCCAGAGCACACGAGTTTTACATTTGAAGAACGAACGGGCGATCCAGATTCTTTTTCGACCGCTATCGGCCGAATTGTTCTAAATTTCTCTGAGCTAGAAATGCAAATCTCCAAAGCCATTGTTCTTTGTCTTGGAGCAGATCCAGAACGAAGCTCCATAGTCATTTCAGAGCTCTCTTTCCGAAGCAAAGTCCATGTCCTAGCATCCTTAGTTAAATTTATGGCGCCTTCAACAAGGTTTAATACAGGCAATGACGACACACTGGAATGTTGGAGAAAAATAGAGCGTCAATGCTTTCGAGCAGAAGAAAAAAGAAATCAAATTTTGCACTCTGAGTGGTCTGGGCCTTACCTTAGCGAGTTAAAGGCAGAAAGAATTAAATCTACAGCCAAAGCAAAAAAGGGTTTCGTTAGAACTACCGAAACAATTAATGATGCTGATCTACTTGATATCGCAGACTACATTATTTATGTCGCAGTTCAGCTTGAAGAGTTTTTCTTCGAAATTACGCCTAACAAATCATTCAAGGAGGGACCGCCCTAATCGAAACCAAGGGGTTAGATACTGTCTGACCCCATTGGTTCTACACCCTTATTAGGTAAGTAAATGAGTATCATATCAAAAAAATTCAGCGCGAAAATAACAACTTTAAAGGCAGAGTTTGAAGGCAATAGAGATGTTGTGCATCAGGGAATAAAAGGCGGGTTAAACGAAAGCGAGCTTTCCGATCTAATTAGAGACGTTATCCCAAAGAGATATAAATTTTCGAAAGGAATTATCGAAAACTCAAGAGGTGAACAGTCAAATGAAACGGATGTTCTCATCTATGACGATGAAATACTTCCTTCATATATGAAAAATGAACTCACCTTTGTTCCTGTCGAAGCTGTAAAGTACAACTTCGAAGTTAAAAGTACTTTGAATGCGAGCTGTAGTGGTTTACTGATCCCGAGAAATCATGGGGTCAGCCAACTTGATTTACTCTAGCTTCTTAAACTGATGTAATAAACTTAACAATAATGTTCTCGCTACAAGGATGTAACGACATGGCTAGACTTCCCCGTTTGGTGTTGCCCAATCAGCCTCTGCATATCATGCATAGAGGTAATAACCGTCAAGATATATTTGAGAATGAAGAGGATATGGCACGTATTCTCAGTGATATTAAAGAGTCACTGTCCAAAGCTGACTGTCATCTTCATGCCTATGTCATCATGACAAATCATTTGCATTTACTTCTTACACCAAAAGACAAAGACGAACTGACTGTATTTATGCAGTCGATGACAAATCGTTACGTCAGATATTTTAATGCAGGCCGAAAACGCACCGGCACCATTTGGGAAGGGCGTTTCAAATCCTGTTTGGTGGATAGTGATAATTACCTTTTCACACTATACAAATACATTGAAATGAATCCTTTAAAAGCAGGCATGGTGGAAGATCTTCAAGAATATCGCTGGTCTAGCTATCATCACAATGCGCTTGGTAAACAGGATCCGTTGATAACTGAACACCCACTCTATCTTGAGCTGGGAAATACCAAAAAAGAGCGCGGTGTATGTTATCAATTAATGATGGACAAAATAGCATTAGGAAATGAAAATCAAAACATTACTGATGCCACCATGAGAGGAGAAGCTCTTGGTAGTGAAAAGTTTCAAGATTGGGTCTGCAAACAAGCTGGGCGGCCTGCTGTGTTAAAACCTCACGGAGGGGACAGGAAGAGTGCTGAATATCAAAATCAAGTTGGCTGACCCTGACCAATCCCCACGAAAGGCACAATAAAAACAATGAACTAAAACCCAAAAAAAGGAACTCTCACGATATTTAACGATCGGATCAGTCACCACACTTATCAAATCAGGAAATACCATGAGAGCCCACACTATTTTGAATACATTCTTAAATGATGTCACGCCCAGCATGCATAAAGTTCGACGAGCCAGCTTATGTGCGGTATTAAGTAGTGTAGTGTCAGGTAGTCAACTATCCATTACCGCTATTGGCCGTAATATTGATAGTAAAACAAGCGAGAAACATCAAATAAAACGCAGTATGCGTCTCGTGAGTAATCCACATCTTTACCATGAAATCGGGGCCATTTATTCGGCTTTGGCGATGCGGTTAATTGGTCAACAAACTCATCCCGTTATTTTGGTCGACTGGTCTGATTTAGATCCTCGCAAACAACACTTTTTATTACGGGCATCAGTGGCAATTGATGGCCGCTCACTGACCCTGCACGAGCAAATCTATACCGTAGCTGAAAAAGACAAACCCACTATTCATAAACAGTTTATGGAAAGACTTAAAGCCATGTTGCCGGTTGATATTAAACCTATTATCGTCAGTGATGCGGGTTTCCGACTACCTTGGTTTCAGCTCATTACTTCCTTAGGCTGGGATTATGTTGGACGGGTTAGAAACAAAACCATGTGTCAACAACACGAGGAGGATGACTGGTTTTTAACACGTGAACTTTATCAACAGGCCACCACACGAGAAAAGTATTTAGGCCAATATAGGATGAGGCCTAAGAACAGCTTTATAACGCATCTTGTCGTTTATAAACAAATAAGCAAAGGCCGTAAAAAGCTCACAGCAACAGGTGAATGTTCACGTGCCAGTTCCAACTCACGTTCTAATGCCAGCCGTGAGCAAGAGCCCTGGTTACTCGCCACTTCATTAACGTGTAATAAAATAAGAGATACCAAAAAGGTAGTGAAACTCTATCGAACACGAATGCAAATTGAAGAAAGCTTTCGAGACTTAAAAACAGGGCTCAACTTTAATGTAAGCAAAACACGCAAGTTACATTATCTCTGTGTTTTATTACTGATTGCCATGCTAGCTCAATACGTTCTATTTTTGCTTGGAATGGTCATGACACTGACTAAAAGTCATCTTGGTTATCAAGCGAATTCGATTAAAACACGGTCTGTTTTATCCTATCAATATATTGGATTGAGAGCATTTCGAGATCGACGATTACGATTAAAAAAACGAGAATGGGAAGCAGCGAATAAAAAAATACAGTTGTTGATGCAGGTGCCAGTTTATGACTAGATTATTTGTGGGGATCCGTCAGTAGCTGACCCCTTGATCTATGATCTATTACCTTGATCTAACGTTGATCTAAGATAGGCGTTAGGTGTTCTGACTATGCAAATTGAAGCTGTACTTTATCTACTTTTTTTATTCGGATTGCCGTTTGTAGTTTATGTACTATCTAAAGAAAATCTTTTACCTGTAAAAGGTTTAGGTAAACTTGCAGGTATTAGTTGCGTCATTCTTTATGTGTTCATAGTTGGTTCAGCCGAGCTTACCAATTATCAACTTAAACAAGAGCTTGATTCTTACGATTTAGATAAGGATGGAAGTTTTTCCGATGCTGAGTTTACCTCTGACGCAGAAGAAGCAATGAATCGTTACATTCAAGATACAGGGCGAACTTTTGCACCAATAACCGGCTTCATATTCTCTTTTATCTATGTTGGGTTATTTTTTGGCATAATCAAACTATTTAATAAATATGTACTTAAACACACCTAAAAGGTAGGCAAAATCAGCTGTAAGAAGCGCGGCCTGGACTCGCTAACGCTGACCTTTGCGACCGGGGTTATAAGGTCTATGAAAAGAGTCATCTCAACATTCATCATGATTTTTATTGGCTCAGTGCAGGCTGAAGACTTTGGATCTTGTGGTTATCTTCCAAAGAAGACTGAGAAGTATCAATATCCAGAATGGGAAGTGTTTGATAGCTGTGCTTCTTATGCCGCTGGTGTGTTGCGAATATCACCAGAGCATAGAGAGAAACTTCATTTTGGAACTGAAGATTTGGCGGTATTTTTCATATCTGGTCAGTATTTCTACGTGAAACCGGATGGCAGATTTCTGCCTGTCATGTTCTACGATAACGGTGCTGACTATTTTCAAGAAGGATTAACTCGCCCCCAGAAAAACGGGAAAATCGAATTCTATAATAAGCATTTTGAGTTGATACTTTCACCTGACTATGATTGGGTATGGCCATTTCATGAAGGTTTGGCCCTTGTCTGTAACGGTTGTATTCTTACTCCAATGGAAGATGGCCACCAAGCACTCGAAGGTGGCTTATGGGGCTACATAAACAAGAAAGGAGAGGAAGTGGTACCGGTCAAATACAAGTCTTCTGAACTTCCTCGCCAGTAAAATTATTAAGAAAAGTATGTTGCTGATGCAATATGTTGACAGGGAACGCCGTCCAGCCCTATGTTCAGACTATTATCACTGATAGGGCTAACATAAAAGAACTTTAGTCTGCATACTAGTAGAAGCGGTGTTTATCAAAGATGCTGACTGGTCCTTAAAAATCAATAAGTAAACTAATCGCTTAATCAAGTATTCATCATTTCACACAATAAGCTAACGCTCATATGAGGTGCGGAAAGTGCGAAATAACACAATCAAATTAACAGGCTTTTCTCTCTCATGATTGATTTGTTCGTGGGATGGCCAGCAGCTACCTACATTAGCTTCGCTATTTGTACCATTATTATTTTATTTGTTGGTGTGCGTATCACTCGGTTAGCTGATGCCTTGGGAAAACGTACTGGGATAGGATCTGCCTTATTTGGTGCCGTACTTTTGGGCGGTACCACTTCACTACCGGGCATCATCACGTCAGTGAGCACAGCTTGGCAAGGTTATGCGGATCTTGCTGTCAGTAATGCGGTGGGCGGCATTGCTGCACAAACGACCTTTTTAATATTCGCTGATATGATTTACCGCCGTGCTAACTTGGAGCACGCAGCGGCCTCACTTGAAAATTTAGTTCAATGCACTTTGTTGATTGCTCTGCTGTCGATTGCCTTGGTGGGATTAACGGGGCCCGATGTCACTATTTTTGCCATTCATCCCGTGTCTATCATTTTATTACTGTCTTATGGCTTTGGTTTACGCCTAATTTCCGATACTCAACATCAACCACTTTGGTTTGCTTCGAAAACCAAAGAGACCAAGCCAGAAAGTGAGACATCCATCCCAGAAGGTAAGTTATCAATTTTATGGTGGAAATTTAGTGGCTATGCTGTGGCTATTGCTTTTGCAGGTTATGGCATAGGTGAGACTGGTATTGCCATCGCCAGAATCACAGGGCTTTCCGAGACAGTGGTTGGGACGCTATTTACTTCTGTTGCCACGTCACTACCTGAATTAGTGACGGTTTTGTTTGCTGTTCGGATGGGGGCGCTTACATTAGCTGTTGGCGATATTATTGGTGGAAACAGTTTCGATGTGTTGTTTTTAGCCTTTTCTGACTTTGCTTATCAAGATGGCTCAATCTATCACGCCACAACACAAGACACGGCATTCATACTGACCATTAATTTATTGATGAGTACGGTTCTTCTACTAGGTTTATTGCGTAGGAAGCGAAATGGTATTGGCAATATTGGCTTTGAAGGCTTTATGGTGCTAATACTGTATGCATTGGCCGTTGTTGTTGTGACCAGCTAAGCGCATATGAAAAATACTATGCAGTTGAATGATGAGGTGAGTCTATGAAAAGGGTGATTTTATTAGCGCTTTTGCTGTGTCCGGTCATGTCTTTGGCATCATCAGAGCAAGCCTTAATGTCTCTTCTTAAAGCCTCAGCAGGAAACGTTCAACCATCATTAGAAACTCAAAAAGCATTAGAGACGCTTAAACAACATAACATCATCAAAAATGAACCTGATATTGTTGCCGATTACAATCATATCTACATCGCCAACAAGCCGTTACCGGTATTAGGTGGGGTGTTGTTGGCTTTAGAGCATGAGTATCTTGAAGATTGGATAGGGTGTTGTGTCAATCCTGGCGTGGCTCTGGCTCTGCAGGTGAAAAAGGATAAGGATGACTCATCTGCGTTAGCGTCGTTTGCTAAGGAAAATCATTGCAAAGTGATGCCTTTTGAACAGTCTTTCATGACAAAGGATCTAAAAGAGGCTGCCTTTGACCATCTCAAAAAAGAAGATATTTTGGTGCTGTCCTGTAAGTTAAGTGATAGGACTTATGAGTCTAGGGAGTAAACTACTACAAGCTGATTTAGGATTAGACTGACTAACTTCAGACTTTAATGTTCATTAATATAAGGTAACTGCTCTTGTAGTTCTTTTAATTCTTTTCTGTGGTCATATAAATCGTCAAGCTCTGAGTCTAATTGCTTAATCTGTACTAGTAGTTGTTCTAAATATTGTGATTTTGACATCATGTGACAACCTTCTTTCAGATCGGCGTCCAGATGGTTTTGTAATTCTTCAACGGTATTAATGAATGCCCCATTGTTCTTCTCAGCAGGGTTATAATCATTGATTAACAAGATAATGTCATTGACTGAAACGGGGACATTGATGTTCTTGTATTGACCATCAGCGATTTTTATTGAGGCTGGTTTTTGGTTTTTGGGATCATAGATAACGGGTATTATTTTGTTGATTCTTGCACCATATAATTCTGCGTAGCCTGGTTGTTGTGGATTTTTACTACCAGTCATGGCTTTTTTAGCAAAGTTGTGAACCTGTTTAATGTGCATCGTGGTGTTTTTGTCCGGCCAGTTTTCGTTTTTAGCGTCAACAATAACGGCAATATGAATACCCGCCTTTTGCTTTTTGAGATGTTCATCGTACATTCTCCAAAAGGTCTGGTAATCCAGCGGTTTTTTTAGCACGGGGATTGGTAGAAATTGTCCCTCACGTGCCTTTGCTTTAATCACTTCAGGTTCAACTTCAAATGTCAGCTCTTTTGGTTCAGCTAGCACCTTCGGACCGAAACTGACAACAAAGACCGCTATTAATGAGTACATCACATTGGCTGATTTTTTCATTTATATGCCTTTAAGTAAGCTTGAGAATACATACATTTATCCGTTCCTTTTTCATTGAATCTGCTTAATCCGAGTTATCTAGGTGTGACTGAAGTATTTCAATGGCTTTTGAATAACGCTTGGAAAGTGATGTTGCTTTTTCAGGAGGGAGGGATTTAAGTCTTTCAGGATCTGTGTTGTCGATCAGGTCACACAGTTTGACTTGGATTGCACCTAATGGACCCGTCTTGGCCAGCTGTTGAATGCGTTGTTTATACGTTAGCCCATCATCAGCTTGTTTGGTGACAGTCTCGACAATGTGGATTGTCTTGTCCGAATAACCTCGCTCTCGTAATGCCTGAGGAGTGATGCCACAATCCTCTATCACATCATGTAGCAGGGCGGCATGACGCACATCTTCATCTGCATCTGGAAACAGTTTTTGTAATCGCATATGTACACGTAGAGGATGTTGTACATAGGGCTGCCCAGCTTTATCTGTTTGTTTGGAATGGAGCTTGATAATCCATGTTTTTGTATTATGGATTGACCGCTCAATCTGCCATGATGCCCATTGTTCATCGCTGACATTGTCGTCATTGAAAATATCGTAAACGCCCAAGCTGTACATTTGCTCAGCTAAATTTGCATGCAATTCATCGTCAACATCAGGAAGGGCCTTACCGTCTGTATCTGTAATACAATTAGTGATCAGGAAAAGCTGATCTCTATAGATATCCTCATGCGGAGGAGCCCCCCAGACATGATCCATTATTTCACTTAATGACTGAAGCTTATCAAGCCGCTGTTCTTCCGGGCCAGGGATACGATATAGTAATTCGGTGTTTCGATAATTGTTAGCACAGTATCGAACAATCGCTTTGATTGCCTCCCATTCACGGGTAGACGCATCAATGGTGGCGAACGCATATTCTGTTCGGGTGATGGAAATCATAGCTGTTTTGCAACTGAGTAATCTGTTTTATAAGATTGAGTCATCTTATTGTTGTTCTTTTTGTTTCATGACTTCCTGGTAGCCTTCCTTCACTTTTTTATCGCCTTGTAGGGCTTTCTCCCAAGCCATTTCTTCAAATGATTTAGCTTGTTTTCTAAATTGTTTGAAGTCTTCCATGTATTGAGCACCTTTTGCTAAGCTCGATTTGGAGCCTGATGAATCACTGTACTGCGAATGAGCATTTTTGAGAGATGAGAGGGCTTGTTTATTATGAGTTAATGCGGAATTGAAATAAGCTATCGCGTCTTCATTCAAGTTGAGTGCTTCAAAAAATATTGGG
>CENM01039725.1_pt1 | contig 21666 bp, 17 predicted proteins | sample 530261 | NCBI WGS metagenome assembly CENM01 (sample SAMEA2619854, study PRJEB7988) | marine metagenome | biome: marine biome (ENVO:00000447); feature: deep chlorophyll maximum layer (ENVO:xxxxxxxx); material: "saline water (ENVO:00002010), including plankton (ENVO:xxxxxxxx)" | depth 80 m
TTTAGTGCCGACCTTTTAGTATGCGTCAGAGATATTTCAATCTGATGATGACTGAAATGCACTTCCCCTTTAGCGGGAAAACTTTCCAGTATTTCAATAAATTATTCTTAAAAAGAGTCAGATGCAGTAAGATCACCGATTGCTTTATTAGACGTTGCCTTACATTGTGAACTCAAACCGCCCTAAGCTATTCAGCGTATTGCTCAGACGAATTAACCACTGTTTCCGTTCTGCCAAAGACGTATCCGCAGTGACGATTAGAACGACTGTTCAGTTACCCATTATTCTTAATGATGGCAGTGAGGCCATGGCAGAAATGTATAGCTTTTCGGGTTTTGTGGATGGCAAAGAACACTTTGCTTTGAAGCTTGGTAGACCCGATCCCACACATCCTCTTGTGCGCATCCATTCGGAGTGTGTTACCGGTGATGCGCTGGGTTCAGCACGCTGTGATTGCGGACCGCAATTACAGGAGGCATTAAGTTTATTCAATAAAGAAGGTGGCTATTTACTGTATCTGCGTCAGGAGGGCCGCGGCATTGGTTTGTATGAAAAACTCGATGCCTATCGTTTGCAGGAACAGGGACATGACACCTTTACCGCCAATCTCGAACTTGGTCATAACGTCGATGAACGGGATTATCAAGCAGCGGCTGATATTCTGAATGCACTCAAGCTGAATCAGATTATGCTAATGACTAACAATCCGGACAAACGTCAGCAACTGGAAAAGGCCGGTATTCAGGTTCATGGCACACGGCCTACCGGGGTATTTGCAAACCGCCATAACCATGGTTATCTGACATCTAAAATCCACCGGGGCAATCATCAGATTAGTATTGACGAGCTGCTAAGGAAGCCCTAGACAACATCCAACTATTGAAAATATTGATGAATCTCTTTCAAGTTTGTTTGGATATACTCTAAAAAAGCCTGAGTAACAGGGGTTGCATGTTTACCCTGAGGGGATACCAGACACCAACTGCGTCGCAGTGGGAAACCTTTAATTACCGGACTGACCAACTGGCCCAGCCGCAGCTCAGATAACACACTCAACCTCGGTAAAACAGCGACACCTAACCCAGCTAGAACAGCATGCTTTAGTGCATCATTAGAACCAAACTGCATGGAGACATTCAGCGATAAACGTTGTTGCTGACAATGCTGCTCTAAGGCCAGTCGATTACCAGATCCAGATTCACGACTGAGCAATTGTGCATCAAGAAATTGCTGCGGATGGATATGCTTTTTTGTGGCAAGTGGATGGTGTACGGGCACCACGGGTATCAATTCATTATCCAGAAAGGGTAAGGACGATAAGGAACGATCATTAGGTACCAAGCCCATGATCACCAAATCTTCTTTATTGTCATTCAAACGCTCAATGGCCTGCGTACGGTTCACAATATTCAGGTTTACATTGACCGATGGATACTGCTGTAAAAACCCTCTTAATACATGCGGCACCGCATACTGGGCTGAACTGACCGCACACAGATTTAACTCACCTGAAAGCTTTCCCTCCAGTCGATGTAAATCACTCTGCAAACTGGCGACTTGCTCAAATATGGCATCAATATGTTCAGCTACCCGTTCACCTGCTCGCGTGCAATAAAGCTTTCTACCGACATATTCGAATAACGGCTGCCCCAGCGCTGACTCCAGTTTTTTGATTTGAGAACTGACGGCGGGCTGAGTCAGCCCCAAACTTTCTGCCCCTTTTCCATAACCTTGCTGTTGATAGACAGCTCGAAACACCTGCATTTGACGAAAAGACAGTCGACTAATTAATTGCTGTAAAGTCAATGACATAAAAATTAAAAAACCTTATACATAAGTAATTACTTATCACTAATCAAAATTATATCAATTTTTCATTATGTATGATTTCCTCTAGCCTATTTCCTAGATTCAATCTGGAGTAGCTCATGTTGAAAAAAGTGTTAATCGCCAATCGTGGTGAAATTGCTGTGCGCATTGTTCGCGCATGTGCAGAAATGGGCATTCGTTCAGTCGCTATTTATACCGAACCCGATCGTTATGCATTACACGTCAAACGTGCTGACGAATCCTATTCACTTGGTGATGATCCACTCGCTGGCTATCTTGATCCATTACGTATTGTGAACTTAGCGATAGAAACCGGTTGCGATGCTATCCATCCTGGCTATGGTTTCTTATCTGAAAATGCCGAATTTGCCCGCCTGTGTGAAAAACACAACATCACTTTTGTTGGTCCCAAATCCAGCGTTATTGAAAAAATGGGCGATAAAACAGCCGCTAGAGACAGTATGCGCGATGCTGGTGTACCCATTACACCGGGCTCTGACGGCAACTTAGCGGACTTAGATGAAGCGTTAGCGCTGGCTGAAGAAGTGGGTTATCCAGTAATGATCAAAGCCACCTCTGGTGGTGGTGGTCGTGGTATCCGTCGTTGTGATAGTGCCGACGAATTGCGCCAACAGTATCCACGCGTTATTTCTGAAGCGACAAAGGCATTCGGTTCTGCTGAAGTTTTCCTTGAGAAATGTATTGTTGACCCTCGTCATATTGAAGTACAAATCCTCGCTGATAGCGAAGGCAATGTCGTGCATTTGTATGAACGGGATTGTTCTATTCAGCGCCGTAATCAAAAACTGATTGAAATTGCACCAAGCCCACAACTGACACCTGAGCAGCGTGATTATGTCGGTGGCCTGGCTGTCAAAGCGGCTCAAGCAGTGAATTATGAAAATGCGGGGACCGTCGAATTTTTGCTCACTGGTAATGAAGTGTATTTCATGGAGATGAATACCCGGGTTCAGGTAGAGCACACCATTACCGAACAAATTACCGGTATTGATATTGTCCGTGAACAATTACGTATCGCATCTGGCTTGCCGTTAAGCTACCGCCAGCAAGACATTGCCTATCGCGGCTATGCTTTACAGTTTCGGATTAATGCCGAAGATCCAAAAAATGACTTCCTACCGAGCTTCGGACGCATCACCCACTACTATGCACCAGGCGGCCCTGGTGTCAGGGTAGATACCGCTATCTACACCGGTTATGAAATCCCACCGTATTTCGACTCGATGTGTCTGAAACTGGTGGTATGGGCACTGGATTGGGAAGATGCGATCAGTCGTGGTCAACGCGCTCTGGATGATATGCGTTTACACGGCATTAAAACCACTGAGAACTACTACAAACAAATTCTCAATCATCCTGATTTCCGATCTGGTCATTTCGACACAAGTTTTGTGCCTAACCATCCGGAATTACTTAACTATTCGAATAAACGACGTCCCAGCGCAGTGGCGCTGGCTTTGGCCACTGCAATTGCAGCCCATGCAGGCTGGTAAGCCTTAAACACTGCTGGAGATTTTATGAAAAAAATTGAAGTTACTGATGTCATTCTGCGTGATGCTCACCAATCACTTATCGCCACTCGTATGCGCACTGACGATATGCTGCCTATCTGTGACAAGCTCGATCAGGTCGGTTATTGGTCACTGGAAGTCTGGGGCGGTGCCACATTTGATGCCTGTGTTCGCTACCTAAAAGAAGATCCTTGGGAAAGACTCAGACAATTAAAACAAGCCTTACCCAATACCCGTTTACAAATGTTATTACGTGGCCAAAACCTGTTGGGTTACCGCCATTATGCTGACGATGTGGTCAGTGCTTTTGTCGAGCGTGCGGCTGAAAACGGTATTGATGTATTTCGTATTTTTGATGCGCTGAACGACCTGCGTAATCTGGAAACCGCCATGAAAGCGGTCAAAAAAGCCGGTAAACATGCTCAAGGTACGATTAGCTACACCACCAGCCCGGTTCATACTCCTGAATTGTTTGTAAAACAGGCCAAAGATCTACAAAAAATGGGCGCAGACTCGATTGCCATTAAAGATATGGCTGGTCTATTGGCTCCTTATCCGACCTACGATTTAGTGAAAGCCATTAAATCAGAAGTCGACTTACCTTTAGTTATTCATTCTCACGCGACTTCTGGTCTGGCAGCACAATGTCAGTTAAAAGCCATTGAAGCGGGTGTGGATCGTATTGATACCGCCATTTCTTCATTTGCCAGCGGTACCAGCCACCCAGCGACTGAATCTCAAGTTGCTGCATTGCGTAATACAGACTGGGATACTGGCCTTGATTTGAACCTGTTATCCGAAATTGCCGACTATTTCCGTGACGTTCGCAAAAAATACCACCAGTTTGAAAGCGAATTTACGGGCGAAGATGTGTCTGTCCAAATCAATCAGGTTCCGGGCGGCATGATGTCAAATCTGGCCAACCAATTAAAAGAACAAAACGCACTGGACAGAATTCGCGATGTGTTTGCTGAAATTCCACGCGTTCGTGAAGATCTGGGTTTTCCACCATTGGTGACACCCACATCACAAATTGTGGGTACTCAGGCGGTATATAACGTCTTAGCCGGTGAACGTTATAAAACCATCACTAATGAAGTGAAACGTTATCTTCAGGGTGGCTACGGTCAGCCACCCGCACCTGTTAATGCACAATTGCAGAAAAAAGCCATTGGTAACGAAGAAGTGATCGACTCTCGTCCTGCTGATGCGCTGGCACCAGAGCTGGATAAACTCAGAGCCGATATTGGCGAGTTAGCGACATCAGAAGAAGATGTACTGACTTTTGCCATGTTCCCGGATCTCGGTCGTGAATTCTTGCAACAACGTGCTGAAGGCACATTGAAACCTGAGCCATTATTACCTGTTAGTGAAGCTAATAATGATAAAGAAAGCATTGCTACCGAGTTTAAAGTGGATGTCCATGGTGAAAGCTATGACATTGCCATCACCGGTGTAGGTGATGTTGGCGGTGGTAAACGTAAGTTCTACATATCTATCGATGGCATGCCAGAAGAAGTCACTTTCGAAGCGTTAAATGAGTATGTAAATGATGGCGGTAATACCGGTGGTCGTAAGAAAGCCACCGATCCGGGTCATGTCACAGCACCGCTGCCTGGCAATGTGGTTGAAGTTCTGGTGAAAGAAGGCGACAAAGTGGAAGCAGGTCAGGCCCTATTAGTCATGGAAGCCATGAAAATGGAAACCGAACTACTGGCTAATATCGCTGGAACGGTTAAAGCATTACACGTGAAGAAAGCCGACCGTGTGACACCAGGTGAAACCTTAATCGAGATCGTCGAATAAGCTTACCAATAAAGCCCATTATAGTAACGCCATGATGGGCGTAAGCCTGGCCCGTAATACGGGCCATAGGCGAACGGGTCATAATAATAAGGATGACTCCGCCAATAAGGATCACGCGAATAGTCCGCTTGCGTCCAGCGGTACAATTCAGAAGAGATCACAACCGGTAAGCTCATTGATTTCTTATCGATTGTGACGGTCTCTTTCTTCTCAACCGTGCCGGCAACAGTGATTAATGTACCCGCTTTATAGATATATGGATCGATAAAACTTTCAGAATGAATTAAAAATCGTCCTTGGCTGACACCATCACTATCCGGTCTTCCAAAACTATTTAGTGGAAACTGTACAACATGAATCGTTGAGCCATTATCATCATTTTCCACTTTAATGACTTGTCCCCCCCAACGTATCACTTCACCTTTGTGCTGTTCAGCTTCAACAGCGACCTGACTTAACTGCCAGTCAGGGCTTGGGGCTTCTTTAATCGCCATTGGCAAATTACTACATGCGCTCAGCAGTAACATTAATAGAGGAAATAAAGCACGCATTGCTTGTACCTTCATTTGTTCAATAGCTGTGTGACCAGAGCGGTATTCTGTTAGTTCAGTTCAACAGCGTCTTTCATTGCAGGGATTTTCCAGTCTCTAAAGTAGCGATGAGCGACAGTAACTCCTGATAGAGTTTATCGAACTCATCTAGAAACGCTCTGGCTTCCCCCATCTTGTCAGCAAGTGCATATTCCCGCATTGTTATCGCCAAGTTATGCCATTTCAGATGCGTTGCAACCAACTCATCTAACCATTCGTGCTCGAACAGGTTCTGATTCTTTACGCGTTCAACCCACGTGCCACAATGACAGTAATGCACATCCATAATTGGCCATTGTGGTGATTGAGCCGTATCACTGCTCTCATCAAAGTTACTCAAAAACACTTGTCGCCAGCGTTCAAGCGTTAGCATGAAAAACCGTAATGCCTTCTGTCTTGGTGTGAGTGATAAACGAGATGCTGATACCCAGCCTACTTCAGCATGATAATGTCTGAGCCACGACATCACGTCATCGCTTGGCATGGGTCTGGCTATGCCATAGCCCTGAGCGTTTTCGCAGCCAATCAACAACAACATTAATCCATGCTCGACCGTCTCAACACCTTCTGCAATGACTTGTCTGTCGAACGCTTCAGCCAGGCCGGTTACACCATCAACAATCGTATAGTCCTGTGGATCATCAAGCATGTCACGAATAAAGCTTTGGTCGATTTTAATCGTATCGGCACTCAAGTGACGTAAATGTGTCAGTGAGGAGTAGCCAGTACCAAAATCATCCAATGCCACTGATACACCAATGGAATCCTTGCATTGCCTTATGACCTTGGTGATGGCCCCAATATCACCTAGAGCGGTGGTTTCGACTATTTCCAGTTGTAGGTATTCCGGCCCAATATCGGGATACTCGGCCAGTAACGTCTCCATGTCACTTACAAAGGCATCAGATTGTAAATGGTAAGAGGCAATGTTGACACTGATGGAGATCATATACCCTTGCTGGTGTAGGAACTGGAGTTGCTTAAGTGCTTGCTGCAAGACCCACCGTCCGATCTCAATTTCTAGTTCGCTGTCAGCAATCACGGGCAAAAACTTGAGCGGTGTTAATAATCCCCTCGTTGGATGCTGCCAACGTATCAGTGCTTCCATGCCAAAGACTTCACCGTTTGTCATGTTCACTTTTGGTTGATAGAACAAACAGAACTCATCGGTTTTTAAGGCCTGACGGATATCATGCAACAGCTGTTGTTTTTCTATAGTCAGCTGATTATCGGCTGGGTTGAATAGCTGGTAGTGATTCCGACCAGATAATTTTGCCTGGTACATACTTTGATCAGCATGGCGGAGTAGCGTGTCCAGATCATCGCTTTCCTGTGTATAAAAACTAACCCCACTGGAAGCACTGATAGTCAGGCGTAAATCATCTACGTAGTATGGCTGAGCAATAGAGTGGTGTATCCGTTTCAACATGTCTTCACATTCCTGTAAAGACTCCACATCACGAAAGATGATGGCAAACTCATCACCACCAAACCTTGAGATGGTATCTTCTTCCCGAACATTGTTTCGTAAGCGATTAGCCACCTCAATTAGCAGCTGATCGCCAACATCATGTCCATAGGTATCATTGACCGGCTTAAAATCATCGAGATCCAGAAAGCAAATTGCCAGCATCGTTTTTGCACGTTTACAATGCGCCACTGCCTGTAAGAAACGATCAGCCAGCAAGGCACGATTGGGAAGCTTAGTCAGCACGTCATAATGGGCCATCAATTCCAAGGTATCTTGCTGCTGTTTGGCATTGGTAATATCTGAAAACAATCCGACAAAATGACGTGTTGCACCGTCGTCATCAGTCAATGATGAGACCGTTAACAACTCTGCATAAAGCTCACCATTTTTCCTGCAGTTCCATACCTCTCCCTGCCAATAGCCATGGTCGCTGATGGATTTCCACATGTTCTGAAAGAACTCAGGCGAGTGCTTTCCGGAACTCAATAAGTGAGGTGTCTGACCTATCGCCTCTTCACGACTATAGCCTGTGATATGACTAAAGGCGGGGTTCACATCGGTGATAACGCCTTTGGTATCCGTGATCATGATGGCTTCATGAGCCTGATTAAAGACCCGTGAAGAAAAACGTAGCTGCTCTTCAGCCTCTTTACGCACAGTGATGTCATAAATCACTAGCAAGGTCTCATCTCCAAGCGTATTCTCAACTACGGATGAGCTGACCAGGGCTACTCGAGGTTTGCCTTTTTTCGTCTCAATATCAATCTCGAAAGCATGACTCATACTACTGATATGAGCATTCTCTTGAGAGAAATCATGTTTTGATTTTTCCCTTTGTTGCTGTACCAGAAACATGAGCCTTTTCCAGTTAGGTAAGGTTTCAATGTTATCCAGATCGTAACCAAAGGTTTCTTTAAATGACTGATTGATAAACATCACTCGCTGTTGTTTATCCAACAAAATGTAAGGAACAGGTGAAGATTGAATCAAACTGCGGTATTTGTAATTAGCGATCGATGCCATCAAAACAAAACGAATAATGATGGCTGCCAGTAAAAAGATAAAAACGGTCACACCATAAACCGTCAGTACTTCATGCCAGTAAGCTTTGGGTAAAGTAGACCAACCACCTTTTGGTTCAGCCGCGAGTATCCACTCTCCCTCAGGTAGCTTAAGCGTTTGGCTCAATGTGGGCTGTTGGAATAAAGCAGGGTCACCATAAAACACAGCACCTTGTCGCCCTAAGCCATCCTTCCCTCTGATAGCTAATTCAAAAGGCAGGTCCTGGTTCAAGCCAACTTTATTAAAAAATGCTTTGATATCAATGACAGCAGAAATCAGTCCCCAGAAATATTCCTCACCTGTTTTATCATTCTGTAAAAAAACAGGCACACGGGTAATCAGGCCTGTACCACCTTGTTTTAATTCTAGTGGACCGGCCAACACCAGTTCACGTGTTCGCCTTGCTCGGTCAGCTGCTTCAAACTGCTCAGGTTCTTCACGGTAGTTCAGCCCTAACGCATCTTCATTACCCTTTATCGGATAGATGTATGAAATCACCATATCTGGTGCCGCTGCGATATTCCGAATCTCCAGATCGTCATTGACCAGATAACTCACTGCTGAAGCAAACTGTGCTTGCGACAGCTCCTGGTTCACAGCAAATAGGCTGGGAAGGCCTCGAACAAGTTGTATATGCCCCTGTAACTCGGAACTGATACGGTTGTTATATTCGGAGAGTAATTCCTGAGTATTGGCGTATAGCTGAGATTTGTAGTTTTCGGTGACACCTTGACTGATAAACGTCGCGACTGAGATGCAGATCACAGCCAGTACAGCCAATATGCTATAGAATGCCATTTTTGTGTAACTGCTAATATGCATAAACGACTATCATCTTAACCAACTGAAATATAACCTCTTTTATGAAGATAGCTCTCGCAAATTATGCACAAAAACAATACGCATTCGCTGTGCTACTGCATTGATACGACACAAGCTTTCCCTACAATGCTTGCAACAGATGCATTAATACCACATATTAACGTGTATACGATTGATTAGCATAGCAATATCTACACATCAAATGATAATTCAAAGATAGTGTTTTCCTGAATGAGTCGGTGACCCAAAGCGAACAGAATTGAACAACCAGAATCAGTATCGACCTAATATGAAAAAACAAAGCGGTGGCATACCTCGGTATCTAGCTACTTTCGCAGACTTGATGACGCTATTGCTTTGCTTCTTTGTATTACTGCTGAGCATGGCCGAAATAGATGCGCTGAAATATAAAGTTGTCGTACGCTCCATGGAAAATGCCTTTGGCGTCAAAAAAGAAACGCCAGATCAGATCATCAAAGCCACCAGCATCATTAAACAAACCTTTTCCCCTGCTCCTACTGATACACCCTCGCCCATCTCAAAGATTTTCCAGGAAAGTGTCAATGACGAGCACGCCATAAAAATTCATGATGCCAATTTGTACCAACGGGCAAAATTGAATAGTCTGATGGCTACACTGCAGAAAAAATTTGTTAAAGCGATCACAGCAGGGCAGCTGAGTCTTGAAACCATTGAAGACAGAGTCATTATTCGTATTAATGAAAATGCGTCTTTTCCTTCTGGACAGGCAACGCTAAAACAAGGCATATTGCCAGTTCTGGCTCACATTTCTGATGTACTCACGGAACTGAATACGACATTTGTAGTCGCAGGACATACAGACAATGTGCCACTCAGTAACCTGAATTATCGGTCAAACTGGGAGTTATCTGCCGCCAGAGCGACATCAGTCGTACACGCACTGCTGCGTAATAGCGCGTTGACTCCCGAACAGTTTAGAGTGGAAGCGTATGCAGATACCAGACCCATTCGCTCAAATCTGACATCGCAAGGGCGCGCTATGAATCGTCGGGTTGAAATTGGCATCATTACCCCATAGCCGTAGACTGAATTATCACTATATAATCGAATACAACAGAACACAGATCGGCCCCCTGAAACCAACGGATAAGGACGCATCATGAAAACATCAGACCTACTCGTCAAAGCACTCAAAAACGAAGGGGTCGAATATATCTTCGGCATCCCCGGCGAAGAAAATCTGGATTTTCTTGATTCTTTAAAACATTCCTCTATCAGGCTGATTATTACCCGTCATGAACAAGGGGCGGGCTTTATGGCCGCCAACTACGGACGATTAACAGGCAAACCTGGTGTCTGTTTATCCACTCTCGGGCCCGGAGCCACCAATCTGGTCACCCCGGCCGCCTACGCACAACTAGGTGGCATGCCTATGTTGATCATTACCGGTCAGAAACCCATTAAAGAGAGTAAACAAGCCCTGTTTCAGATTGTGGACGTCGTAAATATGATGCGTCCTATTACCAAGTTCACTAAACAAGTCGTGCATGGCAGCACCATCGCTGCAACTGTTCGAGAAGCTTTCCGGATTGCCGTTGAAGAAAGACCAGGCGCGGTTCACATTGAACTGCCAGAAGACATTGCCGCAGAAGAAGCCCATCAGCGCATCTATACGGTGGAAACTATCCGTCGCCCCGATGCGGATAACCGCACGATTCAGCATGCATTGAAAATGATAGAAGAGGCGTCAATGCCTCTGCTACTGATTGGTGCCGGCGCCAACCGGAAACGTGCCAGTGCCGCACTGACAAAATTTGTCGAACATACCGGTATTCCTTTTTTCAACACGCAACTGGGTAAAGGCGTGATTGATGAGCGACATGACAGCTATCTGGGTACCGCCGCTTTATCTGAATCTGACTTTCTACATTGTGCTATCGAGCGCGCTGACCTCATTATCAATGTGGGTCACGATGAAGTAGAAAAGCCGCCTTTCTTTATGAAAGATGGCGGGGCTCAAGTCATCCACATTAATTTCCATGCAGCAGAGATTGATCCGGTTTATTTCCCTCAGCTCGATGTGGTTGGTGATATTGCTACCTCGATTAACCGCCTTCGTGCCGGGCTTGAAGTGCAACCGCACTGGGACTTTTCTTACTATTACAGAGTCAAACAGGAAGTCAACGAGCGGCTGTCTAAATACAGTGACGATGAGCGCTTCCCTATTCTGCCGCAAAGTGCTGTTCGCATTATCCGAGAGGCGATGGGAGAGGAAGATATTCTCGCGCTGGATAACGGTGTATATAAAATCTGGTTTGCACGCAATTATCCAAGCTATTACTACAACTCTCTGTTACTCGACAATGCCCTCGCCACCATGGGCGCAGGCTTGCCCACCGCAATGATGGCAAAAATGCTGAATCCGGATCAAAAAGTCATGGCTGTCTGTGGTGATGGCGGCTTTATGATGAACTCACAAGAAATGGAAACAGCCGTAAGATTAGGCTTAGATTTAGTGGTGCTGATTTTCAATGATAATGCCTACGGCATGATCAAATGGAAACAAGAAGGCATGGGCTTTGACGATTATGGCCTCAATTTTAATAACCCGGATTTTGTGAAATATGCTGACAGTTATGGCGCTTTTGGCCACAGACCCACCAGTCATGCTGAGTTCATTAAAACGCTGGATTACGCCCTCAATGCTAAAGGGGTGCATCTGATTGATCTGGCTGTTGATTATTCATTGAACTATTCCATCCTCAGTGAGGGTCTGAAACAAAAAATCTGTATTTTATAAGGAGCTTATATAATGACCACGCCCCATTTTCCGTTGAAGATCGCTGGTTTATCCAAAACGGATGCTTCCAGGGCCGAAGTCTTCTCGCCCTTCAATGAACAATTACTCGGTACTGTCGAACAAGCAGATAAAGCGGATATTGAAACGGCATTAAGTACGGCTCATGATCTTTACAAAGATCGCTCACAATGGCTCCCCGTTGTTAAACGCATTGCTATTCTGGAAAAAGCCGTTGAGCTCATGAAGGCGGATGCTGAGAGCCTAGCCATCGGTGCCGCTGAAGAAGGTGGTAAACCACTTATCGACTCGCAGGTTGAAATGGCACGCTGTATTGATAGCATTCGAGCCTGCATCGATGGATTGCGTAATGATGCCCCTCATACTATTCCCATGGGTATCAACCCAGCTTCGCAACATCGTTTAACAACCATACGTAAAGAGCCAATTGGTGTGGTGGTTGCTATCAGTGCCTTTAACCACCCACTTAACCTTATAGCCCACCAGGTGGGTCCAGCGATTGCGACGGGTTGTCCAGTCATTGTAAAACCTGCTGAAAAAACACCTTTATCCTGTTTTCGCTTAGTGGAGATATTCCACAAAGCCGGTTTACCGGAAGGTTGGTGCCAGGCGTTACTTACACAAAGTCACGAAGATACCGAGTCTCTGGTCACAGATGACCGTGTGGCATTTCTGAGTTTTATCGGCAGCGCCAAAGTGGGTTGGTATTTACGCTCTAAACTCGCACCAGGCACACGTTGTGCGCTGGAACACGGTGGTGTCGCCCCGGTTATTGTGACCGAAGACGCTGATATTGACGCGGCTGTTCCCGGTCTCAGTAAAGGCAGTTTTTATCATGCAGGACAAGTATGTGTATCAGTACAACGAATCTATGCGCATCGTTCTATAGCCAGACAGCTGGCAGAAAAATTGGCAGCAGCGGCTAAACAGCTCAAGGTAGGTGACCCGGTATCTGCTGATACCGAAGTCGGCCCTATCATCAAAAAAAGTGAATTAACCCGGATAGATAACTGGGTCAAAGAAGCGATCGACGCCGGTGCCGAATGTCTGTGTGGTGCCAAGGCACTGGATGATAACTGCTATGCACCAACCGTGTTATTTAACCCACCCGCTGATGCAAAAGTGACCACGTCGGAGGTCTTCGGCCCGGTGGTAAATGTGTATCCATTTGGCGATGTTGATGATGCGTTGGCCGCGGCGAACAGCCTACCCTTTGCATTTCAGGCCTCGGTCTACAGTCGTGAATTAAACGCAGCCATATATGTGGCTGATAAACTCGACTCATCTGCTGTGATGATCAATGAACACACTGCGTTTCGTGTCGACTGGATGCCGTTTGCCGGCTTGAAACATTCAGGCTTGGGAACGGGGGGTATTCCTTACACCATGGAAGATATGCAAGTGGAAAAAATGGTTGTCATCACCTCTAAAGGTATTTCTGCCTAGCATGTTCACGCCATCACTTAAGGCACTATCGACGATAGTGCCTTATTTTCTTGTGTTTGTGAGTCTCTTAGCAGCAGAAAGTCATGCACAGACCGATGTGCGAGCCGTCACTAAACCTAACGTAAAAGAATTTGTTCCACTGACTACCAGCAAGTTATCGTCTCTGACGCTTAAGCCAGCGGGTTGTATCCAGAAAACTGAAACGGTGAGCTTGTTAGGTAAGCTGAGCGAAGCTCCTAGAGGGTGGGCACTGAAATCGGGAGACAAGTGGTTCACCCTGGACAATACAAAAGTCAGTGATAATCAGTATTTACTCGAGCTTCCCGAAGCCGGTCTCACAGCCGGACAGAGTTATCCCCTGTATGTCGTTAACGCGAATAATAAAAAAGACTCGGGATTAAAAATCACTATCTGCCCCGCCTTCACACTTTTACCATTAATCCCAGCCGACACTAAAACTGATTAATAAACGCGATTATCGTTTGTCTCAATTCATCGCTGCCTCTCAGAGGTTTAGCCAAATGTGACACCATGGCAACGTGATTTAAATCGTCAAACTCAACAAGTTCAACAGCACCGTTTTTCTGCTTAATTTTCGTTGCCAGATTGACACTGTTTTTAGGTAAGACCGTGCGGTCCTTATTGCCAACCATCAAGAGCATCGGAGGATTATTTCCTTCCACAAAATGAATAGGTTGGCTTTGCCAACGTTGTTTTTCCGGACCAAATATCTGCTTTAGACGGTCACTTTGCAATGGTAAGAAGTCATAAGGCCCTGCCAAGCCGATCATGGCTGTGACGTCTGTCGGCTGATGATGATATTTCGCTAAATAGGTGGCATCCAGACTGAGTAATGCAGCGATATGCGCACCGGCGGAATGCCCAGCGAGGATCACATGTCCCGCCTCTCCACCATATTCATTAATATGCTCCAATACCCAGGTCACAGCACGGGCACCATCATCCACAAACGCGGGAAAGACGACTTCTGGGTATAAGCGATAGTCAGGAATCACGACAATATAACCGGCAGAGGTGAGCGCCTCAGCAACAAACTTATAATCTGCTTTGCTGCCAGAATCCCAGCTACCGCCATAAAAGAAGACGACAGTCTTCAATGGATGATCTGATATCGTGTGGGCAGGTAAATAAATGTCTAATTTTTGCCTGTTCTCATCACCATAGGCTTTATCCGCTAGTTTCTGATAGCCATTGTCTGGTACAAGCGCATTCAATACAGTCACTGGCGAACAGGCCTGACATATTGAGACCAGGACCGCTGTCACTGTGCTTCGAAGCACATGTCGACACGTTTTACTCATGCAATTTTCACTCATTTAACAGCCTATCAGAAAGAAGATAAGCTTTTGATTTATATTGTTATTAGGTTCACGTGAAATTCACGTTAAGCGGCAGCGACTGAATCTAACAATCAAGTCAAAGGTGACGACGATGAAACAGTTTCTACTCACAGCGGCGATGCTACTTCTGCTTAGTTCTATCTCACCTGCCAGCGCCAATAAAGTGGCCATTCAATATGAGTTTGATGCTGTCAGTCCTTTTTATGGTGACACAGCGATCGTGGTCCAAAATAAACAAGGCATCCCACATGTGGGTCTGATTAATAAAGCGGGCGAATTTATTCTCCCTCCTCAAAAACAGACTGAGATTACCGCCTTTCATGAGGGACTTGCTCCCATCCGTATTGATCAACATTGGGGAATGATCAACACCCAGGGTCAGATGATTATCCCCGCATTGTATAAAAAGCTGAGCCCATTCAACGACGGCCTGGCGGCTGCTTTGGAAAATGATAAATGGGGCTATATCAACACAGAGGGTAATTGGTCTATCTCACCACGCTTTGATAAAGCAGAATCATTCAGCGAAGGTAAAGCGACTGTGAAGCAATATGGTTCTTGGGGATTTATCGATACACAGGGAAAGTGGGTTGTTCAGACACAGTTTCGTGAGTCACAACCCTATAGCGAGGGTTTCGCCGCTGTAAAAACTAAAGATGGTTGGGGCTATCTGAACGCGAAAGGACAAATGCATATCACACCTCAATTCGAGACGGTGTTTTCTTTCAGTGAGCAGCTCGCTTTGGTGAGTTCTAACAAAAAATGGTGGTTTATTTCTTCTGATGGGCATCCCATCAGTGATACAAAATACGACCGTGCCATGCCTTTCAGTGAAGCAAAAGCCGTGATTATGCTGGATGGCAAATATGGTTATATTGATAAGCAAGGCAAAACAATCATCCCACCACACTTTGACAATGCCTGGTCATATAAAAACGGCTTAGCCAGAGTGGAAAACGCGGGTAAAGTGGGATCTGTGGATAACACCGGACACGTCGTTATAGAGCCTCAATTCAAATGGGGGCAGTCTTTTCAGGAGGGCTTGGCGCCAGTCAAACATCAGGGAAAGTGGGGTTATGTATCCTTGGACTGATTGGCTGCCGCTTCCATTAGCTTCACATCAAAAGGTTTACTATCCTCGCCAAAATACAGTGTGCTGTGTGGGAATGGAATTTCGATATTTTTCTCGTCAAAGCTCAGCTTGATACGTCTTAAAAACTCCCGTCCCACCGTCCACTGTTGAATCGGTAACGTTTTAATTCTGCCTTTGATAACGACAGCTGAATTATCCAGTTTATCCACACCAAAAATTTCTGGTGGTTCAATTATCAGGTGTTTCATATCCTCATCAGCCATCATACTGTCAGCAACTTCTCGGATGACTTTGGTCACCTCGTCGGTGTTCTCTTTGTAAGCAACACCAATGTCAAAAACATACGCTGACCACTCTGTCGTCATATTACTCAACGTCGTGATGGTGCCATTGGGGAAAAAATGTACGATCCCCGCCAAGTCACGTAGCACCGTTGTCCGGAAGTTGATAGCTTCGACCAGCCCACCCGTGCCATTAATGACAGCTACATCCCCCACTCGGATCTGATTTTCCAAAATAATAAAAAAGCCTGAAATAACATCACGAACCAGATTCTGAGCACCAAACCCAATTGCTAACCCCACAATCCCCGCACTAGCAAGCAATGGCCCAACTTCTACACCAATCTCTCTCAGAATTATCAGGAAGAAAGTAATCCAGATCGCGAGCAAACCTGCTTGCTTTAGGAGCCTGACAATGGTTTCGATACGTTTTCTGGACTCGAGTGATGATTCACCTCGTGCTGTCGCTTTGCCGACCAGTCTTAGTTCAAACCGCTGTAATGCTGATTTGAGTAACCATGTTGTCACCCAGGCCACAATAAAGATAATCACCATTCGAAAACTGGTGGTGATAATAGTAGACCAGCTGATTTGCTCAATAAATGTCTTTATGGGTTCCATCGTATACTCCGATAAAGGGGGTGAATTCAGACGTCATATCCGAGATAATAATTAACTTGATTATGTTCGTTAACAACGCTGTTAACTCATCCTGTCTTTAGTATTAACGACTCAAAGCCCGCCCGTGGGTTCCATCCATTGTCGTGAGCGAGTAAACGATGATTGCTCAATCTCAACTTTTTGACTATCTTTAAACACAGCGATTCCTGGAACAATTTATGACGTATTGTATTGCCATATCATTAGATAAAGGACTGGTTCTAACCTCAGACTCAAGAACCAATGCCGGTATTGATCAAGTCAGTACATACAGCAAAATGTTTCGTTTCAATACGCATGCTGACCGCTGTATTACCATATTAAGTGCCGGTAATCTGGCCACCACGCAATGTGTTATTGAACAGATAAACCGGGATCTACGGGAAAATAGTGAGACCAGCCTCAATAGCACACACTATCTTTCTGATACCGCTGACTATGTAGGTGATGTGTTAAATCAACGCATCAAGCGTTATAGCGAAGATCAGCAATCCGGCTTTTCACCTGATGCGACCTTATTACTGGCTGGCCAAATAAAAGGGCAACCACCCCAAGCCTTTCTGATTTATCCACAAGGAAACCACATTACCACCAGCCGTGAAACACCCTACTTACAAATAGGTGAGAGTAAATATGGCAAACCGGTATTAGATCGTTTTCTCACCATGCAAACGTCACTCACCGATGCCGCTACCTGTGCATTAATTTCTATGGATTCCACCATGAAAAGTAATGTCAGTGTCGGCCCGCCGATTGAGGTGCTGGTATACGAGACAGATAGCCTGGTCTTTAAGCATCATTATCGTTTCGATGCAGAAGATACTTTTTTGATTAACCTACGGCGGGAATGGGGTAATAAATTAAATCAGGCATTTAAGGAAATGCCGCGGATTCCCGAGGCTTTCTCAACGACTTCAACAACTGATGAATAAAAAGTAATTTTCTTCTGACCGGCGCTGAAACGACAAAGGGGTAAGCATCTGTATTGCCAACACTTCGATTCAGTGCATTCATTTTCACCACCAGCGATAACCAGTCGTTCATCATTACATCAAAATCGCTAGCATAATCAAAATGCTCAATCAGTTCATAGGTCATCGCCGTCTCCATGGTCTCATTCATCATCAAATAATGTGACCAGGTCTCAGCCCAGTCTTCAAGAGGATGCGCACTGGCATAGGCTGACAAGTAGGAGGCTGGCCAGTCTGCTGCGGGTCCGTTTTCATAATACGATTCTAGACTGCTTTGATAATCTTGCTGCTGGTATTCAAACACCTCACAAAACATGGCGTAGTGATCGGTATCTTTTATCAGCATATCCCAATAATAATGGCCGATTTCATGACGAAAATGTCCCAGTAGGGTTCGATAGGACTCGTTCATAGCTTCACGCGTTGCTTCTCTGAAGCTACCATCTGCCTCAGCAGCATTCAGCGTTATCACCCCCTGACTGTGTCCACTTAACACATGCTCAAGTGCCAGCATCGGATTGGTTCTCTGATCTTCAAGGAAGTCAAAAACCAAGCCATTTGGATAGCCTTGATAGGCGCCCTTTATCGGCAGGTTTAACCTCAGAATGCCATAGAGCATACGACGTTTTGCCGCTTCCAGGGTTCGCCAGCGCCGCCAGTTTTCAGGTTGACTCAATATGGGTATGGTGCGTGTTAACGCACATGAAATGCATTGAGTATTAGATGATTCAGCCGGAATCAGCCAATTACAGGCAATCTCATCATCACGGTGCTCACAACTTCGATAGCGCTGCAGTGGAAAAAGATCGGTCATCAACCAGGCCTTATCATCTTCTTGCAGGCTGGTTAACTGTTGTAGCTCTGGAATAAACCCCAACTGACTGCCACAAACACCACAGTGGGTATTGTCGAAGAAAATTTCCTGCCCACATTGGCAAAAGAACCGTTTCATGAAACGGAGTAGTCCGGATAAAACCAATTAGTGGTAATACTGGTATTCAGTCGATTTAAGGCGATTTGTAACTCATCCATCATCAATCGAATAGTTTCTGGCGGATTTCTCTCCGGACTATATGCCTGTAGATCATTCAGAATCTCAGCCTGCTGTGCCAACATGTGTTTATCTCCAGGTAAATACTCTAAGTAATTTCCTACCGACTTGACAGAAAAGCTCAAAGAACGCGGGAAAGCTGTATTTTGAATTAAAAATGCCAACACATTTTCCCCTTTCAATGAGGAGTTATGTGCTTGAATATACATTTGCTGGGCATTTAGAACTCTCAGTAATGTCGCCCACAAAATACCTTCGTGCTGTTTTAGAGTTTCACTTCGGTTATCTGACATCAGCAATGCCGACAACTCCAATATTCGGCTGGTCATATCTGCCCGTTCTAGATGTTTACCCGCCTGTAAAAAGTCATAAGCAAAATTACGACTCATGTGATTGGCAATCATACCCCATATACATTGACATGACTCCATGATAGTGAGTAATAACTTCTGTCTGCGACGTCGATTACCAATGGATGATAATTCACTCTTCACTAATAAGTGTAGCTCATTCACCTGCTCCCAGACTTCTTCTGGTAATACATCCAATGAGGTTCGGGCATTTTCTCTCACAGCCGCCAGATTATTAATCAATGAACCACCATAGCCAGGATCAGCTAATAGAAAATGCATAATGTCATATTCATTTTCACGCGGATGTTTTCTGTAATAAATCTGCTCAGCATCAAAAATGGTCACCAAGGTAAACCAGTTCACTTCCATATGCTCGGGCAAGTCCATTAATAGTGCGGTATGCACATTAATTAATCGCGCCGTGTTTTCCACGCGCTCTAAATAACGAGCCAACCAATACACTCTCTCAGCAACACGAGATAACATTAGTCTTCCTCCATGAAATGGCGACTATCATCAACAATCCAGGTATCTTTACTACCGCCCCCCTGTGACGAGTTAACAACTAACGAACCCTCGACCATCGCTACACGAGTCAGCCCACCGGGGGTGACATAAATATCATCTCCAGACAGAATAAATGGCCTTAAATCGACATGTCGTGGTGCAATCGTGTCATCACAACAGGTGGGGGAAACAGATAAACTCAAGGTCGGTTGAGCAATGTAGTTTTTTGGATCATTGATCAGTAACTCACGAAATTCTTCCACTTTCTCTGCCGAGGAATGCGGTCCCACCAACATGCCATAGCCTCCTGACTCATTGGCGGGTTTGACCACCAGTTCAGGCAGATGCGCTAACACATGGGTCAAATCTTCCTCATTACGACACAGCCAGGTAGGCACATTGCCCAAAATGGGTTCTTCATTCAGGTAATAACGGATCATGTCAGGCACATAGGCATAAATGACTTTATCGTCAGCGACACCGCATCCTGGCGCGTTGGCTATCGCGACTTTACTCGCACGCCAGGCACGCATAATCCCTGGCACACCTAGCATTGAATCAGGACGAAAAACTTCTGGATCAATAAAATCATCATCAATACGGCGGTATATGACATCAACACGCTCAAGGCCATGAATCGTTTTCATGTAGACATAATCATCATCCCCTACCAGTAGATCGGCGCCTTCCAGCAAGATCAAACCGGCTTGTTGAGCAAGGAACGCATGTTCAAAATAGGCTGAGTTATAGATACCGGGCGTCAATAACGCCATCGTTGGATGAGTTAAATCAGGGCGTAATGAGGCGAGCATTTCTGCTAAGTGTTCAGGGTAGGCATCAACAGGGCTAATATTTAAGAGTTTGAATAGCTCAGGCAAGACTCGCTTGGTGGTTTTTCTGTTTTCGAGCATATATGCCACCCCAGATGGTACACGTAAATTATCCTCTAACACGTATAGCGTGCCATCATGATCGCGTACTAAATCTGAACCACAGATATTGGCCCAAACGCCATGAGCAGGGGTCATACCATGACATTCTTTACGATAACCTTTGGATTGATAAACCACGTCGGCGGGTATGATGCCAGCGTTGATAATATTTCCATCGTTATAAATGTCTTGAATGAACTGATTTAAGGCATGAATGCGTTGTTTTAGCCCTTTTTCGGTGCGTTCCCACTCACTCTTTGGAATAGCCCTTGGGATAATATCGAATGGCCAAGCCCTATCAATATTGCCCGCATCACTATAAATGGTGAAGGTGATGCCACGCTCCAGCATTTCTACTTCTGACTCTTGCACCCGCTGCGTAAACGCTTTTTTTTCCATGCAACGCAAGTATTCAAGCAGTTTAAAACTGAATGCTCTGGGCTGATGTTTTGCAAACATGAGCTCATCAAAAAACGAACCCGGTTCATAGTCCTTCCAAATGTCCTTCATCAGTCCCCCTATCAGGTTTTAGTTCAAAAGAACGATATACAGAAGAAGAGAGCAAAAGTTATACCCGACTTGGATGGCAGGTTACTTTTTTTGGTTTTATTTTGTCAGTGCGGCATTCACCATACTGTTAATCCGTTCAGCAGCATTATCTTCATGTGTGCCACGATAGGCTGACACCAACTGTTTTGCTTCATTGAACGCCTGATCAATTTCGTGTCTGAAAAGCTGTTTGTAACGTTCAACACCTATCAGATAGACCCCGCCTGACAGCGATAGCCCCTGTTGAATGCTAGCTCTTTTATCACTTGCATCTGAGGCGATGCGTTGAGCTACAATCTGACTATACAAAGGAATCCCCATCACAAAACTTAAGAGCTTATTCACCTCTTGGGGATTTCTATCTTTCCAGTACTGTGCATAAATGGAGAGCCGTCTTAAACGGAGCCAGTCAATATCCGTTAAAGCCGCAACAGGACCCGATGGCTGTGCACCATAAAAGATCAACTCAATATCACTGCAGAATTGATAATAATCTGGCAATGAGGCTTTACTTAATTGATCACCTGCCATCGCGATATCCACTTCCAA
>CENM01039724.1_pt1 | contig 21577 bp, 15 predicted proteins | sample 530261 | NCBI WGS metagenome assembly CENM01 (sample SAMEA2619854, study PRJEB7988) | marine metagenome | biome: marine biome (ENVO:00000447); feature: deep chlorophyll maximum layer (ENVO:xxxxxxxx); material: "saline water (ENVO:00002010), including plankton (ENVO:xxxxxxxx)" | depth 80 m
TATATTTACGGTACTTGACTCAGGCCGCACCCATTGATTGATACCCATCATCGCTAGGATTTGGCGCTGCTGCACACGGCGCTGCAATACACTTAGCGGGTCTTGGATATCACTCATACGACTCTACTATCCTAATTATGTTGTCTATATAGTTTTTTAGATGATTTTGGTAGTTCTTATCAAAAAAGCTGCCGTACGCCTAGCCAGCGCTCTGACATTGCGAGCAAGCAATCATATTCATCTTGGCTGATTATCGTATCGTGTAACATCACGGTATGCAATGTACTTAGCCATTGTCGATACTCATGATGAGCAGGTCTTACCGTGCTATCGTCATTATAATCTATTTGACTACCATCCTGTTGTCTCTCTGGATAATTAGTACTATCCAAAGTATTTCTGGGGCGCTTGATAGAATGATTAGTAGACGTAGGAACCGCAGCAATAATCGCTAATAATTGAATACTATTTAAGTGTTGTGCCGTTAATAACAACCATTGCAAGTTGACATCGCTCACTGTCGTCAAATCAATATCAACCAAACGCGCATGACGTCTTAAATCTACAATGTAATGCGCCACACTCTCATCACCTTCACTCAATAATGAGCGCTCATACATTGAGATCATCTGGCCTTTGGCATCTTTTGATAGGCGATAAGCCAGTAAAACCACCATCGACATCTGAGCATCGCTCAGTGCTTCAAATACTTGCCCTGAAGGATCTAGCTGTACCCTTATGCCTTCTATACCAGTTTTGAGTGTCTGTGATGATAGAGTTTGCCCATCCGTATCGTGTAAAACCTCAGACAATATCGGTAGTAACTGCTGTAATTGTAGTGCTTGCCATAATGACAGTATGGATGATTTTTGCCTCTCTACAGCTAATGAATGATTGAATGAATTCGCTGCCGAGTAAGAGCGATCACTCGATATTTTTTGATCTACAGAATCACAAGCTAAGCTTTTAGTTAAGTCAGATGTCAGCTGTTGGTGAAATAACTCAACCATACCTTGTTGGTAACGCAACAACATCGTACGGCATTTTGCTTGTTTTTTATAGTACTGATCGCTTTCGTGACTGTGTTCGCTGTCACTTCTAAGCTTTAATTGTTTGATATGTATTTCAGATAAGTCATGACGACGTAACTGGGCTAATGCAAATACAATCAAAGCACTGTCCAAACGTCTATCCAAATTGGCCACTATGGCCAGTAGCTTAGCATCTATCCTATGGGGTAATACTTGCTTATGACTAGTAGAGTCACTTTTAATAGAAAAGTCCTCACCCCAAATATCTGCCAAACCATATAATGCATTTGTTGACAATGGTTGATGCTGATGGCAAAGCATGACCGCTTCTATTAGCGCTTGTGCACCAAGTGGATGATAAATATGATTGAGTACATATTGCGGGAGTGACACCTTTTGAATATCGCTCGCTTCAATTAATATATCTTCTGGTAGGTCAGCGTCAGGTTTGGCCTGCCAAGGCTTCAGCAAATTATCGGTATCTATAGGTGCTATTTCTACCTGCAAGCGACCATCGATAATTGTATCTACCTCTTTAGTGAACTCAAGACCTTTATATGTCTGGCTTTCACTGTTACTTGCAGTGTTATCAAAAATAGCGTTCTGCTTATGGTTTTCTTCTGCATCAATATCGAACAATGATCGATGCGGCAATTGAGACTTTTTCTGTGAATTTTTGCTTAGGCTATTTTTTATTACAGCTCCCCAATCACCTAGATGGCGCTGCCGATATATTTCTTTTATTTTCTGCTGATTGATCCGCTTTTCTTTAACGACTTGTACGGCAAACTTACGATAGGCATCAGCATTAATAGCACTCATACGCTCCGTCAAGCTTGGGTGGGTAGCAAACCACGATACATCACCCAAGTCCGCGCCACTACTGGCAAAGAAAAAATGGCTGAGTCCATTGACATCGGCAATACCAGAGAGGCGTGACCCAATCGGGTCCTGATGAATGGCTTTTAAGGTTTCTATGATCGCAGGCGAGCGCGTTAATTGTACGCTGGTTGCATCAGCAAGTAACTCACGCTCACGATTAAAGCTATGTTTAATCAACTGAGCACTTGCCATACTCGAGAAGCTTAGACCATGGAGCAGTAGTGTCCAGACACTACGGGGTGCTCTGTGAGGCATCGCTGGTGTATTTTGTACCCATCTAGACTGATGCTGGTGAGACTGCTGTTGCCAGTACGCTACCCACTCGCTGTGGGTCGTAAAGTGAGTAGTCTGAGCTTCGGTATTGCGCGCGCGTCCATCAACGTGTCTCTGTGATAGTAGCTTATGCGATACATTGTGATTATCAGCATAGCGAGTATTAGGAATGGGATCGCTCCAATCATATAGTATCTGTAAACCAGCCAGTACCACCATCAGCTGTAGATTGAACGTGGCATCCCCATGCAAGATATGACCATACTCATGACCAATCAGCCCATATAATGCTTCATCAGACAATTTATCTAGCGCGCCTTGGGTCACGATAAGCACCATATCTTGACGATGGCGACCAGCGACAAAGCCATTGATTCCTTGCTCATTGGGTAGTACGTATAAGAGAGGCGCAGACAAACCTGATGCAATCGCTAACTGATAGGCAATCTCATAATAACGACGATAGACTGGTGGGAAATCACGCTCGCTTCGTACTGCTATATGATGTGAGCGATAGTGAACTTTTTCTTTGATTTCATATTGATGCGCGACCCCATGACTGTGCTCCCATGGTTCCTGACTGTTATCAATAAACAGTCTGACCGCCCCTACTCGCTGGGCAATAGCGCGTCCCCCCGCTCGCAAGCGCCGATATTCTAAAAAACTCCCACCAACGAAACTGCCTACTATAAAGAGAATGACTAGCATCAATACCCAATGATATATACCACCCGTGAATATCGTTAACAGCAGTCCCATGATAGCCAGTGCCACCACGATATGGGCGAGCACAATAAGGAAAAACAGCCCATACAGTAATAGACTGCGCCGTGTACGTATCCGCTGTTCACCAAAAAAATCCATTAACTGGGCTGCCTAACCTTGGCCAAATTTATCTAAATCTTAGCCCAGATTAACATTCGGTGCTTTAGCAATGACATCTCTGTCTGCAAATACCAAGGGGCTAAGCGGACGAAAACCAAAGGTTGTACTGACAAGATTGTTAGGGAACACTTCACGATCATTATTATAAAACATCACACTATCGTTATAGTGCTGACGAGCAAAACCGATTCTGTTTTCGGTATTGGTCAGCTCATCCATCAACTCTTTGATCATACTGTCCGCTTTAAGCTCAGGATAGGCTTCTACCACTGCCGAAAACTGACTCAACGCTTTGGACAACATGCCTTCTGCTTTGGCAAATAGTGCCATGTGCTCTTTTGAGTCTGGCTGATGCTTATGCGAGTCTTGTAGGTTTTGAGCATGATTACGTGCGCTAATAACTCGTGTCAGTGTCTCTTCCTCATGAGTCAGGTAACGCTTAGCTGTTTCGACTAGATTTGGAATCAAATCATGGCGACGTTTGAGCTGCACATCTATCTGCGCAAAGCCGTTCTTTGCTTGGTTACGTGCACGCACCAATTTATTAAATATGGACACCCCAAACATAACGATTAGCACCACAAATATAATGAACAGCCAAACAAACATCTTCATAACCAAACCTCAAAGTGTCTAGAATGTTATTAAAACTTAATACATTGTATTTTAACGCATATTAATCAATGACGCTTTTAATTTAAATAAGAAATCGAATGAAATTTTAGACAAAAAAAAGCCCTTTACAATGAAGGGCTTAATACAGAATACCGGTATATTAGGTACTTTATTAGAATATCTATCAAATTTTAGGCAAAAAAAAGCGACTCCATCAGCACATCCTCGGCACACATCAAATCTATTACCGTTGCTACCTTCCGGTCCTGGCGGGATTCATAGAACAATGTTGCGAGGCTACCAATGGAGCCACCGGATGAGATTATACAAGGATTTTTTAATTTTACAACCCCTATCTCAAAACTGTTTGTTTTAATCGAAAAATAACCCAGTAACCTAGCTCACAAAATTCTCACAGCAACTTATACAGATTTTGTTATTTTAGTGAATGAAGTTGCACACATGTCAACACTTAAAAATAAGAGGTACAACTTCCTTTGTAAATACCTTTTGAAAGTATTCATATGAATACCCTTAACATTGATTTAGGAGATAACCATGAAAAATGCTCTATTGAATAAACTGGCCATCGCTTCTGGTACTGCTTGTTTAATGACAGCCATGATAGGTAGCGCCCATGCAGAGCCAACAGGCTATGACCAACTGACGTTTCAGACAGAAGTAAAAGAAGAAATCCAAAACGATGAAGTACGTGCCAGCTTATATAAAAAGGCTCAGACAACGGATGCCAAAACTTTAGCCACGATGCTTAATACGTCAATCAATAATGCCATGAAAATTGCCAAACGCTACCCAAGCGTGACTGTGAGCACTGGGCAGCAGCGTACCTATCCACGCTATGACAAAAACGACAAAATCATTGGTTGGACAGGTCAAGCAAACATAGACTTGAAAAGTACAGACTTTGCAGCAATCAGTCAGCTGATTGCGGATTTACAAGAAACCTTAGTCATGGATAATCTTAATTTTGGGGTTTCAGACACCAAAAAAGATGCATTAGAGCAAAAACTAATGACAGAAGCGTCTCGCGCCTTCCAGCAGCAGGCCAAAAACCTGACGCGCGCTTGGAATGCACGCGGCTATCGCGTCGTGAATGTTAATTTGAATACCGGTAGCAACTATCCACGCCCAATGTATAGCGCTATGAGCATGAAATCAGGCATGGCAGACGAGTCGGTACCAAGCCAAAGCTTTGAGTCTGGTAATAGCACTATCTCAGTGACTGCCAATGGTACCATTGAGCTGACCAAATAAGTAAATGACAACAGGCTTATTTAAAGCTCAGTAGAAGCAATACATAAAAAGGGCAGACGCGATGATCACGTCTGCCCTTTTTATTTATATATTACTAATGACTTTGCTATTGAGATACAGCGTCATTACCGCGCATTTTTAACAAGACCTTTTGGTGCCATGGCAAGCGCTCGTAAGCAAGCAGCTGCTCGGCAAGCTTCTTTTTCTTTTGTAGAATCAAGGTGTTTTGAATGACATGTACCGTACGATTGACTTGCTGACGGGTTTGTCCTGATACTGTTTTTACGACAGCGCGAATACTATGTGGGCCTGGCTGCAGATCAACTGTCGCAACAGAGGCACTCAGACCTTGAGCAATTTCTTTATCATCCAAATATATACTCACTTGATCGCCATTTTGTAATGCAGGCTTTACGTCAAGCGCGATGACGATACTCTGTGCAGGGCGCTGATAGGCACGCTCTGTACTCGGCTCAATCATACTCAACTGATAGTTGATATTCACCGCAGGTTTGGTGGCAGCGGCAGCTGGAAGATCAGTATTGCCTCTGACCTCACTTGGCATTCCTTTGGGGGCGCTACTTTCGCCGGTATTAACGCTGGTCTGGCTGACTTGTTTTCCTGCCTGCTCCTCATAAGACTGCGGACGATCGGTAAAGGTGATTTGCCCTGTTTGCTCATCAATCACTTTATAGATGGGTGCTGCGTTGCTGAGAGGCGCACAAAGACTAGCCATGATAGCCAATGCTCCTAACTGTATATTACCTCGTAACAAATCTCGCTTTGATAACAAACTCATAGTCAGTCAACCTAATTAGTATTTACTATTAATATACTTTTATAAGAACTATTATGCGACACTTTTGGTGCAAAATCAGTAGGATTTGATGTGAAATCAATGGTATTTAAAAAAATATCATCCATTTATACCACTATCTTTTCCAACAGGTACAAAAAAACCAGCCAAAATTCACTTGACTGGTTCTTTTTTATCGAATTAACTTAACGGACTAATTCGTTATTAGCAGCTGTAGTACATGTCAAACTCGACAGGGTGTACAGTCACGTTTAGGCGTTGTACTTCTTCTTCTTTCAATGCAATAAACGCTTCTAGCATGTCTTTAGTGAACACATCGCCTTTTAACAAGAAGTCATGGTCATCTTTTAGTGCTTGTAGCGCAACATCTAGACTCTCTGCAACCGTTGGGATTTGCGCTTCTTCTTCTGGTGGCAAGTCATATAAGTTCTTGTCAGCCGCTTCACCTGGGTGCATCTTGTTCTGGATACCGTCAAGGCCTGCCATCAATAGCGCAGCAAATGCCAAGTATGGGTTCGCCGTTGGATCAGGGAAGCGCGCTTCGATACGTACCGCTTTCGGGCTGCTCACATGTGGCACACGAATAGACGCCGAGCGGTTAGACGCTGAATAAGCAAGCTTGATAGGTGCTTCATAATGCGGTACAAGACGCTTATAGCTGTTCGTTGATGGGTTGGTAATCGCATTCAGCGCACGAGCATGCTTGATGATACCACCGATGAAGTACAATGCGGTCTCAGACAAACCAGCATACTCATCACCAGAGAACGTGTTTACGCCGTCCTTTGAGATTGACATATGCACGTGCATACCTGAACCGTTGTCACCAACGATTGGTTTTGGCATAAAGGTCGCTGTTTTACCAAACTGGTGCGCCACGTTATGGACAACATATTTCAATTGCTGAACTTCATCCGCTTTACGTACCATCGTGTTGAATGCAACACCAATCTCAGACTGGCAAGAAGCCACTTCGTGATGATGAACTTCTACGCGGCCTTCACCAACGATTTCTTCGATGCGTTCACACATGACAGAACGCATATCGTGTGAGCTATCGATTGGTGGTACTGGGAAGTAACCGCCTTTGACGCGTGGACGGTGAGCCATGTTGCCCCACTCATAAGTCTCATTAGTTGACCAAGCCGCTTCTTCAGCCGTGATCTTGTGGCTGACGCCAGACATGTCAACTGACCATTTTACATCGTCAAATACAAAGAACTCAGGCTCAGGACCGAAGTAAGCCGTGTCACCGATACCAGTCGACTTCAAGTACTCTTCAGCGCGGCGTGCGATAGAGCGTGGGTCACGATCATAGCCTTGTAGTGTTGATGGCTCGATAATATCGCAAGTCACGACCACAGTAACCGCATCAAAGAACGGATCAACGAACGCCGTTTCTGGATCAGGACGCAAGATCATATCAGACGCTTCGATACCCTTCCAACCAGCGATAGATGAGCCGTCAAACATTTTGCCATCTTCCATGACATCTTCATCGACAGTCGATGCTGGGAAACTGATGTGCTGCTCTTTACCGCGCGTATCAGTGAAGCGAAAGTCAACCCATTTAGCATTAGAGGATTGAATAAGATCTAATAATTTGTTCGACATACATAATCTCCGTTGTGTTGGTCACGTTATTGCAATTTAAAATTGTTGGTGCCATTTCTTGTGCAAGAATTCCAGATGTCCTTCCAATACCAAACAGCGCATTCGATATTATGCTTATTATCAGCACTATTTGTCGGATTAGTCAAGACACTCACCTAAGACGCTTTCTTAATTAGCCCAATAGTCATCTCAATGGTCTACAAACATCTTAAGTCAATTCTCATATCATTCTAGCAATATATAACTCGTCATGCTGAACTCTTCTGGCACTTATGAATAATTATTTTTAGACCCGTTTTTATGGTCATCAATAATCATACCAACTTCAATGCAAAGGCTATGCCAATATCTCAAATAAATTACTATTTACCTCACTTAAAACAATATTTTACAATAATTACAGTGACTTACGCCAAATAATTTTTATATAAAAATATATTTTTGCTAACAACCTTTATGTTGAGAGGTTATTCGACGCACTAGTTGTGATAATTTTGCACTATATTGGTGCTAAGAAAATCTTATAATTATTATATTGTTCTTTTACGGTGCAATAATAAAATATCGATTTGCTGATTTTTCTCTGCTCGTGAAATCATTATGATGAGAGAAAACTATTTTTATGTAATGCTTATTTAGCTAGCCCATGCTCTGCATTTGATAGAGGACAAAATAGTGGTAAGATAACCGCGCGCCATAATGCCCTCTGTCGTTATCATAGCTGCTTTTGTTTGGTAACTAAAGCCTTGAACAACGGTAGGCGTATATCCCATATTACAAACAGAATAAAACTGATAAGTTGAAACCTTCATGATTTTGATGATCGATAATTACGACAGCTTTACGTACAATATCGTACAATATTTTGGTGAATTGCAGCAGGACATCACCGTTTGGCGTAATGATCAAGTTACTATCGAGCAGATTCGAACGTTAGCACCGGACGTGATTGTTATTGGCCCAGGTCCATGCGACCCTGATCGTGCGGGTGTTTCGCTCGAAGTTATCGAGACATTCAAAGGCATTATTCCGATACTTGGTATTTGTTTGGGTCATCAAGCGATTGGGCAGGCGTTTGGTGGACAAGTCGTCAAAGCGGGCGAAGTTATGCACGGACGGTTATCAGCCGTCTATCATAATGACCAAGGCGTATTTGCCGGACTACCAAACCCATCGCAAGTCACACGCTATCATTCACTTGTCATTGATAGGCATACCCTGCCAGATTGCTTTGAGCTGACCGCATGGACGCAGAACGTTGATGGTAGTATTGAAGAGATCATGGGTATTCGCCACAAGTCACTTGCCATAGAAGGCGTCCAGTTTCACCCTGAGTCCATTTTGAGCGAAGCAGGTTATCAACTACTTAATAACTTTTTACACACTTATGGCTTGGCAAAACTAGCATCAGATGCGCTACCACAGGTAGGCTAGTTTTGACTTAAGAACCTGCTTTCATTACTCTATCTCAAATCATAGATAGATTCACATAAAAAATAGATTCACATAAAAAACAATCATAAGCGAGATCATCATGAGTACGACAAAAACAGAAGAAGCTCACACGCCAGAGGGTATTGCAAAACTGTCTGATGCCCAAATACATCAATTATTGACGACGGCTTTGAGTAGAATCTTTCAGCACATCGATTTGACCTTTGATGAGATGTATCAAGTGATGCTGATCATCATGCAAGGTAGATGTAGCGACGCGATGATGGGCGCTATCTTGACAGGTCTACGTATGAAAGGTGAATCTATCGATGAGATCACCGCATCAGCCAGTGCGATGCGTGCGCTGGCTGCCAATATTGAGCCAAAAAACTGCGACTATTTGGTCGACATCGTTGGTACTGGCGGTGATGGTGCCAACTTATTTAACGTATCGACTGCATCGGCATTCGTTGTCGCGGCGGCTGGCGCACAAGTTGCCAAGCATGGTAATCGTGGTGTCTCAACCAGATCTGGTAGCTCAGATTTGCTTGAGCAAGCAGGCATCAGTCTTGCGCTGACTCCAGAACAAGCAAAAGATTGTATCGAGAATGAAGGGGTTGGATTTTTGTTTGCGCCCAACCATCACAGCGCCATGCGTTATGCCAATCCTGTACGTCGTGAGCTAAAAGCGCGTACCATCTTTAATATTTTAGGCCCATTAACCAACCCTGCTGGTACGCCCAATTTAGTTATTGGTGTCTTTACCGCGCAGCTGTGTGAGCCAATTGCCAAAGTCATGAAAAACCTAGGCGCACGGCATGTCATGGTCGTCGGCGCAAAAGATGGTTTGGATGAAATCAGTCTAGCAACCTCGACCACAGTTGCTGAACTAAAAGATGGTGAAATATCCGTTTATGAGATGATGCCAGAAGATGCAGGTATCGAATCGCAAACCCTGATTGGTCTCGATGTCGACTCTCCTGAACAAAGCCTTGCACTGATCCGCGCTGCTCTATCTGGTGCTGATACCCATGACCGTGCTGTACTTAAAGCCCGCGATATGATTGCTTTGAACGCAGGTGCGGCAATATATACCGCCGGACTTGCCAGCAACTATCCTAATGGCGTTAGCCGAGCTCAAAAAATTATCCAAAATGGTGATGCTTTACTCAAGCTTGAGTCTTTGGCCAAATACACGCAGCAGCTAGTGATTGAGGGTTGATTTATACGCACCAATACAGTGCAAAACTATATATCACTACCTATTTACCTTTAACAATATTCGGATAACAGCATGACCACAACTCATTCAGACATACCTTCGGTACTACAGTGCATTGTCGCAACCAAAGTAGAAGAAGTAAAAGCAGCTCGCGCGGCGCTATCTCTTGCAGACTTAAAAGCGCAAGTCGCAGCTGCTAACAAACCGCGCCGAGGTTTTGCTGCTGCCCTACGTGCTGCTAGCCCTGAAAATAATGGTGTTGGCATTATTGCTGAAATCAAAAAAGCCTCGCCATCTAAAGGCGTTATCAATCATAATTTTACCCCTGCTCTATTTGCGCAGCAGTACGAGCAAGCGGGTGCCAGCTGTCTATCAGTGTTGACTGATCGCGATTATTTTCAGGGCGATGATACGTACCTTATTCAAGCGGCAAATGTCTCAAGCTTACCAATACTTCGCAAAGATTTTATGATTGATGTCTATCAGATATATCAATCTTACTTAATGGGTGCTGACTGCATCTTACTCATCATGGCCTGCCTAGATGACACACAAGTACAAGAGTTACACGCGCTCAGTATTGAGCTTGGTATGGATGTGTTGATAGAAGTGCATACACAGTCTGAGCTTGATCGGGCGCTACAGCTACCACGCTCAGCGCACAATATTTACGGTATTAACAATCGTGATTTAAACACGTTTGATGTAGACCTACAAACCACGCTCGATTTGAAAAATATCTTAATCGAAGCACTCTCTGCTGATGCTGATAATGCCGATCAAAAACCACTGATCGTGACCGAGAGCGGCATTCATAGCAGTGATGATATTCGGCTTATGCTAAGTCATGATATTCAGCACTTTTTAATCGGTGAACAATTTATGAAAACCGATCATCCGGGACAAGCGTTACAATCCTTACTTGCGGGCGTCGCAGTAGACGAGTAAAGTAACTCAATAGTTCAAGCCTCAATAGAATCAGATAGCTTGAATAAAATATTTACTCTATAAATGACTCAACCTTTCATTCATCAACCAACGATACGTTAACTTTTATGTCAAACTCTCTGTTTTCAAAAGAAATGCAAGACCAACTTAAAGAATTAAAAGGCCAATTGAGTAAAGGCCGTGATACCAATAGCCCTGAAGGTGAAAACCAAAAGCCCACTGAGCCTGTCGCTTTGCCAACGCAAAAGCAAGTGAAAAAGACCGTCAAGCAGCTAGACAGTGAACATGTTGACGATGACAAAGTACTGTTCATGCAAGCTATGCATGGTGTCATTCAGCTAGAAGACAAAAACGTACGCTCACCTACTAGTACGGCAAGAGTAGGCAAACCTGATGCCGCAACACTATCAAAACGTGCGGCCGCTCAAGGCAGTGAAGCCAGCGATTTAGGCGCAGGCTTGTCAGACATGCAAGCCCTACTGAACCCTGTCGCCGCTGAAGCCTATTTGTCATATAAGCAGCCAACCTTGCAAAATAAAATCTTTGATCAGCTCAAAAAAGGCAAGCTGCGTTGGTACGATGCGGTAGACATCCATGGTTGTACGATAGAAGAAGCACGTGACGCCATGACGCAACTGCTAAGCCAAGCGAAGCAAAAAAATGAAACCATGGTAAAAATTGTCCATGGTAAAGGCTCTGAGGCCATCTTAAAGACTTGCGTTAATGGTTGGTTACGTCAATTGCCAGAAGTATTGGCATTTTGCTCTGCACCGCCAAAAGACGGTGGCAATGGCGCGGTATTGGTACTGCTCAAAAAGCCTAAAACAGATGGCGAATAGAAGTCATCGCTTATGATAACTCTATTAAATAAAAAAGGACTGCTTACTTGCAGTCCTTTTTTTATCGATTATCCACCTGTCAATCCTTAACGATTATTCCTTTGATATTCGCCTATCAGCCTTTACTATTGAATTATCCACTCACTATTTAACTGCCAAAGTGACATCAATATGAGCATACAAACCATTGAGACACCCCAAGAGCTATCCGAAAACATCAGCGCATTGATTGCAATTGAGCCAAAATTCGCGGCTATCTACGAGCAAGTTGGTCTACCTGATCTTAGGCACAATGCAGGTGGGTTTGAGCAATTAATGAGAGCAATGGTCGGTCAGCAGTTGTCTGTTGCGGCGGCGGCAAGTATCTGGAAGCGGTTGGTTGATGCTGCGTTGACAACGCCGTATAAAATCGGTGAAGCAACTGACGAGGCTTTAAAAGCTCAGGGATTGTCTAAGCAAAAAACTCGCTATATCCGCTCCTTAGTGGATCATAATATCGATTTTGCAGCTTTAGAAAATATGCCTAATGAAGACGCCATCAAAACGCTTACGGCGGTCACTGGTATCGGACGCTGGACCGCTGAGATGTACCTGCTCTTTTCTTTAAAACGCGCAGATGTGCTTGCTGTTGACGACTTGGCCATCAAGGTTGCGGCGATGGAGTTATTAGGCTTAGCAGAACGACCAACACCCAAGCAGCTTAACAACCTCACTCAGCACTGGTCACCGTATCGCAGCGCTGCCAGCTTACTGCTCTGGTCATACTACGGCTTATTACGCAATAAAACCGCAGTACCTTTATAGCTGACCGTGTAGAATAATTGCCTATATGGAAAAATCACTTCTAAGGCTGATTCCATATAGACAAGCTAAATTTGTTTTTAGTATGCTTAAATTTGCTTTTTCTTAGCATACGACTTTTGTGTTTGAGCGCTTTGAGCGCACCCTTTCTACTGACAGTTGCCATAGATGACTTTTGGTTATTTGCCATATCATCGTTAGCATTGTCGGTGTCTTTGTTGATAGTCACATCATCAGAATTATTATCATCATTGTCTTCTAAACTGACATTTGTTTCATTGCTATTCGTATCGCTATGGTCTTCTGAGGCGTCATCCTCTGTTTTAACAATATTGTTTTCCATATGATGTTCAAGCTCCGCTTGATTGACAATCAGCTGCTGGGTTGGCAATGCATGTTCGACATCATATTTTGCGACTTGGTTTAATACATCAACGAACACCACGTTTTGCTTATCATAAAACTCCATCACATCATTGGCATTGATATATGCCTGTAGCTGAATGACGTAGCAGTCTTGGCGTAGCTCTAAAATATTAACTTGATTCCACTCTTGGTTGGTCATCTCATGCTCTTTTAAAAACTCATCTAAGTCTTTGACCATCTTGAAGACCACATCGATATCCGCAGTACGCTTCAGATACAACTGATGAAAGAAGCGGAACATATCACGCGAGGTAAAGTTTTCAATCTGCATCGATGAAAAATCACCGTTTGGCACCGTGACAACGGTCCGTGTCAATGTGCGCACACGTGATGAGCGAATACCGATGTCAATAACAGTACCTTCATAAGTGCCAAATTTGCAATAATCACCGATACGTACTGGTGAATCCGCGACGACTACGACACTACCAACAAGGTTTTCAATGGTCTTTTGTGCACCAAGTGCCAATGCCAAACCACCCATACCCAGTGCAGCAATACCTGTGGTTAAGTCAAAACCCAAATTACCAAAAATGACAATGACCGCAAATATTAAGAGTAGCGCTTTGACGACTTTTCGGAGCAGTCCCAAGATTGAGACACGCTCAGTATAGTTTTTCTTATAGCTTAGGTTGACCGCTCGAGTAAATATGGCATCAATAACTCGTAATAGCAGCCAAGTTAGCGCAAGCCAAGAAGCAATATCAGTAAAGCGATTGACTGGTTCGCGCAGCGTGACGGACACACCTGCATAGACCATCACTTCAGATAAGATCAGCGCCATAATGACCACAGAAAGCGGCAGTATCACTTTGTCAGGTAATGGCAAAGGCACGCCGCGCACACGAGGATAAACAATCCTCAATAGATGGTATAACAGCCATACTGCGATATAAGTGAGGACAAAGCTACTCACAATCATGGATAGCGCAGCAACCAAATCAGCCAGCTGATAACCAAAGAGCTTTTTGCCATCTAATGAATCCACCGTGTAGCGCGATACCAAGGTCGGCTCTGAGTTTTCTATCACTTCCGGTATAGAACTCAGCGTCTCACTCGAGAACTGCCAATACTGCTCGTTCTCCTTGGAGACCACTCTTTCTAGTAACAACGACACACTTTTTTCACCGATGTTAATCACACCGACATTTTCTTGACTTGGTGGTAGTTGATCGGTGAGATTGCCCTCAGGGGTATTACTGATTTGCAAATCAGGTTGGAATCGCCCACCCGCATCAAGCGCTTGTTTAAACTGACGTACGACAGTCGTTGGGTTATCGGACTTGGATAAATTTAGATAGTTACTTGCCAGCAAGTAGTCGTTTTCGCTCAGCGCACTGATAAAACCCTGTACAGTATGACGCGGTGTATCTCGCCCAAATGAATCAGGTAAAGGTGTAGCTACCGTCTCCTCACTACTATCACCATTCACGCCAAGCGCGCCCGCATCCACAGCAAAAGCAGTATGCGGCACCACCATACTCAACACGGCAGCCAGCACCAGCGCTATGACTATAGAGGATATTTTGATGATGGAATTTAGGAGAGAGGACGCGGTACTGGGAGTCAGATTATGCTGAGTAGACAAAACAAACCTCTTAACTTTATGAGTGGCACAATGAAGAACACATAATATCGGCACTATGATAACAATTATTTATAACAGCAGTGCTTTTGATTATAGGTTTTTGTCGCTAACTGTGTGAGTCAGTTGTTTTTAGCGCTCTGTGCAATCCATTCCGCTTACTAAAATAATAGGCGTTAATAAAAAAGTAGCTCTCTAATTAATAATCAGCATCTCATCATGAATTATATTCATCCTACCGTGAAGAAACATTAGGTTAAAGTGGTTTATAAAGGCGGAACTTTTGTAGATAATGAGCGCAGTTTTGCTTATATACTGTTTTTTGTAACTTTTGACACCTTTTACGTCTTAATAGTTATTTTTTATGTCTGTATTTTTTAATTTGATTATTTTGGAATTGACCATGTCTTTATCACGTTCATCTTCACGTACCTATCTTCGCCTAAGTATCTTAAGCACGCTTGGTTTATTTGCAGTCAACACAGCAATGGCGGCGACCCCTGAGATAATCAATACTAACGATAGCGAGATGCCCCAAGTTGAGCTTGACAAAATTGTCGTAACAGCCACGCGTACGCCTACCAAAACCAGTAATGTGATTGCACAAACTCGCGTGATTGATAAGGAAGAGCTACAGCGTTATCAAGGTCAGACGGCACTTGACGTTTTAAAACGTCAGCCAGGGTTCAGTCATTACACCAATGGCGGCTCAGGGACTACCTCAAATTTTTATATGCGCGGTTATGATAATAAACAAATATTAGTACTTATTGATGGTATACGGTATAGCTCGTTAAGTGCGGGCGGCGCCGCGTTAAACTTGCTACCTGCTGATCAAATTGATCGAATTGAAGTTCTCTATGGAGCATCAGGTTCTAGCATCTACGGTGCGGATGCGATGGGCGGTGTCATTCAAGTATTCACTAAAGGCGGCAATATAAATCGAAGCAGTATGTCAGTTACCGCTGGTGTCGGCTCAAATGATCAATACTTATACGGTGCTAGCGCACAGTTCGCTAACGAGACTGGCACGACATTGAGTTTGTCAGCTAGTCACAATGAAGATGACGGCATTAGCGCCAAGCTGCCTAATGCAGTTGGTTATAATAAAGATGAAGATGGATTTGAAAGCGACAACGTAAGTATTGCTTTAAATCAACGTATTAATGATCAATGGTTGGCAGGCGCCAGTGCTTTGTACAGTAAATCCACTACCGATTTTGATGATGGTGATTATGAGAATGCTCATGCTGATCAAGAAAACGGTAGCGCTCAAGCATACGTAGATTGGCGTTATCTACCAGGCTCTTCACTTAAATTACAGTATGGTCACTCAATTGATAAAAGTGACTCTTCTAGCGAATACGGTGGAGTGTTTGACAGCAAACAAGATCAAATCAGCTTAGTAGGTCAACATCAACTTGCGGTCGGCCAAGGCGTTTACGGCGTTGAGTACCTAAATCAAAGCCTAGATAGTAGTGAATATGACATTGATGATCGCGATGTGACCAGTACCTTTTTAGGCTATGTTTTGGCAACTAACCAGTTCGATGCCCAAGCTAATATACGTTTTGATGACAACTCACAATATGGTGATGAAACCACTTATAATTTCGGCGGCGCCTACCATATTAACCCTGAATTGCGTATTGGTACCAGCTACGCAAAAGGGTTCCGCGCACCTACGTTCAATGATATATACCCTGGATATGGTGGCAACCCTGATCTACAGCCGGAAACCAGCGACAACTATGAAGCCTTTGTTGAATACAGCACACCATTACAAGCTACACGGCTGACTGGCTATTATAATGATGTTGATGATCTAATTTCGTTTCCAGAAGGCACAGCTGTCAATGTAGATAAAGCTGAAATTAGAGGTGTATCATTAACATCTGATTGGGTTATTGATAGCTATTTATTTGGTGGTAGCTATGACTATCAAGATGCTAAAGATAAGAGTGACTATACTGGCAGAGTAGATTTTAGTCAGAATGCCATAGATTACAGTGGTAACCACCTTCCTTATCGTCCTGAACATAAAGGATTAGTCTACATAGGCTACCGTTTACCAAGTTTAGATATACGCGCTGAATATCAGTATGTGGGAGACTATTACAGCAGAATTACCAATACTGACGCTCAATTTGTAGACAATTATGGATTGCTGAACATCAGTGGTAACTATAAGCTTACTGATAACTTGTCTATGACGGCACGCTTAAACAACATCACTAACGAAGATTATATAACAGATATTGGCTATAATACTGACGGTACTAACTTCTTCACGTCTTTAACCTATAACTGGTTCTAAGCCTGTCTAGCAGTATAAAAATCCTGTCATTATCAAAATAAATTAAGGTCATCAATCGATGGCCTTTTTTTGTATGAGTAAATACTCCAAACGCTTACTATTTATATCAAGCAAAAGGTGACAATCACAGACTCATCTATTACAATAACGACCTCCGAGAGGTGTTGCGCCATAACAGTGATTTACCGCATTAACATTCTATCGTTATGCAGTCACAGGTTATGTTAGGCTCGGTTAACTGTTGGCTACCTATTCTTGGTCATCAACAGCGCAAACAACGGCACCTGCGTTTTTATTCTTTTTATCATTCGTTAACCACTGATAGGAGCATATTATGGACGCAGTGTCTACTACACCCTCTGCCCATACGATCGATCCCTCTTTTACTGACTATAAAGTCGCTGACATCAGCCTTGCTGATTATGGCCGCCGTGAAATTACCCTTGCCGAAGCTGAAATGCCTGCCCTGATGGGCTTGCGTCGTCGCTACGAAGCAGACCAGCCGCTAAAAGGCGCGAAAATCGCTGGCTGTATCCACATGACTATTCAGACTGCTGTCCTCATCGAGACACTAGTCGCGCTAGGTGCGGAAGTCCGCTGGACCTCATGTAACATCTTCTCAACGCAAGACCATGCTGCTGCTGCGATTGCTGCTGCTGGTATCCCTGTTTATGCGTGGAAAGGCGAAACAGAAGAAGAGTACGAATGGTGCTTGCGTCAGCAAGTACACGTTGGCGGCGAAGCCTCAGGTCAGCTGTGGGATGCCAACTTAATCTTAGATGATGGCGGTGATTTGACAGCTCTTGTTCACAATGACTATCCGCAAATGCTCGATATTATCCATGGTATCTCAGAAGAGACCACCACTGGTGTACACCGTTTGGTTGAGATGTTGAATAAAGGTACATTAAAGGTGCCTGCCATCAACGTCAACGATGCAGTTACCAAGTCTAAAAATGACAACAAATACGGTTGCCGTCATAGCTTAAATGACGCTATCAAACGTGCTACCGATATGTTCCTTGCTGGTCGCCGCGCTTTGGTTATCGGTTACGGCGATGTAGGTAAAGGCTCTACGCAAAGCTTACGCCAAGAAGGCATGATTGTCCGTGTGTCAGAAGTGGATCCTATCTGTGCCATGCAGGCATGTATGGACGGCTTTGAAGTATTATCACCATACATCGACGGTGACAACACTGGCGGTGCAGACAGCATCAACAAACGCTTGCTTGAAGACACAGACTTGATTGTCACCACGACTGGTAACTATCACGTTTGTGACCGTCATATGCTAGCGGCCCTTAAGCCTGGTGCGGTTGTATGTAACATTGGTCACTTTGATACCGAGATTGATACTCAGTTTATGCGTGATAACTGGCGCTGGGTTGAGATCAAGCCACAGGTGCATCAAGTATTCCGCTCAGATGATGAAAACGATTATTTGATCTTGCTTGCCGAAGGTCGCCTAGTGAACCTAGGTAACGCAACTGGTCACCCATCACGTGTCATGGACGGGTCATTTGCCAACCAAGTATTGGCTCAAATGTATCTGTTCGAAGAAAAATTCGCTGACTTGCCAGCTGACCAACGTACTGACAACCTATACGTAAAAGTATTGCCTAAGAAATTGGATGAAGAAGTGGCCGCTGCGATGGTTGCAGGCTTTAACGGTACATTGACTAAGCTGACCCAAAAGCAAGCTGAATATTTGGGTGTGCCTGTCGAAGGTCCATTCAAACCTGACGCTTATAAATACTAAAAGGAGCCTGACTGTGAGTAAGCCTGCTTTCTCCTTTGAGTTCTTTCCTGCAAAAACCGAGCAAGGTCACGAAAAGCTTCTTAGCACTTATGATGAGCTAAATAAGTTGTCACCGGCGTATTTTTCGGTGACCTACGGTGCGGGCGGGTCAACTCGTAGCCGTACCTTAGACATCGTACAAGCACTAAGCGCGCGCAGTGAGACTGAAATTGCGCCGCATATGTCTTGTATCGGCGATGACAAAGCGCAAATCGCTGAGTTACTTGAGTTTTATAAAAGCTTAGGAATCAGACGTCTTGTCGCACTACGTGGCGATTTGCCATCCGGTCAGGTGGGTATGGGTGAGCTGCCATTTGCGGTAGATTTGGTCAAGTTCATTCGTGAGTACTCAGGCGATCACTTCCATATCGAAGTGGCGGCCTATCCTGAGATGCATCCACAAGCGCGTAGCTTTGAGTTTGATGTTGACAACTTGGTGAATAAGTACCGCGCTGGTGCCAATGCATCGATCACGCAGTTCTTTTATAATGCAGACAGCTATCTGTATTTGCGTGACACGTTAGAGAAACGCGGTATCGATACCATTGCCCAGCCATTGGTAGCTGGCATCATGCCGATCACCAACTCTAGTAACCTGATACGCTTTGCTGATAGCTGCGGCGCTGATATTCCGCGTTATGTGCGCAAGCGATTGGCGGATTTTGGCGATGACAGCAAATCTATTCGCGAGTTTGGTTTTGATGTGGTGTATCGCTTATGTGAGCGCTTAATGAGCGAAGGCGTGCCAGCCATGCATTTTTATAGCATGAACAAAGTTGAGCCAAATAAACGCTTGGTTGAAGCATTAGGACTTACTGTTTAATACTTGATAATCTTGATCATTAAGCAAGTATATAATGAATTTATAACTAACTGGCGCTCTTCGGAGTGCCAGTTTTTTTATTGGAAAATTTTATCTACTGGACATTCATGTATCAAAAAACACATTTCATCTTAATGTATTTCTTAAATTTTTCTGACTATATGATAATGTCGTTTATCCGTTGAGCGCTGTTATCTGGCAGTAATTATCATAAAAGGAATGCCTTTCGTGGCATCAAGTGATATTCTATTGGGTCAATAATAACCGCTCACAATCAAATAATAGGAATAAGACCAAGTGCGACGTTTTTTTTATGCCATTAATAACGACAATATTGATGCTATGCCTTTACCTAAGCTGGGTGACCTACCTCTAGGGAGCCACGTTGAGTTGCCAGACAGCATCGTCCATCATTGGTGCCGAGTGCTGCGTGCAAATATCGGTGATCAAGGTATCTTGTTCGATGGATTTGGTGGTGAATATAAGGTAGAGCTAAAAGCAATCAGTAAAAAAAACGCGACGGCTACTCTCCTCACTTATCTAAAGGATGATCGTACGGCGCCTATTATTAGTAAAATCGGCTTAGTAATGAGTCGCGGCGAGCGTATGGATTATGCGGTACAAAAAGCAACCGAGCTTGGCGTCACGGCTATTCAACTGCTTAGTAGTCATCATGGCGAGGTCAATCTAAAACCTGCACAAATCGAGAAAAAACTGGCTCACTGGCAGCAAGTCGCTATAGCAGCCTGCGAGCAATGCGGCCTGAATCGCCCACCTCTGATACTTGCCCCACTATCTATCAATGAATGGCTGAATCAACCTGCGTCTGATGCGTTGAATACAGCAACAATGGTCAGTCCTATCGTCTCTATACTCAGCCAAGACACTTATTATCAAGTGCTACGTAGCGCTGCAAATCTACGTATGCAGATGAGTGTGCCAGCAGCTGGACAACCTGCAAAACCCGAGAAACTGGCCTCAGTTCTCAAGCAAGAGTCTCCCTATATTGAACTATTGATTGGTCCTGAAGGAGGTCTCAGTGACGATGAATGTCAAAAAGCCGAATCTGTAGGTTTTATGCCTTGGCAAATTGGCAGTAGGGTATTACGTACAGAGACAGCACCCGTGGTTGCATTGACTACTTTACTCGCTTTGTATGGTTAAAATCAGTATTATTAATGAGATTTACTATCATTTATAGACACTTTAAAATAGAACTTTTGTTTTGTATTGTGTAGAATCAAAAGTGATCTTAGTTCTAATTTAGTAAATTGAATCACAGTACTTATTTTTTATAAGCCTTTATTTTTTGTGAAACATTATTATGAGCAACTTTGACCCCATTCCAGTATCGATTAAACAGCGACTCATGGCCCAACTGTGTGAGCAGATCGAAGATGCTATTTTTGTGCTAGACAGTAATTTACGCTATCTATCTGTCAATGCCAGCTATGAGCTTATGATTGGCTATAAAGAATCCTTTTTGGTCGGTCGTCCACTCGGTATTTACGCGGCTGAATTTTTGTCAGAAGAAGAGCAGCTTATCCTAAAAGAGATTAAGGATAATTTAAGAGAGTCAGGTTTCTACGAGTTGGATTTTTCCATGGCCAATCGCTATGGTGAGACGATCGATTGCCAAATCACCTATCGTAAAATTTGTATCGACCAAACGGTATTTCATGTGGGTATGCTACGCGACATGTCTGCCGTCGTTAAAGATCAAAAGCAGGTTGCTCATTTACTCAACTACGATCAACTCACTGGATTGCCCAATCGCAAAGTGTTTTTGAGTCAGGCCAGTGACGTTTTATTAGACACTTATCAAGAAGTCGTGATTGTACGTCTCAATATAGACCGCTATCGCAATCTGGCAAGCTTGCTGGGATCTGAGGGAATAAACACTTTAATACAGAAGTTTGTGAAACGTATCAAAGAGCTCCATTTAGAGCATTTACGCTGCTTTTCCCACTTTGGCGGGGATGACTTTGCGTT
>CENM01039723.1_pt1 | contig 21459 bp, 17 predicted proteins | sample 530261 | NCBI WGS metagenome assembly CENM01 (sample SAMEA2619854, study PRJEB7988) | marine metagenome | biome: marine biome (ENVO:00000447); feature: deep chlorophyll maximum layer (ENVO:xxxxxxxx); material: "saline water (ENVO:00002010), including plankton (ENVO:xxxxxxxx)" | depth 80 m
AAACCGCGCTTTTCTTTTGGGGGAATAACAGCGGTGATACCTTCAAAAGCATCACGATGCTGGATACCAATTGGCAGCTTATATAGCTGATAGTTCAGTGCATCATACTCAGTCGCTTTGGCTTCAAAAGCTTCGGCGCGCACGCCAGCATCAGGTTTTTTATCGGCGGTTTTTTCGACATGATGAGCAATCCACCACGGCGAACCCGGGTAGACTTTATTGTCGTAAGTGAATTTGGCTTGTTTAATACCTTTCATGTAATCTTTGACAGCGGCTGGTGCTTTTTCGGTATCTGCTTTCAAAAAAGCCTGAATACCGCCTTTGGCCTCCCCTGTCTTGCGCGCTTCTTCACTGCTTAGTGAATACAGTCCGCGGCCGCCATAAGCGTCAAGCACATAAAACGGTTTGTTTTTCTGCCCCAATTGATTGAGCAGTTGTACCAATAAAATGTGTTTAACCACATCAGCAAAGTTACCAGCGTGGTAGGCGTGTTTATAGTTCATAATCTCAAAAGTTTAAATAAGAAAAATTGCATCTATGGTAGCATAGGCGGAGTAAAAGATAATGTGGTTTTAGTAAGCGCTTTCGATAAAAACGCATTGAATGGCGGTATATTGACCATTGATTGATAAGAATGAGATGAAATGACGCAGATTATTAGCAACCTGAACAAGACAGCGTTGGTCGTTGATCATCCGATAGGACAGGACAATCCTCCGTTACTATCTCCAGACAGTCATAACGACGACCCTAACGCGCCTACCCAGAAGATGCTGCAACTGTCTGATTTTGCAGTCAACTGGGAAAATAGACTGACGGATGAGCAGCTTGATACATTTGTCACTGATGGCTGGCTCACTATTGATAATGTATTTAATAAGACCGCATTACTTGCGCTACAAGCAGAAAGCGGTTTTATTGACTATCGTGATGCGGCGCTAACCGCTGGCATTCGTATCAGTGATATTCGCGGTGATAGGATACGCTGGATCACCGAGAACTTTTTTGCAGGCTACTATTATCTACAAAGCATTAACGCCCTCGCCGCTCTGTTTAATCGTAGCTTATTCGCTGGTATTCGTCATAGCGAAGCGCATTATGCGTGTTATCCGATTGGCTTTGGCTATCAATGGCACAGCGACAATCCTGCTGGGCGCGATGAACGGGTGATCTCAGCGGTGTTTTATCTTAATGATGATTGGGAAGCGACTGACGGCGGCGCGCTAGAAGTCGTTGATAAGCATGGCACGCACCATGAAGTGATGCCAGTTGCCAACAGATTGATCATTTTCGACAGTGATTTGCAGCATCAAGTACAAATCGCGCATCGTCAGCGTTACTCTATTGCTACGTGGATGCGCCGTGACGGTCTTGTACCCTTTGTCGAAGTAGACGCTTAGCACCTATTACTCATTATCTATTTATATTTAACATTTTCATTATTATACAAAAGGCTAACCCATGTCAGACTCTCACCAACAGCCCACCCACCAACAAGCAACCTTAGACTTAAGTATTGCCTTGTTAGAACGTCCTTCAGTGACACCAGACGATGATGGTTGCCAAGACATATTGTCAGAGCGTTTGGAGCAAGCAGGCTTTGACTGCGAGTTTATGTACTATGGTGACAGACAAGCAAAGGGTGAACATGCTGAAGTTAAAAACTTGTGGGCACGCCGTGGCACGACGGATCCCGTAATTTGCTTTGCCGGTCATACAGACGTGGTACCAACGGGTGATGAAAAAAACTGGACGTATCCACCATTTACGCCAACCATTGCTGATGGCTATCTATGGGCGCGCGGTGCCGCCGATATGAAGACAGGCATTGCTGCCTTTACTATCGCCGCCGAACGCTTCGTTGCCAATCATCCTGAGCACAATGGTTCGATTGCTTTTTTGCTCACTTCAGATGAAGAAGGTCCATCAATCAACGGTACGGTCAAAGTCATCGAAACCTTAGAGGCTCGTCAAGAAAAAATTACTTATTGTCTTGTGGGTGAACCATCGAGCACGGATACGTTAGGCGATATTATCAAAAACGGTCGTCGTGGCTCGCTAGGCGCAGAGCTGACGGTCACAGGTAAGCAAGGTCATGTTGCCTATCCACATTTGGCCTGTAATCCTATTCATGCAGCGATGTCTGCCCTTGCTGAATTGACATCTACCGCATGGGATACTGGTAATGATTACTTCCCTGCCACTTCCTTGCAAATATCAAATATCAATGGCGGCACAGGTGCAACCAACGTCATTCCTGAAACGCTAAACGTTGTCTTTAACTTTCGCTTTTCGACAGAGACGACTGAAGATGAGCTAAAGGCAAAAACCCACGCTATCTTTGATAAGCACTTTGCTAATAGCCAAGTTTCAGAGAATAAAGCCAGTTACGACATCAATTGGAAGTTATCTGGTCAGCCGTTTTTGACCCCTGAAGGGAAACTGGTCTCGGCATGCCAAAACGCCATCAAAAAAGTCACCGATGTCGACACCACCTTATCAACCTCTGGCGGTACGTCCGATGGACGCTTTATTGCCCCGACTGGTGCGCAGGTTGTTGAATTAGGCGTACGTAACGCCACCATTCACCAGGTCGATGAAAAGGTTGAAGTTGATGATTTGGGCAGGTTAGCGCAGATTTATGAGGGAATTTTGAAGAATTTGTTGCTTGATTAGGCTCTACCGTATCAATGACGTTAATAAAACAGCAACAATAAAGGCAGCGCTTAAATGTTTAGCGCTGCCTTTATTTGTTTTAAGTATTATTGTAGCCTAATAAATAACCTGTATTAACAGTCACTTAAGATGATAACCACTAAAATTTGGGTAGATCCATTAAAAATAGGATATATAAATGTTGCTTACTGCTTGCAAACGATAATCATTATTGTTAATATTCGTTTTTACAAAAATGCAGCATTAATTTTTATGTTTTCGTTTTGGAGCCCGTGCGATGTCTCATCCTTATAAGTCTGTTACTATATTTTTATTGTCCACTTTAGCCTTGTCCATGCAGGCAGTTTATGCGCAAAGCGTTGATACCCAGCAAGGTAATCTCGAAGAATCAGCAGTCTCGGTAACCTTAGACGAAATTACTGTTATCGGTAGTAAAGACAATGTGCCCTTGATGACGGGTTCTGGTTATTACGTCGATAACGAACAGTTAGAAAATGAGTACATTACAGATATTAACCAAGTTTTAAAGACCGTGCCAGGGGTTTACGTCTCTGAAGAAGATGGGTTGGGCTTACGTCCTAACATCAGTATTCGTGCTGGTATCGGTGGACGTAGTAGTAAAGTGCATTTAATGGAGGACGGTATTCCTATCGCACCCGCTCCTTATGCTGCCCCTGCCGCCTACTATCATCCGACAGCGCTGCGTATGTCAGGTGTTGAGATTCTAAAAGGCGCGCCGCTGCTACGTTATGGGCCGCAAACGACTGGTGGCGTTATTAACTATTTATCAACCCCTATTCCTGCCACTAATGGCGGTCAAGCGATGACCTCAATCAACGACCGTGGCGGTGTGGATGTTCATGCTTATGCTGGTGGACGCGAAGGCGACTTTGCAGGCTCAATTGAAACTGTGCAACAACGAGGCAAAGGCTTTAAAGAAATTGATGGTAAAGACATTGGCGACTATGACAATCAAGATTATGTCCTAAAGGGTCGTTATCAGATCAATCCTGCGCATAGTTTGTTTGCCAAAGCACAGTATTCTGATAGATCTAGTGATGAGACTTACTTAGGTTTAACAGATGCTGACTTCAATAAAAATCCTAACAGACGCTACCCGATGTCTGCGCTTGATAACATACAAGACGAACATACCGGACTTAACTTGACGCACAACTGGATCACGGATAATAATAGCGAGCTACGTACTACCGCTTATTACAATAAAACCCATCGTAACTGGTATAAGCTCAATGATAACAAAATCAATGATTTTTATGAAGGCAATATCACCCAAGGGCAGCTAGATGGTACCGAGGATTTAGCAGGTATCGAATTAAAAGCCAATGATCGCACTTATTATAGTACCGGTGTTCAGACGAACTTCAATACTGACATTTTAAGTGCCTATGGCGATCACAATATTGATGTAGGTGCTCGCTATCACCGTGACAAAGTTGAGCGCTATCAGCCAAGCGATATTTTTAATCAGGTAGACGGTAATTTAATTTATCAAAGCACCAAAGTCCCTAATGGCAGTAATAACCGCGAAGAAAGAGCCAACGCAACTAGTCTTTGGCTAACTGATAAGTGGCAAGTGACTGACCCCTTACTTCTAAACCTAGCCATGCGTTACGAGTATATTGATACTGAAGAGACACGCGGTGTTGATACTGATAATCAAGCACGCGTGAGCAATACTCAGTCTATATTTTTGCCAGGTTTATCCGCAAGCTATCAACTCAATGATGAAGTACAGCTTATAGGTGGGGTCCACAAAGGCTTCAGCCCATTAGGTGCTGGAGTGTCCGAAGATGACAACACGGATCCTGAAGAAAGTATCAACTATGAAATCGGTACGCGCTATATTGATGGTAACAATTATATTGAGGCCGTTGGGTTTTATAGTGACTTTGATTCTGTAATCAGAAACTGCACAGAAAACGTGCCTTGCGGCAGTGGCTCAGATGCCATAACGTCAGGTACCGAAAAAGAGAGTGGTTCTGCGGTGATCGCAGGGCTTGAGTTAATGGCTGGCACTCGCTTTGATGGAGATGGATTCAGTATTCCGCTGCATGCCACTTATACTTACACCCAAGCTGAGCTTGCCGAGGACTACAAAGACACTTTAGATGGCGATCGCTTAACGCTAGTGCCCAAAAATCAAGCCAGTGTACGCGCCGGAATCGAGATGGATTCAGGTTGGGATACTTACTTGACTGCCAAATATGCTGGCGGCATTTGTGAATCAGTGGGCTGCAATCGTACTAATGAGCCGCGTAGCGAGACTGACTCGTTATTCACTTTTGATGCTATTACCCACTACCCTATCGGTTATGATGCTAAGGTCTTTGGTAAGGTTGAAAACATCGCTGACAAACAAGTTATTGTGAGCCGTACGCCATACGGTGCTAGACCAAACCTACCACGTACCTTTACCATTGGCGTGACTAAAGCTTTTTAACTAGCATTGAATAGATAACCTTGATACATTACTCCTAATGGAAAAATCCCCAGCTATAATAAAAATATAGCTGGGGATTTTTTATGACTGTATCAATAAGCATAAATAATGCTTCGTCGGCCTCATTGATCCAACTTACCTGAATAAATGCTTCTATCGTAGAGTAGCTACCTATTAAACAATACGCGCATAAGCTACACGCCTAAGCATCTTAAAAATCACTCATCTGATAGCTCAATTGATGCCGCGGCGCAGATTATTAGACCTCTTGCAAAAGTACCAGTTCATTGACTTTTACTGACGGAGTTACAAGGGCTAGCGATGACTTATCCAAGAGGTCTATTATAGTAAAGTAGACTTCTTATAGTGTTGATATGATAGCCTCACTCAATACCAATATAAAGATCCAATTGCCCATATTCTAAATTACCCCCAATATAATGCTCAAAATCGACATTATAAGTGCGAGTATGCTCGCAATCACGATCATGGAAGTACTCCCAAGCCTTCTCCCATGCATTCATGACCGTGTTAGGCATTCTGCCCTCTTCGGTGAATACTAAATACTTACCTTCGGGGATTATGACGCTGACCACATCGCTCATATTAGCCGCAATTTTACTGCCTGATTGCTCATCCTTCTCACTGGCTGTTTTCCAGCTAGCGACAACATCAAACGCGCCTGCTAAATCATCACTCTCATAGTTATGATAAATACCGTAAATATCTTCGCCTTCAGGCAACTGTCCTGCGTAATTCTGGTAAAACTTCTGCCACAATCTACCAAGCTTGGCAGTGTCGTGGCTAATCTCAGCGTGATTGGTGGTGCGAACACTGATACCGCGACACGCTATCGCTTCTGGCAGCTCTTTAGTTTGTGATGTCATGATGCGGCCTTTTTGATTTATTGAATTTTTATTGATAACACTGCTCAACGTTATAGAGTCGATTAGTCGGCTTCATCGATCCAATTCATTTGAATGGCTTCTAAGATACCTTCGTTTGAGCGCTGCGGATCATCATCAAAGCCTTCAAGCTCCGTCACCCAGCGATGCAAATCGGTAAAGCGTATGTACTGCGGATCAGTCTCTGGAAATTTTTCATAAAGCTCGATTGCGATATCTAAGCTGTCTGTCCATTTTAATTTTTGTGGGGTCATAACGGTACCTTTTTTTAGTCGTTTTAGAAATAGTAGTCTCGCCTTAGTATTGGCGATTTGATGGACTCTATCCTACCAAAATTTAGCAAATGATTATAGCCAAGTTATTATAGGGCGCTATTTTTTAATACTGGGTTTCAATGTGGTTTAGGCTGACTTGGTAGATTTCACAGCAACTTGGTGGTTATTCCATGTGTTAATCACTTCCGTCAACCGCTCCCCTGTCATATCCAACACCTCTGGCGTACGCATACCGGTATCATCGGTAAATACAAACTTGGTCATACCAACGCCCATGAGCTGATTTTTGACAAAAAATCGATGCTCAAAATACACATATTTGTGATCCCAGCCTGCAACCGCACTGCTAAGCGTCATTTTATCCAAAAACTTGATTTGTTTGAGATAAACCATCTCTTGCATGGCAATGACCCAGTTCAGAGGCTTGATGCCTTTTTCATGACAGCGTGCCATCACCCAGCGTGTCACGTTTAGCTCAATAAATGACAAGTAACGATAATTGGGCAGATGATCGCGAAACCCCATGTCATGCGGTAATACCCGATAGTTACGGACAGTCGGTGCGATCAAGGTCTCAAGACTAATCGTCTCACTCATGGGCTCATGCTTGAGCTGCTGCTTAAGCAAACTGACCATAATAAAAAAGCGCAGTAACATATTCATAAATAGTACTCTTACTTTGTTGTGTTTATGACTGAAGGTTGAACGGCTCAACGATATTTTTTTATCGTTGTTTCCGAAACGTTGATCACTTTAACGCAAAAAAAGCCACCTCAGTGACTTTCCTTGTTCAAAATCTTACGGGCGAGAGTCCTTTATTAACATCCTATTTTAAATGTTAGTGACCACCACCATTGATACTACGCACCATCTCTTCGACCATTTTCTTGGCATCACCAAAGATCATCATGGTTTTGTCCATATAGAAGAGGCTGTTATCAAGACCTGCATAGCCGGTGCTCATCGAACGCTTGATGACCATCACCGTTTGCGCTTTGTTGGCTTCTAAAATGGGCATACCAAAGATAGGAGATGTCGGATCGTCTTTTGCTGACGGATTGACGACGTCGTTGGCACCGATGACCAAGACCACATCGGTACTGGCAAAGTCGGAATTAATCTCATCCATCTCTAGAATATCATCATAAGGCACGTCGGCTTCTGCCAATAGTACGTTCATGTGCCCTGGCATACGACCAGCAACAGGATGAATGGCAAAGCGAACGTTGACACCTTCGTCTTTTAATAGCTCGTACAATTCTTTTACCGCGTTTTGCGCGCGGCCTTGTGCCATACCGTAACCTGGTACGATGACCACGTTGCTGGCATTGGACATAAGGAACCCTGCGTCTTCTGCTGAGCCTGATTTGTATGTTTTTGGTGCGCCATCATCACCGCCTGCAGCGGCCGCTGACGTGCCCATACCGCCAAACAAAACGTTTAGTAGAGAGCGGTTCATGGCTTTACACATGATATAAGATAAAATCGCACCTGAGGAGCCAACAAGCGAACCTGCGATAATGAGCATCGAGTTGCCAAGGGTAAAGCCAATACCTGCTGCCGCCCAACCTGAAAATGAGTTCAGTAGCGACACGACCACTGGCATATCACCGCCGCCGATAGGCGCAATCCACATCCAGCCAAAAATCACTGCAATCACTGTCATCGCATAAAACGCAGGCAAGGAATCCGTGACAAAATACACGCCGCCAAACCCAATCATCGCTATAAATAGCAAGGCTTGAACAGGTTTTACCCAGCCGCCAGTGACTGTTTTTGCCCAGCTTTTTGCCGCAAGCTTACCAAAAGCAAAGACAGAGGCAGAAAAAGTAATCGCACCGATAAAGCAACCGATAAATAGCTCAACACGGGCAACCGCGCCATGTTCTTGCTCAGTGTGTAATACCGTCGCAAGGGCAATCGCAACCGCTGCCAAACCGACAAATGAATGCATCAACGCTACGGTTTCTGGCATCTGCGTCATGGCAACGGTTTTTGCCTTCCACATACCAACCAGCGCACCTAAAATCATCGCGCCAATAATGAGCCAAAGGACAGGACCTTCTGCTAAAAAGAACGTCGTCACGACGGCAATCGCCATCGCTACCATACCAAAGCGGTTGCCACGAATCGCTGTCTTTGGACTCGACAATCCGCGTAACGTTAAAACAAAAAGGATCGCACCAACCAGATAGAACCAATCCGCATTCGCCGCAATCATCGCTGATAAATCATTCATGCGTTGCCTCCATTATCAGTGCTTGCTGCTGGGGCTTTTTTTACTTTGGGTTTGAACATCGCGAGCATACGTTCAGTCACCGCAAAACCACCAAAGATATTGATACTGGCCAAAAATACCGCAAAAGCACCAAGCAAACTGGTCGGTGTAAACATCGAGCCGTCGATATGGACAGTCTGTAGCATCGCACCGACGATCACGATACTTGATAAGGCGTTGGTCACCGCCATCAATGGCGTATGTAGCGCTGGGGTCACGCCCCAGACGACGTAGTATCCGACAAAGATAGCGAGTACAAATACGGTAAAAATCGCGACAAATGGTGTGCTACTCATGGCTGCACCGGCAGGCGCTGCCGCTAAAATGATGGCGATCATCTCATCCTCCTAAAAATTTATTCGTGTCTGGCAAATGTATGGCGACCAGCAAGGGCTAGCGTTTGGCCAAGCGCACTTGGTTGTCGTGGGTCACTGCCAGTGCACCCTGAATCTCATCTTCCATATCTAAGTTAAGCGAAAGGTCGTTTGCTGCTGCATCGTCGCCAGCAGGTGCAATCAAAGTCGTGATAAAGTTAACCAAGTTATTGGCGTATAGATCTGACGACTGTGCGGCTAGCATAGATGGGATATTGGCGGCACCAACGATACGTACGCCGTTTTCTGTGGTGATGGTCTCATTTGGCGCACTGCCTTCGACGTTACCACCGGTACCAGCAGCCATATCGATCAGGACAGAACCTGCTTTCATTTTGGCAAGGGTTGCCGCGTGCACGAGACGCGGGGCATTACGACCAGGAATCTGTGCTGTGGTAATGACAATGTCAGCATTGCTGAGTGCCTTGTCAACCACAGCAGCTTGGTCTTTGATATATTGTTCTGATGGCGTCCACGCATAGCCGCCCGTTGCTTTGGCTTTTTGTGCTTCGTCATCACTCATCGGCACATCCAGCCATTTACCACCAAGTGATTCGACCTGCTCTTTTGCCGCAGGACGCAAATCACTCGCTTCTACAACCGCGCCTAGACGCTTTGCCGTTGCAATCGCTTGCAGACCTGCCACGCCTACGCCCAAAATAACCACTTTGGCTGGCTTGACTGTACCCGCAGATGTCATAAACATAGGAAAAGGACGAGAGTATTCGTTAGCCGCGAGCAATACCGCTTTATAACCAGCAAGGTTAGCCTGCGATGACAATACGTCCATGTTTTGCGCACGTGATAATGTGCGCGGTAATAACTCCATTGCAAAAGCCGTCGCACCTTTGGCCGCATAAGTGTCAAGCTGAGTGTTGCGATACGGGTCTAGCATACCGACGACGATTTGGCCTGCACTCAAATGCTCTGCCACTTCGGCGGGCAAGTCGTGAATGGTGGTAATAATTTGAGACTGGGCAATCACCTCGGCGCTGCTGCTGGCAATGTCGGCTCCTGCCGCCTGATACAACGCATCAGCATAATACGCTGCTTGGCCTGCACCTGACTGAATGACGACTTCAAACCCAAGCTTGCGCAATTTTTTGACTGCGTCTGGGGTTAGTGCGACACGGCTTTCACTCGCGATATCTGCACTGATTACACCGATTTTCATATCGTCTCCTTACTTATATAGAATGACTTACCCTTAATACCCTCAACGCATTTTCAAAAGCATAGGGGACAAAAATCCTTAACCATGACTTATCCAATATCATAAATAAAGACTATCAATTTAATAAATGATGTATTGTTTACCATCATGCCTTTTTATTATAGAGACATAATCTGCCAACTTTCATTGTCTAATGATGACCAACAAGTAAGATAAAAAGTTAGGTATTGATACCATCTGCATAACTTTTGTTGTTATATTAAAGTTTTTTATTTTTTCAAAAAACCTCTATCCCTTATATAACAAGGTCTCGCTTTAATAGAGGCTAACTGTATGGACATTTACGCATTGCCATATCCCCTTAAAAAAAACATAAAACACTCAAGGTCAAGTCAAGTTAAACCCGCAGCTGTCGTATAATAAGAATGCTTGATATCTGAACAGGTCGGTCATTGACTCACGATAATAAGGACTCACCATGTATTTTTTACTCTCTCCTGCCAAATCTTTGAATGAAACAGACGCTATACCAGTGAACTTGGGCAACTACTATAGTCAGCCTGAACTGATCGCGCACTCACAGTCACTCATGAAAGTATTGAAGTCCAAAGAGCCCGTTGATCTGCAAGAGTTGATGAGCATCTCTGATGATCTTGCGCAACTCAATGCCACGCGCAATCAACAATGGCATTGGAGCGAAGATAAGCCGTTTACTGATGATGAGTCTGGTAATGCAGCAAAGCCGGCGGGCTACTTGTTCGACGGTGATGTTTATACCGGTCTTGATATGTATCACATGGATAAAGAAACCGCTGTCTATGTCAATGAACATCTGGGTATTTTGTCAGGTCTTTATGGGGTATTAAAACCGTTGGACTTGATTCAGCCTTATCGTTTAGAGATGGGTACAAAGCTAAAAAACGCGCGCGGTGATAATCTTTATGAGTTTTGGGGAGAAGAAATAACTGACGTTATCAATGCTCGTATGGCAGATAGTGAGGACAAGGTTTTGATCAATCTGGCGTCGAACGAGTATTTTAAAGCGGTGAAAAAGAAAGCACTGAAGGCGGATATCATCACGCCACGGTTCGAAGACGAAAAAAATGGTCAATATAAAGTCATTAGCTTTTATGCCAAAAAAGCACGCGGACTGATGGTCAAGTACGCAGCAGACAATAAGCTGACCAGTGCTGAGCAGCTAAAGCAGTTTGATTTGGCGGGTTATTATTACTGTATCGAGGCGTCTGATGATAAGAGGTGGACATTTCGTCGTGATGAGGCAGATGCCTAATCTTTTAGCCAAAACATACTTATCTTGCATAAAAAAACCCCCGATAAGCTTAGCCTATCGGGGGGTTTATTTGGACTAGATTTCACAGGTACGTGATATTATTCATACTTTCAGCGAAAAGCGGTTTATCGAGGAAAACAAGCGAAATAGTACTTATTGTACATTGAGCGTGTCTGACAAAGACAAACCGCTTTGCAGCGACAGTAAAATTACATCATACCGCCCATTCCACCCATACCGCCCATTCCACCAGCAGCGCCCATACCTGCCATTGCGTCTTCTTTTTCTGGTATGTCAGTGATCATGGCTTCAGTCGTTAGCATGAGACCTGCTACTGACGCTGCATTCTCTAGCGCTGAACGTGATACTTTTGCTGGATCAAGGATACCCATCTCAAGCATATCGCCGTACTCACCAGAGGCAGCATTGTAGCCGTAGTTGCCCGTGCCGTTTTTCACTGCGTTAACCACCACTGATGCTTCTTCGCCAGCGTTGGTAACGATTTGACGTAATGGTGCTTCCATCGCGCGGCGTAGGATGTTAATACCAGCGTCTTGGTCGTCGTTGTCGCCTTTTAGCTCAGACAATGCATTCATCGCACGAACTAATGCAACGCCGCCGCCAGGTACAACGCCTTCTTCAACCGCTGCACGAGTGGCATGTAGCGCATCGTCAACACGGTCTTTCTTCTCTTTCATTTCAGTTTCGGTCGCTGCGCCAACTTTGATTACTGCTACGCCGCCTGCCAGTTTTGCAACGCGCTCTTGTAGCTTTTCTTTATCGTAATCAGAAGTAGACTCTGCGATCTGACGGTTGATAGACTCAACACGATTTTCGATGTCAGCTTTGTTACCAGCGCCATCAACGATCACGGTGTTTTCTTTACCAACAGTGACTTTTTTCGCAGTACCCAATTGGTCAAGGGTCGCCGTCTCTAGGCTTAGTCCAATCTCTTCAGAGATTACCGTTCCGCCCGTTAGCGTTGCGATGTCTTCTAGCATGGCTTTACGACGATCGCCAAAACCTGGTGCTTTAACGGCACAAGTTTTTAGGCCACCACGCATGTTGTTTACAACTAAGGTTGCCAATGCTTCGTTTTCTACGTCTTCAGCGATGATTAGCAATGGCTTGCTTTGCTGCATGACTTGCTCAAGTAATGGCACGATCTCACGGATATTGCTGATTTTTTTGTCAACCAATAGGATATATGGGTTTTCAAATTCAGCAGTCAAGCTGTCTTGCTTATTAGCAAAGTATGGGCTGATATAACCACGGTCAAACTGCATACCTTCGACAACTTCTAGGGTATCTTCGAAGCTTGACCCTTCTTCAACGGTGATAACGCCTTGCTTACCCACTTTTTGCATCGCTTGCGAAATCAATTCACCGATTTTGGTGTCTGAGTTTGCAGAGATAGAACCGACTTGCGCGATGGCTTTTTCATCATCGGCTGGCGTTGATAGGTTATGGATTTCTTGCACGGCTGCGCGAACGGCTTTATCGATACCGCGCTTAAGATCCATTGGGTTCATACCAGCTGCCACTGACTTCATGCCTTCTTGCAAGATTGACTGAGCCAATACGGTCGCAGTCGTTGTACCATCACCAGCGACATCGTTTGTGCGGCTAGCAACTTCACGAACGAGCTGAGCACCCATGTTTTCAAATTTGTTTTCAAGCTCGATTTCTTTGGCAACTGACACACCATCTTTAGTGATGGTTGGCGCGCCAAATGACTTATCGATAACCACGTTGCGGCCTTTAGGGCCTAGGGTGACACGTACTGCATTTGCTAAAACGTTGACGCCGTCCATCATTTGTTTACGGGCATCTATGCCGAATTTTACGTCTTTTGCCATGGTAAATTACTCCATTATTATAAGTATGAGAATACAATTGAATGATTTGATAGTTGCTTATCAAAAGCGGTTATCAGAACCTGTGGTCAAGATGTGCTGAGTATAAAACGATACTCAAGAGGACTAGCCTTCTAGCACACCTAGTACATCAGACTCTTTCATAATCAATAGTTCTTCACCGTCAACCTTCACGGTTTGACCAGCATATTGACCGAACAAAACTTTGTCGCCAGCTTTTACATCTAACGCACGAGTTTCGCCATTGTCACGAACTTGGCCATTACCAACTGCAATGACTTCACCTTGTGAAGGTTTCTCTTGAGCAGAACCCGGCAATAAAATACCACCAGCAGTTTTTGTCTCTTCTTCTATGCGGCGGACGACGATACGGTCATGTAAAGGACGAATATTCATCGATATGACTCCAAAAATTGGTTGTTTGAATAAAGGGTTTATTTGAATTAATAGTCTCAATACCAGTATCTATAAGAGTCGCCATTCAATCATAGCAATCTAAAGATACGCTTTGAGCTTGTAACAAAAAGTGGGGGCAAGATAGGTTGGCTTCAAGTGTAAAGCCCAAAAATTTACAAGATTATTCTGACGGAATTTGATAGAGATGAGGCTTAATAGAGGCCATACGTTTTATTTACCCTCTATTGCTGGCTTTACAGCACGTTACCCTCGATGGTCGTATCAGATGTCATAGCAACATTCGCTACAATCGTCACACGTGCCGGTCGGTTCTTACTCTTGAAAATGTAACAGAGTATGACCATTATAAGCGTTGTGAACATAATAAGAATGACGATAGATGCTGCTATATCAGCATCTTATTAACTACTAAGAGGTATCTATGAGTTTTTTATCAATGCATAATAAATCACTGCCCAACGCTTCTAATAATACGAAACGCAGTCCATCTAAGTTTTTATCTGCCTTAATCACAGGTATCAGTATTTCTACCATTGGAGCCTTGAGTATGACCGCACCCACTCTTGCCAGCGCAAAGACTGTTCAGCCAACAACGGCCAACTATAGTTTTACCGTTGAAGACAAATACAAAGGAACCGCGACTCGTACGTTAAACAAATCCGGCAATACTTGGAAATACAACGTTAAGGCTCGCGTCGCCGGGGTAGCTAGTGCCTCGCAAAACAGTACGTTTACCCTCAATGGTAATAATGTCATTCCAACCCAAGCCAGCACCACTTATAAGCTATTAGGATTGGGTCGTACCCACAAACTAAACTTTAACCCAAATAGCAAAAAGGTGACCAGCAACTATAAAGGCAAAACCACGACGCTGAGTATGCCGCAGCAAGCCTTTGATGATTTGAGTCTTGAGGTGCAAATTCGTCAAGATCTGTTAAATGGTAAGTTCACTGGCAATTACTACATGGCAAAAAAAGACAAAATCGAAAAGACCCCATTTAAAAAATCTGGCAGCACCAAAATTACCGTTCCAGCCGGTACCTTTGATACTGTCCGTGTTGACCGTATTCATGACGACAATGACCGCTCAACCAGTTTTTGGTTAGCGCCGAGCTTGGATTATTTGCCCATAAAAGTTAGTCAGATCAATGATGGTAAGAAGATGGATTTGGAATTGACTAAGGTTAACTAATCCAAGTATGTAAACAGAAGCGTTGAAAAGTAATACTGCAATAAAAAAGCGGCGTCCTATTTGGAACGCCGCTTTTTTATATCTTAAGATTAATGACTATTATTACAGCCTACTAATGAGAACGCGGTTTTTTAACAACATTATTCATCGACGGCAAGCGTTTTAGTAAAATAAACAACCAAACGTTGATGGCAAACAACAATACAAAATCAATCAGATATACCGCTATTTCCGCCCAGCTGCTGCCATACGCGCGCGTAAACAGCACCACGCCACTTGCGCCCAAATATACTAGAGTAAACATACTACCGACCAATAACGCATAAGGCGAGCGCCCGCGCACGATCCATGGCGTCAGTATAAAAGCTGGCAAAAGCCATAGTGCTTGCCAGGCGATACCGCCCACAATATCAGGGCTGCTTGGATTAAAAATACTGATAAAAATAGGCAGTCCCATTAATCTATAAACCAGCCAAATCAGCCACGTCATCATCAAGCGCTGCGCAATAGGTGCGATAGGCTTGGTAACTTTAGGAGACTTACTGTTAGAGTGGTTTGTAGCCATTAGAGATTTTTACTTCCTAAATGAATAGCATAGATATGTCGCTATTAGCGATTAATCATCAGTATTTGAGTGCAAAGAGTGTTTAAGTATCAAGCTTGAGCTATAACACCGGTTACATGAGACTCGATTAGCGACCCCAGTTTGCTTGTGCTAAAGCAGTAGCGGTGATTGCCAAGCGGCGACCTTGTGCAATACCTAGGTCACGCTCGTCTGCCGATACTGGCTGATCATGCGCCGCACCACTGACATGACTGGCACCATAAGGCGTCCCGCCGCGATGCGTCCGATTTAATGCAGGTTCAGCATACGGTACCCCCACGATGACCATCCCGTGATGCATTAATGGTAACATCATCGTGAGCAATGTGGACTCTTGGCCACCATGCATAGAGCCTGTCGCCGTAAATACCGAGGCAGGCTTGTTTTGTAGATTTCCCGCCAGCCAGAGCGTGACGGTATTGTCCCAAAAATACTTCATGGGCGCGGCCATATTGCCAAAGTGCGTCGGGCTACCCAGTGCAAGGCCGCTACAGTCTTTGAGATCATCCATCGTACAATACAAGTCACCTTCATCAGGTATCGCAGGCTTGCTCAATGTGGTTTCAGGTGCCACCGTCGGGACAGTACGAATACGTGCGGTCATGCCAGCATCTTCGATCCCTTGAGCGATGGCGTATGCCAATGTCTTTGTCGTGCCATAATTTGAATAATAAAGCACCAAAACGTAAGGGTTGGCCTGACTCATTAACCGTCCTTCCTCATAAAATCATTGATAGTATTATCTATATATCATTATTTATCGATCAATAACGATACCGCCCGCGATAGGCGATGCGATGATGTGCTCATTATGCCCCAGTCATTCACCCACATGCAAACCAGCTGACGACTATTTTACGACCACCTACTCCAGCTACGCCTACCTGATGCCTTATCAAAGAGCCGCTGTGCATTTTGACACAATTAAACGGCAGATGATAACGACGCATCTTTGTTACACTATTGTCTCTCTACTTCTTGCTAAATGGTCACTATGGAAAACTTAAGCAAAAGACTCCCATTTTTACATCAGCGCTGGTTCCAGTTTTTACGGTTTTTGACGCGGCACTTTTTTGAAGACAACTGTCAGCAAAAAGCAGCATCGCTAACCTACACGACTATGCTGTCGATCGTGCCTGTATTAACCGTTTTGCTCATGATATTGTCCTCTGTACCGGCACTGGCATCCGTCAGAGCGCAGATATACGAGGTCATTTATAGCAACTTGTTGCCGCAATCGAGCATGCAAGTCAGTGAGTATATCAATGACTTCGCCGAAAAATCATCGAACCTTACCATCATCGGCGCCATGGTGCTATTTTTTACCACCATCATGACCTTGACCACCATTGAGCGTGCCTTTAATCAAATCTGGCGGGTGGAGAGCCGCTCAGGTGGTATAAAGAGTCTGCTGCGCTATTGGACAATTGTGACCTTGGGGCCTATGGTGCTGGGTACGGCGTTTATCGCTTCAAGCACGGTACAAAGCTTGAGTTTTTTAAATCGCCAAATCGCAGGCTACGGGATCGATTGGGGGTTTTGGGTACAAGTGGTGTCGGTTGGTATCACCATGGCCGGCTTTATAGGGATGTATTGGTTTATTCCCAAAGCTCGTGTGCCCGCAAAAAATGCAGCCATCGCTGGGGTCTTGGTGACGATTATCTTTGAGCTGATGAAGCATCTGTTTGGCACAGTGATGGCAAACTTTACCAGCTACGAGGCCATTTACGGAGCTTTTGCCGCCTTGCCTATCTTTTTGTTATGGATATACCTGTCTTGGAATTTGATTTTGTTAGGCGTTGAGATCAGCTATACCTTAACCATTTTTGAGACCGAAGAAGTCTACCCGCGCCATCCCCTACTTAGCTTGCTGGACATGCTGAACTTGGTATATACCCATCATTTAAAAGGTGAGGCCGTCAGCGAACAAGCGCTGCGCAATGTGTTGGGACGCAAAGAGCTACCCAAATGGTACACCTATATCAACTACCTCCAAGACAGTAACCTCATCACCATGACCGAAGATGAGGACTATGTACTCAAAAAAGACTTGAGCAAGATGACATTGTGGGATTTTTATCGCACCTTGCCTTATCCATTGCCTATTAAGGATGAGCTTGATGAGATGAGGCTAGAAGAGCAAAAGCCATGGCTCAGCCTTCTAGTGGATCGATTTGAGCATACGGAAGCCTATGCCAAGCAGCAGCTAGACTTGCCGTTGAATGTTATCTTTACCAACGCCGAACCGCGCAAAAACCCTGATGATAAAGGGACGAATAAAAACACCCCACACCCTTTATTTAAAAAACCTGAATTTAGAAAAACATCGCAAGCCGTTCCTAACAGCTTAGCTCGACAGTCAACTGATACAACAGCGACCCCGCACTTTGATCCAGCCGCTTATGACAAGGACAGTAAGGTTGAGTGTGATGCACATGATAATGAAATCATCATTCCTATAGACCCAAAAACGCCGCCGTCTCCACAAACCAGCAGATGGGGACACAAAAGCACAATCATCACCGAAGCGGACAACCCTAAGCACGGCTCTAGCAATAAAAATTAGTTTGCTAAAGTAGATAAAAGAAAGCTGATTGGAAACAAGAAAACAAATGTAGTACAGTTTATTAATATAGCTGTTATATTCCTAGCAACACCTTTGTTGGGGTATTCTTTTGACACATAACACACCATTTCCATTAAAAACCATAAGTATCGGCATCATCTCTATAATGCTATCTGCATGCGGTGAAGGTAGTGATGATAATACACAGCCTGCATCATCTGATAAGCCGCCTGTAGTGGTTCCACCTGATATAAGTGAGCCACTGACACCGCTGGAGCCAAGTACGCCAATCAAGCCTAGCGAACCATTAACACCGCTGGAACCAAGCACGCCGATCAAATATCCAGAACCACAAAAAGACCGTGCTGATTATTATCAATTAGGCTTCTTTGACTATGACGGTGCCGGTGAAACACGAGAGATCCGTTCTGACTTGACTGGCTCTTTTCAAGCTATGATTCAGTTTGGGCAGAATCATACGGTAGATCCTCAAGGCAACGAAGCAAAAAACATGCCACGCCTAACTGCAGAAAAAGAGGCGTTATTACTGGTTACGCCTACGCTTGAGATGGGAGCAGTCAATCAACTGGTTGCTGAGATTTATCAAGATGGTCTGCTATTACGCAGGGTCAATTTAGACGACCCGACCCAAATCCCACCATCTGACCAAAACAACAGCGATGATAGACCACGGGTCGCCTATAGTAAGCGCGCTTGGTCAACCAAACTCAACTGGGATGAAGTACAAAGCGGCCTTAAGATTCGTATTGTCGATGAACAAAATCGTAGCGGTGAATTACTAGAGAATAAAATAGACTTTGCGGCGCCAGGTGAGCTGGTCTTAACCAATATTCGTCTTGGTCTTTTGAGCCCAGTGACTGTAAACAACAATGGTCATTATATGCTGCTACAGCCAGAAAAGGCGGGCGCAGATTATTTCCAGACCATTCCAGCAGCAAAGATGACCGTCGCTAAATACGATGACGTCGTGCTTGATCGGGTGATGGTAGCGAACGGTACTATTTATGATACGGCTTCAGGTAGCAGCTCAGATGGCAGCGTATACAGCGGTGATATGCGCGAAAACACAGGCAAATCAACCTTTGGCGTCGGTATTAACCTTGCCAACTGGGGCGTCACTAGCGCATCGATGGCAAGCCAAGAGCAGCCGCAGCTCACCCAAAATGTCAATGTGCACCATGCCCGTGGCAAATACGCCAACGGTACATTTAACCATGGCTTAAGCGGTGGCAATGGTATGCTGACTTTGATTGACTCGGTCGGTAATGAGTTTAGTCATGAAATTGGCCATCATTATGGATTGGGGCATTATCCAGGTAAAGTTGGTGATAAAAAATTCTGGTCAGAGCACCATGCCGATAGTGGTTGGGGTTACATGCCCCTTAGAAATAGAATGCGTGGTAACTTTGAATGGTGGCGAAAAGACGTCGGTGCCGGTACTGAAGACTCACCTACTTTCTTAGGTCAATACGGCTATGGTCGTGACGCTATGTCTGGTGGCTCTAATAACAGTGACATCTCGCGCTATACTCATTACACCGGCTATAGTACAAAAACCAAAATCCAGCCAGCATTTGATCGTTATATGTTTGCCAGTGACTCACCGACGGGCTATAAAAAGTGGGATGCTGAGCGTCAAAGAATGCAGATCGCACAACCAAAAGTACCACGATCTAATAATGTTTGGTACAACAGCGCCGATGGCAACTATTTAAGACCGCGTTTGCAAGGCGTGCCTGTTTATACTATTTTAGGCGGTTATGACCCTGTCACCCAAAAGGGTATTATCTATCCAGCAGCGCGTGGTAACTGGGGTAACGTCTTTGACTTACCGGCGGCGAGTAGTTCAGCTGACGTCGCTAGCTGCTGGCTGACCGTTACTTACAGTAACAACATGGTCAATAACATTGCCCTTGCCCCTCATCGCATGAATGGCAATAGCAATGCCAATAAATTTCACGTCAATTTAGCGATTTCTGAAAACCCTAATAAAGTCGATTTGTATTGTAAAAAAGCCAACGAAGCACAGGTATTATTATCATCAACCGCTATTGGTCCCTATAGCGATACCATTAAGCCAGCCGTTACCTTTGGTAAAGAGCATGGCTTTAGCGCCTTAAGAAAAATCGAATTACCACTATTAGCGCGGCAACTTATCGATCAATCGGCCAACCCGACTATCAATTTGGACGCCGAGGGTGAGCTAATATACCACTCTTATAAAAATGATCGTGATGCGCTCAGTCAAGCACTCAGCCCGCTTGCCTTTCAGGTACTCGAGCGTTATGAGCAGCAACAACAGACCATGCATCGCCTAAATCGTTGGGTCGATGTGTATCGCACTGATTTAGTCGAGGGCGGGCCGGAGGTCATCACTGCCTTTCATAAGTTTGTCAACGAATTAGAACTGCAAGATGATCAGCCTCTAGCAAATGTCAGCCCACTCATGAATGGTAACAACTGTCTTAAGGTTGAAACATTAAAAGATGGTAAGCTCAATGCTTTTATCAGCGGACCAAGTGCTTGCACAGGAGATGACTCTGAGCAATGGATTCAAGACAGCAAAGGTCGTATCCACAATAAAATGGCACTAGATCAGTGCCTAATGCCGCAAGGTGGCAATGTCATTAACCTAGCCCCTTGTGATGATCAAGCAAGCTTGCAAGTTTGGCAAATGGATGTATCCGCCAATGCCATCAAGCAAGGCAATCAATGCTTTGACTTAGAAAATGGCTATATGAGTAATAATCGCGCTCGACTCATTCGCTATAGCTGTACAGGTGGTGGCAACCAAAGATGGACGATGCTCACGCAAAACTCGAGTTTGATATTATCTAGCGCTGGCAAAAATCTACCGCTGATAATAGAGAGTATGCAAAAACAAGCAGTGACGACAGACACCATGCAAATGCAGTTGGCAAGCATCAATAGTAATCATCAGCAACCCTCTACACTAGCCAAAGTAAGCAACGCGATAAGCACTTGGTTCTATAGTCTCATCAGCTAATTGAAAATACATAATAATGATAAAAATAAGCTCCTATGATAGGGGCTTATTTTTACTAAATTTTTCATCGTTATTATTTATATGATAAGGTAATAAATAGTCAAAAGATTACTCCAGCGTTACGCTTAAATTTATCACCATTTTATTTTGAACCGGCTATAGGGCGTAGACGCAGCAAGCAAGGACAATGAATCCCTGTAGGACGATACCTGTTTTAAAATAGATTCACTATATAAGATCTCGTCAGTCATTTTTGGAGCGCGAATATTGGACAAACACCCTGAAAATGGCTTTTTTAAGCGACTACTCTTATTTTCAGTGCAGAGAATGAAGGCGTT
>CENM01039722.1_pt1 | contig 21378 bp, 20 predicted proteins | sample 530261 | NCBI WGS metagenome assembly CENM01 (sample SAMEA2619854, study PRJEB7988) | marine metagenome | biome: marine biome (ENVO:00000447); feature: deep chlorophyll maximum layer (ENVO:xxxxxxxx); material: "saline water (ENVO:00002010), including plankton (ENVO:xxxxxxxx)" | depth 80 m
AAAGTACATTTTTCTAATTTGATTATGTCGTCCAGGTTGTGAGCGCTTGTCTGAACTAATAAATCAATAGTGATTCAAATTCAAATTCTTTTAGGTGGGCGGGAGGAGAGATATGATCGACAAGTTTCTGACGGTCAGCTTTGGTAATAATATTCCATTGTTCGAGATCAAAGAAAATTGCTATAACTCTTTTATGCATATCTAGACATATCATGGTGTCATTACTGTCAGTAAATTTGTATGAGGCTACTAAACAATTGTGTAGACCATTTACTTCCATCGTTATTTCATCAAGATATACGTTAACTCTATGAGTGGCTTCATGAAGTGTATTTTTTGATTGAGTTGCATTTTTATAGACTTCACGTAACTGAGGTAGTGACTCGATAATTTCTTTGGCACGCCTATGCTTCATACCATCATGGTTCAGCAGCTTGTATTCAGCTAAATTAAAATGATATTTGTAATCGTCTCCATGAACTGAAGGAAAGTTCATTTTTATAAGCTCTTTGAATCTGTCATATTGCATCTCGAATCGCTTTACGTATGATTCGAATAAATCAGCTTTCCTTTGTCTTTCTATCTGTTCACGTTGTTCATTGAGTTGGTCTCGTTGAAGTTTTAAGGTCGACAAAAGGGCAATGACAGAAGCGATAGTGAGGATGGGCATAACAAGGTTGCCAACGTAAGTTGCAAAGTCAGCAAAATCTCCTGGTCCACCGATATCTCTATCCCAGAAATTAAAAACATAAACGCCTACGATACATATGATAAGAAGAACACAAGCAATAATCGTATAGGTGAGAACTTTATTAAAACCCATTATTACTCTCCAAACTTTTCTCTGGCACGACGCTCAATTTCTTTTTTGGCTAATTCAGCTGGATACCTGACATTATCGTGTCCAGGAAACTCTATCGAAAAGTCACAACTAGTGCATTCCAGCCCAACGCTATCAGTGTATTGCGAAAATCTAGAAGGATTTTCTGTGAAGGTATAACGCTCAAGTTCAAGATCACATGTTTTACAGTAAGGGATAAGTTTTATTGGCTCTTTAAAATACCAACTCCATCGCCACACAACACCCTTAATAGTATCTTTCGTGTAATTTTTACGAGTTAGTTTTTTATATGGAATGAAATTTCTTATTAAGTGAGATAGAGCATAAGTAACAAGGGCTATTATCACTACCCACATATATCCTGGGACAGCATAAGAATCAGTGAAACACTGCCACGTCTTATAAAATGCAAAAGTGATAGTCCTCCAAATGGAGGAAAGTGGGGTATATTCAGAAAAATATTCAATTAAAGCTAAAAATAGCCCACCAAAAACAGTAATTATTATTCCTTCAAAAATTCTCTTCACCATCTGTTTGGCACTCTCATTACATCCACTGTTATATAATTTGATTATTGCACGCCACATCATTTGTTAACACTGTTGACAGGGATAACAGGAAATACTATCTTGATTATGCACTGGCAAAATCCAGTGTCAGGGTTTCGCAGCCTTGTATGGTAAGATTCGTGTGAAAGCGCGGTAGCGCTTTTTTTGTGCCTATCATTTCTATGGTGGGTGTACGTTGGGGAGCCTTGTGCTCGCCGGTCTTGTACGCGAGTCTTCCACCGGTCTGCGAACCCAGCGTATGCCCATCGCCCTTATTTCGCAGTAACGGTGATGGTCTTTCAATTTAGTTAAGGAAGATCTCGCTATGAAACAGCACTATTCCCGCCTGAGTTTCGTTCAGGCTATTTCTCAAAATGATTCATTCTATAATTCAGAGCCTAATTACCAGGTCAGCACCGGCACGGTTTGGGGCTGGTGTGACAGTCCAGAAGCACCGCTGGTCATCAAGCTATCATCCGGTGTGCATTTCACTTGTTATGGCATCAGCCATATTCAAAAACAATCGGCACTAGCCCAAGGGGCCATTGGCCAAAAGGTCGCGTTTTATCATCGTGGGTTTGATATCCAAGGCAAGCCACTTTTCCCCGTATTCAAAACCTTATTAATCGGTGATGAGGTGCATGGTCATGAGTAATCTAAAAACATTAGCTAATCCATTCACCTTCAAAGGCCATGATGTGCGTGTGGCCGTAACCGAGCAGGGCGGTGTGTTATTTCATGCTGAGGATATCGCCAAGGTGCTCGGTATGGATAAAGTCATGTTCGAGGATGCCGTTCGGTTAATACCAGGTGACTGGCGAATGGTGTTACCTGGTAGCGACTTTATCTTCATTACCGAACCGGCCGTGTTCAAACTGATATTCCATTATCAGTCTGAGCAGGCGGTATCATTGGCTGAGTGGATAGTGCAGGACGTACTAACCACACTTAGAAAACATGATTTTTTCGGTGAACTCAATCCAGCGTTAAGACTGGAATATTCCAAAACCATCACCGACCTGACAATGCAGCTATTAAGCAACCGGTCGGAGCATATCCGCGATGTATTAGTGGCAGAACTGCGTGATTGTTGCAACCTGGTAGGCAGACAACTACCTGCAGCAGTCAATACAAGCAGCATGCACTTCTGATTTATTAAGGATGTGGTATGAAACAATTAATAAGAGAAATGGAAGAGAAGGTCATCGCGTTACGTGGGGCCGCTCATGGAATTGCAGCATCGATGGATGAAGAAACCATCACCAGTGAACAGGCATATCAGTTGCTAAAGTCTCTGGCCGATGGCATTCAAACAATCATTGATAAGCGTTCGATACCTGAATAAATCATCACTCAGCACGGGCCGGCTTTTTAGTCGGCCTTTTTTCTTGTATATATTTAAAAGACTGATTAATTTAGCGATTGTATGAAATCTGTTTAGGGAATCAATTTATGGGATTTAATGTGAATGATTTTCGTAAGGTAGAAGAGCAGGTGAAAAGCCATGCCATCGAGACGATGTCAGTTCGTGAGCTTCAGTCAATAAAGAATTCATTGCTTACTAATAGACCAGATCCAAATACGAAATCATTTATGCAAATACAATGGGATATCGTCTATAAAGAAGTAACGTCTCAGATAGATAGTAAGGTTGCGAAGAAACGTTTTTGTATTGGTGTAACTATTAGCTCGGTGATTCTGGTGATAAGCCTGGTCAATCTCGTAAGAAGTTTTCTGTAGTCATCCTCACGGCTTTTTAGTAGTAGGTTATTGCGAATAAACCACCACAATAATAACTAAAGATAGCCAGCCCAAAAAACACTCCTCCTCACCCGCGAGCTTTTTGAAATTTTTTTGAATTTTGAAAAACATCGTGAATCAGCCAATCACATCTAAACAGGCTTAAATTCTCGGCTTGAAACATAAAAAAATGACTTAAAACCGCTTCAGTAAATGAAGTATCTAGATACTAAATGAAAAAATATACAGCCATTTTACAGCCACTATATTTTTGACTCACAAGTTAAGTTGATGATTAATATTAAAATAATTGAGGTGGGGAAGAGGTTCAAATCCTTCTGTCCCGACCAATTTCTCTTGTTAATATCATCAATATATAAACTCACAATTACGAGCCGCTTTGTCTTAAAGCATTGATAATCCGTTCTCGTTCTTCTTCTCCATAAAAGCTTGGATCATCAAATAAGTCTCTTTGTGGTTGATCAAACATCATGCTGAGTACTTGGGAGCTGGTTTGGACCATCGGTTCGAAGTGAGCATTATTTCCACTGACAAGATCAACTACACGGCGACGACGGTAAACTGTATAAGCTGCCAATATTAATAAAACTGCGCCAATGTAAAGTGGCAGACCTTGTGCCCCAATCAGTGTCATCAATGAGCCTGCTGCGACAGGTGCAAAGGCACATCCTAGGCCATGAAGAACCAACATATCCGATGAGCCTGAAACAATTTCGTCAGGATGCAGTTGGTCGATAAGTTGAGCCACTGACAGTGGATAGATAGAGAAAGACAGACCACCCCAGATAAAAAAGACAACAAGTAACACCGTCTGAGAGGGAATGATTGCCATGGATAAAGCGACGAGACCGGCTAATGTCACTACCCATGTAATCACTTTTGGTCTGTCATGCTTATCTGAATAACGACCAATAGGAATCTGCAAAGCGGCACCACCTAAAATGGTTAAACTCATGATGAGAGCAATACCACTGATGTCATAGCCAAGTTGTGTCGCATAGATTGGCGTCATTGCCCAGAATGCGCCCATCGCTAAACCCGATAAGGTTGAACCGGCAACAGAGAGTGGCGCAATTTTTAATAAATTTTTTAAACTGCTTTTAGGTTTTTCTGAATTGATAGTGGGTTGATTTCGTCGTGTTAATGTTAAAGGGAGTATCGCCCAGCTTATGAGAATAGAAACGATAGCAAATAATAAGAAATTATCTGGTTTCGCGATATGTAACATTTGTTGCGCGATAGTGAGTGCACCTAAGTTAACTACCATATAAAAAGCAAATACACGGCCTCGCTCATGACTGGCGGCTTGACTGTTGAGCCAGCTCTCAATGACCGTCATCAGGGTGATATAGGCAAGCCCATAGAAAAATCGCAAGATAATCCAGACCCATGCATCAATAAAAATAATGTGTATTAAAGTCGAGGACGCACATATTGATGCACAAAATGCAAATGTCCGGATATGTCCCATTCGGCGTATGAGTCTACCGCTCACCCAGGTGCCACAAATAAAGCCAATAAAATAGCTCGACATAATGAAGCCCATTGTCGCGCTAGAAAAACCTTCATCTGTACCTCTCAATGTAAGTAGGGTACTAATCAGCCCATTGCCTAACAATAAAAGGGCAACACTCCATAAAATAGATTGGATTGGTTTTAATAATGCAAAGGATTGCATATGTTCTCCTGTGTATTTCTGCACCTTATTGTGGAATGTCGTGCACCAAAAACATGCTTAATCTATGTGAGGGTAGTGAAGAAACATGCTATATAGCGATAAACTGCAGGTTTAAGAGTCATCATTGCTGTTCTTTACCTCGTTGTAAGGCATTTGATGCAAATGCTGCACCGATAATCTGGTCATGATGATTGAGGTGATTGGGTACAGAGTGATTTTCACAGAAATTTCGCAGTCAGGTGATAATATCAATCTCGAACTATCCTTGTTAGCAGTTCACCACCCTTAGCCAGCTTACTCCCGATAAGCTGGCTTATTTTTTTCAAAACTTTACATTCCCACTGCAACCATTATTTTTTTATCGTGTCATAGTTTTACCTGAGACTATCGTCATGGGTGTAATTTCTACTCCTTGTTTTGAGAAGGCGGTGATGTCTACATTACCGCCTTTTTTCTTGCTTAGTAGATAACTAATCGATTTTCATTCGTTAATTCCAATGAATATTTCTTTCGTTTGTATAGTCAATAATCGTACTGACGTTCACTGACCTGTACGTCAGTAATCCTATCTGCGTAAATCTCCTTTTTTTGGAGTAGGGTGGTTCTAGTAACCACCCTTTTTTTATGCTTATCTCTGCATATAACATGACTAATGTATGATGAATTTGTGGTTTGAATTTTTAAAAGGTAATTATTTATATGCACTATCGCTATCTTGGGAATACAGATTTAAAAGTCAGCCGAATTTGTCTGGGTACGATGACTTTTGGCGAGCAAAACACCCAAGCTGAGGGACATCAGCAATTAGACTACGCTCTTGGTGAAGGGGTTAACTTTATTGATACTGCTGAGCTCTATGCCATCCCTCCCTGCGCTGAGACTTACGGTGCAACCGAAACAATAATTGGTCAGTGGCTACAAAAAAGAGCTCGTAGAGACGACATTGTCTTAGCGAGCAAAATCGCAGGACCAGGCGGTGATTGGGTTTCTCATATCAGAGGTGGTCAAACCCGCTTTGATGAGAAAACCATAGAAACAGCATTGAATAACAGTCTTAAACGTTTAAAAACGGACTATATTGATTTATACCAATTACACTGGCCGGAGCGTAATACAAACTACTTCGGTCGATTAGGATACGAACAGCCTGAGAATGAGCAAGGTTTGACACCGATCATTGAGACTTTACAAGCATTGGAGAAACAAGTTCAGGCAGGAAAAATTCGCCATATTGGTTTATCTAATGAAACACCATGGGGAATAATGCAATTTATCACTGTGGCTAAATCGATGAATCTGCCATTAGTTGTGAGTGTGCAAAACCCTTATAGTTTATTGAACAGAACCTATGAAGTCGGGTGTGCAGAGATTAGTCATCGGGAGAATGTTGGTCTGCTTGCCTATTCTCCGTTGGGGTTTGGTGTACTGACAGGAAAATACCTTAATGCACAACCTACTGATGCTCGATTAACTCTCTGGCCGAATTATAGTCGCTATAGTAACCCTCAGGCGGTTGAGGCAACACGTGCCTATGTGGAGCTTGCTCAGCGTTTTCAGCTTGACCCGGCCCAGATGGCATTGGCTTTTGTTAATTCACGGCCATTCCTAACAGCTAATATCATTGGCGCCACTAACATGTCCCAGCTCAAAAATAATATCGCCAGTGAGCAGCTGATATTGTCAGAAGAATTACTGTCGGAAATAACGAATATTCATCAACGTATTCCTAATCCTGCACCCTAGTAATAATTTTTATTTGTAAAAATTAAATATAAATGAAATGGGGACGACAACAATAAGAGTGGCCTTATTTTAGTCGCTGACTAAGCATGACATAAAAAATGGCATCAATGAGCAATATAAGAGGAGGAAAGGCAATATGACTTTTTTGGGCTGCAAGCTTGTAATTGTTGATGGGCTCTCCTCTTTCAATCCTTCAGCGACGGTGTTATTGGTTAATCACTCACATGTTGCGTGAGTCATGACGCTATCAAAAACGAGTATTTCACGATCTGTATGGGTGGGAAGTGTGGTATTTCTCACCGTTTCCACTATAATTTTTGTGGCCGTATTCAACCTATTAGTGGATAAAGTCACTCAGAACCAGCTTGAGCCGCTCATAAAACAGATATCAATACAGTCTAAAAATATCAGTATTGATGATATTACTGAACAGAAGGAAGCACTGTCCTGGTTAGATGCGGTGCCTTATATTAAGCAGGCCGTGGTCTTTGGTAAAAATGCGGAGACGCTTTTTTATTATAAAAAACCGAATCAAGAGGTCACGCATAAGTATGCCAATCAATGGCGGCAAACGTTCACTAAGACAAATCATTATTCAGATTCAGAGGTTCTCCATACGCTTCAGCCAATTGATGGAGCGCATGAAAATGTGGAGAGTATTTATTTAGAGGTTGATAAACGTCTATTGCAAAAGCCTTTTCATCCAATCTTGCTTGGCGGATATGCTGGACTCGTGATTTTTTTTCTAACCATCGTCGCTACAGTTTGGTTTTTTATGCGTCGATATATTCTTCCAGTAAGACGGTTTGTCGACGCTGTATTGGAAACAAAGCAGGATCAGCTATTAAGCTGTGAGCAAAGTTTACAAGATATAGAGCACACAATTGTCGATTTACAATCTGATAATCAGAACTGGGTTGAGCACAGCAAACAGTTGGAGCTAAAGCTAAAGCAACAAACTGATGAAACGTTAGAAATAACGAATCGTTTGATAGCACAATATGAGAACGAAAAAAACACGAAATTAGCACTTATTAACCTCAGCGGTGGTGGGTTAAAGGCTTTAGTGCATAAAATGATTAATGATGTCGAATTTCTGAAAGTTCACATCACTGAATCACAAGTACATGAAAAGGCCAGTCAGCTGAATGATTCAGTTCATGAGTTATTAGATGTTATTGAACGATTACAAATATATTCAAAACTAAATGACAACCAACTGCCAGTCGAGCTACAACAGACGGATTTATATCGACTGCTTCATTCAGTACTGGAGAGTAATCAAGCAAAGGCTAGTCAAAATGAACATACACTGACATTAAGCTACCAGTGTGATGTCAGAGAAGCCATATTGGATCCTCATAAGTTAAGGCAAATCCTCAATAACTTAATTGATAATGCCATCCGGTTCTCCTCGCCTGGGAATATTGAGTTAAGCCTTGTTGTGAGCACTGACGAGACAAAACCTTTTCTGACATTTTCAGTCAGCGACCCTGGACCAATTATAGATACGGTCGAACAACAACGTATTTTTGAACCTTTTCAACAAGCTTCGAATAGTGAACAAGCGATGACAGCAGGCGTCGGTTTGGGCTTAGCGATCTCAAGCCAATTGATCAGCTTGATGTTGGGTGATTACGGTCTGGAGGCGACTAATAAAGGCAATCGTTTGTGGTTCACCCTACCTATTGAAGTCATTTCTCGGTCAACGGTGTTACCAGAAGAAAAACCATCTTCGCTAAAAACATCTGCCGAAAAGGCACTCAAAACAATACTTGTCGTAGAAGATAATGAAGTCAATCAATCCGTTGCTTTGAACATGCTAGAAAAACTTGATTGTAAAGTGGATTTAGCGAGCGATGGCAAAGAAGCATTAGACGCTTGTCGTGTGAGTGAATATGACATGATTTTAATGGATTATCACATGCCGATGATGAGTGGTATCGAAGCGACTCAACAAATCAGAAAGGGGTTGAAGCTGACAGTCCCCATTATTGCGTTAACTGCGGATGATGATGAACAAGTTAAATCTGACTTCTATGCTGCCGGGGTAAACGATATTCTGATTAAACCAGTTAATTTCAATAAGCTGGTGGATTTATTAACTAAATTCTTAGGATATACCAAAGAAAAGTTGCCAGAATCAACTAATCTTGATGACGCCAAGGGCTCAAACTCTATACTTAATATGCGTGTTGTGGATGATATTCGCGCTATGGCAGGGGAAAGTGGGCAACAGATGGTTGAGCAAATCTTTCAGGTCTATATGGAGCATACTCCAAGTCTCATCCAGGCAATCAAACAGGCCTATAAAAATCAAAACGCAGAGCAATTATTTAAATCTGCACATGCCTTGAAATCCAGTTCACTCAATATTGGCGCTTCGGCTGTTGCCGAGTTAGCAAAACAAATAGAAATGTTGGCAAGACAAAATAATCTTGACCAGGTCGGGGGATATATAGATAAACTAGATACGCATTATGTTGAATTGACTTCTTTCTTAGATGAATAGTGGCGGGGGATTTGATGGCAAATACCATCAAAAAGCAAGTAGTCTTGATAGTGGATGATGATCCCGCCACACGTATGCTCATGACTCAGTCATTGACCTCGAGTGAGTTACAGATTGTCGAAGCTGCATCGGGTGAAGAAGCGATCATTCAATTTACGACGCATAAACCTGATATCACATTACTTGATGTATCGATGCCCGGCATGAATGGTTTTGAGTGCTGTGCACAACTGCGTGCTCTGCCGAAAGGTGCTGAGTGTGCCATTGTGATGGTGACAGCACTGGATGATGTTGAAGATATTGAACAGGCTTTTGAATCTGGCGCCACCGACTTTATCACCAAACCATTGAAGTGGCCGCTATTTAAACATCGGGTTCGTTATATTCTCAAGGCGAACAAAACCCTTCAAGAGCTGAGCCTGAATAAAAATAAATTGGCTAAGGCCCAGTCAATCGCCAATCTGGTGTATTGGGAGTGGGATTTTGAGTCCGAGTTTCTCGAATGCTCATCAGATATGTTCGACATGCTGGGTTTTTCAAAAGAAACCAATCTGACAGTTCGAACCGCGCTAAAAAAAGTGCATCCAGATGACAGGCCACGTTTGATGATGGCGCTCAAACAAGCCGTTTACGAAAAGCAGTCATATGATATTGAATACCGGATTATTCGTAACGATGGTAGCGTGTTATTTGTGAATGAGCGGACCGATATTAGTTTCGAATATGGTCAATGGCGTATGGTAGGTACCTTGCATGACATTACCTCAAGAAAACAGTCAGAGCAGGAGATTACTTATTATGCTTACTACGACACGCTGACAGATTTACCAAATCGACGTCTTTTCATTGAGCAGTTAGAAACGGCCATTGCCAGTGCAAAACGCCATCAGAATAAATTTGCTCTGATGTTTCTTGATTTAGATCGTTTCAAATATATCAATGACACCTATGGTCATCACATTGGGGATGAGGTGCTCTGTCAGTCTGCCGTCAGAATTCGAGAGTGTGTCAGAGACTCAGATGTCGTCGCTAAAGCAAATTATGATGCTGATAATCGTGTTGCTCGCTTGGCCGGTGATGAATTTACTGTCTTATTGGATGATGTAGGCCGGGTCGAGCAGGTTGCTGAAATTGCTCAGCGTTTAATTCAAGCGTTTTCTGAGCCTTTCCTGATTAGTGATAAGTTTTTACATATCTCAATTAGTATGGGCATTACCTTGTTTCCTGATGATGGTCACAATGTTCAGACCTTATTACAACATGCCGATGTGGCTATGTATCATGCTAAAGAAAAGGGAAGAAATAATTATCAGTTCTTTTCTGAAAGTATGAACAACTATCTTAAATTACGTTTAGAGATGGAGAATGATCTCAGAATAGCGTTGGCTGAACAGCAGTTTGAGGTGTTTTATCAGCCGCAATATGATGCTCAGAGCATCACTATTGTGGGGGTTGAAGCATTACTTCGTTGGCGTCACCCTACAAAGGGTTTATTAACACCGGATGTATTTATTGAAGTGGCCGAGAGTACTGGACTCATTTTATCAATTGGGAACTGGGTCTTGATGCAAGCCTGCCTCCAAGTGAGGGAGTGGCAGAAAACATCAGGCTGTGCCTACCGTATTGCTGTGAACTTATCGGCGTCTCAGTTTACGCAATCTTATCTGTTAGATACGATAAAAAATACTTTGGATGTCACTGATCTACCACCAGAAACGCTTGAATTAGAAATTACGGAAACAGCCATGTTGAAAGATACTGCTGAGACTATTCCACTTTTGTTTTCGTTAAAAAAGTTGGGCGTGCGGCTGGCAATTGATGATTTTGGTACAGGCTATTCTTCTCTGAGTTATTTGAAGAACTTTCCTATTGATACTTTAAAAATCGATCGTTCTTTTGTAGAGGAAATTGTCTCAAATACAAAAGACTGTGCCATAGCACAAACAATTGTACAGTTAGCGGATAATTTGCAACTGTGTACGATCGCTGAAGGTGTTGAAACCAGTGAGCAAGCGGAAGTTTTAAGGAAGTTAGGCTGTGCAGAATTTCAGGGATTCTTTTTCAGTCATCCAATGCCTGCACAGCAATTACGTTTATTATTGGACCACTAAGTCTTATTTTTTTCGTCTAGAAAAGCGGCATGATTATCGAGTAGAGCATCATGCCGATCTAACAGACCAATATCTAGCACAGGTGAGGCATCGATGTGCTGAGCATCCATCATTTGGGCTACCCGTTTCAGAGCAGAAATGATCATGGTTTGTTCCCACTCTTGGAGATCGCCAAACTGTCGTGTAAACTGTTCTTGGAGAGGAATCGGTGCGTTCTTCAGAATTTCCAATGCTTTATCAGTCAGATGAACATGTACTTTGCGCTTATCTGATTCTGAACGCATTCGATAAACCAGTTCACGCTTCTCCAGACGATCAACAATTGTCGTTACCGTTGCCTGACTAAGACTCATCTCACTGGCCAGTTCGCCAATGGTTATCTGACCTTTATCTCTGAGGCTTTGCAGAAGCAGAATTTGTGGTGCAGTTAAGCTGGTGGTTTTTGCCAGATATTTAGAGTGCAAATCAGTTGCACGAATAACTCGCCTTAAAGCGATTAAAACTTCTTCAATTTGGTTCAACAGGTGATCCTTCTGCTTATCAGTCAGATCAAGATTATAAACTGCATCTAAATTTAAACCGATAGTTTTACTCATAATTTTCCAATTGGTTAAAACAACGCTCAAAGTCGGCCAATATAATTAGCTGTTGTTTATGTTTTACGGTTGCATATATAGGGCTCAATGTATTTTTTTGTTCAACATGAACCATATTTTGCAAATCCAGCAAGGTAATCCTTATCACCTCATCGACGCTTATTCCGACTAAGCCATTATCTGACTCCAGAATAATGATGTGGCGCGCATCATATGAATCAGCAATACCAAGCAGTTTTCTGCTGCATACAATAGTGACAATCTCTCCTCTTATATTGAGTACCCCGTCTACATATGACGGCGAGCCCGGTACAGGGACGGGGGTGATATAGTCATGAACTTCCCTCACCTTATCTACCGCATGAGCGTAAGTTTCATCTTCTATGGCGAAGCAGAGCCATTGTTTGTTGTCTTGTAACTGTAATGTCATCTATTGAATATACGTTGATAATCTCGGGCTGGACAATATATTTATTTAGTGTACTATATATATCAAATCATTAACAGCCTGACTTACTTTATTTAAATTGCTGTTTAATAAGAAATATGCAGTTTTATTAGATAAATTTCAGGTTTATTGTGACTTAAAAATAATAGAGATATAAATAATAGAGCTATTTATAAATGACAAATAATAACGATGAGAATGTTTCCATTACCCTCCGAGAACCTACAGCAGAAGACGGTTCTTCTGTCTTCGAATTAATTGCTGCCTGTCCTCCTCTGGACACCAATTCTATGTATTGCAATCTGCTGCAGAGCAGTCATTTTTCCCAAACATCTGTAGCTGCTGAAATGAATGAAACACTGGTCGGTTTTATTTCTGGTTATGTTTTACCTAAGAAACCTGACACTTTGTTTATATGGCAAGTCGCTGTGGGCGAGAAAGCAAGAGGACAAGGGCTTGCAAGCCGAATGCTTCGTCACATACTGATCCGTGAGCAATGTAAGAATGTGAAATTTATCGAAACCACTATCACACCGGATAATCGTGCATCGTGGGCATTATTTGAAAGTTTGGCCAATAAGCTTGATGCGGAGCTAAACCGATCAGTGATGTTTGATCGCCAACAACATTTTGCAGGTCAACATGAGACAGAAATGTTGGTCAGAGTCGGTCCATTCGAGCTATAGCAGAATAGATACAGATATCAGGATACGAAAAAAATATTACTAGGAGAAAAATAACCTATGAAAATCTTTGATGAAATTGAATCAGAAGTACGTTCTTATGCCCGCTCTTTCCCTCGCATGTTCAACCGTGCAAAAGACGAGTTTATTTATGATGAAGAAGGCAATGCCTATCTAGACTTCTTAGCCGGTGCAGGTTCACTGAACTACGGTCACAATAACGATCTATTCAAAGAAAAATTGCTTGAGTACATCAACAACGATGGCATCACTCAAGGTCTTGATCTTCACACTCGTGCCAAAGGTGAGTTTCTAGAGAGTTTCAACAACAATATTCTTAAGCCACGTGACCTTGACTATATTGTTATGTTCACAGGTCCAACGGGTACCAATGCTGTAGAAGCTGCGTTAAAAACAGCTCGTAAATATACAGGGCGGGAAAATGTCATTTCTTTTACTAATGGTTGGCATGGTCAAACATTGGGTTCTTTAGCTATCACAGGTAATGGACATCACCGTGGTGGTGCAGGCGTGAGCCTCAGTGGTGCCACTCGTATGCCATATGATGGTTATATGGGTGATGATGTTGATACAACTAACTACTTAGACAAAGTTCTCTCTGATTCAAGCAGTGGTGTAGATAAACCTGCTGCTGTCATTGTGGAAACTGTGCAGGGTGAGGGTGGTATCAATGCGTGTTCAATGACTTGGTTAAAAAGTCTTTCTGAAGTATGTAAGAAGCATGACGTACTTCTAATTATTGATGACATCCAAGCCGGTTGTGGTAGAACAGGCACATTCTTCAGCTTTGAGGAAGCGGGTATCTACCCTGATATCGTGACTGTCTCTAAATCACTCAGTGGTTATGGTTTACCTTTCGCTATTGTGTTGATGAAGCCTGAGTTAGATCAATGGAAACCAGGTGAGCACAACGGTACATTCCGTGGCAATAACCCTGCCTTCATTACAGCAAAAGCGGCACTGGATAACTATTGGAAAGACGATACTTTCGCTAAAGAAGTACAAGCGAAAGGTGATTACATCGCTAAGCGTGTTGATAAGATCGTTGAGTTGTATGGTGAAGGTAACTTCAACTCACATGGTCGTGGCATGTTCCGTGGTATTAATTGTGTGAGCGGTGAAATTGCTGGAAAAATCACCCACAACGCCTTCCAGAAAGGTCTGATCATCGAAACAAGTGGTACTGATGATCATGTGGTCAAATTTTTATGTCCGCTCACGATCACACAAGAAAACTTAGAGAAGGGTATTGATATCCTTGAGCAATCAATCAAAGAAGTATGTGCCAAGGCTGACAATATTCCAGAAGAAAAAGATTATTTCGAAGGTGATTATTCAGTGAGTGAAGAAGTCGAGAAAATGACTCGTCAATCATAAGCTTATGAACATAAAACGGGTGCCCAGACACCCGTTTTACTTCCGAATATTAATGAACCAGAGGATATGAAATGCTTGTTAGACAACTTCAAGAAGCAGAAAAAACGGATCGTAAAATCGTTGATCCTAATGGCAACTGGGACAGTACTCGTTTGCTGTTAAAAGATGACAATATGGGATTTTCTTTCCATATCACCACTATCTACGAAGGTGCTGATTTCAGAATGCATTATCAAAATCACCTGGAGTCTGTGTATTGCATTAGTGGTGAAGGTGAGGTTGAAACACTGGATGATGGTAAAAAATACGCTATCACGCCAGGTACGTTATATAACCTCGACAAACACGACAAACACATGCTTCGTGCTTTTAAAGAAATGAAGTTGGCATGCGTGTTTAATCCACCGCTTCATGGCACAGAAGTTCATAACAAAGATGGTGCTTACGAATTAGAAGCAGACACCATCAGTGACTAAATTGAGCCAAGGCATCGGTTTCTCATAACCGATGCCTTTCTCTGGCGAATAAGCCAATCGACTTACATAACTGCCGCCTTGGCAGTAAACAATATCCAATCCCAGAAGGATGAAATAGAGAGATTACAATGAGTTTTCATACGGTAGAAAAAATCGGCGGCACTTCTATGAGCGACTACGTTGCTGTGCGCGATAACATTATTCTGAAACCGGTTCATAACGACTCGCTCTACAATCGTATATTTGTTGTTTCAGCTTACGGCGGCATTACCGACCTGCTACTGGAACATAAAAAGACCGGACAACCAGGTGTGTTCGGCTTGTTTGCAAACGGACTACATGATGACAGCTGGAAACAAGCTCTCGAAGATCTGAAGCAAAAAATCTTTGCCATCAATGAAACGTTTTACAAAAAACCAGACAATCTTGAGCGTGCTAATCAGTTCATTGGTGAACGTTTAGATGATGCTGAACGTTGCTTAGCCGATTTGCAAAGACTCTGTCAGCATGGGCACTTTGAGCTGGATATGCATCTTGAAACAGTCCGTGAAATGCTGGCCAGTATTGGTGAAGCACACAGTGCATGGAATATGACCCAGCTACTAAAACGTGATGGCATTGATGCCATTTTTGTTGATTTAACTGGTTGGCAAACAGACAAACATTTACCGCTGGACGAACGTATTAAAGTCGCCTTTCAAGATATTGACTTGAAAAAACAACTACCTATAGTCACTGGTTACGCCCACAGTGATGATGGTCTGATGTCGACGTTTGACCGTGGTTATAGTGAAATGAGCTTCAGTCGTATTGCGGTGCTGACTGAAGCAAACGAAGCGATCATTCATAAAGAATTTCATCTCAGCAGTGCAGACCCGAGACTGGTGGGTGAAGACAATGCCGTACCTATCGGCAGAACGAATTATGATGTCGCAGACCAATTAGCTAATTTAGGTATGGAAGCCATTCATCCTAAAGCAGCCAAAGGCCTGCGTAGAAACGAGATTGCTCTTCGTGTACGTAACACGTTTGAACCCGAGCATGCGGGTACATTAATTACCGGCGATTATGTCAGCGCCACCCCATGTGTCGAAATCATTGCTGGCTGTAAAGGCGTGTATGCGTTTGAGTTATTCGACCAGGATATGGCGGGCAATATTGATGTGTATGATCGTGAGATATTGGCAACTATCCATCGCTTTAATGCACATATCATCTCTAAAGATATTAATGCCAACACGATCACGCATTATTTATCAGCAAACTTGAAGACGATTAAACGTATTCGAAATGCACTGCAAGAGCGGTTCGAGGATGCTGAAATCAATCAGCAACAAGTGGCCATTGTTTCTGCGATCGGCAGTGATATGAAAATTCCTGGTATTCTGGCAAAAACAGTTGGGGCACTGGCCAAAGAAAACATCAGTGTCTTAGCGATGCATCAATCCATGCGTCAGGTTGATATGCAGTTCATTATCAACGAAGATGATTATGACGATGCGATTAAGAGCCTGCACAGTGTGCTGGTAGAGATTCATGACCATGGTAGAGCCATATGCCTCGCTTCATAACGATAAGCTTATTTCTTGTCTTACTTATACCTGCTCAGCTGTTTGCCGCTGAGCAGGCACCTACAGAACAACAGATGCGTGAGTCTGTTGATGCCCTTAATGAGCCTTTATATACCCCATTTATTGAGCGTTATGTGCTCGATGAGTTGAAGCAGCTTCGTACCGATATGGCAGCACAGCGTGCTGAAATGATCCAGATGACAGTGGATAAAGAACTGTCAGCTGCAGACAGAGCTGTCGGATATGCCACTGATACTGTCACTTATTTTTTCTATCTTATTGCTGCAGCTTCATCCGTACTGGTATTAGTGGGGTGGTCATCGATTCGTGAAATTAAAGAGCGGGTGCATACGCTGGCCGATCAGGAAATTAACAGCTTAATCAATGAGTATGAAAAACGACTTCATGCTATTGAGCAGCAACTCAGCAAAGAAACCCAGCAAATTGAAGAGAACCGCGAGAAAATTGAACATACCCAAGAAGTTCAATCCTTGTGGTTACGTGCGGGGCAGGAAACCAGTCCAAGCAACAAAATCGCCGTTTATGATCAAATCATGGCGATAAGGCCGTACGATGTAGAAGCTTTAACCTATAAAGCAGATGCGGTGCTCGAGCTGGACGAGCCTCAATGGGCTGCCAATCTTTGTCATCAAGCTCTGGAGTCTGATCCGGAAAACGGTCATGCCTTCTATCAACTGGCGTGTGCTAACACCGCATTGAATCAGTTTGATGAAGCCATCCGTTATCTCAAGCAAGCGATTCAGTGTAGCGATACTTATCGTGAACAATGTAAAGACGATCCTGCACTTGAGCCGCTGCAGAACCACCCTGAACTGGAAAATTTACTGAAAGTCACAGTTGAAAGCTAAGCCTCCTTGCGCGGTGGTTTTTGCAAAAGGAGAATGCCATGATTTGGAGCTTTTTAGGATTTCTTGCCATTTTTGTTGCTATTGGCGTAAGTTCTGTTTTTTTCAGCCGTGGCACTAAAAAAGATTATTATCTTGCCAGTAGTGATATTCCCCCCAGCCTTGTCGGCTTATCTGCTGTTGCAACCAATAACAGTGGCTATATGTTCATTGGTGTGGTTACACATATGCAACAGGATTGGCGTCTATTTGGATAATGATTGGCTGGATATTGGGTGATTTAATTGCGTCCACGTTTGTCCATTCACGTTTGCGTCGTGCTACAAGTGACAGTGCTGAACCAAGTTATGCTGGTGTGTTAAGTAACTGGTATGGGCAAAATGATATCGTGCTACAAAGGTTAATCGCCTTAATTTCTCTTGTGTTATTGCTGGCTTATGCGGGCGCTCAATTGGTTGCAGGTAGCAAAGCGCTACATGTTTTATTCGGTTGGCCGTCATACACCGGTGCGATTATTGGTGCCATTATGGTGACCTTATATTGCTTTGCTGGCGGTATACGAGCCTCTATTTGGACGGATGCTGCGCAATCCGTCGTCATGATTGTGGCGATGACTCTGATGCTAATCGTCGCCGTATCCTCATTAGGAGGCACATCAGCGGCAATTGAACAAATGGATCAAGTGGACGGCTTTCTCAATTTATTCCCTCAAGATTTAGTGATTCCTGGATTAACTGGTGGTGTCTTATTTGCGCTAAGCTGGATGTTTGCGGGGTTCTCAGTTATCGGACAGCCACATATCATGATTCGGTTTATGGCATTAAGTCATGATAATAAAATGCTGCGTGCACGCCTTTGGTATTACCTGTGGTTTACAGCATTTTATTGCCTGGCGACTGGCGTAGGGATGCTGTCTCGTGTTTACCTCGGTGATGTGGCATCGTTTGATGCTGAACTGGCGCTACCCACTATGGCAATGGAGTTATTGCCACCAGTTTTGGTGGGGTTGGTGTTAGCGGGTGTATTTGCCGCCACCATGTCAACGGCAGACTCCTTGGTCCTTAACTGTTCAGCGGCGGTCACCCACGATTTGCTGCCTCATAATATCGAAAATACCTTGATCCTTAAGCTGAGTACGATTGGGATAGTGACGGTCGCATTGTTATGGGCGCTGACCAGTTCAGAGAGTGTGTTCAGCTTAGTGATATTTGCCTGGTCTGGTTTGGCTAGCGCTTTTGCCCCATTGCTTGTCGCGTTATGTCTGGGCTTCAGGCCTAGCCAGCGCCTGAGTATCGTTGCCATGTTAATCGGTCTGATGGTGGCATTGTCCTGGCGTTATTTTGAACTGCATAACGCTGTCTATGAGGGACTGCCGGGTATTATGAGTGGTCTATTGGTGTTAACAATCGGCCTCATCTGGAAGAAAAAGACCGTGGGCACGGCACATAGATTAGTGGCTGACTCTGACGTAGGGTAATGCAGCTTCTATCGCTCGAGAAGCGTTTCTTTCATGCCCTTGTTAAAAGGTTTGGGACCAAACCAGATCTGATAGTAAAAGTTTGCCAGTTCAATTGAAGAGCTGTGGGAAATTTGCTGGCCATTTTTTAGCAGATATAAACCGCTCTTTGTTTTCCTGATATCGTATACGTCGCCATCTTCCACATCCTGGTAGTTGGCATTAAAGCGGGTTAACTCATCCTCAATCTTGGAATACTCAGTGCTTGTCAGATTACGCTCGAGAAGTGTTTCTGAAGCTTCAATAAAATCATCAGCTGTAATTGAGCGATGGTAATAAAAAGAAAGTTGTTTTTCACCTGCGATGTCAGGTAAAAAATTGCAATCTGGCAGGTAAAACGCAGCGTCCGCTACATCAACAAATGCCATCACTGTGATGGATGTTTCATTACATTTTTGTAATGTAGATGACGTCGTTTTGACAGTATCCTGGAAGCGAACATCGGCTAACAGCGTGGTGCAGACAGACATCGTTATCATCGCGACTAAAAATTTCAGCATTTCTCTCTCAGTGGTTAATTATTAAACACAACGGCATTACAATCTTCACAGCGTGAATTTAAGGTGAAGCCGCATGACAGCTTGTTTCACATCAAATTCACAGATTGCTCAATACGCTATCCACTATCTTAGAAGGACTGATATGAAATCGTTACGATACTGGTTTGATAGTGATAGTAGCATCCGATATGCCGCAGCTGATGACAGGATTGATTGGTTTAGAATCATACCGTTTATCGTGTTACATCTAGCCTGTCTTGCTGTTTTTTTGGTGGGGATATCAGCTGTAGCCGTATACACAGCGGTGATTCTCTATCTTGTCAGAATGTTTGCTATTACCGCTTTCTATCATCGATATTTTGCTCACAAATCGTTTAAAACAAGCAGACCAGTGCAGTTTGTATTTGCAGTTATCGGTGCTGCCTCGACTCAACGAGGCCCAATCTGGTGGGCGGCACATCATCGCAACCATCACCGTCATGCGGATACCAATCAAGATCCTCATTCACCACGAGAGGGTTTTCTATGGAGCCATGTTGGGTGGTTTTTGACCAAACGCCACTTCCACGCTGATTATGGGCTTGTAAAGGATTTGTCTCGTTATCCAGAACTACGTTGGCTGGACAGATTTGATATAGCAATTCCATTGTTGCTGGCGCTGAGTTTGTTTGGTCTGGGTGAATGGTTAAGTTGGCTAAATCCGGGATTGAATACGAATGGCTGGCAAATGGTGGTTTGGGGATATTTTATTTCGACGGTCATCCTGCTACATGCAACATTACTGATTAACTCTCTCGCTCACAAATGGGGAAAGCGCCGCTACAACACTGGCGATGATAGCCGTAATAATTTTTTATTAGCACTTTTAACGCTGGGCGAAGGCTGGCATAACAACCATCACTATCATGCATCGTCGGCAAGACAAGGGTTTTACTGGTGGGAAGTGGATATCAGTTTTTACCTGCTTTGCTTGATGAATAAATTTGGCTTGATATGGGATACGAGAACGATACCAGTCAAAAAGCGCGACCACCAACTCAACAAGGTGAGCCAATGAATATTGCAATTGTTGGTGGCGGAATATCAGGTGTCACTGCCGCTTGGTATTTATCAAAGCAGCATAATGTCACCTTATTCGAGGCGAATGATTACATTGGTGGACATACCGATACCCATCAGATCCATATCGAAGGCACATCATGGTCAGTTGATACCGGTTTTATCGTCTTTAATGAATACAACTATCCAAACTTCAGCCAGCTACTAAGCGAACTCAAGGTAAGGGCCATCGATACTGAAATGAGTTTCAGTGTTGATAATGCTGATACTGGACTGCAGTACAATGCGACGAGTCTGAATACATTATTCTGCCAACGAAAAAATCTGATCAATCCTGCTTTTTATCGGATGATTGCCGACATTATCAAGTTCTATAAAGCATCACCGGATATTCTCAAGCAACCTAGTAACACACAAACTGTAGGAGAGTATCTTAAGAAGCATGGTTATAGTGATGTGTTCATTCACGATCACCTTATTCCCATGGCATGTGCATTATGGTCTGGTCCATCCGTTAGCTTGTTAGATATGCCAGTTCGTTATCTGGTGTCTTTTATGGCAAATCATAAAATGCTGTCGTTAATGAAAAGACCTCAGTGGCGTGTCGTCGAGGGTGGCTCCAATCAGTACATAAAACAATTTATTCATCACTTTAGTGGAAAGATTCATCAAAATTCTCCCGTCGAAAATATTCAACGCACGGATGATGGCGTTATCTTGTCTGTTAATGGTGAAAAGCAGATGTTTGATGCTGTCGTTTTGGCGTGTCACTCTGACCAGGCTTTATCACTTCTTGCTGACTCCAGCTATGATGAGGCAACGGTCTTAGGAAATATTGATTATCAGCGCAATCATATGCAGTTGCATACAGATGAATCTGTACTGCCAAGCAATAGAGCTGCATGGGCGAGCTGGAATGTTCATGTCAGCCCTGATCTGCAAGAGCAATGCACCGTTTCGTACCATATGAACACCTTGCAGAGATTAGATGCTCCGGTCGAGTTTATTGTTTCCTTGAACTCTGCCGCTCGTATCTCTCCTGATAAAGTGCTGGTAGAGCGACATTATTCA
>CENM01039721.1_pt1 | contig 21361 bp, 20 predicted proteins | sample 530261 | NCBI WGS metagenome assembly CENM01 (sample SAMEA2619854, study PRJEB7988) | marine metagenome | biome: marine biome (ENVO:00000447); feature: deep chlorophyll maximum layer (ENVO:xxxxxxxx); material: "saline water (ENVO:00002010), including plankton (ENVO:xxxxxxxx)" | depth 80 m
GCGAGGTTAACGCTGTAACGCTTTTTTAGTGGATTGACTATAAGGATAAAAATATGAGGACTAAAAACTATACTATTCGTACCGCAGGACAAGCAAATATTCCCGTTTTAGGACTGGGTACTTGGCAATCAACTGGTCAAGACTGCGTAGACGTGGTTAAAAAAGCCCTAGAAATGGGCTACGAGCATATCGATACCGCCCAAGCTTATGGCAACGAAAAAGAAGTGGGTGAAGGTATCAAGCAATCGGGCGTGGCGCGCGATAAATTCTTTTTGACGACCAAAATTTTTCCAGATGACATGAAATTTGAGCCAGAAAAGCTCAAAGCTGCAGCTAAAAAGTCTCTAGAAAATTTGGGCGTGGACTATGTCGATCTATTGCTACTACATTGGCCAGATGATCGTGTACCATTATCTGAGACCATCCCTGCCTTGTGTGAGCTGCAAAAGCAAGGGTTGACCCGCCATATCGGTGTGTCTAATTTTAATATTGATCACATCATCGAAGCCAAAAAATATGCGGATGTACCAATCGTTGTGAACCAAGTAGAATTCCATCCGTTCATCAAGCAAGATACCTTGCAGGCATTTTTGAATAACCATCATATTTTGCTAGAAGCTTACTCACCATTGGCACGTGGCGATGTATTTGATAACGATATCATCAAAGAGATTGCAAATAAGCATAACGTCACGCCAGCGCAGATTTCATTGGCATGGATCTTATCAGACAAACACCGCGTTGCCATCCCGAAAACGTCTAACCCTGATCACCTGCAAGGCAATTTAGACGCCATCAAAGTAGAGTTGAGTGCAGATGAATTAGAAAAAATCGGCAAGCTAGCCAGTTCTGATGGTCGTAAGATTGAGCATCCTGATTATAGCCCTGAATGGGATGACTAATCATTGATTGAATAGTCTCAACTCAAAAAAAGGCCACCGATAATCGATGGCCTTTTTATATGTCATCAATACTTATCATCATTACTGTTGCAGGGTTTCAGTCTCATGAATTCTTTCGGCAGGATTGTATTGCTCAGAAGAAGGCACTGCCCCGCTACGATTGTTTTCTTTCATTGATTTAGCGACTTCTGGTGGCATATAGTTTTCGTCATGCTTTGCCAATACTTCACCAGCGACAAAGGTATCGCCTTGCATCTTGCCTGTAGCCACCACACCTGAGTTTTCGGCAAATAAGTCTGGCAAAATACCTTGATAAGTCACAGGTACGGTTGATTGAAAGTCAGTAATCGCAAACTCAACATTCAATGGATTGTCTGCTGCACGCTGCACACTACCAGCCACCACCATACCACCAGCACGAATACGCTTGTCTTGAGGCGCCTCACCTTGAGCGATAGCGGTCGCATCAAAATAATAGTCGGTTTGCTGCCCGATAGCATAAATAACCAATATGACTGCTACAGCTGCACCTGCCAGCGTAAACATCACCCACGTCAGTTTTTTCCGACGAACTGCATTCATACCTCTACCTCGTTGATGAGTCTCTGTTTTAAATACAATTAGCCCATAAAACAGAAAATATTAAAGAAACGACGATTAGAAAAACGCTTGCAAGAAATATTGTCAAAAAATCTTTCTAATCGTAATCTTCTAATGATCATATGATAGCATTTTTCGGACAAATCAATAAGCCCTATAGCTACTCGCGAGGTCATATTTTTGTCAATAAAAGCATATAGTTTCTTATGCTAAAACCCTGATATTAATATATTTTCTCAGTCAGACTGCTTGGTGATCGGTGTGGATTTTTTGGTCGTGCGCTGTGCCTGACGTACTTGTTGAATCGTCAGCTGCTTGATAAGCGCTTGTCTTTGTCTGCGACTATAAATAATAAAGGCCAGCATCACACCGATGGTAATCGCCCAACATGACCATACAAAGACCCCATGCTTACCCATGGCGACAAACTCAGATATGCTATAAAAGTAAGGCTGCATAGTAGGTTCCTAGCCGTTATTTGTGTTGAGCACGAATGTATTCTTTGACCCACGCTTTGCCTTGGTCACGATGTAAGATCAGCGTATTGGTACGATAAATCGCCATGGTCGCAACCAACAAATAACTACCGATAATCATGAGCAACAGTGGCATCCACATGTCAGCTGACATCTTCGGTGCTTCGGTCAGACTAAAAGTGGCCCCTTGATGTAAGGTATTCCACCATTCTACGGAGTACTTGATAATCGGTAGATTCACCGCACCAACAATAGATAAAATAGCAGCCGCTTTACCACGATTGGCCGTGTGCTCAAAAGCAGCAAACAGCGCCATCACCCCTGCATATAGAAACGCTAATATCAGCATTGAAGTAAGACGCGCATCCCATACCCAGTAGGTCCCCCATGTTGGCTTGGCCCAAATAGACCCTGTGAGCAAACTGATCACACAAAGCAAAAATCCCATCGGAGCCAATGCCTGCGCAACCAAACTGGCTGTCTTAATCTTCCACACCAAATAAATCACCCCCAAGACGGCAAGGGAGAAATAGATAGAGATAGCAAGACTGGCTGCGGGCACATGGATAAAAATAATACGGTAGCTATTGCCCTGCAAATAATCAGGCGGCGCAAAAGCAAGACCCCATACGCTACCAATGAGCAAACAGAGACTGGCTAATATCGCGAGCCACTTGACCCAAGGACTAAAAATCTGAAAGAACTGCTTGGTACCTACGGTGGTCAAGAAGCCCTGCCAAATGCGCTGCCATAGGCTAGGAGACGAGACGTTATTCAGGTTGGGCATGGGAATAAACCTATTACACAGCTTACTGGTCATGACCGATGTGGCCTACAAAAGCACACTATCAGCTCACCTGCTGGCGTTAAACACTGGATAGAATCTACAAAGAGCTGTTTACGTATTCAATTGACTATTATACCAAAATTGCCCGTTTTCAACACAATGATAATACATGGCGTTTAGATAACTGGATTTAGACGACTGGGTTTTTTAATATCTGGCAAATGTATTAATCAATTGAGCCATGACATTTTTAGGGTCAGCGCAATGACCCATGGCATCACTAGGACGGATATAATACTTCCTGCCAGCAATAGCGCCAAGATAGGTAAGCCATTCAGGCCAGTGGCAAATAAATCAACCGCGCCTGTAGCAAAAATTAATACTGGCAATTGCATCGGCAAAGCAATTAAAGGCACTAGCACCGCGCCATTCTTCAATGACAGCGTTAAGCTACTGGCGACTGCGGATAGCATCAAAAGCATCGGACTGCCTGTCACGATAGAGGCCATCAATATCCCCGCCTCAAACCAACTCAGCTGAAATAGCGGCACAGCAAGCAGACTAAGCAATGCCACAATACCACTGCTAAAAATCCAATGAATGACCAGTCTAATCAATACCCATAACGGTAGTGACGCGTTGGCGACGACCAATTGCGCAAGCGTACCGTTATCAAGTGCAGGCTTGAACAAGCCATCAACACCCATCACCAAGGACAGCAATGCAGCAATCCACACGGCTGATACGCCAAGACGCTGCAAAAGCGCAGGCTCACTACCGACCGCTAGTGGAAACAAGGTGATAATCACTAAAAACAGTACCAATGGGTACAACCATTGTACCGCCCCTTGCTGCTTAACTTGCCATTCACGGCGCCACAACTGCATAAACCCAATACTGCGCGGCGTTGTGACAATAACATTTGATTTTTTATTCGCGGTTATGGTTGTGCTCACTTGCATTGGACTGTCTGTCATTATTCATCCTTTTACCGATACTGATGGTACTGATAGCAGTCACATTTAGACCATGTAATCTGACAAATCGAGCATTTGATTGGCAACACCAACGGCTTGATGGCTGGTCATCAGTATCGAGCCACCAGCATGAGCAAAGTCGCATAACCGTGCTTCCATACGTGCCACCATATCGACATCTAGCGCGGTAAACGGCTCATCAAGTAACCACAGCGGTGTGACAGCTGGCGTCAATAAATACAATCTTGCCAGCGTGATGCGCCGTGTCTGACCAGCGGATAGATGACTCGAGCTGATCGTTTCAAACCCTTGTAGCCCAACCCAAGTGAGTGCATCGTCAATATCAGTCGTGCTTGGCGTGATGCCATATAAATTCAATAAAAATGTCAGGTTTTGTGCCACGGTTAGATTCGGATGGATACCAAGCTGGTGCGAAACATATAACGGTTGAATAGGTAGACCTGATAGACCTTGATAAGAAATCTCACCTGTTAAAACCGGTAATAATCCTGCCAGCTGCATGAGTAACGTGGTCTTTCCGGTTCCATTTGCGCCAATCAGATGACAAATACTACCCGCTGACAAAGTTAGCGTCACCCCTTCACAGAGCGGTATCTCGCCGCGCTGAACCGTCATCTCATCAAGCGTTAGTACAGGCGTATCCAAAACCGTCATCAAAACCTCTGGTTATTTATCAAGCAGCAGTCAATATTCATCACAAACAAAGGTAATGTTCGTGGCATAATACCCTATGCTCACCACAAACACACAGTATAACAAATTGTCGATTACTCTTACTTCAAAAAGTACGAACTCAAAAAAATACGACCTCAAAATATGACTTCAAAACCTATGCAGACTTCACAAGATAGCCAAAATCAAATGCCAGATGCGGAGACTAATAGTGTCAATGTAGACACCAACTTGTCAAAAGCACCATTAACCAGCCGCTTGACGATAGACAGCTTGATTGACACGCAAGTTGATTTTATGCAGCAATGGTTGTTGCAGCAGGCTGAACCGCTTGCCCTCGAAGCATGGCACTGGTTTGGCGCGCAGCCCTTAAGCAACTACATCACCTGTGACCATTTACAGCATTTAATGAAAGACTGGCTGTTAAATCAGCCAATGACTGATGTAATGCGCAAAGATATTCGTGACATTTTGCATACCATTATCTATCATCCAGTCAATGACAACGTGCCTTTGTCTGAGCTGGTCGATGACACCCAAATTCAGACCCTTGCTAACTATATTGGTAGCCATGAGCAGCAGCGTAACGTCCTCATTCATACGCTGGTGGGTAACGAAACCTTTGCGGATCTATTGACCCAAACGCTCTATCACGCTATCAATGATTTTATGGAGACCACGCTTGATAAAGCGGGCGGTGTTGGTAAACTGATGAAGCTTGGGCGCAGCTCGTTTGAGAAAGCGACCAATAGAAACCTCGATGAAAAACTACAAACGTACTTGCATCGCAATATCAAAGACTTGACGCGCAGAGCTGAGGCCAATGCACAAGCGCATTTGTCAAATCAAGAAGTGGCGCGTCTGATGGTCATGGGCTGGGATCGTATCAAAGACCAACCAATCAGTGAGCTACAAACTTACTTAAGCGATGAACCTGATAATAGCAGCATCGATCATATTGAAGCCAGCATCCAGCAAAGCTACAACCGCCTGCGACTGTCACCCTATCTACACAGTTTGGTATCAGCGAGTATTGATACTTGGTATGCCAATCATCAATCCGACACGATAGCGACCATTGCGGCGAGTTTGCATATCAATGAAGAGGCTATGGCGCAATGTAGCAGCGCTCTATTACCTATCGTATACAACGCCATTGAAACGCCTTGGTTAACGGCTCATATTCGTGACATGCTAGAAGCATTCTATGCACAGCCTGCTATCAAAGAAGGCTTGGCGCTCAATCACGATTAATTTACACCCCTTACTTGTCAGCATACTATTATGAGTCAACCCAATAAACTCAGCTTATGGCAAAAAATCAAACAGTTACTGACTGCTTCTGCCCCGCAGCCAGTAACTGATGCTGCGAGAAAGAAAAACAGGATGGCTTCTGCTAATACCACTCAAGCAGCGGACAGCATCAGCCCTGTAGACGGTTCTCATTCGGGCAATGATCAATTATCAACGCCTGATGCCACGCTCAAAACCGATGAAAAAAACACAGCCCCACCACATCATAACGAGACGCCCATCGTTGATTGCTTAAAACAGTACTTCAATGACAAGCAATGGCACTATACGCACTATCGTCCCAAAACCGGCGACAGCCAGCAATCGCATCATTTATCCCTAAGAATGCGTCATAAAAAAATAGACTGTGGTTACCTGTTTCGTGTTCAGGAAAAAAATAAACTGTTAGCAATCTATGGCATTTTGCCATTTTTGATACCAGAGAGTCATCAGAGCGCTGCCCTACTACTCATCACTCAAATTAACTATGACATGCTTATTGGCAACCTAGAGATGGATGTCAATGATGGGGAAATACGCTACAAAAATGCGATCGATGTCGAAGCGGTTGGTATCGATACTGAGATCATTGAGCACTCACTACAAAGCGTCGTTGCGATGACCACGGTTGCAAGCGAGCTATTTGGCGACTTGATTAATAATCAGGACCCTGCTGAAGATATGCAGACATTACTGACAGAGCTGCGCCAGCAATCAGATGCACGCACATTCTTTTTACCGACGCAGTTTGTTCAGTAATGCGTCAGTTTATTCACTCATATAGTTTACGCAATGAGGCCGCACTTAGCGGTCGCTCATCTATCTATTTGCATATCCAAAAAACCATCAATATTAAGCTAGAATTCTTATGCTAAAAATTGCCTACTCTGACGTCTTTCGCTACTCTGTGCCCGAAAAGCACCGCTTCCCCATGCAAAAATACATCTTGATTCCGGAGCGCTTATTGAGTGAGGGCACGGTCAGTCAAGATAACTTCTTTGCCCCTGCCTGCTTAAGCGAAGAGGAGATTTTGACCACTCATACAGCAGAGTACTGGTATCAGCTCAAAACCCAAACGTTACCGCGAAAGGCGGCACGAGCAATTGGGTTTGAGATGACACCGCAGTTGGTGGAGCGCGGTCGCTATATCGCCCATGCAACTTATGAGTGCGCGCTATATGCTCAGCAATACGGTGTGGCGATGAATGTCGCGGGCGGCACCCATCATGCATTTGCCGATCATGGCGAGGGGTTTTGTGTGTTTAACGATGTCTGTATCGCCAGCAATTTATTATTAAATCGCGGACAAGCGAAGAAAATTTTGATTGTGGATTTGGATGTCCATCAAGGCAATGGCAATGCCAGCATCATGGCGGATGAGCCACGCGTTTTTGTCTTTAGCATGCATGGCGCTAAGAACTACCCGTTTCGCAAACAAGTCTCTGACCTAGACATTGAGCTCGATAATAATACAGACGATGCGACCTATCTTAGGTTATTAAAAGACACCCTACCATGCTTGATTACTGAAGTTGCACCAGATATGATTTTTTATCAGTCTGCAGTTGATGTACTGGCGACCGATAAACTGGGTAAACTTGGCTTAACGCAAGCAGGCTGCAAAGCTCGTGATGAATATGTGCTTGAGCAAGCAAAAGCCGCTAGCATTCCAGTTGCTATCGTCATGGGTGGGGGTTATTCTGAAAATATTGAAGATGTGGTCGAGGCGCACTGCAATACCTTTCGAGTGGCACAGCAGCTGTATTTTGGTGAAATAGCTGGTTAAGGTTCAGCGCATGTATGGTGGAGACAAAAGAGTAAAATAAGATTAGCGAGGCTTATATGGCAAAAATACTGATTGTAATTGGCATCGTGTTAGTGGTTGTCGGGGTCATTTGGCTGGTTTTTCCCAATGCCTTTTCGTGGTTCGGCAATCTGCCAGGCGATATCAAACACACCTCAGGCAATACACGGGTTTATTTTCCAGTGGTCACTATGGTAGTTATCAGTGTTATCGCGACCATCGTGTTAAATTTATTCAATCGTTAACCTGAAAAACACTCCCTATAGTCAACTTACTTTAAACCGAGTCAGTGCTACTGGGATGTTGTTTGTGCCGCATCGAACGATAGCAGCACGTAAGCAAGATTTATACCAGTAGCCTGTAATAGTTGATGGTTTGATTCTGTTTATTACTGACCATACTACAAAAACGCCATCACGCCTTGCCAGCCCACGCGTATTCCAAGCACGACTAGAATCAATAAAATAAGCTGACGAAAACGCGCTTGTGGCAAATAACGACGTAGACGAATTCCGACTAAAAGCGTAACAATAGATATCACACTGAGCAAGGCAATCAGCTGCCACTCATCGCTACTCAATGCCATGATAGGCTCACGCAACACGATAATTTGTGCCACTTTGCCTAAGAAATAACACATGTTGCCGACTTTGGCGATGGTGTTTTTATCATCACTGGCAGAGAGCAGATACATCATCAGTATGGTCGACATCGCATTGGTCGAGCCGCCAATGACGCCTGCACCAAAACCAACAGCAATCAACATGGGCTTCGTATCTGCTAAGCGGATTTGTTTGCCCAGCACGCTACTGGTGACATAAAAACCAATGACCGCCGCCAGCATCAATAGGATATAGGCACTGTTTATCCACAGCAGCAACTGAGCACCCAAGATGCTGCCAAGCAAGCTTGTGAGCGCCAGCAGCCAATAGCGTCTGCCATAGTAGATAAAGTTTTGCCAAACACTGCGCTCACCACCTGCTAGCCAAGTCATGATATTAACCACTAGCGAGGGGAAAATCACCAATACAATGGCATATGGCAATGGGTACATGCTAGCAAGCGCGGTAGTCGTGACGAGCGTCGCACCAAGTCCGCTAATACCGTGTAGCAGCGATGCCAGCGCAAAAATGAGCGTCAGCACTAGCATCTGAGTGCTATCGTCACCAGCTATATTAGTCATATTGTTTATACCATTTGAGGCTCAGCGCCTATATTTATACCACTAGCTGTTTTGACATTGAGCGATTGTTTCACCAATAATACTGGCTAACTGCTCAGCGATCTTGTCTTTGCTGGCTTTGTCTAACGTTATCGCATCACGCTCATAGCGCTCAGAGAAAAATACCTGCATGGCATTATCGTCACTAGCAAAACCAATATCTGCCCGTGAGACATCGTTACAGGCAATCATATCTAGCGCTTTTGCAGCTAGCTTACCACGCGCATAACGCTCGACATCCTGTGTTTCTGCGGCAAAACCAACGACAAACAGTTCTGGATGAGCAAGAGAAATCGTCGCTAAAATATCAGGGTTTTTAACCAAGCTGAGATTCATAGCATCTTGTGTCTTTTTAATTTTTTGCGGGGCGGCATCGATGGTACGATAATCTGCTACTGCGGCGGTCGCGATAAAGATATCTGCCTTTACGAATTGGTGTTCAGTATAAGCCTGCGGTAGTTCATGCTCATCACCGCAACCACAATCGCTATGATGGTGCTCATGAGTGTGAGAATGACTATGTTCATGTGCGTGTTCATGTGCGTGCTCATGAGAATGGTCATGCTCATCTTCAAGATCCAATTGAAGCTCGCTATGCGTACCATCCACACATTGCTGGGCAGCGATCAGCATATCTTTGGCAGACAGCACATCAATTCGTGTGACATTAAGTGGCGTGGGCAATGCCACTTTACCACCAGCGATTAGGATCACCTCTGCGCCAGCCGCCACGCAAGCTCGTGCCAACGCAAAGCCCATTTTTCCTGAAGAATGATTGGACAAATAGCGCACAGGATCAATTGCTTCTACTGTAGGTCCTGCGGTAATGACCACTCTTTTGCCTGCTAATAATTGCGGCGTCGTGTTCATTGCTTTGAACAAGAGTACCTCAGCTAACAACTGCTCAGGCTCAGGCAGCCGCCCTGCGCCCACGTCACCACACGCTTGTTCACCGCTGGCTGGCTGGATAATCTGATAGTTCATATCACGTAGGGTTTGTACATTCAGATTTACCGCAGGATGCGCCCACATCTGCTGATTCATGGCAGGAGCGATAATGACTGGTGCGGTTGTGGCAAGGCACACTGTGGTCAACAAATCATCAGCCATTCCCATAGCCAGACGTGCGAGCGTATTGGCGGACGCAGGGGCAATGACAATTAAGTCCGCCCATTTAGCCAGCTCAATGTGCCCCATCCCCGCTTCTGCCTGCTCATCGAGTAATGAGACATGCACCTCGTTACCCGTCAACGCTTGCAGAGTCAGCGGTGTGATAAATGCTTGTGCGCCTATCGTCATAATGACGCGCACATCAAAGCCTGCCTTAATCAACAAGCGGGCAAATATAGCAGATTTATAAGCGGCGATACCGCCAGTAATAGCAAGCACAATATTGGACATAAGCGTAGCATCAATAAAAAAGTGAAAAGATAAAATTGCGCTTATAGTAACAACTATGAGATAAATTGGGTAAAATTTTCCGTATTTACCTCAGATAACAATTAGCAATTTATTCTTAAGGAGTGGCAATGGCGATTAAAGACTGGCATGAGGATGACAGACCACGCGAAAGATTATTGAAATTCGGTGCCGCTCACTTATCTGATGCGGAGATACTGGCCATATTTTTACGTACGGGTACGCAGTCACAGTCAGCGATTGAGCTCGCGCGTCATTTGATCGATCAGTTTGGCAGCCTAGCTGAGCTGCTTGCCGCACCGCAAAAAACCGTTCTTGCTTGTCATGGGATCGGTCCCGCCAAGTACGCTCAGATATTGGCATCGCTTGAGATGGGCACACGTTATCTGGATAGTAAGCTAAAAACGGGGCAAGCACTTGGGCGCTCGCAAGTGGTCAAAGATTATATCAGCACCCAGTTACGCGGTGAGCATCGTGAAGTATTTGCTGTCCTCTGTCTGGACAATGCGTTGAACCTGTTAAACTTTGAAATACTGTTCACAGGCGGCATCTCATCGTGTTCCGTCTGTATCAAGCATGTACTCCGGCACGCACTAAGCCATGCGGCTAGCCAGCTCATTATTGCGCATAACCATCCTCATACCGATGCCAAGCCCTCAGCTGCTGACAATCTACTGACCTATGAGCTAAAAAAAGCCTGTGACTTATTAGATCTCTCACTGGTTGATCACATTATCGTTGGACGTAACGATACCTTATCTTATGCCGAAAGCAATCTGATACCTTTTGGCACCGACTAACACGAGCGGCTGGGCGACTTATCAATTTTGATAGTTGCTCACCCCTTAAGGATCGCAGCGTTTTAACGATAATCTTTGATACATATTATCGACACAGCGTAGCACTTTGGCTATTGATAGTCATCAACATCTGTTTCATATTAGTAGCTTGTTCTATGGCAGCTGACGCAGTGCGCTTTTGTTTTAGCCGTATACAGTACAAGAGTCTGCTAGCAGCACCAAGGTTATTTATGCTGCCAACTATTATATGGATAGAACTGTTTGTTATAAACCACAACAATAATCATAACGGTTCATATCTTTTTATTTTCTTATATTTCACACTTTTTATTTAGTATCCCACAGGAGATAGTCATGGCAATTGGCTTGTTTATTTTGGCAGTCATCATTCAATTAGCTGTGGTCTTGGCCATCTTTTTGCTGTCCTTATCACGAGTCACGGGCAGTATTGTTGCCTTGATCACCGTCATTGTTACTGCCATTATCAGTCCATGGTCGCTCCTCTTAGGGGTGCCCATCGCGCTGCTTTGCTTGGTTTTACTCATCACTCCACTGCGCCAATCACTCATTACCAAACCTGTCTATAAGGCTTTGGGTGGTGCAATGCCTAGTATGAGTGATACGGAGCGTGAAGCACTGGATGCTGGTACCAGTTGGTGGGAAAAAGAGCTGTTTATGGGAGCGCCAAATTGGGAGGCTTTTGCCAATTACCCTTATCCAAAGCTCTCAGAGGAAGAGCAAAGCTTCATTGATAACGAAGTAGAAACGCTATGCGCTATGCTCGATGAATGGCAAATCCAGCACAAAGATAAAGAGCTTTCACCTGAAGCGTGGCAATTTATCAAAAGTAATGGCTTTTTAGGTTTAATTATTCCAAAAGAGTTTGGTGGTCTAGAATTTAGCTCTTATGCGCAAAGCCGCGTGATGAGTAAAATCGCGTCGCGCTCACCGACTGCGGCAGTGACCTGTATGGTACCCAATTCGCTCGGTCCTGGTGAGCTACTAATGCACTATGGCACGGACGAGCAAAAACAGCGCTGGCTACCGGGTCTCGCCAAAGGTGATGAAGTACCTTGCTTTGGTTTAACGGGTCCTGAAGCGGGCTCTGATGCAGGTGCGATCCCTGATACAGGCGTCGTCTGTTATGGCACGCATGAGGGCGAGCAGGTACTTGGTCTGCGTATGAACTTCTCCAAACGCTGGATTACATTAGCACCTATCGCTACTGTCGTGGGTTTGGCTTTTAAGATGCATGATCCTGAAGGGCTGCTTGGAGATCCCAACAAAACCGATTATGGTATCACCTGTGCACTGATCCCTGCCAATCATGAAGGGGTGGTCACGGGCCCACGTCACAACCCAATCGGCTCGCCATTTATGAATGGTACGGTCGATGGCAAAGATGTCTTTATCCCCTTAGATTACATCATCGGTGGTGTCGAAAACGCTGGTCGCGGTTGGCGTATGCTGATGGAGTGCTTGGGCGTGGGTCGTGGTATCTCCTTGCCTGCTCTATCGACCTCAGCCAGTGAAATGACCTATCTGTCTGTCGGTGCATTTGCAAAAGTTCGCGAACAGTTCAAAATATCAGTCGGTAAATTTGAAGGTGTACAGGACGCCACCAGTCGCATGGCAAGTAACACTTATATGTTAGAAGCGTTCCGTCATTTGGTAACTTGCGGGTTAAACCAAGGCGGTACGCCATCAGTCATGACTGCAATGGCAAAATATTATGCGACCGAAACCATGCGTAGTGTGGTCAATGATGGTATGGATGTCGTTGGTGGTCGTGCCGTACAGATGGGCCCACGTAACTTCTTAGCGATACCTTATCAAGCAATTCCTGTATCTATCACTGTTGAGGGTGCCAATATTTTGACCCGCTCGCTGATGATTTTTGGTCAAGGCGCGATGCGTTGTCATCCTTATCTATTCGATGAGCTGCAACTGCTACAGAGTGAGGATAAAAAAGCGGCAACCCAAAAGTTCGATACGCTGTTCTTCAAGCATTTAGGCTATACCTTTAATCGCGGTGCAAAAGCCTTTATCGCAGGTTACGTCGGTGGTAGTGATAATGCGCCACGTTTTGCTGATGCCTTTACTCGTCCTTATTACAAGCATATCAACCGCCTAAGCGCAAGCTTTGCCCTAACTGCAGATATGGCGTTAGGACTGTTAGCAGGGGATCTCAAACGTAAAGAGATGCTGTCTGGTCGCTTAGCGGATATTCATAGCCACTTATTTATCGCGACGGCTATTTTGCAATTTTATGAGCATGGTAGTAAATCCGAAGCTGAGCGTTTACATGCCAAAGTTGCACTCCAAAACAGCTTATATACGATTCAAGAAGCTTTTGTGTCTTTCTTTGCCAACTTCCCTAATCGTATGGCCGCCAATGTGGTGAGCTTTGTGACTTTTCCAAGTGGCCGTATCTTTACGCCAGCAAGCGATGAGCTAAAACGTCAGCTGGGTGATACCTTTATGGATGATTTTGCTACCAACCCATTCCGCGATTATCTCAAAACCATGGTTTACTACAATACCGACCCAGATGATGTGACAGGCCGTATGGAGCATGCTTATCAGACCTTGGTTGAGATCGAACCACTGTGGCAGAAGTTTAAAAAGGCAGAACATCAGGACAGCTTTGAAGGCCTAACCTTCGAAGACCATGTGGTACATGCGAGCCAAAACGATAGCATCACTGAAGAAGAGGCTGAGGTCTTGATTCAATATAATGCCATGCGCTTTGATTCATTATTGACCGATGTATTTGATAAGCATCTATCAGAAGCTCAAGAGCGCGATAATCCACATACGCTCGAAAATGCTGTCAATCAACTAACAAATTATGCAGCGCTAAAAAAAGAAGTAAAAAACAAAAGTAGCGTATCGACTGACAGTGAGATGCCAGTCACGCATGAGTTAAATGATACGACAAATACAGAACCACAGACTGGTGATGCCAATCCTAATCACGGCTATGAGAGCGATGGTGATGTAGAAATGGTCAGTGAGCAAGATACTGTGAAAGAAATCAAGTCACAGGCGAATTTTGAGAAATCAAATCCTGAAGCCGAAGCGCTTGATCATCGCTACCGTGATGCAGAGTCTCACCTCAATGAGCGTATGAGTAACAACCACAGTCGCCATATTGCTCCACCTGATGAGGTCGACGAAAGCGCAAGTGACAAACACCTCCAAACCTTAGATGATCAGACGCATCTGCCGCGCGAACGTGAAGAAGATGATAAGGTATAACTAAAAGGTCAATTCAAACGCGTAAACTCATGAGTATCGTGATTATTCATGACGATAAATATAAAACTTCAAAAGCCAGACTGTCCACACGCGACAGTTTGGTTTTTTTTGGAGTTGCCAAAATGTAAACGTATTTTATGACATCAAAGTGATAACACTGGTTTAATATCAATAGTTTGATATATCCATTTACCCTAAAAACTCTTTCATGAATATATTGTTTCATATCAGAAACAAACCGTTTACAATAAATAATCACTATTTTATGGGCACATAGTTGTGACAGGGATTGTTCTCTTGGAATAAAATGATAAAAAAATCTTGCAGTGCCCTTAACTATTCTTTTATATTGTCCTCGAAAATGTGACATCAAGCGACAATCACAAGAACTTAATAGTCATAACACGCATTATAGTTAGATTGGCAAACACGGTCACATAGATTTGGGTGACACTGACTATAGCGCTGTTATGCACACAAAGGATATGGATATGTGGAAAAATATGGGACTAACAGGCAAGATTATCGTTGCCATGGTGCTCGGTATCATACTGGGTCTATTTTTAAACTACTCAGGATTGAATGGCGAAGGCAGCTTCGTTAATACTTATATCACAAATGGTGCCTTTGCTATTATCGGCAAGCTATTTGTTAACTCGCTAAAAATGTTGGTCGTACCTTTAGTACTTATCTCACTGATTTGCGGTGTGTGTGGCATTGGTGATATCCGTCTGCTAGGACGTATTGGTACCAAAACATTTATGATCTATATGATGACAACCGCGCTTGCTATTGCAACGGCGATTGGATTGGGTGTGCTATTTGGTATCGGTAAAGGCATGAATATCGAATCCGAAGCCACGTTTGAAGCTGCATCAGCGCCGCCACTGCTTGATGTATTCTCAAACATTATCCCCTCAAATCCCATCAGTGCGATGGCAAATGGCGACATGCTATCGATTATTTTCTTTGCCATTCTAATCGGTATCAGTATTTTGATGGTGGGTAAACCTGCCAAAGGCTTGGTTCAGAGTCTAGAGCTTATCAATGAAGTCATCTTGAAGATGGTGACCATCATTATGAACCTAGCCCCTTATGGTGTATTTGCACTGTTAGCCAAGGCGATGTCTGAGCTAGGCTTTGAGTTAATTTTGTCACTGCTAAGCTATATGGCAGTATTGGTTGGGTCTTTGGTCTTCCATTTCTTCGTTACTATGATGATTGTACTAAAAGTCTCTTCAGGTCTATCTATCAAGACCTTTTTGGCAAAAATGCGCGAAGTACAAATCTTTGCGTTTAGTACGTCAAGCTCAAACGCAACTATTCCGATTACCTTGCGTACCGTTACTAAGCGTATGGGTGTGAATAACTCAGTTGCTTCGTTTACCGTTCCTTTTGGTGCCACCATCAACATGGATGGTACAGCCATCATGCAAGGGACAGCGACCATCTTTATTGCCAATATTTATGGGATTGATTTGGGCGTGACAGAATATCTAACCGTTATCTTGATGTCAGTACTGGCCTCTATCGGTACGGCTGGTGTCCCTGGTGTCGGCTTGATCATGCTATCGATGGTATTTGCGCAAGTTGGCTTGCCAATCGAAGGTATTGGCTTGATCTTGGGTGTGGACCGTATCCTTGATATGTTACGTACGGCTGTCAACGTGGGCGGTGATGCTGCCGTGACAACTATCGTAGCAAAATCAGAAGGTAAAATGGATCTGGCGCTATACAACGATCCTAACGCTGGTGCTAAAGACGTGTTCGATGGTCACATCGATGAAGAAAACGAGCGTGAATTCTCTAAAGTCATGAATGATGGCATCATGGGTAGTGAGTACGATGACGTTGATCGTCGCCACTAATCATCTCTGCTAGATAGACATTCATAAAACAAAAAACCTCAGTCACATTGGCTGAGGTTTTTTGTTGGATAACGTATTTGGTTACTCTCATTTACCCAAAAACGTATTTGGTCAACATTGCCAAACACACCAGCACAATCATCGGACGAATCAGCTTACTACCGCCTTTGACGACCATATGTGAACCAAAATAGGCACCGATGGTTTGTCCAACCATCATTGCCAATCCCACTTTCCACAACACATTGCCACCCAAAATAAAAAATATCAGTGAGCCGATATTGGTCGATAGGTTCAACACTTTTGCGGTGCCTGTCGCTTCAATAATCTGACGACCACGTAGTGCCACATTACCCAGCGCAAAAAACATCCCTGTGCCGGGTCCAATATACCCATCATAAAAACCAATCAACGGGGCCACCCCTTTTTGCCACTTACCCTCTGATATGCGGGGAGCGGCCTCTACCTCACCAAGCCTAGGGGCAAATAAGGTATAAATACCGATAGCGGCAATCAAAAAAGGGATCAGTTTTTCAAGCAAATCAGGTGGTGACATCTGCACCGCAATGGTACCCAAGACAGAACCGATAAACGCGGCAATAATAGCCACTTTAATACGCTGCGGTTTGACGACGCCCTTTTTTATCATGGTAACAGACGCAGCCAATGCACCTGACGCCGCTTGTAGCTTATTGGTGCCAAGCGTGAGCACTGGAGGGATATTGGCCAGTAGCATGGCAGGTATGGTCAACAGACCGCCGCCGCCAGCAATCGCATCAATAAATCCTGCCAATGCTGCGACAGCCGCAAGCATCAAAATAATCTCTAGTGAGAAGGTTAAGTCCATAATACTGACCTACAAAATATGGTGATAAAAGAAAAGAAAGCCTCAGATACTAGGCTAAAAACTTACTAATGACACTACTATCGTTGGTAATAGCTATTGTTGATAGTAGTAGTGATGAGACGATAAATTCCCTGAAAACTTCTTAAGACATGAGATAACGTCATAATGCGTCGATCATTATAGATATAAAACCGCAAAAAAAGCCAAAAACGTCACAAAGTCTGCTAGATTTAGCCAATAGCGTTCCAAATCTCTCATATAACGGACAATTTGTTAAAAAGATTTAACGACTTACAACTATTTTGCTCATCGCAGCGCCTTTATAATGTCACTATCATTGAGACGATATAATGGGCTAATGGCGTTATTTCAGCGTATTTTATTGTCTATATTAATAAGAGTGTGAGAAACTGTTTTTGTCTGCTTGCTATATCGTCATGAATAATAGCGTGGATATTTGAGATTATTTAGTAAATTGTACTTAGGAGATGAGGATAATATGGCAATACGAAGGATTAAGGCATTTTTTGAATTTGAGGCAGCAGGCGGTATCGTCTTAGCACTGGCTGCCGTTGCTGCAATGATCATTGCCAACTCCCCTCTTAATGTTTGGTACGAAGGTTTTATTCACGCACCAGTTGCCATTCAAATTGGTGAGTTTGCCATTGCCAAAGATGCTCATCACTGGATCAATGATGGTCTCATGGCCGTTTTCTTTTTCTTGGTCGGGCTTGAGCTCAAGCGTGAAGTATTGATTGGTGAGTTGTCTAACGTCAAGCAGATTATCCTACCAGCTGGTGCAGCACTGGGCGGTATGATCATGCCTGCGATTGTTTATCTACTCTTTAACTACAATGAGCCTGAGTTTTGGAAAGGTTGGGCCATTCCTGCGGCAACAGATATTGCTTTTGCGCTTGGTATTTTGAGCCTTCTTGGCAACCGTGTACCCAACTCTCTAAAAGTCTTTTTGGTCTCTATTGCTATTTTTGATGATATCGGTGCGATTTTGATTATCGCTCTGTTTTATACCAGTGAGTTGTCACTAGAGTCGTTAGCTTTGGCTGGCCTATGTCTGCCATTCTTGTACCTTCTTAATCGTCGTAACGTCACTAGCATCACGCCTTATCTACTTATTGGTATTATCATGTGGATTGCAGTGCTCAAATCGGGTATCCATGCAACATTGGCCGGTGTGGTCTTAGCACTATTTATTCCTATGTTTGACCGCACTGATCCTGAGCACTCTCCGCTTGAAGAGCTAGAGCATGACCTACATAACACCGTCGCCTTTGGTATTTTGCCAATATTCGCTTTTGCCAACTCGGGTATCTCACTCGAAGGCGCAGGTCTTGCTGAATTATTCCATTCAGTACCACTAGGTATTGCCGCAGGTCTGTTTATCGGTAAGCAGTTGGGCGTCATGATTATGTGCTGGTTAATCTTTAAGCTTGGTATCTCAACCATGCCAAAAGGTATGAACTATAAGCAAATCTACGGCGCAGCGCTATTGTGCGGTGTTGGTTTTACCATGAGTTTATTCATCGGTAGCTTGGCGTTCGCTGGCGACACCACTATGTTTGATGAGCGCTTGGGTATCATCATGGGTTCTATCGTTTCTGGTATCGCAGGTTACATCATGCTCAAAGTGAGCTTGAAAGATAATGTCAGCGGCACATCAGTCGATTTGACTCGCTCTCATTAATAGCAAAACGAGCGACTTATGAGCCTATTAGCTTATAAGTCGCTTTTTATTATCTGCAAAAACTTTTAATCAAAAATGTGTATTCAGCCAAGGTTGATTATTGTTAATGAACCCGCTGTAGCATTAGCAATACAATAATTGTCATGTCGGCAGACGAGAATATCCAATACATCATGCATCCCCTATCGTTAGTGCGAAAGACGCGCGTGCAAGACTGCTGTTCTTATCTGATGAAATATATGACCTAAAATCTCGTATCAGTACGATACAAAGACAACGAGAGTCATTGAGTCCATCAATTAACGCTTATAAGTGATGGTTATGGATCGCTCTTACGATACGAATGTTGTTTTATAGCTGACTTATAAAGGTGTTTGATCATATGGATAAGAAAATCAGCAATACTGCAAATATTCCCACCAATAAGACGCAGCATCCATCAACAGCGTTGTATTTGCGTCATGGGCGTACGACTGCTATCGATGACCATAGTGATTTGCAAGTGTTAAAGCGGATTAAGCGATATCTACTGCCAAAAGACTTTGCTATCTCGCCTGCGCTACTAGAGGAGATAGTCGCCGGCTACGATATTGGCGATCCACTCGCAGATGATTTGGCCGCTAACAATATCCGCTTTGCAAAGCCCCTACAACAGATTATCAGCAGCGGCGATGGTCTAGACCTAAATAGCAATCTCGCAACCAACGCCTCATTTAATGCACTAACCGAGCAATTTAGCAGTCATCCTGATTGGTTCGAACCCAAACTCGCTCAAATCGGTGCGGTCGCCTATCGACGCTATCCACTGATGCTGATTTGGCTACTGCGTAATGTCGCGCTGATGGCAGGTTATAGCATCCCAGCCCTATCACTACCACTCATTCAGACGGGCGCGTTGATGCACGATGCGCTACCACGGCTCATGCGTACCTATGCCTATATCTTGGCGGTGTCTGAGCATCCACAATCAGATATGGGCATGCGCAATCACTCTCAACCTATCGATCAAGTATTGGCGATTGGCTCTGAGGGCTGGCGACAATCCATCAAAGTACGTCAGATTCATACATTGGTACGGCAAAACTTGCTCAAAGGTAAGGGCAATGCTGCTACAGGCCTGATACCAAACGCCGAGCAACATCACAATCCTGATGGTAGCTGGAATACCGATTATTGGGGCGTGCCGATTAACCAAACCGATATGATTGCCACCCATTTACAGTTCTCGTTGTTAATTATGCGTGGCCTACGCCTGCTCGGCGCCCGCATTAGCCCTGAGGAAGCGGAAGGTATTTTGCACTTATGGAATCTTGCCAGCTACTGGATGGGCGTTGATTTAGAGCGTCTGCCAAAAGATGAAGCGGCTAGCTGGGAATGGCTGTATACCTACTTATCAATACAGCAGCTAGACTTTAAGACGGGGCAGCCGCTGGCAAAAGCCTTGCATGATCTACCGCGTCAGTTGATGGGCGAAGACAATCGACGTGGACGCTTTGTGGAGATGGTCAATGCCAGTGTGACACGCACCTTAGTCGGTGATGACATTGGTGACGGCTTAGCTTTACCAAAATCAAAAATACGCTTTGGCGTATTGTCTTCAGTGCCGATTCTTTTTGCGCTTGATACTGCGCGGCAGCACAATGCAACGGTTGCCCAAAAATTAGAAGCATTTCGTGCCAAGCGCCAAGACAATATGAATTGGTGGCTTAAAAAGAACGATGATTATTATAAGTAGATGATATCTATCAGCGTTTGTTTTCTACGCGGTAATACCATTCTAGCTGACGATCAAACCCAGTTTCTAGCAAACTGGCAATGACGCGCCCTGTCAGTCCCCATACCGTCTCACCATCCACTTGCCAACTCGGCGTCAGTATGGTCGCGGTTTGTTCTTGCATTTTATATTCTACCGCATACTCCACCGTTGGCTGGTTGACTAACGACTCTAAATCCGCCCAAAAGATACGCGATATCTCTCCCACTTCAGGAACTAATACCAGACCTGGGGCGATGAGCGCGACAATGGGACGTACACTCATACCGCTTTTGGACGTTTGGATCGGTAGTTGTCCCAGTAATTGCACTTTATTAGGTGGCAGCGCCGTCTCTTCACAAGCTTCACGTAATGCGGTCACGACGTTGTTGCCATCACCTATCTCATGTTTGCCGCCTGCACAGGAGACCTCTCCTGCATGGCTGTTCATATGAGCGGCTCGGCGCGTCAATAAAAGCTTGGGTCGACGCTCATTGGTAATTGCCACCAATATTGAGGCATCGGCAATCGGTGTCTGATACAAGCTGTCCAAAATACGCGTACTTTGTGAGGTGTTGCCACTCTCGTACATCGCTGGACTCGTGAGCGCATTCAATGTCTCGTGTTGTACTCGCTCGGCCAGTTTTCTGAGTGTGGGATGACGAATAAAGCTTGGGACAGCGACGCTAAACTTATTAAAAAAATCAATATTTTCGGGTACGGTCATTATCAAATCCTATGAGTGGTCATTTTCATATTACTCATGAAAATACCGGTGCCAGCATAACAGTATAACCTGTCGCTAGTATGGCAGCCTTTTTTATTAATCAGATTATCGCTTTTGTAGATGTATCTCATATTTACGTTATTTTCGACAAAGTGCGATTTATTGATGCATCAGCTGACTGCTATACATACAGTAGAACCTCAATAAAATTGATACAGCATAGGAAACGC
>CENM01039718.1_pt1 | contig 21146 bp, 16 predicted proteins | sample 530261 | NCBI WGS metagenome assembly CENM01 (sample SAMEA2619854, study PRJEB7988) | marine metagenome | biome: marine biome (ENVO:00000447); feature: deep chlorophyll maximum layer (ENVO:xxxxxxxx); material: "saline water (ENVO:00002010), including plankton (ENVO:xxxxxxxx)" | depth 80 m
AATATACGTTGTGTTTTACAACTACTTTTGCAAGAGGTCTACTGTTTGCTACTAATATAAAAAAGCGATCCTTTAAGGGTCGCTTTTTTATTATGTGTTGTTAGAAATCACATGTAACAGACTATAGGTAAAAATATTTATTTTCTGACTATAGACCTCACCGTAAAAATCACATTAAAGACAAAAAGTAAACTACAGCATTTTATTTATATCTTATATGTACTGTTCAGTCATAATTGAGAAATAAAGCACTTTAAATGTTGTTTTAGTGTCAAAAAGCTATTAGTATTCAACTTAGGACACGACTTTGAGACTCTCAATGTTAAGCGCAGCAATGCTATATATTGATTATCAAAGTAGTAATACAACAAGGACCGTTGGAGATACATAATGCGCACTACCTTTCACTTGAAAACCCTTGCAGTAGCAATCGCTACTCTCTCTGTCGCTAGCATTACTAATGCTGCTGGTCTTGATCGTTCAGGCCAGGACGTCACTGCTTTCTTTCAAGATGGTACCTATGCAGAAGCCGTCTATACTTATATTGATGCTGATGTAAGTGGTTATGATAGTGCTAACACTAACCCTTCTCAAAATGATTATGTACGTGGTGATAAGACAGGTGATATTGCTGAGTCTTATGACTTTTTCCGCTATGGCGTGAAGACTGATATCAACGACACGTTCAGTGTGGGTGTGCTATATGACGAGCCCTTTGGTGCTGCTGCTGAATATACCCAAAGTAACTTCGTCTCAGAAGGAGATGTCGACGCTTCTATTGCTTCTATTACTAATGGTGCAGCGCCAAGTCTGGCAGCGGCACAGGGTGCAATCGGTGCTCTGGCTGCAGGAGAAACAGCGGGTGTTTTGACTCCAGAACAGCAGGCTCAGTTAGACGGATTGCGTGGAGCAGTAGCAGTAGCACAAGCTGAAGCAGGTAATGCAGGCGAAAATACTAATGTAGAAGTCCGTAGCCAAAGCTTGACTGGTATTCTGGGAATGAAATTCGGTGCCAATAAAAACTTCCAAATTTATGGTGGTCCAGTTGCTCAGCGTATCCAATCTGAAACCAAGCTGCGTGGCTTAGCTTATGGACCTGCTACTGGCTATACGTCAAACAGCAATCCTGATATGGATTATGGTTATATCGCAGGTATTGCCTATAGCAAGCCTGAAATTGCTCTAAAAGCAGCGTTGACTTATCGTTCTGAGATTGATCATGATATAGATATCTCTGAGAATTATCCTATAGCAGGTATTTTGGCTCAAGGAGCTGCTTTGCAGCAAGGAGCGACTCCAGCACAGGCAGCGGCTATAGGGGCTGCGGCTGCTAACCGCAACAGTAATTATGAGATTACAACCCCTAAATCAGTCAACTTTGATTTCCAAACAGGTATCAATCCGACTACTTTAGCAACGGCAAAAGTGCGTTGGGTACCATGGAGCGATTTTGTCATCACACCACCATTATATAATGACGTTAGTAAACGTAATTACGGCCCTGATGGTTTGGACTTGGTTGAATACGATGATGACCAATGGCAAGTGGAGCTTGGTCTTGCCAAGCGTGTTGCACCAGCACTTGCTATCAGTGGTACTGTGGGTTGGGATAGTGGTGCCGGTGATCCAACAACGTCGTTAGGTCCTGTCGATGGCTATTACAGCGTCGGTCTTGGTGCCAAATACAACGTGACGGAAAACTGGGCCGTGTCTGCTGGTGGTAAATACTTATGGTTCGGTGATGCAAAAGGTCGTCTACCTAGTGGAAAAATCGTTGGTGATTTCCAAGATAATGATGGTTATATTGCTGGTTTGAAGATTTCTTATCAGGGTAAATAATCGATTTGTATCTCCTGTAGACAATAAAAAGCGGCCTATCATAGGTCGCTTTTTATTGATTCCAATATTTTGAAGTGAATAAAAACTCTTAGATATGGAAAGATATTTAGAGTGTTTTACAGAGAGTAAATTAATAACTGATAGCTACAACCTACTTACTACTCATATGTTGTTATACGTGTGATATCTGCCTTCCAGTTGATTGAATGATAAGCAATGTATCCATTGTCGCTACCTATATGATAGTTAGCTATCCATATAGGTAGGGGCATGTTTAGACAGATTCATTTGGCAATAGTACATAGCTATTCTATTAAGAGTAGATACTCATAATAGAAGGTTAGAGCAGCCTTCCTACTTATAATAGTAGCTACTTACATCATAATTAATAGCTACCAATAAAAAAACTCGCCATTAGTGGCGAGGTTTTTTTATAGTGATAAGGTCAAGTTACTGTATAAACCTACTTGTTCAGGTTCAATTCCATCTCTTTGTATTTAGCGGCGACTGATTCTCTTGGACCGCCCGTCATGATACTGACTACAAAAATAGCGATGGTACTTAAGATAAAGCCTGGAACAATAGCATATAACCAGCTATTTAGTGCCATACCATCTATTTGGAAAGGACCATAGATCCATAAGATAACCGTCAATGCACCCACAACCATGCCGGCAACAGCGCCATTACGGTTCATGCGGCGCCATGTGAGACTGAAAATAACCAACGGCCCAAACGCTGCACCAAATCCTGCCCATGCGTTTGATACTAGGTTCAATACTGAGCTGTCTGGATCAGAAGCTAACAAGATAGCAACAATGGCGACCACGACAACTGAGATACGTCCAACCAATACTTGACGAGCTTCTGGTGCATCTCTGTCAAAGAATAGTTTATAAACGTCTTTGGTTAATGAGCTTGATACTACCAATAGCTGCGATGAGATGGTACTCATGATGGCCGCTAAAATCGCTGCTAATAGGAAACCTGAAACCAACGGATGGAATAGGAACTGAGTGAATACTAAAAAGATAGTCTCAGGATCATCTAACGTCATAGCTGTCTTTTGTACATAAGCACGACCAGCAAAACCAGTCATGAGCGCACCAATAAGACTGACAATCATCCAGCCCATACCGATATTACGTGCAGTAGGCACATCTCGTACTGAGCGGATTGCCATAAAACGCACAATAATATGCGGCTGACCAAAATATCCTAAACCCCATGCCATGAGTGAAATGATACCGATGATACTCATACCGCTAGTAATATTTAGTAGGCTTGGATCAATGTTTCTAACGGCTTCAGTCGTGGCTGAAACACCGCCAAGATCTGTAAAGGCAACGAGAGGTACAATGACCATCGCAAACAGCATGATGATACCCTGAACAAAGTCAGTCATCGATACTGCTAAGAAACCACCGAATAGCGTGTAACCGACAACGACGCCAGCAGTCACCCAAAGTCCTGTGGTGTAAGATAGGTTAAGTGAACTTTCAAAAAGCTTACCACCGCCTACGAGACTTGCCGCTGTGTAAACAGTAAAGAATAAAATGATAACCAAAGCGGAGATTACACGCAGCATATGCGATTTATCTTCGAAGCGGTTGGCAAAATAGTCAGGCAAAGTAATAGCGTTATCAGCGACTTCGGTATAAACACGAAGACGCGGTGCTACGATGATATAGTTTAAGAAGGCACCAAGGGTCAAACCAAGTGCGATCCAAATACTCACCACACCATCTGCATACATATAGCCTGGTAGTCCGAGTAGCAACCAACCTGACATGTCCGATGCGCCTGCTGAAAGTGCAGTAACTGCTGGACCTAGATTACGTCCTCCTAAAAGATAACCCTCGGTATCATTGGCTTGCTTAAAATAAGCATAAACACCAATTCCAATCATCACTAAAAAATAGGCGCCAAGTGATATAAGCACGCCACTAGAAACTCCGTTCATATAAGTTATCCTTAACCAACATCGTTGGCTTTAATTATTTTTTAACTATAAAAGTTCTGTCTTAAAAGACGATGCCTCAAACAAAATATCTCAAACAATGTTTAAAGACAAAAAAAGCCATTAATTAAGACATAATGGCTTTTTTCAGTATCTTTTGTAGTTTTATATGATTGATGTCGTTATATGGCTAGCACTCATATAGAGATAGAGAACAATGGGAACCTCGCATTCCACTTATCTGCTGTTATTGCTCGCATCTGCTATTTATATATGAGTATTAGCAACCTACATAACCAATCAGCGAAACCATTAAACCTACTGTTAACCATCATATCTTACTAGAAGTATTCAATATATGACTATCAGTGTCCTTGTGGTAAATTTTTGTTATTAAAACAACGTCAAGCATATTATAACGTATGAGAGTCACGAATGCGAATAGCTTAAATACCTAAATTGTTGTATTGGGAGGTTTTTACTCAATCGGCGCCAGCAAATCTAGTAGTGCGGTTACGCTACTAGATTGTGTTAGCTTCGGATTGATAACCACACCTAAATAGCGTTGTAACTCAATGTTATCTGCCATATCTATACGTTCCAAATCTTGACTGACCATAGTTTGCGGAAGGACTGACCAACCCAGTCCAACAGAAACCAGCATTCGAATAGATTCAAGCGGATTGGTACTCATCGTGGCATAAGGTTTTAGGTTATGCTTAGCAAACTCAGCCAAAGTAATCTGACTGGTAAAGGTATTGGCAGACGGTAGAATAGCAGGATAGCGTGCTAACTGCTCTAAAGTGACATTAGATTTGGTCGCTAGAGGTGATAATGTCCCTGTCATAAAATATAGTGGATCTGACCAAAGCGTATGATAGGTTAGGCGCTTATCATATACAGGCGGTAGCGTGACAAACGCCAATGACAGATCGCCGTCCAGTACTGCTTTGTGGGCCTTTTCTGAGTCAACAAAATGAACTTCTAACTGAACAGCAGGATAAGTCTGAATAAAATGCTTAAGCACGGGTGCTAGATGATGTAAACCAATATGATGGCTTGTACCAATGACAAGCTTGCCAGAGACGATATGCTGAGAATGCTGCAAGTTAATCTTAAAATTCTCATAATCTTCCAACCAGCGTTTTGCATGTGGCAGCATCTCAATAGCAGCCTGCGTGGGTACAATCCCGCGGCCTACAGTATCAAACAAAGTAATGTTAAACTCATCTTCTAAGTTTTTGATGCGCTTACTGACGGCAGGCTGAGTGATGAACAGCTTTTCTGCGGCACCTGAAATACTGCCAGTGTGCATAACGGTAACGAATGTCGTCAAGTTTGTGGTGTTCAAACGGATTTCCTTAGCTACTTTATGAGCTATAAATAAAAGTGGGCTGAGCCAATGATAACGTATTAAAAATAAAAGTTTGCATCTGGTTAAAAATCATCAATTATTATTATAGGATTTGCCTGCTATAATCACAAGATATCAAGGCGTATTGTCACATATTTATTCTTTTAAGTTGATTATTTGCAGTCTCAAGCGTGTTTAGGCGCTGCTTATAGCCACAAATCTAAAATTATTAATGAATAATATTTATACTACACAAAATATAGCAATTCTAGAATATATATTTCAATATCATTGATTAGGTAGAAGTTATTGCAAAATGATGCTCTCACACAAATCATAAAGAGCTATCATGCAGTTAAATACGACATTATAGATAAATCTAATCGTTAATTGAACAAACAGAACCTTAGCTTACCAACAGGTGAGCAAGCGAAAATCAAGTCAGTAGTAATTAATAAAGGATAGCATCATGGCCGGTCAAACTTTATATGACAAACTTTGGAATGCTCATGAAGTCACCAAGCGTGACGACGGTTCGAGCTTAATTTATATCGATCGCCATCTGTTGCATGAAGTGACGAGTCCACAAGCGTTTGAAGGGTTGGAGCTTGCCAATAGAGCACCATGGCGTTTGTCTGCCAATATCGCCAGTCCTGACCACAATGTGCCAACAGTCACCAAAGAGCGCTCAGCAGGTGTCCCTGGTATTAAAGACAAGGTATCACGTCTGCAGGTTGTCACATTGGATGAGAACTGCACCAAATTTGATATCGCAGAATTTACAATCAACGATGCGCGTCAAGGAATTTTGCATGTCGTTGGTCCTGAGCAAGGTCTTGTATTGCCAGGTATGACCGTTGTTTGCGGTGATTCGCATACAGCGACACATGGCGCACTTGGTTGCTTGGCACATGGTATCGGCACTTCTGAAGTTGAGCACGTATTGGCAACGCAGTGCTTGATCCAAAAGAAATCAAAAAATATGCAAATCCGCGTCACTGGTCAACTTGGTGCGGGCGTGACCTCAAAAGACGTCGTGCTGGCCATTATTGCGAAGATCGGTACGGCAGGCGGAACTGGACATGCGATTGAATTTGCAGGTCAAGTGTTTGAAGACATGAGTATGGAAGGTCGTATGACTGTCTGTAACATGGCAATTGAGGCTGGTGCTCGCGTGGGTATGGTGGCCGTTGATGATACGACGATAGACTATGTTAAAGGTCGCCCGTACGCGCCAAACGAGTCACAGTGGCCACAAGCTGAAGCCTACTGGCGTACATTATATTCAGATGATGACGCAGTATTTGATACCGTGGTTGAGATCGATGGTAGCCAAATAGCACCGCAAGTATCTTGGGGTACCTCGCCTGAGATGGTCGTTGATATCACCCAATCGGTACCGACACCTGACCAAGCCATTGATGAAGCCCAAGAAGAGGGTTGGTTACGCGCATATACCTATATGGGTCTAGAAGCTGGTCAGAAAATCACGGACATTCAGCTTGATCGTATATTTATTGGCTCATGTACCAATTCGCGTATCGAAGATTTGCGGGACGCTGCAGCAGTTATCAAAGGACGCAAAGTGGCTGATAATATCAAAGAAGCCATCGTTGTTGCAGGCTCTGGACAAGTAAAACTACAAGCAGAGGCTGAAGGTTTAGATGCTTTGTTTACCGAAGCGGGTTTTGAATGGCGTGAGCCGGGTTGTTCAATGTGTCTTGCCATGAATGCAGACAAACTTGAGCCGCAAGAGCATTGTGCATCGACGTCTAATCGTAATTTCGAAGGTCGTCAGGGTAATGGTGGTCGTACGCATTTGGTCAGTCCAGCAATGGCAGCTGCAGCAGCGTTGGCAGGTCATTTTGTAGACGTTCGTACGTTTTAAGACTGATAATAAGTAGCTGACATCATGCTTATATCAACGATAAATATATGAGCATGGTGTCAAAACGGTAAAAATTTATTTACTGTTTAATACGCTTATCAAGATCGTCAGCCAGCAAAAATATAATTGATAGGAAATTTTATGCAAGCTTATAACACCCAAACCGGTATCGTTTGCCCACTTGATCGCGCAAACGTCGATACCGATCAAATTATCGCAAAACAGTTTTTGAAGTCTATTAAACGTACAGGCTTTGGCGTGAATTTATTTGATGATTGGCGCTATCTTGATGAAGGATATCCAGGCCAAGACCCCAGCACACGTGTTATCAATCCAGACTTTGTATTGAATAAACCTCGCTATCAAGGCGCTACTATATTGCTAGCACGCAGAAACTTTGGCTGCGGCTCTAGTCGTGAGCATGCACCTTGGGCACTTTCTGAGTATGGCTTTCGTACGGTTATCGCACCAAGCTTTGCTGATATCTTTTACAATAACTGCTTTAAAAATGGCATGTTACCGATTGTACTAGATGAAGCAATTGTGGATACTTTAATGAAGGCGACTGTTGCTAATGAAGGCTATGAGCTGACGGCAGATCTTGAGCGTCAGGTAGTCATCACGCCAACAGGCGAAGAGTATGCCTTTGAAGTGGATGCTTTTCGCAAACATTGCTTGTTAAATGGGCTAGATGATATCGGTTTAACCTTGCAGCAAAGCGATGCTATCAAAGACTACGAGCATAAAATGATGCAAAAAACGCCGTGGATCTTTAACGACGTACGCGCTTAGGTAAGGATTTTATGATGCCTTGCTCACAAAACTGCTGGCCAGTCGCAACGCATCGTTGAGTTATGGCGGTGAACTGGCTAAAATGAAGGGTAGTTTTTACCATACTTTATTATCTTTCTTATAAATTATCTTTCTTATAAATTATCTTTCTGATAAACAGTAGCCGCCATTATGAATAAAAAACGTTATGCTCTATCGACAAGTACGATTGTTGCTGCAAGCTTATTTTTGTCAGGCTGCCAGCTATTGACGGGCTATCAAAAAATAGATGAGGCAGAAAGTGCGAAAGCGTGGGTAGGTAAGATCCAACCCGTTGCTGGCGAAGTAAATATCGCGTGCGTGGGTACTTACCACTGTGAAATCGTGCAAATAGATAAGACACTGGTTATTTCTCCTGATAATCATGAGCCAATTAATCCTCAGATTGTAGAGGCTTTACCAAGTTATAAAGGTACTGCAACGCCCCAAATGAGCATAGAGATGACACCGCTCATGAGTAAAAACTCTATAAAGATAGTGCCACTAGCCGCATCTGGTATGCCAGGGTTGACCAACTATTATGCACGGGTGATGCCTGCAAAACGTGAAGTCCATGTCAATTTTTATCCAGAGAATAACATGGGATACGTTGAGCGTTTTGCGATGATTCATGATTTTGCGGACGCAGGTACTTACGAGTTACGTGCTTATCAAAAGAAAAGTAGTGAAAAATCTGGCAGTTTGTTGGATACAGCGTCGCCTGAGCCTTTATGTATTGATCTATTACAAGGTAATAAGGTGCAGCGCCGATTCTGTAAACAGTTAGAGTCTGAGCACCAAGGTGAGTTTGTAGAGACAGGCATGGTCAGAGCAGTGACGTCAGCATCTAAACCTAAAACGACCACAGCGTAATAAAAATTAATTGATAAAAATATGTCCAAAAGGATTAGTATGGCAACGATTTTAACATTAGCGGGCGATGGTATTGGCCCTGAAATCATGACTCAAGCCATTGACGTGCTCAAAGCCGTCAATGAGAAGTTTTCACTTGATTTGACATTAGAGTCTGGATTGATTGGTGGTGTGGCTATTGATGCCACAGGTGAGCCTTTACCTGATGAAACATTAGCGCGTGCACGTGCAGCAGATGCTGTATTATTAGGCGCTGTCGGTGGCCCTAAATGGGATACGATTGAACGTAGTAAGCGCCCTGAGCGCGGTCTGCTTAAAATCCGTGGTGAGCTGGGTTTGTTTGCCAATTTACGTGTGGCAAAGCTTTATCCGCAGCTAGCCAATGCGTCAAGTATCAAGCCTGAAATTATATCTGGTTTAGATTTGCTGATTGTTCGCGAACTGACGGGTGGCATTTATTTTGGCGAGCCACGTGGTATTCGCACACTAGAAAATGGTGAGCAGCAAGGCTATAACACGATGGTGTATAGCACCAGTGAGATTCAGCGTATCGGTAAAGTTGCTTTTGAGTTAGCAAAAACCCGTGCCCAAGCCGCAGGTACAGCTGCCAAGGTATGTTCAGTAGACAAAGCCAACGTCTTAGAAGTGACTGAGCTGTGGAAACAAACAATGATTCAGATGCAGCAAGCAGAGTATAGCGATGTGGCGTTATCCCACATGTATGCTGACAATGCTTGTATGCAGTTGATCAAAGATCCTAAGCAGTTTGATGTCATGGTAACAGGCAATATGTTTGGTGATATCTTATCTGATGAAGCGGCAATGTTGACCGGTTCTATTGGTATGCTGCCATCAGCGAGCTTGGATGAGAATGGCAAAGGTATGTATGAGCCATGTCATGGTTCTGCGCCTGATATCGCTGGGCAAGATAAAGCCAATCCATTGGCGACTATTTTGTCTGTCGCTATGATGCTGCGTTATACCTTTAAGCAAGAGGAAGCCGCACAAGCGATCGAGCAAGCAGTCAGTGAGGTGCTTGATGATGGTCTGCGTACGCTTGATATTTTAGACAGCAGTGAAGCTGGACTCAAGCAAGTGGGCTGTCAAGAGATGGGGCAAGCGGTATTGGCTAAACTGGTATAAGTCAGCTAATCTAATGTAGACCATTTTAAGGTAGTTTTTACAGTTTAATCTCGTTCATTTTATACCCATAAGTTGCTGAGCAATTTATGGGTTTTTTCTGTTATATGGTATTGAGTCATGCCTTATTGTAAACGGATCAGTGCGTTTGTTCACCCTCTTAACAAATGCACAGTAGGAAGAGTCAGTTATTAACATAAAGCTGTTAGGGAATAGTGGCAAGACTATGGCAATATATTTCTATAATAAATTTTTCGATATTTTTTGATATATGGTAACTATTTAGGGAGTTTTTTTATGTCTCAATTACTTAAGGTTAGCAGCCTTGTTATAGCGATGGGTACAACGTCCGCATTATTAGTAGGTTGTAGTAGCAATGCTAATAATAGCGCACAAACGGCTAATGACAGCAAGTCGTCTAATAGTGGTATGACAGGCACTACAACAGATAATAATAACCATGCAGGAACCGAAGCAAAGATGAGTACTAGTAGCAACCAATCTACTAGTAACCAAACTAATAGCAACAGTATCGATGCTGATACGATGGACAGCACGATGGCTGATAGTAACGATATTAGTCCAGTAACCAACGGTGTTAGTCAGCAAATAGAGGGTAATAGCAAAGCCGCAAATTCGCTAAATGAATTACTAACCAAAATTGAATACAGTACAGAAAATCTATCAGAAACTGCTAAAAAGGTAAATGAAGCAACATGGAAAGCTGATACCAAAATTGATCGTAATGTTGCTACCAAATTACAAGCGCTACTGAACTGGAATCATAGTGGTGTGGGTGCAGTGGATGGCTATTGGGGCAAAAACACGCGTAAAGCCATGCAAGCTTTTCAAAAGGCTCAAGGATTACCAGTAACTGAAGCGGTCAATGAAGAGACGTGGCAAGCATTGACTAAGAACTCTACGCTTACTTCACAGCCTGTATTGGTCAGTTATCAGCTGACAGATGCTGATGTGAATGTCAAAACTACCCAAATTCCTGCTAGTGCTGAAGCCAAAGCCAAGCTAGATGGTATGTATTATGAAAGCGTCCTTGAAGCCTTGGGCGAAAAATTTCATATCAGTCGTGATTATCTCAAATCGCTTAACCCAAATGCCAGCTTTAAAAGTGGCGAAACCATCATTGTCTATAACCCAGGAAACCCTAATACAACACCAGTGAGCCGAGTGGTCGCTGATAAAGACACGCAAACCCTATATGCATACGATGACAGTGACAATCTGGTTGCCAGCTATCCAACCACAGTAGGTAGCACAGCAACACCTTCGCCAACGGGTACGCATAAAGTCAAAGTCAAAATTCACGAGCCAAATTACACCTATACTAGCGATAATGGCAAAAAATCTATTATCCCGCCAGGCCCTAACAATCCCGTTGGTGTGGTATGGATAGGCCTTAGCAAACCATCGTATGGCATTCATGGATCACCCGATCCTGAACGTATCAGTCGTCAGGCATCAGCAGGTTGTGTTCGCCTCACTAACTGGGATGCACTGAGCCTATTAGGTGTTATCAAGAACGATGCCACTGTCGAGTTCAAATAACTCATCGTTTAATTATTTCATAAAACGCAGACAAAAAAATACCGCTGAAATTTAGCGGTATTTTTTATGGTAAAACAAACAGCGAACACTAAATAGCTAAAACAGTGATAGGCAATAATGAGCAGGTTAGCGTTTTCATTATTATTATCAGTCAAACTACTCAAGCGTCTATATCAGCTATCAGCGATAAAGTAGCTATTTGGTTATTGGCTGTATTTTTATAAATACTTTTATAACCATATGGGTTGGCGAGTATTTAGTTTTTACCACGGTAAGTAATACGACCTTTAGATAGGTCATAAGGGGTCATTTCAACCTTAACTTTGTCACCTGTCAAGATACGAATATAGTGCTTACGCATCTTACCTGAGATGTGTGCAATGATTTCGTGTCCGTTTTCTAAACGAACTTTGAACAAAGTGTTAGGAAGGGTATCAATGACTTCGCCTTCAAATTCGATAATATCGTCTTTTGCCATAATTTGTATCAATCAATTAAAAATAAGCCCATATTATACGTAAGTTAGCGGATTAAAGCAATACAGAACCTGGTTTTGACTTGACAGCATGTAAGTGATATGTATGCTAATTTACACTGATTTAGTCAGGTAAGTTTAACCAAATCGGTGTGAGGGGTGCTTGCGGCAATAGGCGCTGGAAATGCTCAGGATAATAGGCATTGATGAAATACAAGCCATCCCCTGAGGCCGTAGGCGGCGCAATTGTCCGATCCTCTTTGCTCAAAATATTTAAAAAGTCTGCTGGTTCTAGCTCATGTCTGCCAATCGCGTATAGCGTACCCATCAAGTTACGAACCATGTGATGCAAAAATCCATCTGCCTGTATATCGAACACTATAAACTGACCATGAGCGAAAAGGTCGGCATGACTGACGGTACGTACTGGCTGATTGGACTGACAGGCTGCCGCACGGTAGCTGCTAAAATTGTGAGTACCAACGATATCGGCAGCTGCCTTTTGCATCGCTGCTAGGTCTAAAGGCTCATAGATATGGGTAACCTGATGATTGAGTATTGCAGGGCGCTGCGCTTGATTAAGGGTGATATAACGATAACGACGAGCAATCGCACCAAAACGCGCATGGAAATCAGCTGGCATCGGCTGAATCCAGCGCAAAGCAATATCGTCAGGTAGTAGGCTATTGACACCCCGTAACCAGTTATGAGTAGGGCGATACGCATGCGTGGTAAAATGAGCAATCATATTGCTGGCATGGACACTGGCATCAGTACGTCCAGCGGCGATGACTTCGACGGATTCATTGGCGACCTTGCCGATAGCGGTTTCTAGTGCTTCTTGTACACCCAGCACTTCTCGTTGCCGCTGCCAACCATGATAGTGCGTACCCAAAAACTCAATCGCAATCGCCAAAGTATAGGTTGGTGAACGTTCAGGTTCGATAGTTTCAATCTTAGACATTTTGGTTTCTAAGCTTATAAAGTTGGAATTAATTAAGGAGCATTTATCGCTTTTTGATGCTTGTGCCAGGCTGACTGACATTATTCAACCAGCGCTGTCGGCGCCTTGCTGGACTGTCATAGCGCAGTAGCAACCATAACAACCGTGCATAAATAGCAGGGATGGTTAAGCGTCCACCAGCAATAATGTGGTAGTCATATTGCCAACTGCCTGCCGCGTAGCTGTCGCTCACACCGCCAAACGGACATTGACTGGCAGATATCACCATGTGTCCATGCTCGTGAACCAAATCAAGCGTCTTTGCTAGTGCAGCCGAATAGGGAATATTCCCCGCGCCAAATCCTAATAGGATAATGCCACAAGGCGGCTGTGATAATAACGCTTGTAGTTGATCATTGAGCACCTGAACATCATTAGGTAAGCAGTATAAAGCATGGATTTTGGCCTGCTCAGCACTTGCTTTGATATTGGGTAGTAAGTCTTGCTGATCATCAAGCCAATGCTGCCTACGGGTATCTGAGAGATTTTTTATATAACTGTTGGCTGGATATGCTGCTCGAGAATGCCCAGTAAATGCCATAAGGTCATGACTATGAACTTTTTGCACCGTTTGTGCAGGCCACGATTCACCGCCAAAGCTAATCTTGACACCTGATTCACCAGCCGTAGCTAGTTTTAATGAGTCGTTAAGGTTGCCCCAAGCGTCGCTATGAGCATCGATATCGTAGGAGTGAATCACTTCACTATCTAATAACGGCCGCATACTTCCAGTGACCACAATACAAATATCGCTACCGGCAAACGCTTCTGCTAAAAATGCACCTAAATAACTTAACGTGTCAGTGCCACTAATCAGGACAAAGCGTTTATCACCTTGATTATAAGCATTCAGTAATAGCTGATAAAAATGTACAAAATCAACTGGCGTAAGCTGGCTGCTGTCTTTGATCAGCGTGTTGTCTAGCCATGAAATTTCTGGTGAACCAGTCGTATTGCCTTGCTCAGCCAATAGTTTTTGTAGCGTAGGTAAAAAGATATCTGCCGATAGCGGCGCTAGAGGTTTGCCATAGCTACCAAAGGTACCACCAGCATAGATTAATTGAATGGGGTCAGACATAGTTTTGGTCATAAAAGAAGATGGCATAGTATCAACACAGTAAACAATTATGAAAAAAGAAGCGCCAGAGCGTTTATTAGTGACAGGTTGAGAGGTCAGTAATAGATAGTATCAGAATTAAATGCAAAAAATCAGCAAGCCTCCGATAATAAGAGATACTTGCTGATAGGCATTTAAACGACTAATTATGCTGTGCGCTCAAGTAATAGTTGTGCTTGTTGTTTCTGCTCACTATTACCCTGAGCGATCACTTCATTAAGCAAACGTTTGGCACTGTCATATTCGCCTAATTGTAAATACTGATTGGCTAAATCTAGCGTCACTTGATTGCTATCTAATGATTTTACAAAGTCAAAATCTGCGGCAAAGCGCGATGAAAAATCTTCTGCTGATTCAACCGCTTCATGACTGATATCTGTTTCAAGTTCTGCTGGTGCAACGGTAGAGGCTGGGGGAGTCGCTACGGAAGAATCTAATAAAGAGTCAGTTTCTATGATATCGAAGTCATCAGCTATAGGCGTGTCATCATCAAATCTTAACGACGTAACTGGCGTAGTATCTGATGCTTCAAAAGCATCAATGTCGGTGTCATCGTTGATCAGTTGTTCTTCAAAACTTAAGTTTGCAACGCTATCATCTTCGAGAGTGCTACTGTCATTATCAGCGTTTTCAAAGTCAATATCTTCCAAAACAAAGCCATCAATATCGTTACTTACGTCAGTAGTAGATGGCTCATTAATCGCGAAAGTGTTAACGGTATCAATGTCGTCTGATTCATTCAGATCGTCTAAAGATAAAGTAAAGTCATCTTCAATGTTTTGGACAGCATTGCTAGAAGCTTCTTCTTCATTTTTATTAACAGAATCATCTTTATCTGCATCGGCTGCTAAATCATCAAAATCTAAGATGAAGTCGTCTTCTAACACTAATGCTTCGCTTTCACTGTCTTGAACATCTGATACGTCAGAATTTTTAATTAAAGTGTTTTCTGCAGGTGATTCAAAATCGAACTCAAAGTCACTAAGGTCGTTGTCTTCTATGACCTCATCATTCTTGGCCTCGTTATTTTCGATGGTATTAGTATGGTCGCTTGTAGAAATATAAAGGCTATCCTCATCCGTGGCCAATGATGTAACAGGAGTCTCATCAGTAGCATTTGACTCATTGAAATCATCTTCTAAGTCACTGAGCGTCAGATCAAAGCTATCGTCTACGTTTTCAGTAGACTCACTTGAAAACACTGAGCTATCGATAGGTTCATCTATTACAGCATCATTACTATCTTCAATAACAGGACGAGCAGATATGTTAGCGGTATCATCGGCTTGATTAGTAGTAGATAAATCGAAATCTAAACTATCAAAACGATCATTATTATCTTCTATTGCTACTTCTGGCGTGGCTACTGGACTTTGCTCTCCAATGTATAAATCTTTTAATTCATCAGCAAGCGTAATGGTTTTGGCATCGTTATGCATTTTAATGCGGTTATAGACATCATGAAAGTTTTCTGGCTGATCTAGCGTAGCGTATATGCTCAATAGCTTAATAGATAACTGACTGTCATTAGGCTTTTCGTTTAGTCCACGATTGATCGTTTCAATGGCTTTGTCGTAGCGCTGTTGATCCATGAAACGCTGGGCAATCGTAATATGATCGAACTTATTGCTATCATTTTGATTGGTTTGGGCAGCAGTGCCATAATCCGTTTTTGATGCTGGTGCAGCGGTATTTTTTACTGAGCTTGCAGGTGGTTGTACACTTTGGTTTTGTGCTTTATTTTTGCGCAATAAAAAAACAGCGACTAACAGGATAAGCACCAATCCGGCGATGATATATAGCATATTGTCCATAGTTATTCCTACTCCTAAGATCACAGCATCGTGCGTTGATCCGTTAGGCAATTATTGATTGCGTAGTTTTTTGAGACGAGCTTGTAGCTCAGCCAGTTTTTGATTTTGTAATTGAAGCTTTTTCGTATAGTTGTCCAGCGCGCTGCTGGTTTTTGACAAGCGCTGAGCTTGTGAGGCAGTCTCTTGTCTTGATGCTTTTAGCGCTGCTAATATATCGGTGCTTAGACCATTGCCTTTATCTGCCGCTGATTTCGCCTGAGTGCCATCTGCATTACCATCATGACCAGGGGCAAGTACAGAAAACTGTGCTTGTGGCAGTTTCTGTGTTTTAGTGGTAGTCGGTTTCTTAGGTACGCTGGCCGCCTTTACTGTCTCAGACGACTTTTTGGGTGCTGTTTGCGCTGATTTTTTTACCACAGGCGTATTTGCTCTACGACTGTATTGTCTTTGGGCACTAATGGCTGCTTCTAAGCTTTGCTGTGACGGTATAACATCGTAGCTAGGTAAACGAAGCTTAGCATCTGCTTTTAGTTGGTCAGCATCTTGATTGATAAAAGCATCAGGGTTCTGTGACTGAATTTGTTTCATTACTGTTGGCGTATCGAGATTATTCTCGCGCGCTATCTGCTCCGCGATCATCCACAAACTATCATTGCGTTGCACCTGATACTGAGTTGTTGCATGATTTGTTGTTTCATTGCCAGTGCTCATTGAGCGACTGGGCACTTTAGCTGGTGGAGGCAATGCTGTGTTATCAGGTATATTACTGCCTTGAGCTGCGGCGATAACACGATTGTCTGAGTCGATTGCACTTTTTGAGTCATCTCTCGCTTTAGTGGTTGTTGCTTTGACAGGTGAGCTTGCCATGAGGTCAGAGTCTGCCTTACTGCTTGGCTGTATTTGGCGCGTCACTTGTATGTTTAGGATATCAAGCTGCTTGTCAGTACTTGGCTTATCTGCCGCAACTACGTTGTTATGAGTGCGCGCCTCAGTACCGCCTTTATCATCAGGTGTCATGGTACCGCTACTACTACTTGCTACACTTAATCCACTGTTATCCGAAGTGTTCACCGAGCTTTGGCTGTTACCAATAGCAGTTGAATGACCGGTATTATTCTTTATGTCAGCATTGCTGTTTAAGCGACCATTATTGAGACGGCTAGGTGTATAGGTAAGACTGTTGACCTGTGAGATAGCCGTCACTGTTGGCGCCTTAATATTAGGTGCTGGTGATGTAGAAGCCAACAATTCAGTCGCTGGTTTGCTTGGTTTTGATAACTTGGGCGAGGATATAGCAGGGGCCGACATCAGTGGCGGCGGCGCGCCTTTTCTGACCGTCAAAGGCATGGCATTACTTACAGAAACGCTAGGCAAATTTGGCTTCTTGGCACCTGTGGCGATATTCTTACCAGTATTGATAGGTACACTATCTTTTAATGGCATCAGTAGCGTTTTTGGTACCATATTTTGCCGACCATTATCATTAATCGCTAAAACGACATCAGCAAAAGGCTTAGACACAGGCTGTGATGTGGTAATAAAAACTTGACCGCTGGTCGCCGAAGTAGGCTGAAAACGCACTGTCATAGAGTCAGTCGGGGTCAACCCCATTTGCTGGTAAATGGTCGAGTTTGCCAAACTGGCAGAAAAGTCAGCTGATTGAATGTTACTGACGACGATGCTCGCTACTAAAGGCTCATGCTGGGCCGAAGTGACCACCGTCTTACCAATGGTTGCTGCTTGTACGCTCGGCACTAACACGGCGGACCCTACAGAACAAAATAGTGCCATCGATACCGCGCGATGTACAGTAGTCAAGCGACGAGATAGATGACAAGACATGAGCAGCCCTTTAGTATAATAAGTTGTCTTTGCTGTTATAACAAAATACCGTTTAGTTTACCAGTTTATTTCACAACTGTTGTGTCCAATGCACAAAGTGTCTTTGTAGTGTTCACTGAGCTTTTTTATCTAGTAGCATGGCATCGCCATAACTAAAGAATCGATACTGTTTTTCGATAGCATGTTGATAGGCGTGTTCAATAGATGCCTTACCTGCGAATGCTGATACTAGCATTAGTAGTGTCGATTTAGGTAAGTGGAAATTGGTCAATAACCGATCGATAACGCCGAATTTGAACCCAGGGTAAATAAATATATCTGTATCGCCTGACCAACTAGAAAGTGCCTGACCTTCAATGGCAGTCTGTTGATATGCTGTCTCAAGAACCCGTGTCACTGTGGTACCAATCGCAATAACCTTTTTACCATTCGCGTGCGTTTGATTGATGAGGTCTGCCGTGGCCTGCGGCAAATGCGCGTATTCACTATGCATGGTGTGATTGAGCAGATTGTCTGTTTTGACGGGAGCAAAAGTACCCGCCCCAACGTGCAATGTGACAAAAGCGGTGTTGATACCTTTCTCGTCAAGCTTGCTCAGTACGGATTCATCGAAGTGTAAGCTTGCCGTTGGTGCAGCCACGCTGGCGAGCTTGGCAGGATCATGAAAAACGGTTTGATAACGAGTGTTGTCAGTGTCATCAGCATGGCGCTCAAAGTAGGGCGGGATAGGCAGTTCACCATAAAGCTCTAGATGCGGCAATATCGGCGCATCAAACGCCAAAATGAATAAGTTGTCTTGGCGACCAATCATCGTAGCGCTCATATGACCATCGGCAAGTTGTAAGCGTTGACCAAGCTTGAGCGCTTTGCTGGCTTTTACATGGCAAAGGGCAATATGCTCTTGATTAACTGCTTCATCATTGGTGTCTTTTAGATGCAGTGGCACTTCATCCAAGTCCGAGATACCAACTAGGCGTTCAATCAGTACTTCAAGTTTACCGCCAGTATCCTTTTGACCAAATAAGCGTGCTTTCATCACCTTGGTATCATTAAAGACAATCAGATCTCCAGCCTCTAATAAGTGAGGCAACTCAGAAAACAAACGATCTTCTACACGAGTGTCATTTATTTGAGTACGAGCTGGCAAGTATAGAAGTTTTGAAGCAGAGCGCTGCGCTAATGGGTAGCGTGCAATCAGACTGTCTGGCAGCTCATAGTCATAATCTTCAACGCTCAGATAATCTAAGACGTCGTTGTTTTTGTCGGTATCAGTTGGCGCGTCAGTATCAGCAGAGTCAATGTGAAAGTCGGTCATAATCAGTCTTTAAATGGATAGGGATTTCGGCATAATTGTAGCAGAAATACCTTTGTGAGAGGATACTTTGCTCAGCAGTAATCATGTATAAGATATGCTTCAAACCTGTAAATAGCCTAAGTAAATATTATAGGCTATGTCAACTTACAAAGAAGTTTTTATCAATTGTAGACTAATTTACTCGAATAGATTTAGTTGAGGCAGTAACTGAGCGGCAGGTACTAACGAAGAAAAAGTCACACCAACTAGCCGAATAGGCAGCTGGCGTGGAATATCCAAGAATAGCTTGTCTAGCCAATAATGTGCAGACTCAGCGCTATCAAACGTCGTAGAAAGCGTGTGTGAGCGAGTGATTTGAGTAAAGTCTGAATATTTGATTTTTAGAGTAATGGTATGAGCGACTAACTGCTTTTGGTGCATTTGATTAAAGGCATCGGCGTTTTGCTCATATATTTGGGTGAGTAGCGCGTCATCATCATTTAGATTATCTTTAAATGTGGTCTCTGAACCAACAGACTTGTGCGTGCGTTCAGACTTTACAGGGCGCGCATCGCGGCCATGAGCAATATCATGATAAAACTGACCACGTTTACCAAATTCTTGTACCAATACGGCAGCTGGTGTACGCCGAAGATCAGCGCCATTACTCACACCCATCGCATGTAAGCGCTTTGCCGTTGCTTTGCCTATGCCATGAAACCGCTCAATGGGTAGCGTGCTAATAAAGTGATCTGCCTCTTTTGGCGTGATGATGGCTGTACCGTTAGGCTTATTGATGTCAGAGGCAATCTTGGCGAGCATTTTATTAAATGACACGCCAGCAGAAGCAGTCAATCCTGTATATTCCAATATCTGCGCACGTAACCAATTGGCCATCAATGTCGCTGAGCCTTTGTGTACAGATAACCCTGTGACATCAAGATACGCTTCATCTAATGATAGCGGCTCCACATGGGGCGTTAAACTATGCATAATGCGGCGAATATCACTACTGACCGCTCGATAAACCTCGAAACGCGGTCTTACAAATATCACTTCTGGGCAACGTTTGCGAGCTTCATAGCATGACATTGCAGAGCGTACACCGAATTGACGCACCTCATAACTGGCAGCGGCAACCACACATCGACCATTAGGATCGCCACCAACCACCAATGGTTTACCACGTAGTTCAGGAAAGTCACGCTGCTCCACACTGGCATAAAAAGCATCCATATCGATATGAATGATTTTACGGGAGTTCAATTGAGTAGAGTCTGTCATATCCAATATTTTACCTAAATTAATGGCTTTTTCTATTATCAATTGTTAGAGACCAAAGTAGCTTTTCCGTAAATTTTTGACTAAACCGCAATAATATTTAACTATTGATATATATCGGTAATTAAATATATTGTAATATTATGTACAGTAAACAAGACAGCTTTATAAACCTTATGCTAATGTTAGCGAACAGTTGTTTTCTATCAGCATCTTTTATTAAGAGGTGTGTCAAGTTATCTTATTTTAATAAACCGTCTATCTTAATAGAGCTGCCATTCATCGTAAATTTGATGGACATCTATTATAGTTGGCAGATTAAAGTTTTAAACTATAAGTATTCACAGTAATAGGCACGGTAACAAGAATAGTTAACGCCTCATATATTTTTAGTACTGTAAAAAGACGTTGTTTGTAGCGCTCATACCAAACTTGTGCATTGAGTACTGGTAGATTAGCTCTTGAAAAAAATATCGTTACTAGAGAGTTCAGAACGACCAAGGAGCAGAAAATGAATAACGAATTGAAAGGGAGTGATTTAACACGGGCAATGCTAGCACGCGGCGAAAAACGAATATGGTGTGCAGTTTGCGATGACAGCGACGAGCAAGCTATGATGGATCATTGTGGTAATGACTTTACCGCGTATATTGTGTCGTTTCGTAATGGGTCTTTTTATTGCAGTGCTGGCATGCCATGGAGCTATGCCGTACCGATTAAGATAAGTGTTGTTAGAGAATCTGAAGTAGCGATGTAAACAAAGAATATCACAGATATATAAAAGTAACAGACACAAAAAAACCTCCGAAAAGGGAGGTTAGATCGTACTGCTATATGGTACCAGTGGTCGGACTCGAACCGACACGCTTTTAAAGGCAACGGATTTTGAATCC